>Ga0335078_10013887_pt1 | contig 11937 bp, 4 predicted proteins | sample Lox_Sample_32_FD_206711 | JGI IMG/M metagenome (GOLD analysis project Ga0335078, IMG submission 206711) | Soil microbial communities from Loxahatchee National Wildlife Refuge, Florida, United States - Lox_Sample_3.2 | ecosystem: Environmental > Terrestrial > Soil > Wetlands | place: USA: Florida... | reverse complement strand
CAAGTCGTCCCCAAACCGGATAATGTCAATGTGGGGCCCGACCGCCTCCAGAAATTTCTCCAGCCTTGGCATATAAATCTCCACCAGCCCATCCAGAAACTGGTGCGCCTTGTGCGGTTCGGCCGCCAGCAGCATAAAGAAGTTGTCGTTGCGATAGAGAAACTGACCTGCCTCGAGCAAGTTCCCGCCGAATCCCCCCAGGATGACCTTATCGGTGCTCTCTCGCAGCCGCCGTGCGCCATCCCGCAATTGATTCCAATCCACCCAAGGCCCCGGCGGACACGTCATCACGTGCCACATCGACTCCTGCATCGCCTCGGGAATGGTTTTGGGGCCGTTCTCGTCCGCGAAGGGAAAGTAGGTCTGTTCGAAATACAACGCCCCATCGACGAGATGCGCGATCACCCGGCCGCTCTTGGACCGGAAGACCCACCGGCCGTCCTCTCGCTGAGGCAATGACCAGGCGGGGATCTTGCAGGGCGTGCCGTCCGGCAGCGTCCAATCCGCCCAGTGGTCTTCGGTGAGGGGGAATCCACGCGCCATATTGATCGTGTCGACGCCGAACATCTCCATGATGTCGTCGTCAACGATCGCCAACTGCTGGATCGCGTCGTAGACGCGAATGGTCTTTGGGGGGAGTCCGAGGTGCCGTCGCAGCCTGGCGTAGGCGATGGCAGCAATGCCGGAAGACGGGTGGCCGGAAAAATCCACGGGCACCCGGTCCGGCTCGCGATGATTGCAGGCAGCAAGAACTCGTTCGCGTGATGTCATGATGAGAACTCCGAATTCAAGTCAAAGCTGGAGAAATCGGGAAACCTGGGGCGCTCCCTATCTATTTCGTCCGATCCCGCCTCGGGGAGCCGTTCCGTCTAACGCCGCCGGCAGTCGTTGGCCAGTGGGGGTATCATTCCCCACTACCAGGCGAGCCAAAAGGACCTCCACAAGCTTGCAAGCAATTAGAGGAGAGCCAATCGGCGCCACTCCTATACCTCTCGGCCAGGCGAAAGTCAAGCGCAACGTATGATCGAAGATGCATAGAAGGCTCACACGTTGCCAGCGTTTTGACGTACATTGCTCATTTCCTCTCTGCATTGCGGCCGGCGAGTATGCTTATGATGCGTTTTACTTCCGCTGGTCGAGAGCCCCCCAAATTCGCGTGGGGTACATGGTAGAATAACGCGGCGCAGCGATGAAGGGCACGAAGCCTGATCGAACTTCGGCTGACGCTGAAGTTGGGAAACACTGATTGGACCGATGAAACGGCGCGAATTCCTGACCCTCTTGATGGCCGCGGGAGCGATGCCCTCAAGGGGGGAAGCCCTGGCCTCTCCCATCCATTTCACTTACCGTCCGATTGATTTCCAGCTCGATAGCTGCGAGACGCCGGAGCGGCACGCTCCGGAAACGATGGCGGGCGGCGTTGGCCTGTTTGACTACAACAACGACGGCCACCTCGACATTTTCTTCGCGAATGGGGCTGACATTCATTCCCTGACCAAAACATCGCCCCAATATTCGAATCGGCTTTTCGAAAACGATGGCAAAGGGAATTTCAGGGACGTTACCGAGAAAGCTGGGCTTACCGGCGCCGGCTTTTCGAACGGCGTCGCCGTTGGCGACTACGACAACGACGGCCATCCGGACCTGTTTGTCGGCGGCGTTTACGCGAACCATCTGTATCACAATAATGGTGACGGTACATTCACGGATGTCACGGAGAAAGCAGGGCTGGTCACCCGCGATTCCGAATTTGGTCCACTATGGTCGGTGGGTGGAGCCTGGGTCGATGTCAACAACGACGGCTTGCTCGATTTGTTCGTCCTCAACTATTTTGCCTGGGATGTGAAAACCGAGCCCCCGTGCGATTTCAAGCCCGGCGTCCGCGACTATTGCCATCCAAAGTTCTACAAGCCTACTCCCAACCAGCTCTTCCTCAACAACGGCGACGGAACGTTCCGCGACGTTTCCGCGGAATGGGGACTTCGCGCGCATCCGGGAAAAGGCATGGGCGTGGGGGTTGCGGATTACGATGGCGATGGCTGGCTGGATTTGTTTGTCACGAACGACACCATGGTTAACTCGCTGTTCCATAACAAGGGCGGCGCGAAGTTCGAGGAGGTGGCTTTCGAAGCGGGCGTCGCGCTGACGCAGAACGGCCAATTCATCTCCGGGATGGGCGTAGACTTTCGCGATATTGATAACGACGGCTTGCCGGACATCGCTTACGTGGCACTCAATTATCAGACTTTTCCGCTGTTCCACAATTTAGGCGGAGGGTTCGAGGACGTGACCGTTTCGAGCGGCATGGCAAACTTGAGCCAGCCGATGGCGGGTTATTCCCCGATGCTCGCCGATTTCGACAACGACGGCTGGAAGGACTTGTTCGTCACGCGAGGACACGTCGAGGGAGTCGCAAGGCCCGATATGCCGAGGGACCAGCACAATACTGTGTTCCAGAATCTTGGGGGATTCAAATTCCGGGCGCTCACTGAGGAAGCCGGCCTTGCCGCGCAGCCGCCCAAACGGTACCGTGGGTCGGCGGTGGGTGATCTCAACGGCGACGGAAAGCTCGACGTCGTGACGTGCGCTCTCAGCGCCCCGGCGGAAATCTGGATCAACGACAGCCCCGGCGAGAATCACTGGCTGGCTTTCAAGCTGCAAGGAACCAAAAGCAATCGCGACGGCATCGGCGCAAGAATCAAAGTCGAGGCAGGCCAATTGACGCAATACGATCATGTTGCTTTTACCAGGGGATACGCGTCATCGAGCGCTGGACCGGCACATTTCGGTTTGGGTCCGCACAAAACGGCAGATCGCGTTGAAGTTCGCTGGCCTTCCGGGATTGTCCAAGAGCTGAAGAATGTCGCCGCCGACCGTTGCGTAACGATTGTCGAAGGCCCCGGGTCGAAATAGGTGATGTACTCACCTTGGCGCGAGGCTGGCGAGGGCCGCGGCGGCAACGCGCACGGGATCGCCACGCGGATCGGCGGGGTAGTCCTTACGTTCTTCCGTCCACTGATGTTCGAATTCGAAGTAATTGATTTCCCGTCCCGGCCTGCCCCGGAGCCGCGCGCCAAGATCCTCGACGAACATATCCCACCGCGGCAAATAATAGTCTTCCAACAGGCCCGACCACTCCTTATAGGCATAATCGCGCGCTGAAGCCGCCGGATCATCCGGGCCCCAGTAGGTAATCAGTGTGCGCGCGTTCTTTTCGCACAAATTCCTTTCCTCTTCCGTCTGCGCCATGGCCTTCGCTGCGGCAAGCCAGGTTCCCAACATGAATTCCCGCCGTGTGCGCACGAGCGACTCCTCCGCGCCCGCCAGCTTCAGAAACCCCTGCTTTGCTGCCTCAAATCCGGCTACGCCGTGCGCCTGATAGGCGGTGACCATCTTGTGGTACGCTTCAAGTCCACGGTTGCTCAGCACCTGCCGCACCAGATTCACAGCGTCGTATTGATAGGCATCATTCTCTCTTAGCCGGTCGCCACCCTTGAGGAACTCCCTCGCCGCCTCCTCAAGTTTCGCCTCATCGTATGGAATCTTTGTCGATCCCCACGTACTCACCCTGTCCACGGCCAAGGATGGACGAGCGCAAAAAACAGGTTCCGGGCGGGCACTTGATAGGTACACAGTCTCCAACAGCAGTTGCCAGGCATGGTCCAACTCCGGGGTATCGTCCCCATACCGCCACTTCACATAATTCCGAATCCATTCGTGCATATCGACCGGCTGATTTATCCATGCCGCATCGAAGAGGAGTTCGTACACCACAGGATTATTGTTTGTCCCCTCCATCAGCGCACCCACGCCCATCATGCTGGCGCCATACGGCCCGGCTATCGCGCGCGCCGGCTCCGACGCGATCCGCGGGGGGGCGCCAAACAACCCCGTGTTATCGCCATAATTGTTGATGTTCCCCCAAATCCAGGGCAAGCCGCCAAATCCGTTCCTCGTCTCCCAATCGTCGCTCTCCATATTCAGGATCAATACGTGCGCCGGCGAAAGCCCGTCCAGCATTCCTTGCTTGGGATTTCCTTGCCATCCCTGTAGCACCCAAACCGCCCCCGGGTTTGCCTGAATCATGGCATCCTGCACGCCGCGCCCGAGCCGCGCAAGATCGAGACCTTCAGCTATTCCGCCTTCATGGAATAGATCGCCGCCATAAAACCGCACCGGCCCGTATAGTCTGTTCATTTCCTCGTAATAAACGGACGACATCCGCGCAAACAGCGGGTCCGGTGAAAGCAGTATGTCCGGCCGGCGGAAATTGTTAAATTGGCCTTGTTTCAGAATTCTCGCGTCCGGGCATTTCGCCGCCAGCGATGCCGGCACCATGCCGTAAAAACCTTGCATAACCGGCTCGATTCCCAGCTCGCGCATCCGCCCCAGAATTTTCTTCTCCAGCGCCAAGCGATCATCGATCATTCGCCCGGTCACCGGCCCCCCCCAACCTTCCAGATTTCCCATCAGCCACCAGGCCGTGTACGCCGGCCCGGGCATGAATTGCAGGATCTCTGCATCGCTGTAGCCAAAGCGGCGAAGCGTGTTCTGCCAGACCGCCTCGGTTCCATTCACCGCCAGCGCCAGATTGATGCCATCGAGCGCCATCCAATCGAGTTCGCGCTCCCATGCGGCCCAGTCCGCAAACGCGAGCGTGTAATTGAACGTGCAGTAATTCAGGAAATAGCGATACTTGAAGGGCGAAGTTCGATGCACGGGCTGCGCGAGTTCGGGAAGGACTTTGACTGGCGCAAGGTTGTTGCCAACCTGCGACATGGAGCGATGGCAATGGTACCGAAGATAGTAGTTCAGCCCCATTGCCGCGCTGGACGGATCGGACGCACGAATTACGAGCTTGCCGCCCTCCGTTCGCAGATCGAACACATCGTACCCGCGCTCTTTCGGTAGGCGGAGGAGAATCAGCTTCCCGTCCATCCACGGGACAACTCGGTGCGCCAGGTCCAGGAGCGGCTTCAGTTCCGGCGCTGATGAAGGAAGTCCCTCTGCTTGCAATGCAGGGGCAGCTACTGCATCAAGTGGGTGGGGCAGTGTCGCGATCAGGATCAGGAGAAACCAAGCTGCGTTCGCTAGCTTTTGCATAGACAAGGTTTCATTCCGTAGCTGCGGTGCCACCCGGCAGACGCGGGGTGAACAAGAGACGCTCGATAGACGAGGTAGCATGGTCGGCATCGGAACTTGACTGCGCGATGCTCTTCAACTGTTCCAATTCCTCGCCCGCTTTGTCACTTTCTCCCATCTTGAGGTAGGCCGTGCGCAGGAGATCATGCGCGAGATAGAGTGCCGGCTGAAGACGCACGGCGGCGAGGAGCTGCTCGACGGCGGCCTGGTAGTTTCCCTCATCCAGGAGAATCTGCCCGTCCAGTGCCCTAATTGCGGCATCTTCGGGGTTCAGGGCCACTGCCTGTGAGATGGCCTGCTGCGCCTCCGGCAGGTTGACCGGAGTCGTGTTTTTGATGGCTAAGGTTTCGTAATAATAAGCGACCGCTTCACGGCATCCGAGGGCAATCGCTATATCGAGCATCTGCTTCGCTTGCTTCGATTTCAGTTCGTCCTGAAAGATCATGCCGTTCACGAGGTAGGGGAGGTCCCACGCCGGCCAGCGGGATTCAATTTGCGCCAGCACTTTCATGGCTTCATCGCTCCGCACCTGGTCGTCGTGAGATCTCCCATGCGCCACCGGCAACTCCAGAGCAACCGCCCGCGCCAGCCACAGGTTGGGCGCATCCGGGATCAGGCGGGTCGCATCTTCCAGCAATGCCGCCGCCTGCTTGAACTGGCTGTGTTGGATCAGGAACGCCGCGGCCTCAAAATACATATCGGCCCGCCGGGGGGCCGCGCCAATACCTCGATTCAGCGAGTCCACTGCTGCTGCGGTCTTGCCCATGGAATCCAGGATCTGGGCGCGAAGTATATAGTAGTCGCCGGAGCGTTGGTTGGCGGGAAATTCATCGAGTTGGGCCAGTCCGGCTTCGGGGCTGACGGAATGGAACACGGCGATGGCCAGGTCGAGCTTCGCATTCGGCGCCTTGCGGAGAAATTCCGCCGCCAAACCATACTGCTCATGCTCCAGCAGGGCTTTCCCGCAATCGGCCAGCGTGGCGGCATCGGCTGGCGCCGCAAGCACCTCCTGAAATACAGCCGCAGCGCGCTTTTCTTCTCCCTGGTCCAGCAGATACTCGGCCAGGCGGACCTTGAGAGCGACATCGTTGGGGTTCTCATTAACCGCGGCTTGTAAAGATTCGAGATACCTGGCGTCCTGCTGCTCCGGGGAGAGAGCGAGAAAATCCAGCAGACCCGCGTGGGGGTGAAGCTGGCCGCCGCCGGCCGCGGCTTCCTTAAAGGAAGCCAGCACCGCCTTGAGCTCCTCGGTGCGCCCCAGTTTTCCCAGTGCCTGGCTGTAATGAATCAAAATGGCCCGATTGTGGGGATCCAACTCGGCGGCCCGTTGTAAGAGTGGCGCTGCTTCCTGCGCCCGGTCCTGTTGCAAGTATATCCGCGCTTGCCAGTCCAGAATCCGTGGATTGTCAGGATCGATTTTTCGAAGCGCCTCGAAATCCGCCAATGACTGGTCAAGCCGGTTATTCTGGAAATTGAGCGCCGCACGCGTGTACCGAGCCTCAAACATCTTCGGGTCGAGCTTGAGCGCCTCATCCAGATGGGCCAGCGCCTTTTCCGGATTATCCGATGCCTCACCTGCGCCGAGTTCGTACTGGCCTCTCGCGTCCTGCGGGTGCCTGAGCGCGAATTGCTGAAGTTTGGGAAGACCTTCTTCGAACCGGCCTTCGAGGATCATCGCGAAGCCCAGCTCCCGCCGGGCAGCCTCGTCGTTAGGGCGCAATTTCAGGTATTTTTCCAAGGTGCCGGCGGTGTCCTCATAATATCCGAGCTCTTCCGTGGCGCGAGCCAAAAGCAAAAGCACATCGGCGCGCTCCGGAGCCAATCGCGCCGCACGGTACAGGACGGCGCTTGCCGTCAGAAAATCCTTCGCCGCAATCAACAGGTCGCCATAGGCGTAGAGAGCGTCTACGTCTTCCGGCCTTGACCGCAAAGCCGCCTCGAACACCTGTTGGGCTCGCTCGAAGTGCCCGGCACGGCGCGCCGCGACCCCGAGGTTGTATAGGACGTCGAAGTCCGAGGGGTCGGCCCGCAGGGCCTCGCTGAATGATCTCGCCGCCCGGTCGTATTGTTGACACTGGGCATAGCCCAGGCCGATGGAAAAACTGAAGTGTGGGTCTTGAACGGTTTTCGCTTCCAGCGCGCCGAGCACCGGCACCGCCGACTTGCAGTTGCCCATGACGGCGAGGGCTTGAGACTTCAGCAGTTGCGCCACGGGTTGGCTTTGGGCAGTTGGCGCGAGACGGCTTAAGCACGCCAGGGCCTCCGCGCCGTCCTTCCGCTGCACGCTGATGTCGGCAAGTTGCAGATTCGCGTTCACATGATGCGGATCAATCGCCACAACGCGGCGAAAAGTCTCTTCCGCTTTCTTGGAATTCCCCGTGGCAAGATAGTGATTCCCGAGATTGTTCATTATTACAGTAGAGCTGGGTACGACCTGGAGAGCGCGGCGGTAGAACTCCTCAGCCTCGGAATATTTCCGCTGGGAGTCAAGAATGACAGCCATCAGGCTCAATGCCGAAGGGTCTTGGGGATGAGCGCGCAGCACGGATTCAAGAGCGCTCTCGGCATCGGCAACCCGGCCGGCTTGAAAATCCTCCGCCGCTTTTTGAACGATGGAATTAGACGCTTGTGGGAGAGCCAGACAAGTCACCGCAGAAAGAAAGAGGACGGCGCCGAACGCCGTCCTCCCAATGGCCTGACAGCAACTTGAGCAAGGCCGAATCACAGGACTCAATTCTATATACCTACATCCCGGCCTTCAATGGTCTCGCCGGCCTAGAAGTAGAACTTCAGGGCCATTTGTATCACCCGCGGCGAGTTCGCCTGGTTAAGCACCTGCCCGAAACTGGCGTTACCGAGAGCGGTATTGGGCGCGCCGAATTGCGGGTGGTTGAAGGCGTTGAACCATTCCGTACGGAATTCGAGGTGCGCGCCTTCGCGAACCTTGCTCAGCGGAAATTCCTTGAAGAGCGACAGGTTCGCGTTCGCCGTGCCGGGGGCATTGATGGACGGCAGGGTTCGCGGCGCAGTTCCTATTGTGTAATGGGCTGGCACCTTGAATACGGTCGGGTCGACAAAGTACCCGCCGGGGTTGAGCCACTGAGACTTCGGGTTGCGCTTGGGTGTTCCCACCAGGTCGGGCACCTGACCATAGCCAGGCAGGGGAATACTGGATCCCGACGGAAGTGAGACTTGGAGGGGCTGGCCATCGTCAAACCGCCAAATGCCATTCGTCTGCCAGCCTCCGAGGATGACGTCGAGTACCGGATTCATGTCGGCGCCAAAGTGTTTGCCGCGACCGAAGGGCAGTTGATAGGTGTAAGTGAACTGGAATACGCTGGGGATGTTGTATTGAGAGATCGCCCGGTCCAGCTTGAAGTTATTGGGATCGATGGTGCCGATGTTCGGGGCCCCGTTGCCGGAATCGGAAGATTCGTCGATCGTTTTCGACCACACATAGGTCGCCAGCAACTGCAGCCCATTGGAAAAGCGCTTCTCCAGCCGCAATTGCAAGGCCTGATAGCTGGAATTGGACCACGGCGCGCCGTTCACCGCAATCGCCGTGAATTGAGGATAGGGGAGAGCCAGTTGATATGCAGTGGTCTGCGTGGCGAGGAGCAAGCCCGTCTGGGGAACGCCCTGAGCGGCGCCCGCCCCGTAGAAGGGATTGGGGACAAGTGTACCCATCGCCGCGCCCCACGCGGCGTCGCCGATATGCTGCTCTTCTTCCGGGCCTAAATGATCCAAATTGAAATCGCCGCTTCTGCCCAGGTACATATGCGTTCCCTTTTTGCCGATATAGTCGGCCTCGAGGAGCATATTTCCCGCAAGCTGGCGCTGGACTCCGAAACTCCAGGACTGCTCATAGGGAACCTGGTTCAAGGTTCGCTCATACCCTATGACATTCGCGGTGCCCAGTTGAGTCAGCAATCCTAACGAGCTCCCGGTGATGGGGGCTATTCCACCCGTCCCGGAGGAACTCGCATTCGGACCCGGGAAGGGGTTGCTGAGCGTTCCCCAAGGCGTAGCGGGATTGCTCGGATAAGTGTCTTGCCAGGGGGTAGGCGCAAAGAACCCCGGGGCGTTCGGACTTATCGCATTGGCATTCGCGGCAGCGGCCGAAATTGCATAATAGATTCCGTATCCGCTCCGGATTACGGTCTTATCGTCCAGACTGTAGGCCAGGCCAATGCGGGGCTCAAGAGCCCGGGTATAAGTGTCCATGCTCGTGCGTTCATTGGAGCCGGCGAACTTCAGGCCGCCCTCGAGATTGTAGCCGGGGATCTGCAAAGGAGAAGGTGCGGTGAGATCGAGCCAGCTCAACCTGTTCCACCTTTCCGTCTGGGGCATGGTCAAATCGTAACGAAGCCCGACGTTGACGGTCAGCTTCTTGCTGGCATGAAAGGCGTCCTGCCCATAGCCGGCCCAGGCGAAGTTTTGGGTGGCGAGAAAAGCCGGAATCTCGTACTGCCCCCAATTGCCCCCGCTTCCGATCAGCATATCCGCCAGGGTGTCGCCGCCGGTCCCGTCCCAGTTACCGGTCTGCGATGTGCCGGCTGGACCGAAGGAGAAGAGTCCGTTGGGAGTTCCGGGTTGCCCGGCGTTGAAACGGTGCATGCGAAATTCGCCGCCGAACTTCAATTCGTGGCGCCCTCTGATATGGGTGAGCGAAGCGAGGAAATCGTGCGTTTCCTGGCCTTGACGCAGGTAAGACCACGGGGCTGATCCAATCGATGTGTTGTTGTCCGAGGAAGCGGTGAGGTCACTACCATAGTTGATGATGGTCGGAAAGCTCTTATAGCCGGACGTGTCCGTGTAGGCGGGCATCCCCAGCGCCGGTACCGGGTCCCCCGGGTTGCCCGGAAATATTGTGTCCGCGGTGCGCGTAAGACCGTAGCTGAAATCCAGCACCGTGGTCGGGCCGAAAGTGCGCACGAATTGCAGGCTGAACAGATGGCCCGTGTGCGGTCCGCCGAAGGCCGCGCAGGGATCGGCATTGTTGTGAAAGCAATCCATGGGTACTGTGTTCGACGATTGCTGAGAATATCTCGCGTTCAGCCGGTTGCGGTCATTAAAATTCTCATCGATTTTCAAGTCCCACTGGTCGTTGTTGTAGGCATTGGATCCGGCGTAGACCCAGTTCCAGAACGGGTTATAGTTCGCTGTCCCTACGTTCCGGTTAGGATCCGGGTAAAACTGAAACATTTTCAACATGGAGGGGTCCAGCAAGTTTCCGGGCTGCGCGGGTAATACCTTGCCCGTGCCGGCCAGGTTGGTCCCGGGGCTCTGGTAAGTCGCCAGGTCGTCGTAAGGAATGAAGGCTGTCCGCGGGGTTCCCGTGCCCGGCACGTAGACGCCGGTGTAGGGATCCCACAATTGGCCGGAGGCCGCGGAGCATAGGCCTGTCGCGTCGAACGTGCCGCCATTTTGCCCGCATAATTCATTGAAGTTCCCCGTCTTCTCCGCCGCACTGGGCACGCCGGCGTTCGCCTGTGACAGCTCTTTCTGGCGAGTGCCCTCATAGTCGAAAAAGAAGAACATCTTGTTCTTGATAATGGGCCCGCCTACCGTGCCGCCAAAAACGTTCCGCTCCAGGTGCGGGAGCGCGTTGGCGGGGCTGGGTTGTTGGTTGAGGAAGAAATCCTGGGAATCCAGCGCATTGTTGCGCAGGAAGTCGTAGGCGCTGCCATGCCAGGAGTTCGTCCCGGAACGCGTGATGAGGTTGGTGACGGTCGCGCCCGTGAATCCGTATTCGGCGCTGAAATTCGTTTGCTGCACCTTGAACTCCTGGACATCGTCCACCGAGGGGGTATAGGCGACCTGAAGCCACATACCCTGCGCCGCCATCTGCCCCGCGGTAACGCCATCAATGGTCAAATCGGAAGTCTGATCGCGGCTTCCATTAGAATTGAAGTTGTTGGCGCCGGTTGTAGTCCCATAGGTGCTATTGGGCGGCTGAACGATTCCGGGCGCGAGGAATGCCAGGTCAAGCGCCGAGCGGTTCACCAGCGGCAAATCGTTCGTGAACGTCCGGTTGATGGTCTGGCCCGTCACCGCATCGACGGTCTGAAGCAAGGGCGCCGAGCCCGTGACCGTGACGGCCTCCGTGGTAGTACCAATCTTCAAATCGAAGTTTATCTCCACGCGATCCGTCACATGCACGGACACTCCCGGTTTCTTCATCGTCTGGAATCCGGAAGAGGTGGCGGAGACATCATAGACGCCGGGCTGAATGTAGGGAAAACTGTACAGGCCCTCGGTGTCCGTCTTCGTCGTCGTGGTCACGCCCGTTGCCGCGTTGGTTATGGTCACGGACGCGCCCGGCACCACTGCGCCGCTCGAGTCGCGCACCACGCCCAAGACGGTGCCCCCCTGCCCCTGGGCGAACGCAGGCGGGGATAACAGAACACAGAAAGCACAGAAAGCGCCCAGGGCGATCAGGACGCTCCTGAGTCTTCCGTGCGAGAAAAGTTGAGAATTTTTGCGAGATCGATGTGAATTCATCTTTGATCCTCCAACTCCGAGCATCTCAGTTCCTTTCACTCCGCGCATGTCAACTCCTCCCGCTTGGCGCATGCTGCGGACGATTTTGACCCAATCCCGACGCTTTCAGTGAGATTTCCATTTTTGTAAAGGCTGACAATTCGTCTCTTCCAGGGCATCGTTTCTTACGCCCAGACGCTGCATTACTTCTGCGGGGGCGTTTCCTTGCCCTGAAGCTTACTTGTTCCGAAACCAAGGCCGACGCAAAAAGCAGGGTAGGAACCCAAATTCAGCACACTTGCAGCCTAAACC
>Ga0335078_10013886_pt1 | contig 11937 bp, 8 predicted proteins | sample Lox_Sample_32_FD_206711 | JGI IMG/M metagenome (GOLD analysis project Ga0335078, IMG submission 206711) | Soil microbial communities from Loxahatchee National Wildlife Refuge, Florida, United States - Lox_Sample_3.2 | ecosystem: Environmental > Terrestrial > Soil > Wetlands | place: USA: Florida... | reverse complement strand
CTCGTAGGCGATGTCGTCACCGTCGACGGCGACGTGCAGGGGATCGAGGCGGATGCCCTGCCCTGGCGCGGGTCGTGCCGTGCGAGACGCGACCTCCGCCGCCCGCCTGGCCACGGCCGCATCGAACCCGTTGCGAGGCAGCGCGGCGTCCACGAGGCCCCATCGCAGCGCCGTGGGGGCGGTGACTCCCTCGCTCCTGGTCACGAACACGTCCGCAAGATCGCGGCGAACGTGGCGCTTGTCGACAAGGCGGGTGAGCCCTCCGGTCCCGGGAAGGACCGCGAGCAGTGGCAGCTCGGGCAGCGACACGGCCGACGATCCGTCGTCGATCATCAGGATCTCGGCGCAGGCGAGTGCCAGCTCGTAGCCTCCTCCCGCGGCAGCGCCGTTCACCGCGGCGATGTACGTCTGGCCGGAGTTCGCTGAGGCGTCCTCGATCTCGAGGCGCGTCTCGTTCGTGAACTTGCAGAAGTTCACCTTCCACGGATGCGATGACTGAGCGAGCATCCCGATGTTGGCGCCGGCCGAGAAGCAGCGATCCTTTGCCGAGGTGATGACGACCGCGCCCACCTCCGGCTGCTCGAAACGCAGGCGCTGCACCGCGTCGTGCAGCTCGATGTCGACTCCGAGGTCGTAGGAGTTCAGCTTGAGCGCGTACCCATCACGCAGCCCACCCTGCTCGTCGACATCCATGAGGAGGGTCGCCACGCCGCCGTCGATGCCGAGCCGCCAGTGGCGGTAGCCGGCGGGATCCGTGGCGAAGGAAACGGCCGGCGGCGCGGCAGCGTCGGTCGCGCTCCGCTGCTCGGCCGTCTCGAGCGCCATTGATGCAAACCTCCGGGTTCCGGCGACGTCTCCGCATTATGGTCACGGATCCCGCCGTGCTCCATCCCGGAAGGCGGAAACGGTACGCTCATCTCCTGGGTGGGCTTCGCAGCAGCCCCGATGGAACCGGCCCGGCCGAAGCAGCCGTGGAGGGAGCGCAGATCATCAACGAGCCGACCGCGATCCTCTTCGCCACCGATGGCACGGCGGCGAGCCAGAACGCGCGTGCCGCCGCCGCGCACATCGCGCGGACCGCGAATGCGGCGTTGCACATCGTCCACGTGTGGTCCCGGACCGCCGCGATGGGCCAGGCGGAGCATGTTGCGGAGGGCATCGCATCGGCGGTGGCCGCCGACGAGGCCAGGATGATCGAGGAGCAACTCGGCTGCCCCGTCGCCGGCGTGCACACGCCGACCGGCTCGCGGGCGCACGGGATCCTGGCAACCGCGCGAACCGTCAGCGCAGGGATCATCGTCGTCGGCGGCCGCCGCCTCGGCATCATCGAGGAGCTCTTCACCTATCGGGTCTCAGAGGATCTCGTGCATCGCTCGTTCCGACCCGTGCTCCTGGTGCGCGACGACGGGCACGACTGGCCGCCGGGACACGTTGTGGTCGGTTGCGATGGCTCGCCAGAGGCGACTCACGCCGCGGGTCTCGCCGCCTGGATTGCCCGGCTCTCCGACGCCGATCTCCGGCTGGTCACCGTCGTCCACGACGAACAGGCCAACACGCTGGAGGAGGCCGAGCGCCACCTGGCGCCGGCCGTCGAGGCCGCGAGCGAACACCTTGACGCCGCCCGCGTTGCCACGCGAGTCGTGACTCACGCCGACGTGCCGGATGCACTGCGCGAGGCGTGTCGATCCACGCGTGAGCCCCACCTTCTCGCGATCGGGGCGGCCGGCAGTCAGGCGACGGGCGCACATCCCGAGTTCAGCGTCTCGCGCGCCATCGTGCACCACACGCACGTGCCGCTCCTCCTCGTGCCACCGACGCCTCACGAGCGCGGCTGACGCAGATCAACCTCGTCGAGGCGGCTCGTCTTCCCAGCGAGGATGTGCTCGCCGCGCTCGGATCGAGCACCCAGGGCCTCACCGCATCGCACGCCGCGGAGCTGCTCGAGCGCGAGGGCGGAAACGTGCTCAGGGAGCACCGGGTCACGCCCCTCGGGGTGCTGTTGCGGCAGTTCCGCAACCCGCTGCTCCTGTTGCTGCTCGGCTGTGCCGCCGTATCCGGGTTCACAGGCGACCCGACCGACGCCGTCATCATCGGCGCCATCGTCGCAGTCAGCGTGCTGCTGAGCTTCTTCAACGAGTACCGCGCTGAAAGTGCCGTCGAAGCCCTGCACGCCGAGATTCACCACCGCGCGCTCGTCTGCCGCGACGGTCACGATGAGCTCGTCGACACCACCACGCTCGTGCCCGGCGACGTCGTCAACCTCGAGGTCGGCAACATCGTCCCCGCCGACATGCGACTGCTCGATGTGGATTCGCTGGAATGCGACGAGGCGGTACTCACCGGTGAGTCGATGCCGGTGTCGAAATCCGCGAAGGCGCAACAGGACGGCGCGGGCGTCGATCTCCCCTCGTGCGCCTTCATGGGGACGATCGTCCACGAGGGAGCAGGACGCGGTGTGGTGGTCGCCACCGGCCTCGCAACCGCGTTCGGCGGCATCGCATCCGGGCTCGCGGAGCGCGCGACCGCGTCAGCATTTCAGCAGGGGCTCAGCAGGTTCTCGACCCTTCTCGTGCGGGTCGCCGCCGTGCTCACCGTCACGATCTTCATCTTCAACATCGCGTTCCACAAACCGCTGCTCGACGCGCTGCTGTTCTCGCTGGCGATCGCGGTGGGCATCACACCGGAGCTCATGCCCGCCATCGTCACGGTCGGTCTCTCGAGCGGATCACGCGCGCTGGCCCGCAAGCGGGTGCTCGTGAAACGGCTCGTCGCGATCGAGGATCTCGGCAACATCGAGGTCCTGTTCACCGACAAGACGGGCACGCTCACCGAGGGTGCCATCACCTTCGATCGCGCGCTCCTCGCGGGTGGAGAGGCCTCGGACATCCCGCTGCTCCTCGGCCTCGTGTGCAACGAGGCGTCGGAGGGCGCCGATGGTCCCGTCGGCGGCAACGCCCTCGATCAGGCCCTCTGGGCAAGTCCTCAGGGTGCTGCGCTCGGGCGTCACCCACGCGGCCCATCCGCATACACCCGGGTAGCCCGGGTGCCGTTCGATCATGAGCGGCAGCTTGCCTCCGTCCTGGTCGACGGCCCGGACGGGCGCGAGATCGTGACGAAGGGCGCCCCTGAAGCGCTGCTGGCGCGATGCTCGAGCGCCCCGCCCGCAGCCGGTGTGACTCTCGAGAGCCTCTTCGCGGCCGGTGCCCGGGTGGTGGCGGTCGGAACCCGCGCGGCATCCGTCGCGACCCTGACGCGCGAAGACGAACGCGATCTCACGTTCGCTGGCTTTCTGACGTTTGTCGATCAGCCGAAGGCGAGCGCAGGGCAGGCGATCTCCAGGCTCAACGCCCTGGGCATCGAGGTCAAGATCATCACCGGCGACAACGGCACCGTCGCGGCAACCGTGTGCCGCGAGATCGGCGTCGACCCGGGCACCGTGGTCACAGGCCCGGAGATCGAGGCGATGGACGACGACGCCCTCACGGCCGCCGTGACCAGCACGAAGGTGTTCGCCAGGGTGAGCCCGGATCAGAAGTCGCGCATCATCAAGGTGACGAGGCGTACCGGTGTCGACGTCGCCTTCCTCGGTGACGGCGTCAACGACGCGGTCGCGCTCCACCACGCCGACGTCGGGATCTCCGTCGACTCGGCGACGGACGTCGCCAAGGACGCGGCCGACATCGTCCTGCTCGAGAAGGACCTCGGCGTCCTCGCGGCCGGCGTCGCCGAGGGCCGTCGCGTCTTCGCGAACACCATCAAGTACGTGCTAATGGCGACGTCGTCGAACTTCGGCAACATGTTCAGCGCCGCGGCAGCATCGGTCTTCCTGTCGTTCCTGCCGATGCTCCCATCGCAGATCCTGCTCAACAACCTGCTCTACAACGCGGGCCAGCTCGCCATCCCAACCGACAGGGTCGATGCCGAGACGCTCGCGCGCCCGGCGGCCTGGGATCTCCGGTTCGTGCGTCGCTTCATGATCGTCTTCGGCCCGGTGAGCTCCGTGTTCGACTTCCTGACGTTCTTCGTCATGCTCGCGCTGCTCAACGCCGGCCACAGCGAGTTCCGCACCGGTTGGTTCGTCGAGTCACTCGCCACGCAGACCCTGGTCGTGTACGTCATCAGGACGCGTCGCATCCCCTTCGTTCGCAGCCGCCCGAGCACGCTGATGCTCGTGCTGCCGATGACGTGCGCGGTGATCGGGGCGATCGTCCCGTTCACGCCGCTCGCCGGTGTGCTCGGGTTCTCCCGGCTGCCCTTCGTCTTCTTCCTCATCCTGATCGGGATGATCGTCACCTACCTCTGCCTCGTCGAGGTCGCGAAGATCGCGTTCTACGCGGCGCACCCGAGCCGGTTCGAGAAGCGACCGTCGACACACTCCGTTCGGTTCGCTCGGCGCGTGGGCCGCCGTCTCGGACACTTCACCCGTCACGGAGCGAGTCCCCTGCGCTCGCAACGGGGGTAACGTGGAGACCGGCAGACTGTCGGGCGGCCGGATCACCGGAGGAGAAGCGCGATGACCGAGATCGAAGAAGAAGCCGTTGACATCCCCGAGCCGGAGCGCGCCTTGCGCGTGGCCACGGTCGACACCTCCGCGGTCGACCCGGGCGGCGATCTGCCGCCGCTGCCCGAGCGCGCCCCGGCGCTCGGCGAGGACCCCGCGTACGATCCCGGCGGCATGGGCCGCCAGCCCGACGTGATCGAGGACGAGGAGGATCACGGCTGACGTTCTGATCCTCCCGAGGCGGGACTTTCAGCATCGTTCTCAGGACCTTCAGCAGTGGCCCCAACATGCTGGCCGGGAGACGATGGGGGTGCGGAACCCGTCAATCCCGACTGGAGGTGACACGATGGCAGAGACCAAGGGTCTGGCGCCCGTGTATCCGAACGACGTGTTTGGGAGAACCTTCGCCGACTTCCTTCGCTGGCCGGTCTTCCCGCTGCTCGGGCTGACGCGCGACTTCCCCATGCGCCTCGAGGAGTTCGCCGACGGGGCCCACCTCGTGATCCGTGCGGAGCTGCCGGGGGTCGACCCGGACAAGGACGTCCAGATCACCCTCGACAACGGGCTGCTGACGATCAGCGGCGAGCGGCGCAGCGAAACCAGAGCCGACGAGAAGGGCAGGCACTTCACCGAGATGCAGTACGGCTCGTTCACGCGGACGATCCCGCTTCCGGACGGAGCGAGCGACAAGGACGTGACGGCGAGCTATCGCGACGGAATCCTCGAGATCCGGGTGCCCCTGATGGAACCGGTGGCGCCCAAGCCGGCGAACCGCATCGCGATCGAACACTAGCGACCCCGAGCCCGCCGGGACCCCCACCGGCGGGCCCACTCCCCCGCTCGAAGCGCTTTCGTTGCCGGCGTGATTCAGACACGGTTCCAGCGCGGGCTCACAATGGTGCCGTGGCGAAGAAGGCGGCGGTGAAGCACGGTCATCCCAAGGGCCTGACCGAGAAGGCATATGAAAAGGAGTTGCGTCGCCTCCAGATCGAGCTCGTCAAGCTGCAGGAATGGGTGCGGGCGAGCGGATCCCGCGTCGCGGTGATCTTCGAAGGCCGTGACGGCGCCGGCAAGGGAGGAACGATCAGCCGGATCACCCAATACCTGAATCCCAGGGTCGTCAAGGTGGCGGCGCTCCCGTCGCCGTCCGACCGTGAGCGTTCCCAGTGGTACTTCCAGCGCTACATCGAGCATCTTCCCTCAGCGGGCGAGATCGTCCTGTTCGATCGCTCCTGGTACAACCGGGCGGGCGTCGAGTACGTGATGGGCTATTGCACGCACGATGAGCATCGGCTCTTCCTGCGTCAGTGCCCCATCTTCGAGCAGCTGCTCATCGACTCCGGGCTGATCCTCGTCAAGTACTGGTTCTCCGTGAGCGACCAGGAGCAGGAGAAGCGCTTCCAGCTGCGCCTGCACAACCCCCTCAAACACTGGAAGCTGAGCCAGATCGACCTCGAGTCACGGCTTCGCTGGGTCGAGTACTCACGCGCCAAGGACATCATGTTCGTGCACACGGACACGCCCGAATCACCCTGGTACGTCGTCGAGGCTGACGACAAGCAGCGAGCTCGCCTCAACTGCTTCGCGCATCTCCTGTCGAAGGTCCCGTACGAGGACGTCCTCAAGACACCGCTCCACCTGCCGCCCCGCCAGTCGGACGACGGCTACGTGCGGCCGAGCCGGGACACGTACACGTACGTGCCCGACCACGTCGCCTCGATGCTCGAGGAATAGCCTGCGATCTCAGGCAGCCGGCGATCCCGCGCCCAGCCCCTCCCCGCGCTGCGTTCCGGGCGGACGGTAGGTGCGCATCGGCACCGTCTTGTCGAGCCAGTCGAGCAGGACTTTCGTGAACTCCCTGGTGGCCTCGATCTGCGGGAAATGGCCGCAGTCGTCAAGGATGACGAGCCGCGCGTCGGGCACCTCCTTCGCCGCGCGGTGCGCATGATCGACAGGGAACACGCGGTCGCCGCTGCCCCACACGATGAGGACCGGAAAGCGAGCGCTGCCGATGCGATCGAGCGCGGAGATCGCCTGACCGCCGAGGTGACCGGCCGAGCGCAAGGTCGCGGTGAACGCCCGCTGCGCCGCGGGATCCTCGAGCCCCTCGAGCAGTGACTCGAACTCTTTCCGGTACGCCGAGGGCTTCACGAAGAACGGGTCGCCGGCCGCGCGGCTGAGCAGCTGCCCGGCGAGGTTGCGCCCGCGGCGCACCCCAGGGTGGAACAGGACGCGCATCGCATAGCGCGGGAGCACCGGAATCGTTGCCGCGCGGAACAGCGGATGGAGATCGCGTCCGAATCCGGCGCTGGAGACCAGGCCGAGCCGTCCGACGCGATCCGGGTACTGGTAGGCCAGCATCATCGCGATCCCGCCACCCAGGCTGTGGCCGACGACGGTCACCAGGTCCAGACCGAGCGAGTCCAGGGCGTAGCGGACAGCGGCGGCCTGCGCGCCGATCGAATAGTCGGTGTCCGGCTTGTCGCTGCGCCCACAGCCGGGGAGGTCGATCGCCACCACCTCGTGTCGCCGGGCGAGCGCCGGGATGACGCTCGCCCACGCATCGGAGGAGTGCGCGATCCCGTGCAGGAGCACGACCGGATCCCCGCTGCCGCGACGGGAGATGTACACGCGGGTCCGGGATGGAAGCTCGACCCAACTTTCGGAAGCAGCCGGGAGACGCATGGAGATCCTCGATGCACGGAGTGCGCCGTCTACAGCCTAGCCTACGGTCCGAGCGGCCTCTCCTGCCAGTGCCGAAGGTCAACGGACCATCGGCGCGCCGTCTCATGACCAACGGCCCTTGGGTGTGGCGCGAGATCAGTTCACGCTGTTCGCAGGGACTCCGACCCAGATCCGAGGTGACGAAATGATCTCGACCGCTCCACTCGCCGCCGAGGGCGGCGACGGATGACCGCCTTGGGAGTGACGGCTCCCGAATTGCTCGATCCGGCACGTGTCACCGAGCTCGACGCCTTCGTGGATCGAGCGCGCGATGCAGCACGGGCATTCCGCCTGCTCGATCAGGAGCATGTCGACGCCATCGTCTCGGCCATGGTGGTCGCCGGGCTGAAGTCGGCCGTCGAGCTCGCCGCGCTCGCAGTCGAGGAAACCGGATTCGGTGTCTTCGAAGACAAGGTCGTCAAGAACTTCGTCGCGACGGAATTCCTCTCCGACTACCTCAAGGACAAGCGGTCGGTCGGGATCATCGACGAGGACACCGCGAACGGCATCGCGCATGTCGCCGAACCGATCGGCGTCGTCCTCGCGATCACGCCGATCACGAACCCCACCTCGACGGTGCTGTTCAAGGCGATCGTCGCCGCCAAGACCCGAAACGCCATCATCTTCCGTCCGTCGCCGTATGCGTTCCGATGCGGGACGCGCGTCGTGGAGATCCTCCGCGAGGCCGGCGAGGCCGCCGGAATGCCCCCGGGCGCCCTGCAGATCGTCCCCGACACCGACAACGAGGTCACGCACCACTACTTCCGGCATCCGGGCATCGACCTCATCTGGACCACGGGAGGCGCCAAGATCGTCGCCTACTCGCAGGCGGCCGGCAAACCGTGCATCACCGTGGGACCCGGGAATGCGCCCGTCTACCTGCATCGCAGCGCCGACATCAGCTGCGCGGCGGTCGACATCCTCATCTCGAAGACGTTCGACAGCTCGGTGATCTGCCCAGCCGAGCAGACGTGCGTGATCGACGCCTCGATCTATGATCCGGTCATCGCAGAGTTCGAGCGGCTCGGTGCCAGGGTGTTGAACGCCGAGGAGATCGACCAGCTCACCACCTTCGCGTTCGACGGCGATCACGTGAACATGGCCGCGCTGGGCCAGCCCGCGGCCGAGCTTGCCCGGCGTGCCGGGTTCTCTGTTCCCGACGGCACCAAGGTGCTGCTCACACCGCTGTCCGACGACCTCGACACACTTGCCGCGCACCCGCTCATCCGCGAGAAGCTCATGCCGGTGCTCGGCGTGGTCCGCGCGCGCGACGAGCAGCGGGCCATCGATGTGTGCGTGCTGGTCACCGAGCACGGGGGGCTCGGCCACACCTCGGCGATCTACGCGCGCGACGAGCCGATCATCGAGCGGTTCTCGGCGGCGGTGCGTACCGGGCGCATCCTCGTCAACGCCCCCACGGCGGTGGGCGCGCTCGGCGGCGTGTACAACTCGCTGACCCCGACCTTCTCGCTCGGGTGCGGGACGTGGGGCGGCTCGGCGACGACCGACAACGTCAACTACCGCAACCTGCTCAACATCAAGACCGTGTCCCGCCGGCGAGTGCCACCACAGTGGTTCCGGGTGCCATCGGATACCTACTTCAACGCCGGCTCGCTCGAGAGCCTTCGCCAGGTTGAGGCGCGCCAGATCGTCGTGGTGACCGACGCCTTCAACGAGAAGCGCGGTGCGGTGGACGAGGTGCGCAAGCACCTGCGCACGAGCCCGCTCAGCGTCTTCGCGCACGTCGAGCCCGAGCCCGACGAGACGATCGTCCAGGAAGGGGTGCGCCTCCTCGATCAGGTGCAGCCCGACGTGGTCATCGCAGTGGGTGGAGGCTCGGTCCTCGACGCGGCCAAGGTGATGCGCCTCGTGTACGAGCATCCCGAGGTGTCGCTCGGCGACCTCGCGCTGCCGTTCCTCGACGCCCGCAAGCGCGTCGCCGTCTACCCGACCGGCACGCACACGGTGCGCCTCATCGCGATCCCGACCACCGCCGGGACGGGCTCGGAGGTGTCACCGGCGGCGGTCATCACGATGGGCCATACGAAGGCGACACTCGTCGACTACTCGCTCGTGCCCGACATGGCGATCGTGGATCCGACCCTCACCCTCAGCATGCCGCCGGCGGTGACGGCCGACACGGGCATCGACGCGCTGACCCACGCGCTCGAGGCCGCGGTCTCGATCTTCGCCTCCCCCTACACGGACGCATTCTGCGTCCAGGCGGCACGGCTGATCTTCGACAACCTGCCCCGGGCGTGCGCGGACGGGGGCGATCTCGACGCCCGGACCGCGATGGCCAACGCTGCGGCGATCGCCGGGCTCGCGTTCTCGAACGCGTTCGTCGGTGTGAACCATGCGCTCGCGCACGCCGTGGGTGCCCGGTTCGGCATCCCGCACGGGCGGGCCAACGCGATCTTCCTGCCCCACGTGATGCGCTACAACGCATCGCTGCCGACGAAGTTCATGCCCGCACCCGGGTACTCCGCGTACGTGGCGCCGGACAAGTACGCGCAGCTCGGGTGGATTCTCTTCGGCGGCCGCACCGACGTGGAGCGCCGGGAACGCCTCCTGGAACACGTCGAGGGGCTGCTCGCGGCGGTGAATATGCCACGGAGCCTCGCAGAGGCGGGTGTCGACGAGACCGAGTTCCTCACCGCGCTTCCCGATCTGGCCCGCGCGGCATTTGCCGATCCGAGCATCAGAACCAATCCGCGGATGCCGCTCCTCGCCGAGGTCGTCGACCTGCTGCGCGCCGGCTATCGCGGGACCGTGCCGGCTACAGCGCCGACGGTGCCGCCTCCATCGAAGCGGCAGCGACGGTGATCACCAGCTGACCGTCCCGGCGCCACCAACCATCGAGGGTCGGCCCTTCGAGGTCGCGGATGCGAAGCCGCTGCCACGCGTCCGACGGCTCACCGTCGCGCACCTCCACCACCACCGACCTCGTGTCCCGGCGCAGGCCGGCCCGGACTGCCTTGAGGGCGCTCTCCTTCGCCGACCAGATCATGGTGGCGAGCACGTCGTGCTCGGCCGGCGATGCGGCGGTGACGAGATCGCGCTCGGACGTCGTGAACCAGTCCTCCTCGAACACAGCCGGACGCGGCTCGATCCGCTCGATGTCGCACCCCAGCGCGAGCGGTGGGGTTGACACTGCGCACAGACCGGTCCCCCCGCAGTGGCTGATCGAGATGACCGCATCCAGCGGGTCGCCGTCACGCCATGCAGACGGCGCTCCGTCCTCCGCGCTGCGAATCTCGACGATGTCTGGCGAGATCATCAGCGCCCGTGCGACGGCGTGCTTCGCCACCCATCTGCCAAGGCGCCAGTCGGCTCGCCGCTTGGGACGGGTCAGGTCGCGCAGCGTTGCAAGCTCGGATGGGAGCAGCCACCCGTCGTCGGCAGGCACGTCGTCGGCGTCGCTGAGGAGGTATGCGATCACGGTGCCGCGATCGGCTCGGGCTCTTCGCGCTGCTGTCTGGTGTGTCCGGCCACGGCGACTTCGATCGCGCCCAGCTCGCGCTGGATCCCCCGTTCGACGGCATCGATCAGGTAGGGCCGCAAGGCGCTCGCCGGGATGATCCGGTGCACCGAGCCCATGCGCTGGGCGCGCTGCACGGTGTGGATCGAGTCGAACTCGGCCGCCACCTCGCCGAGCTTCTCGTGGCGAACCTGCTCCAGCATCGCCGCCATCCGGGCGCGCAGCGGCGCTTTCTCGGATCCGCTCGCCGCCTCGATTGCAGCGGCCAGCTCCGCCACGCGCGGATCGGCCCTCGTGCGCTTCTCGACCTCGCGTGTGAACACGACTGCCGCTGCGGGCGCGCCGCCGATCACCGAGGCGAAGGAACCCTCGACGGCAGCGACCTCGAGATGTTCGTTGAGCGTCGCCGAGAAGACCACGAACGCTCCGCCGTGGTAGCGGGAGATCACGCAGAAGACCATCGGGCCGCGAAAGTTGACCACGGAACGCCCGATCTCCGCGCCGAACTCCAGCTGCACCCGGCGCATCGACTCGGGTGAGCCGTCGAACCCGGAGAGGTTCGCCAGCACCACCAGCGGCCGGTTGTCGCTCGCGCTGTTCACCGCCCGGGCGATCTTCTTCGACGACTGGGGGAAGAGCGTCCCCGGAGTCCAGTGGTCCGGCCCGTCGGCGGGGATGAGCCCTCGGCGCACGAGCGGGTGCGACTCCATCCCGATGAGACAGACGGGATAGCCGCCCAGATGGGCGTCCCAGACGACGGCATTCGCCGCGTCCTCCATGTCGGCCCAGCGCTCGAGCGGGCGATGGTCGTGGTCGATCACCGCGCTCATCACGGCCCGGATGTCGAACGGCTTCTTTCGCCCCGGGTTCAGCTGCTCGGAGAAGATGTCGCCGACCCGGGCGAAGTCACCGCTCGTGAGCTGCGGGTGTGGTGCCGTGGAGACATCGCGGTCGAACGGGTCCGTGGTCCCGGTGCGGCGCGGGAAGCGCTCCCCCGGCGAGCGATAGGTGTGCTCGTAGTGCCGGAGCAGGATCGAGCACGCCGCGACGAGATCGCTCGCCCAGTACTGCGCCTGGCCGTTCGGGCCCATGATCCGCCCGTAACCGCCGATTCCGAAGTTGTCTTCCGCCGACACGCTCCCCGAGTACTCGAGGGCCTGCTTCCCGGTGAGGACCATCGCCCCCTGCGGGGTCATGATCAGGATGCCCCGGGTGTGCATGAGCATCGTCG
>Ga0335078_10013885_pt1 | contig 11938 bp, 5 predicted proteins | sample Lox_Sample_32_FD_206711 | JGI IMG/M metagenome (GOLD analysis project Ga0335078, IMG submission 206711) | Soil microbial communities from Loxahatchee National Wildlife Refuge, Florida, United States - Lox_Sample_3.2 | ecosystem: Environmental > Terrestrial > Soil > Wetlands | place: USA: Florida... | reverse complement strand
CGTGCAGGGCTACGCGACTCTCACGGTCCCGGCGCTGCTGTCGATCGCGGTGACGCCCACGTTTCCTTCTATTTCCGGGACGAACACCCAGCAGTTCACTGCTACTGGGACGTACTCGGACGCGACCACGCAGGATCTCACCAACTCGGTGACGTGGACCTCGTCGACGCCGACTGTCGCCATGATCAGCAGCACCGGCGCGGCCACCGGTGTCGCCCCGGGCACGACGACGATCTCAGCGACCCTGGGCGCGGTGGCGGGGAACATCGTGCTGACTGTGAATCCGGCCGCGCCCGCCGGCCCGGCGATCAGCACGACAAACCTGCCGAACGGTCAATACAACAACCCCTACGCACCAACGGTCCTGTCGGCAACCGGCGGGACGACACCATATACGTGGTCCGTTTCCCCGGGTGGCGTCCTCCCGTCGGGCATGAACCTCGATCAGGATTCGGGCACGCTTTCGGGAACACCGGGCCAGGCAGGCGTCTGGACCGTACCGATTACCGTGACCGATGCGAATTCGCTGAGTGGAAACGCCAATCTGTCGCTCACCATCGGCTTGCCAGTGGGGTACGACTATGGCACCTCTACGACTGTTGGCTGCTCCATGCCTTATCCAACCACGCCGATGTATTACCAGGGCAACGGCGGCTCTGCGGGCTGGAGTGTGGCTGGTGCTGGGTTGGGCGGCGCGATGACATTCCTCAGCCCAGAAACGGCCACATTTGCGGGTTATGTCGACACCAACGGCACGGCTGTTACCTGGCACAGCAACGTTGGAGGCCAAAACGATCAGTTCGTGACGTCTCCCACACCTTCTTCCATCACCATCAACGGCGTCGCCTACCACGTGGCCTCAATCAATTCAGCAACGACACTGACTCTCGTGGAATCGGCGCCCGCGCAAAGCTTCGTTCCCTACTCTTTCACTATTCCGGCTGCCGGTAATGTCCTGACCGGATGCTTGAACGACGACCACACCCCAATTTTCAGTGGCGTCTACCCGCTTCAGTTTACGGTCACGCCGCCAAATAACGGATCGCCTGTCAACTTCAACATGCCGCTGACGGTGGTCGGGCAGGACACGCAGGATAACGGCACCTACTCCGTCTACTCCGGAGGCACCGGTTTCGGAGAGTTGCCGCCGACCAGCGACCAGCAAGGGGTGGTCACACCTGGGCAAACTATCAATCAGTACGCCCCTAGTTTCTTCGCGGACGGTAACCCGAGCTTTAGTGGCAACTTCCTGTTTGGGTTTAGCGGCTTTGGTCCACAAGTCTGCGGTACTTCCGCTGGCTTGAGTGGTGGTTTTAATCTTACTGCGCCCTCACAGCCCGGCCGGTACGATATCTTGTTCGATGGCACGACCCAGGCGTGCACTCCGGCGGTGTTTCCTACGGCTCCGGCGCCGCTGCCGCTCACGACCGGTTCGGTGGATGCGGTGGGCAGTAGCGTGTCCTGGGGCGGGGCCGTGATCTCAGGCGTTCTGCTCTCGTCGGCCACCTCTAATCCAGGTGCGATCGCTGCCGCGAGCAATGTGCTCGAGATCGAGTCGGGCGGCACCAGCCCGAATCAGGTGACGGTGAGCTTTAACTACTCAATCGTCAACAGTGGTTGCCCAGGTTGTGTCGACCAGATTCAGGTGGGGCTGAATTCGGAAGCATCACCGCAGGTTTGCGCGTACAGCGGCGTCCCCTTCCCGCCAACCCCGGTTACCGGATCCCCCAGCATCACGATCAACGTGCCCAACACGCCGGGCCGGTACTATATCTCGACGGATGTCAGCGAGGACTACGGGTGTCAGTATTCGAGCCCGTATTGGGCGAACGGTACGCCGTCTGCTCCGCAATACATTGGGGTGGTCGACGTCTGGGGACCACCCGCGCCGCACCCCTAGGCTGCTGATTGGTCAACGGATGGACGGTCGCTAAAAACTAATGTGAATTCACCCGGCGCCGGGCATCGCTCAGCAGCGGTCCGGCGCCTTTTTCCTGGTAGCCGATAAAGGTCTTGTAGGAGTCGGCCGCGGTCGGGCTGTTCAGCCCTTCCTGCGCGCGCCCGAGATAGTAGTAAAGCGGAGGAATGACGCGGAAAGTGGGCACGTCGTCGAGGAAGACAGCGCTGGCCTCGCCTTTGCGACGCAGGCAAAGCTCGAACTCTGAGTCGGCTTCGGTAAACATGCCGGCTTCAAGATAAGCACGGCCGAGATCGTAGTGGCCGGGCCAGGTGTCATAAATTTTCTGCGCGGCTTGCAATAGCTGGATCGACTGCCGCGCGTCTTTCTTCTTGAGCGCAATCTCCGCCTCGAGCAGCTTGCCATAGACCTGTGGCTCCGGCTCGATGCGGCCGGAGAGCTGGCTCGCCAGTTGCGTTGCCTTGGCCGCCTGTCCGGCTTCGAGATAAACCTGCCCGGCTGAGTACACAACCGTTTCGTCTTTGCTCAGCGCGACCGCCTTATCGGCGGCAGCCTGCGCCGGAGCGGCGTGTCCGGCGAGCAGTTGCGCCTGCGCCAGCATGATGTCTTTGCCGGCGGCGCCGTCGTTGTCTTTGTTCGTGAGATCGGCTGCAATGCCCTTTTCCAGCAGCGGAATGGCGTCCTCGGCGCGGCCATGGAAGAGCGCAATGTCAGCCAGGCCCACCGCTGCCACCGACGCGCCGCGTGCATTCACACCCTCCAGCTTGTGATAGGTCTCTTCCGCGTTCACCGCCGCGCCCAGGCCCATCTGCGCCATCGCCAGCGAGTTGTAGGCGTGGGTGAACGCCGGATTCTGCTCCAGCACCGTCTTGGCTTCCTTTTCGCCGGTGGCAAAGTCGCCGGCATAGATGCCATACAGCGCGAGGTTGTCGCGCAGCAGCAGGTTCTTGGGTGAGACGTCCACCGAGTGCTTGCCCTCCTGCAACGCCTTCTGCATATCGCGCATGTAGAAGTAGGCCAGCGCCAGGTTGCCGTAGCCGGAAGCGTCCGATGGATACTGCTTCACCAGCGCGCTGTATTCCTCGATCGCCTTCTGCGGCTCGCGCACCGTGAGGTAGTAGCCGCCGCGGGTGCGGTATTTTTCGCGGTCGCTCATGCGCCCGACCAGGGCCATCGCCTGCTTGTAGTATTTTTCGGCATCGCTGCGCCGGCCGGTGTTGATGCTCACCGCCGCCAGCCCGGCGTAGGCGCGGCCCATGTTGGGATCGAGCTCGGCCGCCTTCTTGTAGTGCTGCTCGGCGTCGGTCCAGCTTCCCGCCCACTGCAGGTCCTGCGCCAGCGCGTATTCGTGCGCCGCCTCCAGCGAACCGGAGGTAAAGGTCTCGGCCTGCACCTTCTGGGTCGATTCCGGCGTCTTGTCACCCAGCGAATTGCGAACTTCCGCGGCGAGTCCGCCGACCGCCTTCAACACCGCGTCTTTGCTGGAGACTTCTGCGTGCTGTGCGGAAATTTCTTTGCCGGTGACCGCGTCTTCGGCTTTCGATTGCAGCTTGTATGCGCCGCCCTGCCCCGAGATCGAGCCGGTGATGATGACGTTGATGCCCTCGCGCACGGCGATCAGCCGTGCCGCGGCTTCGTCGAGGGCAGTCGTGCCGGGCTTCAACTGCGCCGCGACCTTGTGCGCCTGTCCGCGGCTGTAGGAGTTGATGAACGAAGCGCCTTCGAGCGCCAGTCCGAACGTGGGCTCGAGCGTGCCATCGAAAACGCCGTCGTTGGTTTTGTTCTCGAAGTCAGCGACCAGCACTGAGACCGGCGCGTGGGTTGCGGTGGCGGCGGGACCGCGTGCGCGGGTGAAGAACCACCCCAGCGCGGCAATGATGAGCACCACGACTGCTGCTATCCCGATCATCAGCGTGGGCTTCGGCCGGGCGGCAAGGGCGGTGATCGCCGAGCCGCTGGGCGCGCGTCCCTGAAATGTGGCCAGGTCGTCCAGAATCGCCTGCGCGCTCTGGTAGCGCTCGGCCGGATCGCGCTCCAGGCACTTGCTCACGATGGTGCTGAGCTGCTTGGGCACACTCTGCTCAACCTGCGAGACCGGAACCGCGCGCTCTTGGGTGCGCTTCAGCAGGCTGGCGAGGGCGCTATCGGCCTTGAACGGGGTGTTGCCGGAGAGCAGCTCGTAGACGATCAGGCCGACGGTGTAGAGATCGGAGCGCACATCGACCGGCTGCGCCTGCGCCTGCTCGGGCGACATGTACTCCATGGTGCCGACCATCATGCCGGTCTGGGTCATGCCGTCGCCGCCCTGGGTGCGCGCCAGGCCGAAGTCCATGACTACAATGCGCCCCTGCGGATCGCGCATGATGTTGCCCGGCTTCAAGTCACGGTGGATCACGCCTTCCGCGTGCGCCGCCTGGAGGCCAGCAAGGATCTGCTCGGTGATGGAGACGGCCTCGGGCACGGCGAACTTGCCCTGCTCGCGCAGCATCGAGCGCAGGTCCTTGCCCTCGACGTACTCCATGGTGATGAACTTCAGGCCGTCGGCTTCGCCCAGGTCGTAGATGCGTACCACGTTGCGGTGCGTGACCTGCCGCGCCAGCACCAGCTCCTGCGTGAATCGCTGCAGGATGGCGGGATTGCCGGCCAAGTCGGGGCGAATGAGCTTGAGGGCGATCAGGCGATCGACGGCGGTGTCGCGCGCCTTGTACACCGCCCCCATGCCGCCTTCGCCCAACTGATCGAGAATTTCGTAGCGGCCACCGAGGGTGCTGCCGGGTTGCAGGCCGGCCGCGGGCGCCGGAAATGCTCCGCTGAGAGTCTTGTCACCACCGAAACCGGAAGTTGTTCTTGCGCCGCCAAACCCGGAGCTGGTGACCGCGCTTTGCGCCTGCGCCTTGGCCTTCTCGTCGCCCATGGTTACCCAAGCATGGTCCGGACGGACCACGCTGTCGATCGGAGTATTTCCGAGTATACAGTGTGGACAAACGTCTGCACGGCGTGAAAACCGCGCAAGTTCAGGGGCGCGATCACTCTGTAGCGTAGCTTACTTCTATGTTGTCACAGTCAGCGTGATCGAGTTGGACGTCACCCCGCACGTAGTAGCTGTAATGCTTGTACTACCCGTGCCCACAAGCTGGGTTATTACGCCGGTCGTGGGGCCGATGGTGGCGACAGTGGCGCTCGAGGACTGCCAGACCACTTGGGTGGTGATGTTCTGGCCGCTTGATCCCACTGCTGTATAAATAAGAGTCGAGGGATTTGTGGACGACAGTGAAGCGGTTGTAGGCCCGGTGATAGTGATGCTTGTCGTGTTCACACCACAAACCGAGACGCTGGACGACCCCGGGGTAACCGATCCCGATGCAGCCTGAATGGTCGCCGTTCCCGCCGCCACTCCGCTCACCAGACCTCCCGTATTGACCGTTGCTATGCTGGGACTCTCTGACGTCCAGGTGACGCTGGTCGGACCGGTGCTGCCGTCATTGAAGGTTCCGGTGGCAGTCAACTGCACGGTACAGGGAATGCCAGGCACTGGCGCCGCACACGGGGAGATCGAGGCCGACGACGGTGTAACGCTGATGGCTGTCAAAGTAGGGTTAATAAAGAATCCGTTACAGCCCACCACAAGCAGCGACGCAATCCCAAACAAGGCAACGGTGGCAAGAGTGACCCACACCAGACTCGACCGCCCGCGATTAGGCATCCAAAGGGCCTCCCAGAGAGATTCCTACCATACCTATATCTGACGCGATGGCGCTCGGAAAAGTATACTGCTTCCCGAGCCGCACTGCCGCTCGCCGCGTCCAATTTCTCAGCATGAAACCCGCTTCCCGCCCGAGAGTTGCTGTCCTAGGCTGCTTGCTGCTTGCGTTGGCCCTGCCCGCGCCGGGGCAAACAGTTGCTGCCTCTGTCCGGGCGCACATGGATTACCTCGCCGGCGACGCCCTGGCCGGACGCGGCAGCGGCACTCCGCAGGAGCATCAAGCGGCGGAATACGTCGCCGGCGAAATGAAGCGCTACGGGGTTATGCCTGCCGGCGATGCCGGCGGATACCTGCAACAGGTTGCGCTGGAGTATCGCTCGCTGGCGTCGCCGCCAGTACTGAGCTTCGAAAACAAGGGCAAGGCTGTGCGCTGGACGAACGGCCACGAAATCGCTGTGGCGCGGCTCGGCGAGCCGGAGATCGCGGGTCCGCTGCAGAAGCTCAGTCCCGGCGATGCCAAGGCTGAGGTCAAGCCGGGTGCGGTGGTGCTGCTTACGTCATCCCCGGACGCGGGCGCCTGGGAAGTGGCCTATGAGCTCTCACAGCGCGGTGCGGCGATGGTGCTGGTTCCGGATTCCCCTGCGCTCGGAAGCGTGTGGGAATCGAACCATCTGCCGCGCCTGCCGCCGCGCATCAAAGCGCTGCCGAAGCAGGCCGGCATTGCCGAGATGAGCATGGTCGTGGTGCGCGAGAGTGGAGTTAAAGAATTGGCGGCGCTGGCCGAAGGCGCGACCGTGCACCTTGAGGCCAAGACCACGGTGCAAGCTGGAGAAACCTGGAATGCTCTGGGGATGATTGCCGGCAGCGATCCGGCACTGCGGGAGCAGGCCGTGCTGTTCTCGGCGCACATCGATCATCTGGGGACCCGGATGAAAGGCCGGCGGCAGGTGATTTACCACGGCGCCGACGACGACGCTTCCGGCGTTTCGGCGGTGCTGGAGCTGGCGCGAGCCATCGCCGCCGGAGAGCGCCCGCGCCGCACCGTGCTGTTCGCCTTGTTTGGCAGCGAGGAGACCGGGGGGCTCGGCTCTACCTATTTTCGCGAGTTTCCGCCGGTGCCGCTCGCGCACATTGTTGCCGCGCTGGAGTTCGAGATGCTCGGCCGCCCCGACAACGCGATCCCCAAGCACAAGCTCTGGCTCTCCGGCTACGAGCGCTCTGACCTGGGCAGCGAGCTGGCAGCACACGGTGCGCCTCTGGTCGCCGATCCGCACACCGGCGAGCATTTTTTCGAACGCTCGGACAACTATCCGCTGGCAAAAAAGGGTGTGGTGGCGCACACCGTATCCAGCTTCGGCCTGCATCGCGACTACCACCAGCCGGGTGACACGCTGGCGCACATCGATTTCGCTCATCTCGACGAAGCAATTGAGCAGATGATTGCGCCGGCGGAGTGGCTGGTGAATTCCGATTTCAGGCCGCGCTGGGCGGAAAAGAGTAAGGAGATTGAGCCGTTGGGTCAGTGGAAACATTAGAGCCAGGTCTGTGTTAGACTGCTGCACTCTCGGAGCACTTCTTGAGGGCTCTCTGCGCTATTTTGCTGGCTATCATGATGGGCTTGCCCATCGCTGCCTCGCTCTTTGCGCCGGCAGGGTCCTCGTTGCCAGCTTGCTGCCGCCGGGGCGGCAAGCACCATTGCACGATGAGTGTCCGCCTCGGAACAGATGGTGAGTCGGCTCCCTCAGTATCGCGCGCCGAGGGGAAGTGCCCGCAATTTCCGCTGACCCCGGCCTTAAGGGCCCACGGCCAACCTGGCTTGGCCGTTTCGGCCGCGATTTTCGCTGAGATCGTTTCCCACCCATCAGTTTCTCCGCAGGCGCAGAGCAACTTTCGCGTGTCCCTGGTGCGGGCGCACCGGAAGCGCGGCCCGCCTTCTGCCCCGCTCTGCTAGCTGTTCCCAATTCACAGCTGGAGGCCTCGCATGGTGGTTTCCATGCCGGGCTTGTCGCCATGTTGCTTCGATCAGTTAGGTCATAAGTGGCTGGCGCGCGGCCACTCGAAAAGTCGGAGAGCAATTATGGAAAACCTTCTTGTCCGAAGAGTCCCAGGACTCGCATGGCTGGCGGTTCTTGCCCTGCTCGGTGGAGTGTGCGCCGCGCAGGTCGCCGTTACTGGAGCGGGCAGTAGCGAAATTACTGGCGTTGTTACGGATCAGCACGGGGCCGTCTTACCCGATGCCACGGTGTTTCTCCTGAACCAGGGCGTGCGCGTACGGCAGACAAGGTCCGGCCTGAGCGGCGAATTCGCGTTTCACAACGTGCTCTCCGGAGAATACGTGCTTGAAGCGCAACGGTCGGGCTTTGCGCGGGCCGAGGAGAAGCTCGCGCTCAAGGCCGCGCCGGCGCATGTCTCCATCCAGATGAAGGTGGCAGGGCCCGGCCAGCAGGTGACGGTCACCGCCGAGATCGGATCGTTCCGCCCCGAGGAATCCTCCACGGCCACCAAGACGAACATCCCTTTGAACGAAATACCGCAGGGGATCGGAGTCGCCAATCAGGCCCTGATTGAGAGTCAGCAGGACACCCGCTACGCTGATGCCGCGGAAAATATCAGCAGCGTGAACCGCGACGTGCTGGCAGCGGGCAGCGTCGGCGACGCGCTCACCATCCGCGGCCTGCCGCTGGGCGTCTTCAGCAACTACTACCGCGACGGCTTTGAATTTGATGGCATGGTGCCTTCCGACAACACGGACGTGGACCGCGTGGAGGTGTTGAAAGGACCATCTTCTGTCCTTTTCGGCCGCGCGGCCTCGGGTGGAATCGTCAATCTGATTACCAAAGAGCCCCTGCCAGTGCAGCACGGCGTGTTTTCATTCCAAGCTGACCGTTATGGCACGGCGCGCCCGACCTTCGACATCACCGGTCCTATCGGCGGCGACAAGCTCTTCTATCGCTTAAACGCCGAGTTCGCTGATTCCAACAACTTCCGGGACGCCTACCACGACCGCCGCTACTTCATGGCTCCGGCGCTCACATGGAAGCCGACTGCGGCGACCACGGTCCGATTCCTGATCGAATATCTGCACGGCAAGACCACCACCGACTACGGGATTCCGGCGTTCGGAGACCGGCCGGCACCGGTCCCGATCAGCAACTTCTATGGAGAGCCCTGGCAACACTCGCTGCTGCAGAACCGCACCGGAAGCGTCGACGTTTCCCATACTTTTGCGAAGCGATGGGCGGTACGCAGCCGCTTTCGCGCCACTCTGACCAACTGGGACTACCTCGACGTGAGCACCGGCTTCATCGAAGCCGATAATCGCACCATCGCCCGCTTCTCCGAGGACGCCGCCTATCCACTCCGCTTTTATGACTGGCAAACCGACCTGACCGGCATCTTCAAGACCGGCCCTATCGAGCACAATGTTTTGATCGGATTCGAATACGGCAAGCAGCAGGTGGTGCAGGACGCCATCTTCAGCGATGCGCCACCCATCGACCTCTACGATCCCATTCCCTTCAGCCGCACCGAGCCCGACAACGCAACCTTGTTCGCGAACTTTTTCAACCCATCGTCGCCGGATTATTTTCCGCTCGATGGGACGACAAAGTTGTATACCCATGGCGGCTACCTCCAGGACCAGATCACTCTGCTGCCAGGCCTGAAAGTCCTGGCGGGTGCGCGATTCGAGGGCTTCACGCAGCGCTACGATGAAATCGTCTATGGCACCCACAATCGCCAGCAGAATGTGGCTACCCTGCCGCGCGTCGGCGTGACCTACCAGCCAATTCAGCCGCTGACGTTCTATGCCAGCTGGAGTCGCAGCTTCAGCCCCACGCTGGCGGCCCAGTTCACCCCCGGCGGCCTGCCCTTCCCCGCCGAGCACGGCCATCAGTACGAGGCCGGGGTGCGCACCACGGAATTTCACGGCCGGCTTTCTTCCTCGCTCGCGCTGTATCGCATTCGCGCTTCGAATCTGCTGATCACCAATCCCGGCAACCCCCTGGCCTCCATCCAGATTGGGACCACGGAGTCGAGGGGCATTGAGTTTGATGTCTCCGGGCGCATTCGGTCCGGCTGGGACGTGACCTTTGCCTACGGCTTCAATCAGGCATATATCGTCGCCGATCCTGTCTACCCGGTTGGGAACATCTTTCAAAACGCGCCCCGTCATAGCGGCAGCCTCTGGACCGTCTACGAGCTGCAGCATGGGCCGCTGCGAGGCTTGAGCTTTGGAGGCGGCGTCAGGGCATACAGCTACCGCTTTGTGGATCCCTCTGACAGTGTGGTCTTGCCGGGATATGGCCGGCTGGACGCCATGGCGAGCTATGTCTTCGGGCGCGCGCGTCGGGAAGAAAAGCCGTTCAAGTTAAGTGTCAACCTGCAGAACGTGGCCAACCGCCGCTACTTCGAAACCGGCAACACGACGAATGTGATCTTTCCCGGTTCGCCGGTCAATGTTTGGAGTCGTTTTGAAGTAAGGTTTTGAATGAGGCTTTACGCCCAACTCGCGGGAATGAAAGCTGCGGTGCTGTGCGCTCTGCTGGTTCTCTCGGGGTGCGCGCGGCACGACCAGATTGCCATCACGCCGTTGCCTAACCCGGCGGCGCCGGGAAGCATCACGCCCAACGAAACCGAAACTCCGGACGGGCAAGTTCTGCTGAGCTGGCTGGAGCCGGACAAGGACGGTCAGGCACTGCGCTTTGCGATTCGCGGTTCTCAGCAGTGGTCAGCGGCGAAGACCGTTGTCATACGCAAGAACTTCGACAAGTACGCCGAGGCGCCGCCCTGGGTATTGTCACTGCCGGACCAGTCGCTGCTCGCCGTGTGGTCCGAGCAACTGCCAAAGGGAAAATCAAAGTGGGCAGGAAATTATCTTTACACAGCGGCCTCGGCTGACCACGGCAAGACGTGGTCGCAGCCAGCAATCGTTCATTCCGACCGCACCGATGGAGAACACAGCTTTGCGTCCATGGCGGTCCGCGACGACAGCCACGCAACCATCATTTGGCTTGATTCGCGCGATTATGAGGCCAAGCACACCTATCGTCTGATGTCGGCGGTGATCGCGTCGTCCGGCGGGGTCAGCGATGAGCAGACCCTGGATGACGATGTCTGCACCTGTTGTCCAACCAGCCTGGTGAGGACGGGCACCGGATGCCTGGCCGCCTATCGCAATCACACGCGGGGCGAAATCCGCGATATCTATACCGTCCGGGAACAAGCCGGAGAGTGGGAATCCGGCAAATCCTTGCACGACGACGGATGGCACATCAATGCTTGCCCGGTGAACGGCGCCGCCCTGGCGCGGCGGCAGAACGAAGTTGCCGCAGCCTGGTACACCGGCATCGAGGAGAAGGCGTCGCTCGAGGTGGCATTTTCGCACGACGGCGGGGTCACCTTCCCGCTCGTCCGAAAAATTGACGCAGCGCGCGGCCAAGCGCAGCCGATCGGACGGCCGGCAATCGCTCTGTTGGATTCGGGAAATGCTCTGGTCGCCTGGATCACGCGCGCCAACGGAACATCGCGTCTGGTGGCCGCGCAAGTATCTTCGCAGGACTCCAGACTCCATCGCGTCGAACTTGCGCACGGAACCACCGACAGCCTGGGCTATCCGCGCATGCAACTCGTCGGGTCGGAAGCCCTGCTGTCCTGGGGCGGCGCGGGAGAGTCGAAGCAGGTGAGGACGGCAATACTCCGGGCGCAGTGATAAGTTGTGGAGATTGGATCAGAATCTCCAGTAGCCGATTCGGCGCTATTCCCTGGAGTGGCTGGTGAATTCGGAGTTCCAGCCGCACTGGCTGAATGGAAAGAAGCCGTAGATCGCCACAGAGGCACGGAGACGGGAGATTCATTTCAAGAACCTCCGGGGCTCTGTTTCCCCGTGGCTAATCGCCCGGCTTTTTCCCGGCGTTAGCGATCTTCTCGTCGATGGGCTTGCGGAAGCGATAGCCTTCGTCGGTGCCGTGCCAGTGAGCGATGGTCTTTTCGCCCAGCTTCCAACAGAGCAGAATGACGTGTCCGTCGACGTCGCAGGGAAAATCCAGCAGGCCGATCTCGAGGTCTTTCACCAGAACGCCGGTGGACTCGATCTCCGCCAGGGCGTCCTTGGCTTTCTGCACCTGGCGTTCCCGCTCGCGCTTGCGCGCCGCCAGTTGGGCCACGTCGAGCAGCGTGCCGCCGTTGAGGAACACGCGGCTGGAAATCGCCTTGAACTCCTGCTCGATGCGGTCGGCATACTTCTTGCCCTCGATCGCCGTCTTCAACAGCGACTCCAGCACCGGAACCAGCGTCTGGGCTTCGTCGAGTGTGAAGGT
>Ga0335078_10013884_pt1 | contig 11939 bp, 9 predicted proteins | sample Lox_Sample_32_FD_206711 | JGI IMG/M metagenome (GOLD analysis project Ga0335078, IMG submission 206711) | Soil microbial communities from Loxahatchee National Wildlife Refuge, Florida, United States - Lox_Sample_3.2 | ecosystem: Environmental > Terrestrial > Soil > Wetlands | place: USA: Florida... | reverse complement strand
CAGCCAATGGATTGAGCCGAATACTGGTCAGCGCCTTGAGTTGCAGTTCCATACGCGTATCAGCTTCGAGGCGAAACAGATCACGCATCGCGCCTACGAGAGGCTACGCTCGGGTCAGCCCGATGAGTTCGAGAAGATGGTGCTGAATGCCTTCCAGCGAAAGGTATCTGCCGAGATTCCAATCCCACCCGGCGCGGCGGATATTCCCGACTACCCCGAGAGAGGCGCAGATGCCAGATAAAGTCATATACTATGCTGTCATCGACGAACTGAGCAGCCGCGAGCGTCCTGCGGGTCTGTTCCGGCGCATCTACACGGAGGCGGGTGGCTTGCGCGATGAAGCGTTCACCCGGAATCTGGTCTGGAAGAACAGTTCGTCGCTGTTCTCCGCCGAGCGCGGCGACCTGGAAAACGAGTTCATCGAGATCAGCGAGGATCAGGCGAACCAGCTCATGGAGCAGCTCCGCACCCGGTGGGCAAAAACAGACAACGGCTGATCGCGGCCGGCACCATGATCGCGGCCGGCACCATGATCGTGGCCAGAAAGGGCCGAATAAGGGACCAAACTGGCCACGATCATGAAACCGCTCCGGGAGCAGGGCGCCTGCCACCGTCACAGGGACGCCGCAGCGTGAGCGGCTCACCACAGGCTCCCGTCTCTATCGGGCACAATGCGACATTGATCCGCGTAGAAACCATCATGCTGTCACATCGCGTCGCCGGATTCACGCGCCGTACCCGGTGGCCTTCTCCACCACCATCCGTACCACCACGCGAACCGCGCCAGGCCGGTCCTCGCCGGGATCCTTGCCGTCGTATTTCCAGGAGAGCTGCGTGTCCAACCGCCGGCCGACGTCCGGCGTCATCGACACCCGGCCCCGCAGCTCGACGTAGTTCTCCGGGTCCGCCGAATCGATCACGGTGACGCTGACGCGCGGGTCGCGCAGCATGTTGCGGTGCTTGACGCGCCCCTCCACCGTCGAGAACAGCAGGTCGCCGCCGTCGCGGCCGACCCAGATCACCGAGGTCTGCGGGCTGCCGTCGGGATTCACCGTGGCCAGCACCGCGTAGTTCCTGCCGTCGACCAGGCGTAGCGCCGATTCGCTGAGTGAGATGCCCATGGCGGCACGCTAACAGCCCCTCAGGCCTGGACGGCTTAGCGGCAGACTCCGGGTGCGCTGTAGAAGCCGGGGCCGGCCAGGCCGGGACCGGTGATCATGGGCCGGTTCGCCCCGCCGCCCGATGGGTAGGCGGTGTCGAACCACTGGCTGAAGAACTGGCTGAGCCGCGCCTGGCAGCTGGCGCTGCGCACCGGCAGCCAGCGGTGGAAGACGGCCTCGAGCTGCGCCTCGCTGATGCTGGCCCCGCCGTAGGCGCGCTGGAGCTGCCGCAGCGCCCGGTTGAAGTTGCCCGGGCCGAGGATCTGGCGCAGCGCGATGTAGGCGGCGCCGGGCCGGTTGTAGGTGTTTGACCCGTCGAAAAGGACGTACGGGTACGGGTCCGAGGGCGCGACCGTCCAGAAATCACCGCCGCTGCCGTAGATGCTGTTGAACTGCTTCACCAGGCTGGCCTGGAAGGCGGCCCGGCCCTTGGCCGTGGACGGGCCCCCGGCGGCGTTCTCGGCCAGCCGCGCGTGGTAGAAGAACTCGCCCAGGGTGGCCAGGCCTTCCTTGAAGAAGGTCATGCGGTAGCCGCCCTCGGAGACGTTGTCTCCCCACCACTGGTGCATGTTCTCGTGGTAGAGGGTGTCGGTGTCGATCTCCCCGCCGGCGAAGGTGATCATGGTCTCCATCTCCTCCTCGAAGCCGGCTTGCGGGGTGCCGATGATGATCCCGTCGGAGCGGAACGGGAAGGACCCGTTGAACTGGCTCTCGAACGCGGTGATGTCCGGCTGCATGTCCATGATGGCCAGGTTCTTCTTCCGCTGCGCCGCGCTGATCGCGGTGTCCTGCGCCTGGTAGAACCGGATGCCGTCGATGACCCGCGAGGTCAGGCTGTAGTTGCCGACGCTGTCCTCGACCAGGTAGCTGGCCACCGGCATGCCGGCGTGCCAGTTCCAGGTGACCGAGCCGCCGGGGAACTCGCGGCTGGCCCCGTGCCGCTGCACCGAGACCAGCACGCCGTTGGCGACCACGGTCCGGCCCGCGGTGACCGTGTCGGAGAAGTCGTAGCTGGGCTTGGCCGTCGGGTAGTCGTTGAGCGGCATCCAGTCCTCCGAGCCGACCGGCTCGGTGGTCACGAAGCCGCCGTCGGGGGCACGGAACCAGCCCTCCGTGGTGCCGTCCCCGTCGTTGTGCACCCCGGGCCTGCCGGTGTAGCGGACCGTGACGGTGAACGCGGCGCCGTTCGGTATCGGGGCCGACGGCGTGATCACCAGCTTGTTGGCCGGGCACTGGGTGCCGTCCAGCGAGTCCGCCGCGGCGTCGGTGTTCGGCAGCCGCGGTGAGCAGGCGGGTGGCAGCGGGTTGTTGTACGGGCCGCCGACCGGATTGGCCTGCGATGCCTCGTGGGCGGCGGGAGACGGGTCGTCCGCCCCGTTCGGGTCGCCCGGGTAGGTCGGCTGGACGAAGCGGAACCGGGCCGGGCGGCCGTTCACGGTGACCGAGTTCACCGTCATGTCCGGGCCCGCGCTGGTGTTGGCGGACCGCCGCTCGAAGTCGAGGCTGAAGCTGGTCAGGCACTGTGTGGCGCGGTCGGTGAGGACCACCCGGTTGCCGGGCAGGAACCTGTTCGCGGTGGCGTTGTAGACCAGGTGCACCAGCGTGTGCAGGCTGGTGTAGCCGCCGTTGCCGGTCTCCGGGTACAGGACCGAGCCCGGCGGTGACAGGGTACGGGCGCCCGCGGAGCAGCCCCCGTAGCCCGCCGGTGCCGCGCCGGCCGTGCCGGCCGCGCCGGCCGCGCCGGCCGGGGCGGCCAGCCCGAGCCACGGCAGGGCCAGCCCCGCGCACGCCGCGACAGTGATGATCAGCCGACGTCCCGCCATGTCGGACCCCCTCACGATCTCACCAAAACCGAACTGCCATGGATCGACTACATCACAGAAACCAACGAAACGACATACATGGGCCGCGCCCGGTGCGCATCTGACCAGCGCTGTATCGTGGGGCCGTGCGGTTTACGAAACTCGGTCACTCGTGCGTCCGGCTGGAAAAGGACGGCGCCATCGTGGTCATCGACCCGGGTACGTTCAGTGACGCGGCCGCGGCCCTGGACGGGGCCACCGCGGTGCTGGTCACCCACGAGCACCCGGACCACCTCGACGCCGACGCGATCCGCGCCGCGCTGTCCAGCGACCCGGGCGTCACCCTCTGGGCCAACCAGTCGGTCTGCGCGCAGTTCGCCGAGTTCGGCGACCGGGTGCGCGAGGTCCGGCACGGCGACGCGCTGGAGGTGGCCGGCTTCTCCGTGCACGTCTACGGCGTGGACCACGCGCTCATCCACTCCGACATCCCGCTGGTCGTGAACACCGGTTTCCTGGTCGAGGGCGAGCTGTTCCACCCCGGCGACTCGTTCACCGTCCCCGAGGACCCGGTGAACACCCTCCTGCTCCCGATCAGCGCCCCCTGGCTGAAGGCCGGGGAGATGATCGACTACTTCCGCGCGGTCGCGCCCGCCCGCGGCTACGCCATCCACGACGCGATCCTCAACCAGGCCGGCCTGGGCCTGATGACCCGGATGATGACGATCGCCGCCGCCCCCAGCGGCGTCCCCGTCGCCCGTCTCGACCCCGGCACCACCCTGGACCTGTGACGGCCCGGGCCCAGCGCTCCGCGCCCGCAGCTGGGCGGCTTCCCCTCGATGAGCAGGTGGCGCAGTTCCAGGCGGCGCTGCGCCGCAACCCCGCGCTGACCGAGGCGCTGGCCCGCGCCACCAGGATGGACCTGCCCGGCTGGTACCTGGTCGCGGGCTGCCTGTACCAGACGGTGTGGAACGTGGTCAGCGGCCAGCCGCCCGAAGCCGGGATCCTCGACTACGACCTGGCCTACTTCGACGGCTCGGACCTGTCCTGGGCCGCCGAGGACGCGGTCATCCGGGCCGGGCACCAGGTGTTCGCCGGCCTGCCCGCCCCGGTGCAGATCCGCAACCAGGCCCGCGTCCACCTGTGGTACCAGCAGAAGTTCGGGACGCCCTGCCCGGCCCACGAGTCCACCGAGGCGGCGATCGACACCTTCGAGGCCACCACCGCCTGCCTCGGCGTCCGCGCCGAGGCAGCCGGGCGGTGGCGCGTCTATGCCCCGCACGGGCTCGCCGACGTGTTCAACCTCGTCGTGCGCCCCAACCCGGTGCTCGCCTCGCGTGAGGTCTACCAGGCCAAGACCGAACGATGGCGGCGGCAGTGGCCGTCCCTCACCGTCCTGCCCTGGCCGGCCGACAGCGTGGCGCCTCCCCGGTTACAGCGCCCCGAAGAACTGGTTGGCCCCGCCGTCGTAGGGCCAGGTGTCGATCGCGGCGCCGGGCCAGGGGCTGTTGCCGTTGACGTCGACGAACAGCCCGCTGTAGGCGTTCCGGATCGGGTAGGTGCTGGTGCTGGCGGGGTTGAGGAAGGTCTGCCACAGCTGCCCCTCGCTGCCGGTGCACGGGAGCTGGTAGAGCTGGTCCCCGGCCACGCCGTCGGTGGTCAGGCACTGTTTGCTGTTGCCGTTGATGATCTCGTAGGTGTTGCTGGCGCCGATCGGCCAGAAGGTCCATTCCTGGTTCGCGCCGCCGTTGGCCCACCAGTCGATCACCGGCGCGCCCGGCTGGGTCGATGCGCCCGACACGTCCAGCAGCAGGCCGAAGGTGTTGTTGGGCGTGACGTGGATGGTGAACGCGGTGCTGGCCGAGGCCGGGCCGGCCAGCACGGCGCCGCCGACGAGCGCGGGCACCGCCAGGCCGGCCAGCACGGCGCAGAGCCGGGCAGCGCGGCGGCGGGCGGGCAGTTTGATCTTCATGGCATTTCCCCCATCTGGTTGGCAGGTGGATCCTGTCGCCGCGAAGCTAGGCAGGACCCGCCGGGGGAAATGCCGGGACACCGGGGGAATCAACGGGGGACCGGCGACGGGTAGCCGGATGCTCATCTCCTGGTCCGCCTGCGCAGCGACAGCCGTGTGGTCGCGAGCAGGAAGGCGATCGCCAGGGCGATGAGCCCCAGTACCTGGGCCGTCACGGCCGGCGTTCCGGGTGACTGGGTGGCGGCGTCCGCTACCCGGCCTGCCGGGCTGGCGCTGCGCCCGGCCGCCGGGGGAAGAGCCTCTGAGGCCGGGCTCGGCGTGGGAGATGGCGTTATCACCGGGAAGAGCCCGGACGCGTTCCCGGGGCCGATGACGGTGGTGCTGGCGGGCGTGATGACCGGGAAGAGGGCGGCCGCGTTCCCCGGGCCGATCAGCGTGCTGGTGGCGCTGTTCGGGCTCGGGAGGGGTCCCAGAGACAGCTTCGCGCCCCGCCGTGACGCGCTGGCCGAGCCCGCCGCCGAGGCACTGGCCGGCAGTCGGGAGGATGCCGAACGGGTGGGGCTCGCGCTGGCTGACGGGGTGGGAGATGCGGAATGGGCTGGACTGGCACTGGCCGTGGGGGAAGCCGAGTGAGTCGGGCTCGCGCTGGGCGTCGGGCTCGCGCTGGGCGTCGGGCTCGCCGATGCCGAGGGGCTCGCCGATGCCGAGGGGCTCGCCGATGCCGAGGGGCTCGCCGATGCCGAGGGGCTCGCCGATGGCGAGGGGCTCGCCGATGCCGAGGGGCTCGCCGATGCCGAGGGGCTCGCCGATGCGGAAGGGGTCGGGCTTGAGGTAGGGGTCGGCGCAGGGGATGCGGAACTGGTCGGGCTGACGCTGGCGGTGGGCGTAGGCGTGGCAGTGGGCGAAGATGTCGATGGTGCGGCGGAGGGCGATGCGGACTGCGACGGTGACGGGCTTGCTGAGCCAGAGGCGGTGGGCCCAGAACTCGTGCTGGCCGAGGCCGGGGAGGGGGAAGGAGACGGGGTCACCGCGCCCGCGAAGGCGGGATCTTGCATGCCGGCGGACAGCCCCGAGAAAAGGAAACCTCCGGTCACCAGGGCGGCTACCACCGTCCGGCTGCGCGCGAGAGACATATGAACCGCCTGCCTCTGCTGCTTGTGCGGGTTGGTGCGCAGGGATGTGACGACTCCGGTTCCCGTTCGGTTCCCAGCCCCGGGGGCCCGAGGCTGCTCCGGTGCCAGGATTCGAGCCCCCGGGGCTGCCGGTTCCCGTTACTGATACGAGACCATGGACAGCCGCGGGGTCCTCGCCATCGTCTGCCGCGGGGTCATCATCGGATGGTCCTTGGCGTAGAAGTTCTTCCATCCGAAGAACACCCCGGCGGGAGCGGCCCCGGTGACGGCTTGCCAGGTCTGCTGCTTGGCGGCCGGGGCGCCTTGCCCGTCCATGTGGATGACGATCGCCAGATCCCCGTACCGGGTATCCAGCCTGGCCTCGTCACGGATCATCGACAGCTTGAACTGGTGCAGCACCAGGAGTTTCTGGGGCAGCCGGTACCGCGCGGTCAGGCCGGCCAGCCACGTGACGACGCTGTTGACCTCGCTGATGTTCACGCTGCCGATCTGGTGCAGCGGCAATTGCCCCGGCGCCAGCTTCCACTCCGGGTCCAGGGCCAGCCCGACGTCGGGCAGCTCCAGCAGCGACTGATATCTCCTGGCCTGGGCGAGCAGGCTGGCCCGGCCGGGCTGCAGGTCCAAGATGACGTACATCCCGGCGGCCGCCGCCCGGCGCACCCAGGGGCGCAGGGACGCCACCGGAGACTCGTAGGAGTAGTCGCCGTCCTTCCCCGGGCGCGCCTGAGCCACGGTGGCGATGATCTCGAAGGCCGGTATCACCGGGACCCTGCTCAGCGCCCGGTACGGCGCCGCGACCTTGCGGGCCCGCGCGATGCTGGCCGGCAGGTCCTGCTGACCCAGGACGCCGAGCCCGGGCGCACCGGGGTGGCCGTACAGGGCGACCAGCACGCGCCCGGGAAACAGGATCTGGCCGCCGCCGGGAAGCTGCACCCCGGTCTGCGCGACGGCGACCCGGGATGCCAGCCGGTCAGCCGGCCCGAAACCGGCCCCGATGGCGAGCACTCGCCGGGGCCGGGCCGCCGACAGCGCGGCGATAGCGGCCGGGTCGGCGCGCGGGTCGGCGCCGCGGACGTCGATCACCCGGGCCCCCGCCACCCGCGCGGTGGTGACCGCCGCCAGCGTGGCATCGCTGGCACCGGAGTGCACCAGCAGCGCCAGGTGGCTCAGCGGCGCAGGTGCCTTGGTCGCGGGCAGCGCCGCCGGGCCCGTCACCACGCGGATGCCCGGCAGCTGAGCCGCCAGCACGTTCCTGGCCACCCCGACCGCCAGCACGGCGCGCGGGTCCAGCGCCCTGACCTGCGCCCGCAGCACGGCGCCGGCCACGGAGGCCGCGCTCGGGGAATGGCGTGCCACCGTCCGGGCCGCGGTGCGGGCCGCCGTCGCGCCGCCTGGCCTGGCTCCGTTCGTCCGCACCGAGGTCAGCAGCAGCGGTGCGTGTACCCGCATGGCCGATCTGGCGGCGATCGCCAGCTCGGCCGGCTGGCTGGAACTGGCGACGACGACCACCGGCGCGGAGGCGAACAATTCATGGGCCATGTCCTCGGCGATCACGTCGGCCGTGCCGGTCAGCACCGACGTCGCGGCAGCGGGAAGCCGGGTACGCGCGGCCAGGACGACATGAGCTTGCTGGTCATGCCGGGCAGTACTAGCAGCAGTGCCAGTGCAGGCCGTCGTGCCCACCGCCACGGCGGCCAGCATCACCAGCATCATGAGCACCGCGCCCACCGCGCGCGGTGTCCTGGCGCGGCCCCTATCGGCCCGAAGACGCAGCATGCGGCATCCGCACAGCATGAGCGCAGCCCATTCGTCACGAGTGTCCCGCCACCGCATGGCCGGGAGCGGTCCCTGCCCGGGTGCGACGCGATCAGCCGAGCATCGCCATCACGCCCAGCATCGCCATCACGCCCAGCACGCCAGGCTACGCCAAAGACAGGCGCCTCGGGCTGCGAAACGCCGACCTCCGCGGAGACGCCCGGGGTTACCCACGGCCGACCAGGCATGATCGGATGGGGGCAGCGGCTGCTGCGGGCTCGTAGGAAGGATCACGCCGATGGCCGAGAACGAGAACACCACATCCGGCTTGGTACCCCGCCTGATCCGGGACTTCATAGGCCAGCTCCGCTCCACCACCGAGAGGCTGGAGGACCTGGCCCGGTTCGGCGGGAGCCTTCCGCCGGCCCCGGGCTCGCTGCTGCTGCCCGGCGGCCTGTCGGCGACGCAGATGGCCTCGATAGCCGACAGCATCGCCGCGCAGCGGCGCAGCATCGCGGCGCTGCAAGCCCAGCTGTCTTCTTTCGACGAGCAACTCCAGGTCCTGGAGCAGATCCTCGGCCCGCTCGCCCAGTGGAGCCGGGCCTGGGCGGATCTCGAGCAGCGGGTGCTGAACATCGGCCGCAGGCCCGAGCCCGATCCCGCGCCCGAAGCCGGAACCGAGGGCGAGCCCAGCGGTCAGTTACCCGCGGTCAGCCTGTCCGGCACGTGCTCATCGCGTCCGGCCGGCACCGCGCCAGAGCCGGGCACCGCGCCAGAGCCGGGCACCGCGCCAGAGCCGGGCACCGCGCCAGAGCCGGGCACCGCGGCCGGGCGGGCGGTCAGCAGCGCGGCGGACACCACGCCCGCGGCGGCGAAGAACGCGATGACGAGGACCAGGCCGTGCCGGTACGCCATGATCGGGCCGGCCGCCGGCACCCGGGACAAGATGGCGACCAGCCCGGCCACCCCGAGCACGGTGCCTACCTGCCGTCCCGTGTTCAGTATCCCGCTCCCGGTGCCGAACCTCGCCGGCGTCAGCGACGCGCTCCCCGCCCCCAGCAGCGACGGGATGGCCAGGCCCACCCCCGCGCCGCCCAGCAGCTGCGCGGGCAGCAGGTGGGTGACGTAAGCCGGTGAAACCTGGATCCGGGACAGCCACAGCAGCTGCGCCAGCGCGTTCACCACGCACCCGATCACCGCGACCCGCCCGGGGCCGCCGAGCAGACCCGCCAGCCGCGGCGCGACCAGCCGGGCGAACGGCAGCACCATGAGCGGCCCGGGCGCGATGGCCAGCCCGGCCTGCACGGCGGAGTAGTGCCACACGCCGGTGAGGAACTCCACCGCGCTGAGCACGAAGGCGCCGAACCCGGCGTAGTACAGGATCGACGCGGCGAACGCGCCGCTGAAGGTGCGCGAGCGGAGCAGTTCGAGCTCGATGACCGGGGAATGGTGCCGCCGCGACCGGGCCACCATGGCCGACCCGCACAGCAGCGACGCGGCCAGCAGGCCGAGGAAGCCGGCCGAGCCCCAGCCCCAGTCCGGCGCCTTGACCAGCGCGAGCGCGACCAGCCCGACGGACGCGGCCAGCAGCAAGGCCCCCACCAGGTCCGGCCGCCCGGAAGCCCGCGGATCCTTGCTCTCCGGCACCACCCGCACCGCCAGCACCACGGCCGCTATCCCGACCGGCACGTTGATCCAGAACACCCAGCGCCAGTCCACTTGCACCAGCGCACCGCCGATCACCGGGCCGAGGGCCGCCCCCAGGGCGCCGAGCGCGGACCAGGTACCCAGGGCTTTGGGCCGAACGGGTGGCGGTACCGCCGCCAGCAGCAACGAAAGCGACGCGGGCACCATCGCCCCGGCCCCGGCCGCCTGGATCACCCGGGCCGCGATCAGCGCGGCTACCCCCGGCGCCAGCGCGCACAGCACCGATCCCAGGCTGAATCCGGCCAGCCCGGCCACGAACAGCCGCCGCCGCCCGACCCGGTCGGCCCACCGGCCCGCGGGCACCAGCACCGCCGCGAACACGATCGTGTAGGCGTTCAGCACCCAGGACAGCGAGCTCAGGCTGGTGCCCGGGTACTGCCTGCTGATGTAGGGGAACGCCAGGTTGACGATGAACAGGTCCAGGCTGGACATGAACACGGCCAGCGACAGCACGCCCACCACGGCGGTGACCCGCCGGGCGTCCGCCGTCGCTGCCAGGGGAGTCGAGTTCAACCTGCCGCCCTCCTCGGGTAAGTCCGGAATCTGGACCCACGATAACTCATCACCCGGTAGTGCGTCCAGAAATCGGACTAATAAGGTAAGCTGCGGGTGTGACGAACATCTCCGCCCAGCCGCGGCCCTGCTCCATCGCCCGCACGCTGGACCTGGTCGGCGAGAAGTGGGCGCTGCTCGCCGTGCGGGAGGTCTTCCTCGGCAACCGCAGGTTCGACGAGATGGTCCGCCGCACCGGGGCGCCGCGCGACACGCTCGCGGCCCGGCTGCGCACCCTGACCGGCGCCGGGATCCTGGAGCGGCGGCAGTACTGCGAGCACCCGGCCCGCTTCGAGTACTTCCTGACCGACGCGGGCCGCGACCTGTACCCGGTCATCGTCACGCTGATGCGCTGGGGTGATCAGTACCTGGCGGGCGACGACGGCCCGCCGATGGTCCTGCAGCACCACTGCGGGCACCGGCTGGAGGCCCAGGTGGTGTGCCAGGCCTGCGGCGAGCCGCTGCACGCCCGCGACACCAGGCCCCTGTCGGCCAGCCGCGCGCCGGCCAGCAGCGTGGCTTCCGGGGGTTAGCCGCCCGCCGGGGCGCGCCGGGCGGTGAGGAACAGCTCGACCAGCTCGCGGGTGGTGGTGGCGTCCTCCGGGGCCTTGTCGTCGCGCCAGCGCCCGGTGAACCGGGGGAAGCGCATGGCCAGCCCGGCGTCGTCCTCGATCTGGCCCCAGGCGGCGGTGTAGTTCGGCGACAGGGTGAGCTCGGCGCTGAGGATCTCCAGCACCAGCCCGGGCTCGAACCACACGTCGGGTTCGGCGCGGGCGTCCACCCGGGCGGGCTTATGCGGGCTGAGCAGCGGCGCCAGCTTGCCGGGCAGCGCGGCCAAGTCCGCGTCGGTGAACCCGGCGCCGCACTTGGTCACCGCGCGGAACACGTCGGCGTCCGCGTCGTAGGCGGCCAGCAGCACCGCGCCGTAGACCCCGGTGCGCCGGCCCCGCCCGGCGAACGCGCCGACCACGGCCAGGTCGACGGTGTCGGACAGCTCGGTGCGGTAGTCCCGCTTGAGCTTGATCCACTGCCAGCCGCGGGCGCCGGCCTGATAGACAGAGTCGAGCCCGGTCGACTTGCACATCAGCCCCTCGCACCCGTCGGTGATCGCCTGCTGGAACCTCGCCTCCAGCGTGGCCGGGTCGGCGACCTCGGCCGCGGTGGTGAGCCGCAGCCGGGGCGAGAGCTCCAGCGCCGCCTCCAGCGCCGCCCGCCGCCGCGGGTACGGCAGCATGGTCAGGTCCTCGCCGTCGGCGTACAGCAGCTCGAAGCAGAACAGGCCCACGGGAACATCCCGAACGGCCTGGTCAATGCCGTGCTTACGCCGCCGCAGCATAACCTCGCCGAACGGCCGCAGCTCGCCCGCGGCCGCGTCGTACGCGACGACCTCCCCTTCGACGATCGCCTCGCGCGGCCCCAGCCCCGCCGCCAGCAGCTCGACGACGTCGGGGAACTGGGCGGATATCTCTTCCAGCCGCCGGGTGAACAGCTCGATCGTGCCGCCGGCGGTGCGGTGCGCCTGCACCCGGACCCCGTCGTACTTGTACTCCGCCGCGCACTGCCCGCCCAGCCGGGCCAGGATCTCGGTGGCGTCGGCCAGCCGCTGGGCCAGCATGACCCGTACCGGGTTCCCCGGCTGGACCCGCAGTTGCCCCACCGCGGCCAGCCCTCCGCTCACCAAGGTGGCGGCCACCTTGCCCAGGTCGCAGCAGATGTTGTAGCCGCGCTCCAGCACCGGCCGCTGGGCCCGGCCGCCCGCGTAGACCTGGGCCAGCGCGTCCAGGATGGTGGGCGTGCCGATGCCGAGCCGCAGGTTCCCGGTGACCAGGCGCAGCAGGTAGCGGGCCTCCAGCGGGGTGGC
>Ga0335078_10013883_pt1 | contig 11939 bp, 15 predicted proteins | sample Lox_Sample_32_FD_206711 | JGI IMG/M metagenome (GOLD analysis project Ga0335078, IMG submission 206711) | Soil microbial communities from Loxahatchee National Wildlife Refuge, Florida, United States - Lox_Sample_3.2 | ecosystem: Environmental > Terrestrial > Soil > Wetlands | place: USA... | reverse complement strand
TCCGGAGCGAAGAGGTCCCGGCGTTTGCTACGCTGACTGGCGGTCTTGGGGCTGTAGCGCAGTCCGGTAGCGCACCTCGTTCGCATCGAGGGGGTCAGGGGTTCAAATCCCCTCAGCTCCACCAAGTCCTTCCAGGTCAGCGGCCCGTTCGAACTTCTCAAGGCTCGACGTGGGAGCCATTGTGGGAGCCAAGTTGTAGGCTTCTGCCATGGCTGAGGCGAAGCGCCGCGGCTACGGCGACGACGGCATCTACTTCGACCACCGGGGCGACTGCCGCGACACTCGTAATCACAAGACCTGTTCCGGCCGTTGGCGCGGAGTGGTCTCGCTCGGTTTTGACGCGGACGGGAAGCGGATCCGCAAGAAGGTCAGTGGCCAGACCAAGGCCGAGGTCAAGGACAAGCTCAAGGCCTTGCACTCTGACCTAGATGCGGGCATCCGGACCACTGCGGCCTACACGGTCGAGAAGGCTGTAGCTGACTGGCTGGATGAGGGACTGCCGGGGCGGGCTGCTAAGACGGTCGAGGTCAACCGGGACTCGCTGCGGCCGCTGCTCGCGGTGATCGGGACGATCCCGTTGCGGGACCTGACCGTGCAGGCCGTGCGGACCGCGCTGAGGAGGATGGCGGGAACGCACGCCACCCGGACGCTGCAGAAGGCGCACAACTGCCTGACGCGGGCGCTGCGGCACGCCGAGGGGCAGGACCTTGTCCGAAGGAACGTGTCGGCGCTGGTGGACACTCCGCGCGGGCGGGAGGGGCGGCCGTCGCAGTCGCTGACGCTGGGGCAGGCTGCGGCGCTGCTGGAGGCGGCTGAACAGTCGCGGCTGCACGCGTTCATCGTGCTGTGCCTGCTCACCGGGGTCCGGTCGGAGGAGGCGCGAGCGCTGACGTGGGAGCACGTGGACCTGGAGGCGGGGACGATCTCGGTCTGGCGATCGGTCCGGGCGGGTGGCGACACCAAGACGAACCGGTCGCGCCGGACGCTGAAGCTCCCGGAGATCGCCCTGGAGGCGCTGCGCGGGCAGGGGCGGCGCCAGAAGGAGGACCGGGCAAATGCTGGGGAGCAGTGGCAGGAGCACGGCCTGGTGTTCACCACGTCCGTGGGGACGGCGTATGAGTCCCATAACTTGCGGCGAGGCTTCCGCCGGGTTACCGCGGCGGCCGGCCTTGGCGCTCGCTGGGTGCCGAAGGAGCTTCGGACCTCCTTCGTCAGCATGATGAGCTACCAGGGGGCACCGGTGGAGGAAATCGCGCGGCCGACCGGGCACGCGAGCTCGCGGACGACCGAGGTCATCTACCGGCGCGAGCTGCGGCCGGTGATTACGACCGGGGCCGAGGTCATGGACCAGATCTTCCGGCCTGATCAACGCAGACCGACGGTCGTCGGCGCTGCGGGGTAGTGAGCCGCAGACAGCTCAACTCATTGGCTGTCGGCCACTGCGCTGGTCAGATCCTTCTCGGTCTCACGAAGTACCTCGGACTAGCAGATGGCGAGCCAGATCAAGACAGCCGCCCGGTCATGCCGAAAACAGTGCGTCATCGAGCATCGAGGCGTCGTCGAAAAACGCTACGGGTCGGTCGTCCACCTGAGCCTGAGCCACGTGACTGAATGCCGTCGGGGCCTCTTCCTCAACGAAGAACCTTCACAACCGGCGACCATCGAAACGGCTGACACAGGCGATTCCAGACTTTCCCAATGCATCAACGAAGGGTCATGAGCTACTGAAACATCTGCTAACATCTATGTCATGTCGACAGCTGCCGAATCGCCGGACATCCTGATAGGCCAACTGAAGGAAGAAATAAAAAGCATTGCCAGAAAACCTTCCTTTCGTCATTACAGATGGTATGTGCGCTATCATCTAGTGATCGTAGAAAGAATAGCGGACGAGCTTCTCGAGGTGTATACGACCGCAGACCCCGCTCTTGTACGAGCACTTGTTTGGATCCATGATTACGGGAAGATGCTTACTGACGAGGACGATCGGTCGACAACGCTGATCGAGGGTAGGCGCAAACTGCTAGAGATTGGCTTCCCGGCTGATTTCGTTGACCGTGTTATCGAATACACTGATCTCATCGACAAGAAGCTTGAGATTGACCTCGGGAAAGCGCCGATCGAGGTTCAGATCGCATCCTCAGCTGACGGCTGCGCTCACCTTATTGGACCATTTTATCTTCTTTGGTTCTGGGAAAATCCCGACACACCTTTCGAGACGCTGATGCGCGGTAATCGTCACAAGGAGCGCGAATCCTGGGAGCACAAAATTGTACTTCCCGAAGCCCGTAAGGCATTTGCAATACGGCATCGCCTGCTTATGGAGCTGAACGGAAGCCTCCCGAGCCGTCTCCTGGAACCGATTCCTGATACCGAAGAAACCTAAGGAACTCGTTTGACATCGTACGGATCCTCCTCAAGCGCGCCCAGGTCTCTAAGACGGAAATTGGGGATCTACGCCATAGCGCTCGCCTATGCAGTCGCCTTAATTGCCGGCATAATTCTCACCGTTCAGAATCCGAAACTGACCTCGGCGGAGATTGCATCAGCTATAGGCCTTAACCTAATCTCCGCAGTAGTTTTCGCGGTAATATTTGTAACTCTCAGTGCGCGTATACAGGACCGTAATCTGGAAGCCAACGTCTCTGACCTGTTTGCTGAGTATTCAGATAGACTACTTGATCGTATATCGGAAGGCTACAGAAGTTACTATCCTTCGGTGCAGTATCCACCGTCCGGTGACTTCAACGAAACCTTCAATCGCGATTTGACTAATAGCATCGAGCAGTCCAACCTTTACTTCTTTCGAGGGCCGAGCCCGCGATACCTACCTGCACGTCTCGCGGCAACCAAGAGGGGCCCGAGCCGGGTCCACGTCGCAATGCTTGATCCAAGGTCGATTCGAGCGCTCACGAGGCGAGCTGCTGACCGCAGGCAGCGGCCCAGCTTCCAAGCCAAAACTATTGATCAAGTCGTCTCCGAACTGCGCATCGAGCTGCTGACCTCGATAGTGGCGTTGTTTGACTGCCGGAGCAAGTGCCCGATACAAGTGATTTATACGCTCGACACAGCAGTAACTCGGATGGAGATCTGCGACGATTCGATTTATCTAAGCTGGTATCACAGCCCGGCGTCGCCTGGAACTGTCTTCCCTGAGACGTTGAGATTCTCGGCAGGTTCGGTCGTTTACGAGACGTTCAAGCTGGACATTACTAGGCAATTCGAAATCTTTGATAACGGCATTGTATTTAACTCTACTCACACGGATGAGGATCTAAGAGAGCACCTGAGTGCGCTCACGGGTGAGTTGGTTAGGCCCGAGCACCTGGCCTCCTGGAGGTCGGCCCACAAGGACTTCATCGGCAAGTTCGAGCTCCTTCTGGGTAATATCTACAAAAAAATTTAGGACTCATCTTGACTTAGTCAATGACTCGCTGCCAAAGGAAAGGATATGTTGTTCTATAATGCTTCGCCTTCCCGGGGGTTTCCCGCAGTAGCTAGGCTTCCTTGGAAGCACGATCCGATCACCGCCCGCCAGAAGGCGCATGACCTACTGTGCAGCGAGGCTGAGCTCGGCACACAACTTTTTGGATGGCTGAGGTTTGGAGCCGCCGGAAATCGATGTGATACTTCGATATTCGATGGAGCGTTCATCGCATTACAAGTGGTTCCTTGGCGGAAATATGCACGAGTACTTTGTATGGCTGCACCAGTACAAGCCTCCCAGCGAGTTCGCGGCCACGAACAGGTTCGCGGCATCAATACATGATCACCGACTTTGGTTCTGCTCGAGGGTTGTCGCTGGCGGTCTCGATGCGACGTGGTACAAGGCGGCGTTCGACGGTCATAGGGCGCATTTGACTGCGACGATACGGCGAGAGCTGTGCCCTGGGATGGTCATCCAAATGTGCGCTGATGAGATTCATGGTATAGATAGCGTAAAGGAAGGCACTATAACTCTGCTCATTCAGGGCCCACCAGAACGCCATTACAGTACGTCCTTCCACCTATCGGACGGCAGCGTGCGGCGTAATTACGATCTCGAGGCTCTTTACCCGAACGTTCTGTCAGCGTTGAAGGATGCCTTGTGAGGAATGCGACGGGCGACGTGCATGCCAGATAGCGACATTTCGGCCGCGACGGGCTTGCCAAAGTTCGGTGAGATAGACCTGAGTTGACAATGCACCAAGTGCTGCGCGGGCCGCAGCCTTGGCCGCGATGTCTAGAGCAACCTTTTAAATCTAGGCACACTCTTACGATCTGTGGCACAGCGATCTGTAACGAGGTCCTCCTCATCTAACCCTGATGAGGTGCTTCATGGAACTGATCCGCTCGTAGCCGCGAGGCGGGACGCCAGGTCACGCACACCTGGAGCCGCGCCGGCAGACGGACGCGAGTGATGACACATTTCGTAGCGAGTCGTCACCGACCGACCGGAGCAACAGGACAGCCATCGCCGTTCATCGGCGAATAGGTGGGCGGACGCGGCCGGGTTCGTGCCAGCGACTCCTCGCTTTTCAGGCGCAATTTGCCAGTCGCGGACTGTCGCCAGCTGTCGCCTGATATGCCGTCTAGCTGCAACAATAGTCGCGGGGGGTCGCCCTGTGTCGCTCGGCGTCTGCCTCCGTTGGCTCCCCGTTTGGTTCCCCGGATCCGGCAGGCGGAGAGTCACCCGGATACACATTTATAGCCTCGTCGGCAGGGCAGCCGATGCTGGAGAATTCACCCGGTCGCCGAAGACGACGACGCGGCCCGGTCTGACGCTCCTGTGCGGCAGGATACGCACGGTTTCGATCAGCGGCATAGCGCGCATCCCTGTAGCCGGGCAGAGCATTAATAATCATGCGACCGGGCTCGATCTGACAGGCGCCGCGGGATCAGGCGGGAAGCGGGGTAAGCGCGGCTACTGTTTAACGGACCAGTCGGGGGATGCGCGGCAGCCGCCGTCAGCCGCTGTCCGGCGGGAAAGTCATGCAAGGTCAGTCGCGGCTGCGCCTCGCCGGGTTCATCCTCGGTGAAGAGACTCCGGAACCAGGGCAGGTTTGCGGCGAACTCGACGCTGCGCCCAAGTTCTCCCATGTCCCGCAGCCGCTCGAAGCCGTAGGAGGTATGACGAGGATCAGAAAACGGCCGCTTGGCCACAGCCGCTGCGTTCCCGCTCTGCGCGATCATGCCGAGAAATTGGGTCGGGTTGTAACCACGGGACTTCAGGTAGTCCACGTCCGCCAGCACATGCTGGTGAAAGCGCCGGGCCAGCTCGCGCCCCGCTGGACCTTCGGCGGGCGGGGGCGATCCGCTCATATCGGCAACCAGGCAAGAGATGGCGAGCGGCCAGCCGCCGCGCGCAACCCGCCGGTGCCGTCAGCGGCCTCGTGCCAGTGCTCCTGAGCCGTATGATGCACCAACAGCAACCTGCTCCGCCTCCCGTCGGGGAGCCCGGCTCGGCGCTGAGGACAAGACGAGGCACAAGCATCTCGACCTGACCGCGGCCGCCTGCTGATGCGACCGCATGAGCGGGCCTTCAAAGTTCGAGGCTAGTCCTCGCGGATGAGGTGAGTCGCTCCGGCGATGACGGCGGCGGCCAGGATCGAGCCGGCTGCGATCAGGGCGTACGACCGCCACGGTGCGCCGCCGCAGGAGGCGCAGGCGGTGCCGGGACCGGACGCGCCGATCGGGATGATCAGGTCGAGGGTGTAGGTTTCGCACCGCTAGGAAGGAGTTCGGGATGACGGCCAAGGTGGCCTTCTCGCCCGAGGAGTGGAAGGTGGTGCTCGAGGGCCCGCCGAGCGCCGGCATGATCGTGGTCACCGCGGCGCGCGGGGGGATGATCCGCGAGTCAATCGCGATGTCGAAGGCTTACGTCGAAGCGCGTGGCCAGCACGGCGAGAGCGAGTTCCTCGACGAGATCGTCGCGGCGAAGCCCGAGGCCGATCACACGAGGTATCACTCTGCCGCAGAGCTCAGGGATAACGGGCTGAAGCACCTCCGTGACGCGGTGGCACTGCTCGAGGCCAAGGCCACGGCCGGGGAACTCGGCGATTACCGGCGCTTCGTGCTCGCTCTCGCGGGCAAGGTCGCGGCAGCGCACAAGGAGGACGGGCAGAGCGTGAGCCCCGCCGAGGCCGAGGCCATCCAGGAGATCACAGCGGCGCTCGGAACCAGCGGTTCTTGAACAGCCCTGAAGCCCACATGCCCGGCATGAGCTGGCCCGGAGCGGCCCTGGCGTGTCGTGGCGACTGCCCGTGGCGGTGTCCCGCGCAAGGTGCTTCCGGGGGCCGGATGCTGATCCGGCGCCGGGCTTGCATGCCTACCTCACTCGTCCGCTCCGCGCCGGGGGACCTGATCCGATGAGTGCTGCCAGCGCATTCTTCGTCCAGTTCCCGCACCCCGGTGCCGAGCACCATCCGGCTGGCCCGGTCATGGGGTGGAACCTTGCTGATCACCGCCGCAAGTTCCTGATCTGCGCTGGCCGCTACCTCGATGCCGACGACCGGGTCCAGGAAGCTGAGCTGATGTTCTGGGGAGAGTGGGAGCCACCCTCAGCGATCCATGCCCGGTGGCCGCCAGATGATCATCTGCCCAGGGCACTGCACCGCCCGTACTGGGCCGAACCAACCAGGGACGGATTCCGGCAGAACACCGACCCGTGGGTCTTCGGCGACCGGATGCTCTACAGCAACTGCAAGCAGACCACCCGCGCGGGCCGGCACCCGACCGCGATGCAGAAGCTGACCCGCGGATCGGTGGTGTGCTTCGGCTCGGCGGTCGGCGGACAGTTCTGCGCTGACACCGTCCTGGTCGTCGCCTCCGCCGAGCGCTGGATACCCGGCGAAGTCCAGGACCTCGGCGCCGGGAACGCGTTTCAGGCCTGTACCGCCGCCGCAGTGGCCACCGGCAGCTGCGGCTATGCCCAGGCTTCGTTGACCCTCTACCGTGGCGCCACGATCGATGACCCGGTGGACGGCATGTACAGCTTCGTCCCGGCCAGGCCAGCAGGCGCTCCCCGCCCGCGGTTCGCGCGCCCGCCAATACGCTTGCCCGGCCTGATCAACCCGGCGAGCACGCAAAGCGCACGCGGTTCCAGCCGACCACAGCCAGCCCGAGCCGTCCGCAACGCCTGGGAAGCAATCCAGCACCAGGTACTGGCAGCCGGTCTCGTGCTCGCCGTTCACCTGGAAACACCACCCAAGCACATCGAAGACACCGCCATCCCCGCCAGCGACCGAAGCTGCTGCTAGATCACAACAGGCGCTGTCCGCCCGGGAGCGCCGGGAGTCATGAACGGGCGACCGAGTAGCCGCCGACAGCGTGCCTTACGCTCCGCCAGCTCGTCATCCGCCAAGGCGGTTCTTCCCGGTGCGGCGCTTGCAGCGGGATCGTCACGAACAGCAGCATGATGGCGTGACCGGCCCGCTGGGCGGCTGGATCCCGCCTGACCTGGCGCCCTATACGGCAGATGCGGGCGATCACGCCCAGCGCGGGCGATGCATATGAACATACGACCTGACTGCCGCCTGCTCGGCCATGGTCGGGGCGTCAACGGGTGCCGGAAACTCTTGCTGACCGCGCGCCGAGCCGCCGCTCAGTATGGCGGTCGGCTCGTTGGCATGGCCGCCTGCTTCACAGCCCGAACGGGGTGGTCTGCGCGGCCAAGCTTGCGGCTGTCCTGGTGGGAGAAGCAGCCAGGTGGCCTGCGCACCGACCCCATGCGTTTCCCAGCGGATCTTGGACAGCGGACAGTCTTGAGACCTCAAGCTTGGTGATCTACGCCACTCAAAGGTTAGTAGACGGACGGTGGCCCTCCGTAGCCGGGGACGTGTAACGCCAACCGTCCGATCTGCTAATCACGCGCCGACTCGCCCTAGTACGGCAGCAACCGCGGCCAAACGGAGGTCCGACAGGCAGGATGAGATCAGCCCGATGCACAGGTGGGAGTCAACGTGCACAGACAGTGAGCCACATCGGACGACGTGGCGCGACAAACACCGGCTGTCGCCATGCAATCCTGTTATCGACAGCACATTCGAAAATAGCTGGTCGGGATGGCGGGATTCGAACCCGCAGCCTCCTGCTCCCAAATCAGCTCCACCCAGTCGCCTGACGTAGCCCCATGTCGCCCGGCGTGCCGTTCATCTGCGGTAACGCTGACTGGACGTCGCCTGGCATCGCCTAATGACTGTGCACGTTGGCTCCTACTTTGGCTCCCACCAGCGCTGCTCACGAACTCGACTTCTCTTATCGAACAGAAAATCGAGTTACTATAGAGACGATATTAACGTCATCCATCCCGGTGATCGAGCTGAGGAGGCTAACGCCGCCACCTGAGTTGCTCAGCGGCGGATCGGATGGACTTCCTGCCATCGCTCCCCCGCCTCAAGGACAGAGTCAAGGACAGACTGCACCTGCGCTGCCTGGTCCAGCGTCGGCAATGTCGAGTCGAGACGGTCACCCCGCTGCGGAGTGGCCGACAGAAGTCAGCGAGGTGCGACACGGTGTAGCCCGATAGCCTCGGCGCGCCCGGCGACGGAAGTCTGCGACGACGCGGAGCGATCTGCGTCCCGAGCGCGACTCGAACGCGCGACCTACTGCTTAGGAAGCACTTTCCCAATGTCGCCTGCCGTCGCCCGGCGTGGCCTGACGTCGGATCCGGCCGCAGCGAGAATGGCTGGACGTAGCCTGGCGTCGCCTGGTGCCTGTGGTCGTTGCCTCCTCGTTTGGCTCCTCGGGATCTCGTTAGCGAAGCTAATGTTCGAATACGCTGCGATCTGAACCTCGGCAACAACCCTACTGGAGAACAGCCAACCGCCGGAGCCAACCGACCTGCCGCTTCATGTAACGGTCACGGGTTCCCCGGTCCTGGCTGATTCATCCAGCGCCAGTGCGCAGGCCAGGGCGGCGCGAGCATCTGCCAGGCTGATTGGCCACGGCCGCCCGTCTCGAACTGAGGAGAGGAAGTATCGATCCTCGGTTGGCATCGCCCCGTAAGGAATTCCGGTTGGATGTGAGTGATAGGTAGTCCGTTTAAAGCTCGGGCTCCCAGCGCCGAATACAACGGTCGGCGCATCCCGATACTCGACGAACGCCGAGCCGTCCGAGCCGAAAACAGCCAGCCGGTGATCAGACTCCAGGCCACTCGCCGACGGCATGATCCAGTTGTGATCCAAGACTCCGACCGCCCCTGACAGAAACCGGAGGGTCGCGACCATGGCGTCGGGCCCGGGGCCAGCGATCGGCAACTTGTACGGCTCCGCATAGACGCGCTCGACGCCACCGGCCAGCCATCGCATGATGTCGATGTCGTGGATCATCATCTCCTGAGGCACTGTGGTACGGCCGGAGATGATCCGGCCCTCGAAATCGGGTGCATTCCAGCGCGCTGCCATGTGTACGACGGTCCCGATATCTCCTCTGCTCACTGCCTCGTGGACCGCGAGATAGTCCGGGGAAAACCGCAGCGTGTGCCCGATAACCAGAACACTTGACCTCGTAGTAGCAGCTGCGATCATGGCGTCGGCGTCCTCCAGCCTAGACGCCATCGGCTTCTCGCAGAACACAGCCAACCCCCGCGCCAAGGCCTCTTCAACCACTGCCCGGTGCGAATGCTGGGGCGTGCATACGAAAACCGCCTCCAGGCCGGGCGTGCTAAGCGTGGTATCAAGATCGGTGTGGAACACAACGCCTGTTGGTGCCGACTCTCGCCGCTCGGGATTGGTGTCGCAACAGGCAACCAGATCTGCTTGCGCACAGGCCTCCAGGATCGCGGCATGTTCGGTACCTACCATGCCCACGCCGATCACGGCGCAGCGGACAGGCTTCATGCCGATCGCCCTCCTCCGGGATCCGGCTTGGCAGCTCGAAACGCTGCCAGCGTGGCTCCATCCGGTGGATACGTACCGGGCAGCGCAGCACCGGCCCGCACTCGGCCCAGGATGAACCGCTCCAGCTCCTCCTGCTCGGCGGCCGGGGCAGCGATCTCTGCGGCGAGATGCCGCGGAACCACCACAACTCCTTCCTCGTCACCCACCAGGACATCCCCTGGAAAGATCGGAACGCCGCCACACCCGATCGGCACCTGCATATCAACCGCATGGTGGAGCACGAGGTTTGTCGTTGCGGAAACCCCGGACGTAAACACCGGAAAACCCATCTGGCGGATTTGTGGTGAGTCGCGCACCGAGCCATCGGTGATCAGAGCCTCCGCGCCACGCCGCTGCAACCGGGTCGTCAGGATGTGACCGGCGCTGGCAGCCCTCCCTTCACCGCGGCAGTCCATGACGAGGACCTGGCCCGGTCCCACCGACTCGACCGCCAGCCGTTGCGGATGATGCGGATCCTGGAAGGCCTCCAGCACGTCTATGTCCTCCCTGGCTGGGATGTACCGGAGTGTGAACGCCTCACCTACGAACCGCGCGCAGCCCAAGTCCAATGGCCGCAGTCCGAACAAGAAGGTGTTCCGCAGCCCGCGGGAGAACAGTTGCGTCTGCAGCGTCGCTGTGCTCGCCCGGCTCAGCGCCTCAAGCGTGTCCCGGCCGAGCTCGACCCAACTACTCGGTGCCACGCCGCCACCTCAGCAGCCGACGGGAGCTCGCCACTATCGCCTCGTCTTCCCGTGCTGCCTCTGGCTCGACCAGTCCTCGCGCCGCCATCACATGCACCATGACCTCACCGTCCCTCGGCGTTCCGCATCCCATGCGTCCGTTGACGCCCGGCCGCCTCACCGTAGGAACCGCCTCAGCACGGTCCCAGTGATCGTGGAGATCAGATCATCCACGAAGATCGAGCACGTATACGAAATTGATCCCACAGAGAACACGGACCCGCCCGATGGGGTGTCGAAGTAGACCATCTCTCCCCCGCCATCGTCGGGATTGACCCCCTTGGCGAGCAGCTGCACATTCGCAGTTGCGCTCTCGGTGATCTTGTCTGTTTCGTGTCCCGATGCCCCGCCAACGGCCCGTCGGTCCAGCGAGGCACTCCCGAAGAGATCGCCATCAGAAAGCCCAGTCCCTTCGAACACCCAGTGCCTGCCGTTCACGACACGATACGGCGCCCCGGTCTCGTATCCAGCCATGGTTGTCGCTATCCCAAGCAGCCGCGCGGACGACTCGCCCCGCATATGGAATCGGCTCTCAAACTCTGCCCGCCGGACACCCCAGTCGAGGTTGTGCACGACCATCCGCGTGCTGTCCAGGAACTCGACCTCGCAGTTGATCCCGTTCCCGCCGAGATAGGCAAGCTTTCCGCCGCGCTCATACACCCAGTCCCGAACCGATTCATACATCTCCCGGGTCCAGTACTCCGGATGCGTACTCAGCACCAGGGCCCGGTAGCGGTCCAAGTCCAGCAACCCTTCGTGCAACTGCGTCTCGGCGTACAGGTCGTAGCCAAACCCCTCCCGCTCCAGCCAGCCAAGCAGCCGCCACTCAGCGGGCGCCACATGCTCGGCTCCGAGACGCCGCAGCGGGTCGGTGATCCGCTCGCCAGGGAAGACCCTGTTAAGCGGCTCCGGCCGGTCGAACGATAGCGGCGGGTAGTAGCCGCCGGCCCACGCCTCCATATCCGGGTCGGTGAACCAGAACGGTTCCTGGCGCACGTTGACCGACGGGGTGGGCGGCAGCCCAGACGGCACTGTGTAGTTGCTCCGGCCGCCGTAGTCGTTGTACGCGTTCCAGGTGATGTTCGAAGCGAGCACAGCCACAGGCGCGGACGGCCCGGCTGGCGCAACGATCCACGGGAACGAGAAGAACGCGCCGGATTCGCCAGTCAAATGGAAATAGTACAGCCCGGACCGCTCCGGCGCGGTTATCGACGCCCGCGGGTCGAACGACGGAAATGCGTACCCGTGCCTGCTCCACCGCGCGCCGGTCTGGGTGAAGTCGCCGTCGGGCAGGATCTGTTGCATCGCGCCCGGCGGATGGTTATCCCAGTAGCCGACATCT
>Ga0335078_10013882_pt1 | contig 11939 bp, 12 predicted proteins | sample Lox_Sample_32_FD_206711 | JGI IMG/M metagenome (GOLD analysis project Ga0335078, IMG submission 206711) | Soil microbial communities from Loxahatchee National Wildlife Refuge, Florida, United States - Lox_Sample_3.2 | ecosystem: Environmental > Terrestrial > Soil > Wetlands | place: USA... | reverse complement strand
TATCGAGCGGCGTCCGGCCAAGACGCGGTTGCCGGACCAAGGTTTCCGCGGCGATTATTGGGAAGGCGTCTGGCCGATCCCTTGGCAGTAGATGCGGGCGCGATTTGAAAGCAAGAAACGGAGTGACAGCCGGCGCCCTTTGCGATCAATGTCGCCCGGCGCAGGATACCAAGGGCGGCAGAGCGCGGGAGGCAGTCATGGTCATTTCGTCGAAGGTGCTGGCAGGATTTGCCGCCGCGGCATTGCTCCTCGCGGCGCAGGCGACGGTGCGTGCCGACCCTCCATTGCTGCCAAGCGGTTCCTATGAGATCGTGACCAGGCTCGAGCTGCCGCATGTGGAGCGCTGGGCGATCGACCGCACAACGACGATCTGTCTGCCCGCCGGCCAGCGCGGCAAAATCCCGGTGCCGGTGTTGAGCGCCAACAATCCGTTCGAAAAATGCGCCGCCTCCAATATCGCGACCGACGAGGCGAGCGTGCAATACGACATCGTCTGTCCCGGACGCGGAGCGGCGCGGGCGCACGCGATCTACGCGCTCTCCGCCGACACGTTCTCCGGCCGCGTCATGATGGTCATGGGTGCCAAGAACATGACGATGACCGAGGTACAGCACGGGCGGCGCGTCGGCGATTGCGAATAGCGCGCGGCCGCTCGGTGAGGCCTGTGCAGGAGTCCCCTCACTTGGCGTCGTGGAAGATGATGCCGAGCGTGTGCCGCTGGCCGGAACGGACGCGGCTCACGCCGTGGCGCAGGTTCACGCGATAGTAGCCCTTGGTGCCGCGGACCGGCCGATTGTGCACGGCGAAGATGACGGCATCGCCCCGCCGAAGCGGTACGACTTCGGCGCGGCTCTGCATCCGTGGGCGTTGCTCGGTAAGTACGAACTCTCCGCCGGTGAAATCCTGCCCTGGCTCTGACAGCAGGATCGCGACCTGTAGCGGAAAAGCGATGTCGCCGTAGAGGTCCTGGTGCAGACAGTTGAAATCGCCGGCCACGTATTGCAGCAGCAACGGCGTCGGCCGCGTCTGCCCGTTGCCGTGGCAGGCATCGAGGAAATCGCCGTGACGGGCGGGAAAGCGGTCCGCTACGCCCATCCGCGCGTTCCAGTCATTGGCGACAACGGCAAGGCGGGGATAGAGCGCGGTGCGCAAGTCATCAACAAGCGCGGGCAGGGGATATTTGAAATAGCGATACTCGCCCTTGCCGAAGCCGTGCCGGGCCATGTGGACGTGACTGCGAAAATGCTCCGCGTGCGGATAGAGCGACGCGACCTGCCGGCATTCGTCCGCAGTCATCAGCCTTTCGATGATTGCGCAGCCCCAGTTGCCGAGTTCCGACGTGAGATCATCCCAATTGCAGTGCCCGATGCGCGCCGCGGCGGGCACTGCAATTGGCGCGCCCGCGGCGATTTTCGTCCGGGCATTCATCGGCGGGCCTCCTTCGCGAGGAGCGCGCGCTTGCGCTCCACGCCCCATCGATAGCCCGAGAGCCTGCCGTCATTGCGCACGACGCGATGACAGGGAATGGCGACCGCGATGCTGTTGGCCGCGCAGGCGCCGGCGACCGCGCGAACCGATTTCGGCTTGCCGATGCGTCGGGCGATCTCGGCGTAGCTCGCGGTCTCGCCGGCCGGGATTTTGCGCAACGCCTGCCACACGCGCTGCTGGAACGCGGTGCCGCGCATGTCGAGCGGCAGGTCCAGTCCGATCCGCGGCGCTTCGACGAAGCCCACGACCTTGGCGACAAGGTCGGCAAAGCCGGGGTCGCCGCCGATAAGATTGGCTTTCGGAAAACGGTCCTGGAGTTCGCGCACTGCCTCTTCAGGATCGTCGCCGATCAGGATTGCGCACACGCCCTTGCGGCTGCACGCAACCAGGATCGAGCCGAGCGAGCATTCGCCGACGGCAAAGAGGATGTCGGCGTCCTTGCCGCCGTTCTTGAAAGCGGTCGGAGTCATGCCCAGGACCTCGTCGGACTTCTCATAGAATCGGCTGCTCGAATTAAACCCGGCCCCGTAGATTGCCTGAGTAATACTGCCGCCGCCGGCGAGTTCGCTGCGCACTCGCTGGGCGCGCTGGGCCGCCGCGTAAGCTTTCGGCGTAAGGCCGGTGACAGCCTTGAACTGCCTGTGGAAGTAGAACGCGCTCATGCCGACGGAAGCTGCGAGATCGTCGAGCTTTGGCAGGTCGTCGCTCGCTTCGATGAGCCGGCACGCGCGGGCCACCAACGTCGCGTTTTTCTTCGTCACCGAGGCGGCATTGGGATTGCAGCGCTGGCAGGCGCGGAAGCCAGCCGTCTCCGCCTCCGCGCAGGTCGTGTAAAACGCAACGTTTTCCGGTAGCGCCCGGCGCGACGGGCACGACGGCCGGCAGTAAACGCCGGTGGTCTTCACGGCGTAGACAAACTTGTCGTCGGCGGCCGCGTCGCGTTTGACCACCGATAGCCAGCGTGGGTCGCGTTCGGTTGCGACCGGTCGCGGTTGCTTCTGTTTCTTGGTGCGGATCATTGTCTCAGTCCTTCTATGGCGTCTCGTCGCGACATCTAGGCTGATCCCGAGCGCCCGGCACCCCGATCCTTGCTCTCAAATCCGGTCATTTTCAAAAGCCGCCGGCGCGGCCGGTCTCCCCGCTGCGGCCGGCGCGCGTCCAGCCGATAGCCCCATTGCCGGAATGTACGATCCAGGGCTAGAGCTTCGCTATGAACCAGCGTCCCGCCGATCACCTGGCCATCGCGCTCGCGCAACTCAACCCTATCGTCGGCGATGTTTCCGGCAATCTCGATCGTGCCCGCGGCGCACGGGCGCAAGCCGCCGGCGAGAGGGCCGACATTATTGCCTTCCCGGAGCTTTTCATCGCCGGCTATCCACCGGAAGACCTCGTGCTCAAGCCGGCCTTCCAGGCCGCCTGCCGCGCCGCAGTCGAGACGCTCGCGAGTGAGACCGGTGACGGTGGTCCCGCCGTGCTGATGGGCACTCCCTGGTTCGAGGACGAAAATCTCTACAACGCCTATGCGCTTCTCTCCGGCGGCCGCATCGAGGCCATCCGCTTCAAGGTGGACCTGCCGAACTACGGCGTGTTCGACGAGAAGCGCGTGTTCACCGCCGGACCGATGCCGGGGCCGATCGCTTTCGGCGGCGTGCGCGTCGGCATCCCGATCTGCGAGGACATTTGGGGACCTGAAGTGGTCGAGTGCCTCGCCGAGACTGGCGGCGAGATTCTCCTGGTGCCGAATGGTTCGCCCTATTGGCGAGGCAAGTCGGAGCACCGGCTCAACATCGCCGTCAACCGGGTCGTCGAAGCCGGCCTGCCGCTCATCTACATTAATCAGGTCGGGGGCCAGGACGAGCTTGTGTTCGACGGCACTTCGTTTGCGCTCAACGCCGATCGCTCGATCGCTTTCCAGCTTCCGACCTTCCGCGAAGCGGTGGTGACCACGCGCTGGTCGCGAAGCGCAGCCGGCTGGCAGTGCATGCAGGGCCCGATCGCGCCGATCGAAGAGCCGGACCAGGCAGACTACACCGCTTGCATGATCGGGCTGCGCGATTACGTCAACAAGAACCGCTTTCGCGGCGTCGTGCTCGGCCTGTCGGGTGGTATCGACTCCGCCTTGTGCGCGGCGCTCGCGACCGACGCGCTTGGCCCTGAGCGCGTGCGCTGCGTGATGCTGCCCTATCGCTATACCTCGCAGGTCTCGCTCGACTACGCGGCGGAAATTGTGCGGGCTCTCCGCGTGCAATACGACATTGTCCCCATCGAAAGCGCGGTGCGCGGGCTCGAAGCGGCGCTCGCCGGCGTCTTTGCCGGCGCGCCGCGTGACGTCACTGAGGAGAATCTACAGGCGCGCGCCCGCGGCACGATCCTCATGGCGATCTCCAACAAATTCGGCCTGATGTTGGTGACGACGGGCAACAAGTCGGAAATGTCGGTCGGCTACGCCACGCTCTACGGCGACATGAACGGCGGCTTCAATCCGATCAAGGATCTTTACAAAACCGAGGTCTTCCGGCTGGCGCGGCTGCGTAACTGCTGGAAGCCTTCGGGTGCGCTCGGCCCTGACGGGGCGATCATCCCCGAGAATGTCATTACCCGCCCCCCGAGCGCTGAGCTGCGCGAGAACCAGACCGATCAGGACACTTTGCCGCCCTACGACATCCTCGACCAGATACTCGAACGTTTGGTCGAGCGCGAAGAACCGTTATCGAAGATCATCGAAGCAGGGTTCAACCGGGAGACCGTCACCAAGGTCGAGCGGATGCTGAGTATTGCCGAGTACAAGCGCCGCCAAGCGGCGCCTGGCGTGAAGGTGACGCTGAAAAACTTCGGCCGCGACCGGCGCTACCCGATCGTGAACCGGTTTCGCGACCCCGGGATCGAACTGCCGGCATCTGACCGCTTGCAGGTCAAGAGTCCGGCTGCGGCAAAGGCCAGCGCCGCCGACTTCTGAGCAGTCCGCTGAAAGGGGCGGCGACCCGCAAGATCGCATGCCGGAATGGGGAAGCGCGCGCCCGCGACGCTCGATCAATGCCCGGCGACGAACGGCGGCCCAACGGCGCGCACATCGCTTCGGGGCTGGTCCGGGCCGGCCCCGGTCGCGTCAGACGAGGCCGTTCCAGCACCCGGCTGTCTCACGCCCCTCGTGCCGGGCTTGGCCGGCGGGCCTTTCGGCGGCGGCTGCGACAGGGCCTTGGCGTTCTGGTCAGTCACCACGATGTCGCCCCGCTCCAGCGTGCTGCTGTCGTCGGCGTTCCTGAGCGCTTCCGCCCAGCTCTGTCCGGGCTTCCGGCACGAGCACGCGGCATTAAATTCGCGGCGGTACAGGAAGGCGGTCGGCAATTCGGTATAGGCGTGGCCGCTCACCGAGACCGCCTGGTTTATGTCCTCGCCGGGATTTCGATACGAGTACAACACCGCTTCCGCGGCTGGGCATAGGCGCTGGCACGAGCGCTGGTCCTCCGCGAAGCGGCTGGGCGCCGTCGAATACGAGATCGGGAAGTAATACCCGTCGCAGGTGCGCACGCACACGGTGCGATAGGTGCCCGACGGCGCACCGTCGCCGCCCGGATTGATGATCGTGCCGCCGAACAGGGCGTCAAGGAAGCCGCTCGGCCCGGCTTCCGCCGCGGCGGCGCGGTATTGAGGTCCGCAATTGTATTGCGCCAGCTGGCCGATCAATGCCCGCCGCGGTCCTTCCTTCGTAGTGCCGCCGCTTTTGAGCCGCTCGAGATCGTTGAGCGCGCGGTCGAGGTTCGCGCGCATCTGCTGGATTTGGGAATTGATCGGCCCGCATTGCGACTGGCCGGTAAACAGCGAGAAGAAGCCGCCGATCCCGTCGCAGCCCTGGCGGCGCGATTGCGCGATCGCGCGGTCGAGGTCTGCCTGCTGTCGGGCGATGCTTTCCTCGTACCGCCTGATCTGCTCGCCGCGTCCGGAATCGGCCGCGCCGCGTTCGAGGTTGGCGAGCTGCGCTTCGAGCCGCGCGCAAATCGGGTTGCCGCTCGGTTGATCCGGGCCAGTCTGGGCAGCAGCGGCAGCGGCCAAGGCCATCGCAGCAACGAGGCCTAGGCCCAGACCGCGCAGAGACATTTTCATGAAGGCCCCGACTCCGGTTGCGTCCGGATTCGCCCGATCAAGCGATGCAATGGTGACCAAAGTGTGAAGCCGCTGTCCATGGGTTTGCGGCCTCGGCCCCCTTTCTCCGGCAGCGCAAGCGAAATCACTCCGCATCGGGCTGGTTCTCGGGGCGTGCGCGGTCGAAAGCCGAAAGCGCGAGGCATGCCGCCTCGATCGCGACGATCTTGGGAAACTTCTCCAATGGAACTTTCAGCCGCCGCGCATTGTAGACCTGCGGCACCAGGCAGATGTCGGCGACCGTCACCGCCTGCCCGCAGGCATAGGGACCGGGGCGGACCAGAGCTTCGAGCGCTTCGAAGCCCGTGATTACCCAGTGATGGTACCAAGCGTCGATCGCGCTCTGCTCTTGGCGCAACTGGTGCTTCAGGTAGCGCAACGGCGCAGTATTGTTGAGTGGATGAATATCGCAGGCGACCACCTGCGCCAGGGCGCGCGTCCGCGCGCGGGCAACCGGATCGGTCGGCAGCAGGGGCGGCTCCGGGTGCGTCTCGTCGAGATACTCGATGATGGCCAGCGACTGGATCAGTACCTCCCCGCTCGGCAGGACCAGCGTCGGTAGGCGCATCTGCGGGTTCACGGCGCGAAATTCCGGCCGCTTGTTGTGGCCGCCATCCTTGACGAGGTGAACGGGCACCGTGTCGTAGGCGAGCCCCTTGAGATTGAGCGCGATGCGCACGCGATAGGCCGCCGACGAGCGGTAGTAGGAATAAAGCTTCACGGTCTCTCCCCGCCGTGACCGCGCGCCAACTCGTCGGACCGGGTCTGGACTGACGTGGTCACTCCTCTTCCTCCTGCCCGGCGACCTCGGCGACGAGTTCTGCGGCGCGTGCGGTGAGCTCCCTGACCGAGCGGTCGAAGGCTTGGCGGTCCGCGGGCGCCAAGATTTCTGTCAGGCGGCGGGCGAACTCGAGGGCATGCGGGGCGACTTCCTCGTACATGGCTCGGCCTGCGGACGTGAGCGAAAGGAAGGCCTCGCGCATGTCGGCGCGGTTGGCGCGCCGGGTGAGGAGCCTGCGCTTTTCCAGCAGCGCGACGGCGCGCGACACCTTGGTCTTATGCATGTGCGTGTGCGCGCCGATCGCCTTGCCGGTCATCACCCCGTACTGGCCAAGCGTCACCAGAACCCGCCATTCCGGCACGCCGATGCCGTAGCGTTGCGCGTAGACGCGCGAGAGCGCCTGAGAAACGAGGCTCGCCACCACGTTAAGCTGATAAGGAAGGAACTCTTCGAGCTTGAGCGGCGCGTGCTCACCCAGTCTCGCCGGATCGGCAACCGGATCCTCGCCGGGCACGCCCTTGATCGCCTGCTGACCGCTCATTGCCCCACCGAACCCACCGCCCCCGGCCCATGCCCAGCGTATCGGCGGCCGGTCGGAATTGCGGCGCAAAACGGGGCGAACATGGCCGAAGTCGCACGGCCACGCAACGGCGCCGCCGGGGAACAGCGGGGATGCGCAGCCGCGCCTTGCGGTGCGGTCTTGATCGCGCCGGTCCCATTCCGTACCTGACGGAGTGGGCCGAAAAGAACGCACGGCGCCCGCCCCCGGGAGGAACCTTGATGAGCGCGGATTTCGCCTCGACGGCCGATCTCGCCGACAAGACGATCAGCTTCGACGCGATCGGGCCCGATCTCTATGCGTTCACCGCTGAAGGCGACCCCAATTCGGGAGTGATCGTCGGCGACGACGCCGCGATGGTGATCGACGCCCAGGCCACGCCGGTCATGGCGCGCCAAGTCATCGATCGCGTCGCCAAGGTCACCGACAAGCCGATCAAATATGTGCTGCTCACCCACTATCACGCCGTGCGGGTGCTCGGTGCGTCGGCTTATTCCGGCGCGGAAATCCTCGCTTCGGCGGCGACGCGGTCGCTGATTGCCGAGCGCGGCCAGGCGGACATGGACTCCGAGATCGGGCGCTTCCCGCGGCTCTTCCGCGCCGTCGAGTCGATCCCGGGCCTGACCTGGCCCTCGGTAACCTTTCCGGACCAGTTATCGGTGTGGCTCGGCCGCCGCGAGGTGCGCATCATGCACATCGGCCGCGGCCATACTGCCGGCGACGTGGTCGCTTACGTTCCCGACGCCAACGTCGTGTTTTCCGGCGATCTCGTCGAATACCATTCGGCCTGCTACTGCGGCGATGCGCATTTCACCGACTGGCCCGCGACTCTCGACCGGCTCGCTGAATTCTCCGCCTCTGCGCTCGTGCCGGGCCGTGGCGCCGCGCTAAAGACGCCGCAGCAGGTCGCCGAGGGTATCGCGCTGACCGAGGACTTTCTCACAACTCTTTACGGCGTAGCGGCCGCGAGCGTCGCCAAGGGCCGTTCGCTCAAGGACACCTATGACGCCGTGCGCCTCGTCATGGATCCGAAGTTTTCCGGTTTCGCCATCTACGAGCACTGCATGCCGTTTAATGTCTCGCGCGCCTATGATGAAGCGAAGGGCATCGCGCACCCGGCGATCTGGACGGCCGAGCGCGACCGCGCGATGTGGGCGGCGTTGCGCGGATGAGCCCGGCGCGCAGGGCGGTCTACCGCTACGATTACCGCCGCTCGCCCGACCAGGACGCGCGCGCGGTGGCCCGGCATCCCGTCGTCGTGGTCGGGGCGGGCCCGGTTGGGCTTGCCGTCGCCATCGATCTCGCGCAGCGCGGCGTGCCGGTGGTGCAGCTCGACGACGCCGATCGCATCGGGGAGGGCTCGCGCGGCATATGCTGGTCGAAGCGCACGCTCGAAATTCTCGACCGGCTCGGCGTCGGCGCGCGTCTCGTGGCGCAGGGAGTGACCTGGAAGCTCGGCCGGGTGTTTTGCGGCGATGAACTTCTGTTCTCCTTCGACCTTCTCCCCGAAGAAGGGCACAAGATGCCCGCTTTCATCAACCTGCAGCAGTTTTATCTGGAGAAGGCGCTGGTCGATCGCGCGCGCGAGTTTGAGAAACTCGATCTGCGCTGGAAGAACCGCCTTGTCGGCCTCGAACGGCGCAATGACGGCGCGCGGCTGACCATCGCGACGCCCGACGGTCCTTATGAGCTCGATGCCGAATGGCTCATCGCCGCTGACGGCGCGCGCTCGGCCGTGCGCCGGTTCCTTGGTCTTGATTTCGCCGGGGTCACTTTCGAGGACAAGTTTTTGATCGCCGACGTGCGCATGGCGGCGGATTTTCCGACTGAACGGCGCTTCTGGTTCGCGCCCACATTCCATTCCGGCCAGTCGGCACTGATGCACCGCCAGCCCGACGATGTCTGGCGCATCGATCTCCAGCTCGGGCCCGAGGCGGACGCGCAGGCTGAGCAGGAGCCGGAGCGGGTGCGCGCGCGGCTTGCCAAGCTGCTGGCGCCGAACGCCTTCGAGCAGGAATGGGTCTCGGTCTACACCTTTAACTGCCGGCGCCTTGACCATTTCGTCCACGGCCGCGTAATGTTCATCGGCGATGCCGCGCATCAGGTCTCGCCGTTTGGAGCGCGCGGCGCCAATTCCGGTATCCAGGACGCTGAGAATGTCGCCTGGAAACTCGCCGCGGTCCTCAAAGGGGAGGGGAGCGAGGCGCTGATCGCGAGCTACGATTGGGAGCGCATCCAGGCCGCGGACGAGAATATCCGCCATTCGACCCGCTCGACCGATTTCATGTCGCCCCATTCGACCGCCGAGCGGCGGTTGCGCGACGCGGTGCTGGCGCTCGCGCCAAAAGTCGAGTTCGCGCGCCGCATGGTCAATTCCGGGCGCCTGTCGCTGCCGTCCGTATACGATTCACCGCTTTCGACGCCGGACGAGTCGCCGTTCGCCGGCGCGGCAAAGCTCGGCGGCCCTTTGCCCGATGCGCCGCTGACGGGGCCGGACGGCACGCCCGTGCATCTCCTTGAAAGCCTGCGTGGCGAATTCGCGCTCGTTTGCGTCAAGAACGGCGCCAATGGCAGCGCGCGCCCGCGCGTTCCCGACGGCATCGCGGCGATCGTGATCGGGGAGGATTTGTTCGACCGCGAAGGCCTTTTTGCGCAGCGGCTCGACGCCACCCCCGGCGCGGCCTACCTCGTGCGCCCCGACCAGCATTTGTGCGCACGGTGGCGCCGCTTCGAAGCCGCCAAGGTCGCAGCCGCTCGCGCCCGAGCACTCGGGCGCTGAGATGATCGGTCCCCGATAGCTGAGGTGCTCCATGCCAAAGCTCATCACCGCGTCCCGGTTTGCCGATCCGGACTCCGCTTACGTCGCGTTGGTCAGTGCGCGCCGGAATCTGTCCGACGCGGAGGCCGCGGCGCTCGATGCCCGGCTCGTTCTCATTCTTGCGAACCACATCGGCGACCTTGACGTGCTTGCCGAAGCCATCGCGCTCGCCAAGCAGGCGCCATGAGCGTCCGCCGCACAGGAGCGGCGGCCGCGCGATTTCCTTTGGGCTGGCTCGTCGCCGGGCTTCTCGTCGCCAGCGGGATCATGTGGGCGGTGATCTACTTCGGCACGCTAGCGCATCTCCAGCGCCTGGCGGGCGGCGCGGCGCCGTTCGATATCAGGCCGTTCGGGTACAGCTACCGGGAGGCGCATGCGTTCCTTGCGTCGATCGGCGAGGCGGGCCGCGCCTATTACCTCAGTCCCGAGCTTGTGCTCGATTCCTTTTATCCGCTGCTTTACACCGTCTCGTGCGCGCTCGCGCTGTGGTGGCTGACCATGCCCGGTCGACTTTACGCCGGTGCGCCGGCGCTGCGCTGGCGCCTGACTCTCGTTGCTCTTCCGATCGTGATGGCGTGTCTCGACGGCATCGAGAACGTGAGCATCGCCCGTATGATTTGGAATTGGCCCGACCTGTCGCCCGAGCTTGTACAGATCGCGAGTGCGGCGACTCGGCTGAAGCTCGTTGCCAGCGCGTTTACCGAAGGCGCGATGGCCGTGCTTGCCGCCGCGGCACTCGTACGCTGGGTTCGCCGCGGATGAGGATATCGTCGCGCCAGGAAGGAGGCCGGCGCCTCAGCGCGCGCACTCGATGGCGAGGAAATTATCGCAACCGGCGCCGCGGCAGGAGCCGGTCGAGGGAATGGCGCCGGTGATGTCGTCGCGGTCGACCTTATGATACGAGAGCGCCTGCGCGAACTCGCGCGAACGGCAGTACGAATTCGCTGCCGCTGCTCCGCATCTCGCGCTCGAGGCAAGGCATTGATCGATGCCGTAGCCGTCGGAATTGTTGGCGATGATGAAAACCCGTTTTTCGGCGTGCGCAGCGACGGCGCTAAAGAGAACCGCGGTAAAAGCGGCGGCTGCAATCAGGGTACGCATGGACCCCCCACCCGGCGCCGAAGGCGCCTTCCAATCCCGAGTTGCTATGAACACCAAGAATGCGACGGTGGGGTTAAGGCCGTGTTAACTCCCGCAGACCGACGAGCAACTCGCGCCGTTCGCTCCCACGTTTCGCGGCGCGCTGCAATATGAGGGAGCCGCCGAGGAGTCATTTCCACAGGTGTGCGGTGCGCTTTGCCGGCGAGCGTGGCGCCGCGGCGACAGCGGGACACTTGACGCGATGGCTCTCCTCGACCATTGTGCGCGCCGTGAACGGCCATCACCATATCTGCGGCATTTGCCGGGAGATTATTCGCTAGCGAAATAACGCTGGCTGCGGCCGTCTTTATCTCATCACCGAGACCAATGACGCCGGGCCAGCGGGCTCGACGCGCATTGTTCGATTCGGGATGACGGGTCCGGTCCGATGGTACTCAGGCTTTACGATACGCTGACGCGCGAGAAGCGGGTCTTTACGCCGCTCGCCCCCGCGAACGTGCGCATGTATGTGTGCGGGCCGACGGTCTACGACTTCGCCCATATCGGCAATGCGCGGCCGGTGATCATCTTCGACGTGCTGTTCCGCCTGCTCCGTCACATCTACGGCGCCGACCACGTCACCTACGTCCGCAACATCACCGACGTCGAGGACAAGATCAACGCGCGCGCGGCGCAGGAATATCCCGACCTGCCGCTCAACGAAGCGATCCGCAAGGTCACGGAGAAGACCGAACGCCAGTACCACGAGGACGTCGCCGCGCTCGGCTGCCTGCCGCCGACCTTCGAGCCGCGGGCAACGGAGAACGTTGGCGAGATGCGGACGCTGATCGACCGGCTCGTCGCTTCGGGCAACGCCTATGTCGAGCAGGAGCATGTGCTGTTCAGCGTCGCCTCGATGCCCGACTACGGCAAGCTGTCGAAACGTCCGCTCGACGAGATGATCGCGGGCGCCCGCGTCGAGGTCGCGCCCTACAAGCGCGACCCGATGGACTTCGTGCTGTGGAAGCCGTCGAAGCCGGGCGAGCCGGCCTGGCCGTCACCGGCGGGCATCA
>Ga0335078_10013881_pt1 | contig 11939 bp, 8 predicted proteins | sample Lox_Sample_32_FD_206711 | JGI IMG/M metagenome (GOLD analysis project Ga0335078, IMG submission 206711) | Soil microbial communities from Loxahatchee National Wildlife Refuge, Florida, United States - Lox_Sample_3.2 | ecosystem: Environmental > Terrestrial > Soil > Wetlands | place: USA: Florida... | reverse complement strand
CGGGCGCTGTAGGCGGCCTGCACCCGCTCTGACAGCTCGTCGTCGGTCAGGCGGCCGGCGGCGTAGTGCTCGCGGATGTCCGCTGCCGCGCGCTCGCGCTGCTCATCGGAAACGCGCAGATCGTCGCTGCCGGCCACCGGCGGCCACTACGCCCCGTGGCACTTCTTGTACTTCTTGCCCGACCCGCACCAGCACGGATCGTTGCGGCCGATCTGCTCGCCCGGATCGACGCGCCGCTGCTCGACATGCGCCGGCATCGGCTCCTCGGCGGCGGCGACGTCCTCGGCCGCGCCACCGGCCGCGGCGGCGATCGCCATCGCGCCCTGCGGTGCGCCGCCGCCCGAATACGTGACCCGGCCGCCGCCGGCGGTCGACGAGCTCGCCGACCGGCTCGGGCGCCGTGTCGGCGGGGGCGCTGGGGACGCGCCGTTACCGGGCACGACCGGCGTGACCTCGACGTGAAAGATCAGCCGCGCGTAGTCCTCCCAGACGCTGTTCATCAGGTCGCGGAACAGGTCGAAGGCCTCGTTCTTGTAGGCGACGAGCGGCTCGATCTGGGCGAACCCGCGCAGGTGGATGCCCTCGCGCAGGTAGTCCATGTCGTACAGGTGCTCGCGCCAGCGCTGGTCGATGATCTGGAGGAGCAGGAACCGCTCTATGTCACGCATCAGCTCGGGGCCGAACTCCTCCTCGCGACGGCCGTACTCGATCTGCGCCTGCTCCTTGAGAGTGTCGACCAGCTCCTCGCGATCGACCCGGTCGGGATCGACGTCGAGGACCTCGGCGTCGGGCGGGAACATCTCCTCCATCCGGCGCAGCAGCCCGTCCACGTCCCACTCCTCGACGAAGTCACCGGCGGTGTAGTCGGCGACCTGGCGCTCGATCAGACTCCCGATCTCCTGACGGGCGGCTTCGCTCATGTCGCGGCCCTCGAGGATCTCGTCGCGGTAGGTGTAGATCACCTCGCGCTGCTGGTTGAGGACGTCGTCGTACTCGAGCGTGTGCTTGCGCTGGAGGAAGTGCTGCTCCTCGACCTTGCGCTGCGCCTTCTCGATCTGCTTGGAGAGCATCCCGTGCTCGATCGGCTCCTCGTTGCCCTCCTCGTCGACGCTGCCGAGGCGATCGAGGATCTTGTAGATCCGCTCGCCGGCGAACAGCCGCACGAGATCGTCCTGGGCGGACAGGAAGAAGCGCGACTCGCCGGGATCGCCCTGACGGCCGGAGCGGCCACGCAGCTGGTTGTCGATCCGCCGCGATTCGTGGCGCTCGGTGCCGAGGATGAACAGGCCGCCGTGCTCGAGAACCTGATCGCGCGCCTCGTCGACGCGGGCCTCGATCGTGGGGAACGCCTTGCGATAGTGCTCGTCGTAGTCGGGATCTCCGGGCGCGAGCCCGAGCTTGGCTATCTCCAGGCGGGTCAGGTGCTCGGCGTTCCCGCCCAGCTTGATATCGACGCCGCGACCCGCCATGTTGGTCGCGATCGTGACCGCGCCCGGGGCGCCCGCTTCGGCGATCGTCTCGCCCTCGCGTTCGGCGTGCTCGGGCTTGGCGTTCAGCAACGAGTGCGCGATCCCTTTGCGCTTGAGATCGGCCGACAGCTGCTCTGAGACCTCGACCGAGATCGTCCCGACCAGGACGGGCTGACCGCTGGCGTTGCGCTTCTCGATCTCGCGGACGATCGCGCTCGCCTTACCCTCCTTGGTCTTGTAGACCTGGTCGTTGTTGTCCTCACGAATCATCGGGCGGTTTGTGGGGATCTCGACGACCGGCAGGTTGTAGATCTTCATGAACTCGGTGGCCTCGGTCAGCGCCGTGCCGGTCATGCCCGCGAGCTTGTCGTACATGCGGAAGTAGTTCTGCAGCGTGATCGTCGCGAGCGTCTGGTTCTCCTCCTGGACGCGCACGCCCTCCTTGGCCTCGACCGCCTGGTGCAGGCCCTCCGACCAGCGCCGGCCCTCGAGGATGCGCCCCGTGAACTCGTCGATGATCTTGACCTCGCCGTCGATCACGGCGTAGTCGACGTCGCGCTTGTACAGCGACTCGGCCTTGAGCGCCTGGATCAGGTGGTTGACCAGGTGGCCGTTCTCGGCCCGGTACAGGTGCTCGATCCCGAGGAACCGCTCGGCCTTGGCGACGCCCTGCTCGGTCACCGAGATCGTCTTGTGCTTCTCCTCGAACTCGTAGTCGAAGTCCGCGACGAACTCCTTCTTCATCCGCGGATCCATCCCCTCGGGCGTCTTCCCCGACGTCATCTGCGGCGCGAGCCGGGCGAAGCTGACGTACAGCTCCGCCGCCTGCTCGGGAGCGCCCGAGATGATCAGCGGGGTGCGGGCCTCGTCGATCAGGATGTTGTCGACCTCATCGACGATCGCGAACGTGTGGTAGTGCGACTTGCCCTCCTCGGGCTTGGGGCGGCCGCCGTGCTGGACCTTCTCGTCCAGCGTCGTGGCCATGTTGTCGCGCAGGTAGTCGAAGCCGAACTCGGAGTTCGTGCCGTAGGTCACGTCGGCGGCATAGGCGGCGCGCTTGTCCTCGTAGGGCTGCATGTTCTGGAGCACGCCGACGGTGACGCCGAGCGCGTCGTAGATCGGCTTCATCCACATCGCATCGCGACGGGCCAGGTAGTCGTTGACGGTGACGACGTGGACGCCGCGGCCGCCCAGCGAGTTGAGCACGACGGCCAGCGTCGCCGTCAGCGTCTTGCCCTCGCCGGTCCTCATCTCCGCGATCGCGCCGTCGTGCAGCACCATGCCGCCGATCAGCTGCACGTCGAAGTGCCGCATCCCCATCGTCCGCTTGCCCGCCTCGCGCACGAGCGCGAAGCACTCGTACAGCAGGTCGTCGACGCTCTCGCCGTCGCCGGCGCGCTCGCGCAGCTCGTCGATGGCCTCTCTCAGCTCGGCGTCGGTGTAGTGCTCAAGCTCCGGCTCGAAGGCATTGATCCGTCCAACCCGCTGCTCGTAGACCTTGAACTTCTTCGCTTCGCCCATGCGAAGCGCGCGGTCCAGAAGGGACATGGAGCTAGCGTAGCAACGGCTCCCCGGCGGCTCTACGCCGCCGAGGAGACTCCCGGCGGCCCCGTTTCGGGCCCCCCGCCGACGAGCGCCTCCTCCTCGATCGGGGGCGCGCCGCCCTCGGCGGTCTGGGCCGCCGCCGCACGCGCCTCGCGTCGCTTGCGCCGTTTGTCGCGGTGGCGCTTGACCTGGATGTGGAGCTCGTCAGCGCAAAGATTGATCGAGGTCCGGATGTCCGGCGAGGCATCGCGGGCCCTGAGCGTCACCCCCTTCAAGTGCAGCGTCGCCTCGGCCACCTGGTTGTCGGCGATGGCCGGGTTGCGCTCCTCAAACACCTCCACCTCGAGCTCGGCGAGCTCCGACACCTGCCGGTCGACCTTGCGAAAGCGCTTGGTGACGTGCTCCCTCAGGTCCTCGGAAACGGGCACGTTGCGGCCCTTGACCTCGATGCGCATCGACCTACCTCCTTGCTGGGAAGGATGGATGTGCGTGAACTCTCTAGCCTAGTCCTCGACCGGGCGTTTGTCGATTCGGACATCCCGCAGCGAGGGTGCCCATAATCCACATTCGTGAGCCCCGAGACGTCGTGGACTTTCGACTGGACCGCGCTGGTCTCCGTAGTGGCGTTGGTCGCCCTGTATGCGATCGGCTGGCGCCGGGCCCGCCGGTCAGAGCGCCACCCCCCGCCGCCGTGGCGCCTGCTGCTGTTCGCCGGGGGGATCGTGACGATCGTCGTGGCGCTGGTTTCGCCACTCGACTCGCTCGGCGACCAGATGATGGTGATGCACATGGTCCAGCACATGCTGCTGCTGGACATCGCGCCGATCCTCTTGATCCTCGGGCTCACGAAGGTGCTGCTACGGCCGGTCACGAGACGCCTCCAGACGATCGAGCGCCGGGCCGGCTTCTTGGCCCATCCGGCGTTCGCGGTGATCTTCTACGGGGCGGTGCTGTGGCTGTGGCACCTGCCGGCGATGTACGACAAGGCCCAGGGCGACGGCCTCATCCACGCGACCGAGCACATGACGTTCTTCCTCGCCGGATCGCTCTACTGGTGGCACGTGCTGTCGCCGATCCGCAACCGCCGGCGCCTGGCCGGCCTGGGCCCGGTCGCCTACATGGCCGGCGGCAAGCTGATCGTCGGCCTGCTCGGCGTGGCGCTGGCGTTCGCGCCGACCGTGATCTACCCCTTCTACGCCCACCAGCCGTCGTACTGGGGGATCACGCCGCTCGAGGACCAGATGATGGCGGGCCTGGTGATGGCGCTCGAGCAGTCGATCGTGATGGGGATCGCGCTCGTCGTGCTGTTCGTGCAGATGCTGAACGAGTCCGAACGGACCGCCCAGCGCTCCGAGCGCTACGAAGTCGCCTGATCGGGGCGAGACTTCGCTGTACGCCAGGCCGCACCGCCCGGCCCGCGGCACCCGCGCCCGATTGGCACGCTCGCTGACCACCGCCGGATGCGAGCGGGGCCGCGGGGTGGGTGGGCAGCCGAAGCGAGTGCCGGCGCCCCCGAGGGGCGCCGGCACTCGGGAACCAGTTAGGTCAGCTGCACTTCTGCGTGCCCGTCACCGTCTGCGACACCGGGGAGCCGGCGCCGACCTGAGCGGTAAACTGCACGCTATAGGGGCGCTTGCCGCCCTTGCAGGCGACCGAAGCGCTGTAGCGCACGGTCTTGCCGTTCTTGAGCCTGGTGCTCAGCTTCTTCCAGTTCAGGGTCTCGCTCGTGAGCGAGCCCTCGTAACCGGGGAGCGGGAACGAGACCTTCTGGGGGATCGGGGTGTCGAGCACCAGGTTCTTGCCCACGGTCTTGAACGTTCCGACAAACGGCTGGATGCCGCCCGTCGTGAGCGCCCCGCCGGCGCAGGCGTGAGGCCCGGTCGCCGGCGCGATGAAGAAGAACACGACCTTGCCCTGTCCAGCGTTCCAGGCGTGGAGCGACGGATTGCACGACAGCTGGCCCGGCGCGCTGCTGCTCTGATCGGTCGCCAGTCCAAGGGTCGCCGTGATCGAGCCGGTTGCGACCAGCGCGCCCTTTGGGCACCCGGCGTCGGTTCCGGCCTGCTCGATCTTGGCCACGCTACAGGTCGGGAAGTCTTTCCCATCGGTGACGAGCCCATAGGTCTTGGTCTTGATGTCGGTCAGCGGCGCGGTGCGATTGCCGTTCGTGCCGCCGGCCACGTACTTCTGGGTGTAGGCCAGCGCCGAGGGCGCCTTGCCCGAGCCCGCCTTGTTCGGCGAGAACTTCATCGACGCGGTATAGCTGTTGAGGCCGCCGGTGGCGGCGAAAGCCGACGCTGCGGCGACTAGCACGGCGACTGCCGTGGCAACTACGACGATCCGTCGCAATTGACTCCTCCTTTTATGTGTATGTACGGGCAAGCAGAGCCGGCCATGCTCATTTGATTGGTTGTAGTTGAGGAAATGCTTGGGTCTGTCCAGTGGTCGCCTCGCCGAGCGGCGGTTGGGCCTTGCACGGCGGTCCGCTCGAGTCCGCGGTGTAGTAGACGGAGCTCAGGACAGCGGCGATAGACGCACTGATAGTAGGACCAATCGTCGGTTGAGGGTTACTCCTGCACAGATTGCTCGTGAAGACCGGCAGCCCCTGCACCAGGCTCGAGTAGCCGCCGGGCACCAGATACGGGTTGCCGCGGTTGCTCTCCAGGCGATTCGAATAGGCGGTCAGCGTCTCGGGATTGACCGGGAGCGAGACCCGGATGTAGTGAAGCGGCTTGTTGAAGACCGTCCCGAGCAAGGTGGCCTGAGTTGCCGCGGTCCCATTGGCGAAGAACGCCGCGACCTCACGCCGGTAGGTGTTGATGTAGTCGACCACGGGCATCACGCCCCCGAGGTACGGTGTCAGGCGCGTGAGGAGCGGCACGCTCTCGTTGAGGAACTGCTGGACGGCGGGCACCCCCGCCGCCGATGCGCTCGTCAGCGGGCCGACGTTCACCAGCAGGCTGTTCAGTTCGGGCGCCAGCACGGCCACCGACTGCAGCGCCGGGCTGAGCTGGACCGCGGCCGGACGAAGCTCGTCGACGAGCGGCTCGGTCGTGATCGCGAACCGCGTGACCCGGTCGATCGTCGTCTTCGTCGCGGTCAGGAACGGCGGGAACGCCTTGATCGTGGCCGCGAGCGCGGCCGCCTGCGCCGCGGTGGCGGAGAAGGTCGTATTGGCGTTGTTCACGAGCTGCTGGAGCGCCGCGGGCGACCGGGTGATGGCGGCCAGCACCTGGCCTCCGTCGTTCAGCAGCGTGGTGGTGGCGGCGCTGTCGCGGTTCAGTACTGCCAGCACCGAATCGACGTTGGTCGCGAACGGGTAGAGCTGCGCCAGGGCCGCGTTCAGGTCCTGGCCGCGGCCGGTCAGCGCCGTCCCCTGCTGCTGCATCCAGGTCTCGAAGGCCTGCCGCGTCGCGGGGTCGAACGCCGACAGGATCTGGTCGAGCTGCACGGTCGGGGCGATCTGACCGCGTGGCAGCGCCCGCCCGTCCGCGAGCTTCGGGGCGTTCGGCGAGCCCGGCGAGAGCTCGATGTACGTCTCGCCGAGCAGCGTCTTCTGGCGGAGGATCGCCCGGGTGTCCGCCGGCCGCGGCGCGAACTGTGGATCGATCTCCATCACCGCCCGCGTCAGGCCGGTGCGGCGATCGAGGCCCACGCTGATCACCTTGCCGACGTTGACGCCCGAGATCCGGACGTCGGCCTGGCTGCCGAGGTTCTCCGCCTGGTTGAACTCGGCGCTGATCTCGTAGCCGCGCGGGCTGAGCGACGTCGATCCCCCGAACGAGATCCACAGGAACAGGAGCAGGCCGATGCACGAGGCCGCAAACGCGACCATCGTCAGGATGCGGGCGGCGCTCGGTGCCTGCCGGTTCATCGAGCGTTCCGCTCCTCGCTTGCCACCGACGGCGGACAGTAGGGCGAGTTGATCTGGGAATGGTCCGGTGCGTTCAGCAGATCGAGCAGCGCAGCGATCGACGGGGTCGATAGTTGGATCGAGGTCTCGAGCAGATTGAGCGCTGGACACGTCGCCATGAAGAGGCCCTGCACCGTCGACCCGTGCGCGTCCTGGAGATCGCTCAGGCTCGCGGCGATGTGGGCCAGCCACGAGCCCCAGAACAGGTATCCCTGCTCGCTGCCGGACGGCTGATAGGCGAGTGTGTTGAACAGCTTGTTGATCACGCTCACCGAACTGGTCAACGGCGGCACCGCCTTGGACAGCTCGGTGGCCGCGGGCTCCAGCGCCTTCGCGAGCGGCTGCACCGCGGTCGAGAACGGCCGGAGCTGATTCTGGATCACCGGCGTGGTGTCGTGGAACAGCGGCCGGGAGGCCTCGAGCGCGGGTGCGAGCGCGCGGGCGAACGGCTGCAGCTGTGTGAGCGTCGGACCGAGCTGTGCGGCGAAGCCCTGCACCTTTCCGAGCGTTTGGTTGGTCTGGACGAGCGCCCCCGGCAGGAGCGACAGTCCCGCCTTCAGGTTGGCGGCCTGAGATGAGATCGCGGCGAAGTTCGTGTTCGACGACTGGATCAGCGACGCGAGCTGGCCGTCGACGCCGCCCAGAGCGGTGGCGACCCGTTGGAGGTTGTGGATCGCGACACTCAGGTTCCGGCTCCGCCCCGCCAGCAGCGTGGCGAACGTGCGCGTGTCGCGGTTCAGCGGTTCGAACCGCTTGAACGTTCCTCGGAGCGCGGCAACGCTCGACGGCTTGTTCTGGAACGCGCCGGCGCCCCCCGACAGCAGCAACAGCAGGTAACTCCGGGTGTCCGAATCGAGCGAGGCCAGGATCTGGTCGAGATCGACGTCCGGAGCCGTGCTCCCCGCGCCGAGCATCCCCCCGTTCGCGACCGCGCCGGCCCTCCTCGTCCCCGGGTCGAGCGCCAGGTACATGTCCTTGAGCGGCGTCCGCGGGCGGAGCAGCACGGTCGCGTCGCGGTAGATCGGCGCGTACTTCTTGAAGATGTTCATCGTCACCACGGCCCGGCCGTTCTCGAGCTGGACGCCGCCGACGAGCCCGACCTGCACGCCGGCGATCGTCACCGCCTGCCCCTGCCCGGGGGTGACCGCGGCACTGCTCGCGAACTGGGCCCTGACCGTGTAATAGCTCTGTCCGAACGTGAACGACGGCTGGTGGTAGAGCACGTACGCGGCGACCGCGAGCGCGATCGCGACGAGCGCGAGGATCGCCACGAAATCTCTGCGGTGGGATGTGATCGCCCGCTTCACGGTCCCGCTCCCGTGCTCACGCGGTTGAGGTCGGGCGCGGCGTTCTGGAAGCACGGCGTGCCGCTCTTGACCGGCGGCGCCTTCCCCGGCCAGGCCGGGCGGGTGCCGAGCGGCGCCAGCACCGCGTTGCCGAACAACGGCCCCTGTGAGCCGAGGACGCCGGTCTGCACCCGGTTCGACCCGCCGGCCGTCGAGGAGCGCAGGTAGCGTCCGTTGCCGTCGAAATTCCCGCCCGCGCCGGCAATCCCCACCGCGGACTCGAGCAATTCCTGCCACACGGACACCCCGGTCGTGTTCGGCGGGTCCTGGATCACCGTGTTCCCCGCCGGGACCAGGTTGTGGGTGGCGCAGCGCGCGAGCGTGTTGCTCTGCGACACGAGCGCCGTCGTCGAGTGGACTGTGCTCGCCGTGGCCTGGATCGCCGGGGTCAGCTCGGAGACGAGCCCGCCGAGCTCGCTCGATCCGAGCAGCGCCGTGGCCTGCGCGAGCCACGGCAGCGCCTGTCCGATCGTCGGATCGACCTGCTCGATCCCGGGAAGGATCTCCTTGGCGAACGCCTTCGTCGGCCCGAACGAGGCGTCGAGCGCCGTCAGGGCGCCGTTGGTCTTGCGCAGCAGCGGCGGCAGCGCGGCGATCGAGGCGCTCAGATCGTTCTGGCGGGCCGCGAACGCGGCCAGCGTCCGGTCGAACGTGGTGACGAGACTCGCGAGCTGGCTCTGGCGGGAGGCAAGCGCGCGGAACACCTGCTCGTTGCCGAGCACCGCCTTGCTCAGGTCGCGTGGTTGGGTCCCGAGCAGCGCCTGGTTGACGATCGCCGACGCCCGGAACGCGCCGGCGGAGTACTTCAGCGACTTGTTCAGCGCCTGGGCGGCGGTCAGCCCCCGTACGCTCGGGTCCTGGGTGGCGTCCTGAGCGGCCGTCGGCTGGCCGTTGAGGGACGCGCCGAGGCCCTGGACGAGCGTGTCCAGGTTCCCGCGGGCGTCGGAGGTGAGCGCCGCGAGCACGCGATCGAGCTGAACCGGTCCCGACGTGTTGGCGGCGGGCAGGGTGGCGCCGGAACTGAGGACCGGGGCGTTGGGCGTACCGGGGTGCAGGTCGATGTAGAAGTTCCCCTCCAGGAAGATCCGAGTGTTTATCCCGGCGGTCGCGTCTGCGTGGATCGGCAGCCCGTTGTTGTCGATGTCCATCGTGACCACCGCCGCCCGCGCGTTGCCGCCGAGCGGCTTGACCGAGGTCACCTGGCCGACGTCGACGCCGGCGATCCGGACCGGCGAGGGGATGTGCAGCTCGGTCTCGCTCGTGAACACGGCTTTGAGCACGAACGGCGAGGGCGCGAACGGCGTCGGGCCGCCGAACGTGAGGTAGACCGCCGCCACGATCATGAGCGCGGCGAGGAGTCCGGCGGCGAGATTCGACATGCCCCGCCGGCGGCGACGCCTCACTTCGAGCCTCCGCTCTTGTTGGTGATCGTCTGCCCGGTCGGTCCCGTTTGCTCGGTCTGGAGTCCCTGGTTCCCGGGGACGTTGCCGATGTCCGCCGTGGCGCCCGAGTACGGCTCGTTCCCGGCTTCGCACTCCGCGGTCTGCCCAGGCGAGTCGGTGTTCGGGTACGGATTGACGTGGAGCGGTCCGAGCTCGTCGGCCGTGTTGGTCTGGGGGGCCGTGTACGGGCGGCTCGACGGGACCGCTTCGCTGCCGAGGACGTCGTCGATCGCGACCAGCGAGAACCGCAGCGACGTGCCCGAGGTCGTGTTCTCGGACAGCAGGCTCCCGATGTTGCGCAGGAACAGCGTCAGGTAGTTGCACGACGTCTGGGCCGGCGTCAGGAACGCGAGCGGCGAGCGCAGGCTCGAGGCGAACAGCGTCAGGCGATCGAGCCCTTGCTCAACCGCCGGCGTCTGCCAGTAGGCGGCGAGCGTCTTCGACAGGCTCACGAGACGCTGGTCGAGCGCGGCCGTCGCGGGGAGGTTGCGCACGCCGGCGGTGAACGCGTCGGCGAGCACCGGCGCGCTCGTCGGCAGCGTCGCGATTCCGGGTCGCAACTCGCTGAACAGCGCCGCGCTGTCGGTCAGGAACGGGCGGATCGTGGGGCTGCCGGCGATCACGGCGGTGAACGCCGGCGGCGTTTTGGAGATGGCGTCCTGGAGGTAGGGGACCGAGACGCTCGCCAGCGCCCGGAACGTCGTGTCGAGGTTGACGAACAGGCTCGCCTGGGTGTTCGCGACCGGGGCCAGCGCCCCCGCAAACGCCTCGAGCCCGCGCAGGAAGCCGCCGAGGTTGGTGTGCGGCGAGGCCAGGTTGCGCGCCACGGGCGCCAGATCGCCGAGCAGCGGGACGAACGCGCCGATCGCGTCGTTGACGCCGACGCCGCGCCCGGACAGCCCGTCGCTGAAGCCGACGGTCGAGGCGACGACCCCCTGCCGCGTCGGCGGGCTGAACATCGACAGAACCTGGTCGAGGTCGACGGCGGCGCTGGTCTGGCGGAGCGGCACGGTCGCGCCGTCCTGGAACGTGCGCTTCGAGTTACCGAGTCCGATCGCGAGGTACTTCTGCCCGATCGCGCCCTTCAGCCTGATCGCGAACGTCGAGTCGACCGGCAGCGGCCCGATGCTCTTGTTGAGCTTGAGTCCGAGCACCGCGATCGGCTGACCCGATGGGGAGCGTTCGGGCTGCACGCTGTCGACGAACCCCACGAGCGCGCCGCCCATGTGCACCTCGGCGCCGTGGGTCAGCTCGCTCGCGTCGGCCACCTGGACGTTCAGCGTGTAGCTGGGGACGAACGGGAGCCCGCTGTTGGCGTTGTAGGCCAGGAACACGGCGACGATCACGACGAGCACGGTCAGCGCGCCGATCAGGACCGGATTGCCGAAGCCGCTGGGGTTGCGACGGCCGTTCATCCACCCGGTCCGATCAGGTAGTCGAGTAACCGCGTGAGCGGTGCCGCCGTCGCGTGCGCCACCGACGCGCCCGCCTTCGCCATAGCGCTGCTCAGGACGGCTTTGCTCGCGGGCGGCACGGCGGCGGCCGACGCGGTGTCGGCGGCCGCACTCCCCTTGGCGAACCGCGCCGAGCATCCCGGAACCGGCGTGATCGAGTAGCCGGTGCAGTCGCTAACCAGCAGCTCGTCGCGGACGTAGTGCCCGAGGCTGTCGAACCCGTTGGCCGCGTTCGTGCCGTTGAACAGGACGGCCATCAGCTGGCTGATCGCGCCGGTCTTGTCGAGGCTCGCGGTGAGCTGATTCAGGTCGGTTGCCGCGGGGACCGCCTGCGTGCCGAGTCGGTTCAGCTGTTTGGCCAGCGGGATCGTCGCCACCAGCGGCGCCTGGGATTGCTGCGCGCCGGCGCCGAGGTTGATCAGCGCGGTCCGCGCCGCGCTCGCGAACGGCGTCAGCTCCTTGAATTCGCGGCCCAGCGCCGCGGCGCTCTGCCCGAGGTCGCTCGCCAGCGGCGTCCCCTGATCGGCGAGCGTGCCGAGATCGGCCATCAACGGCTTGAGCCGGCTCAGGAAGCCGGGGAGCAGCCGGATCGACTTCGATATGTCGGCGGCGCGGGTCGCGCTCGCCCGGGAGGTCGTGTTGGCCTGGGTGATGAAGTCGGCGAGCGCGTTTCGCTGGCGCGCCAGCGGCCCGAGCACGGCGGCCGAGTCCGTGGCCAGCTGGGCCAGCTCGCGGTTCTGGCCCGCCAGGATCTTCAGGACCTGGTCGGT
>Ga0335078_10013880_pt1 | contig 11939 bp, 10 predicted proteins | sample Lox_Sample_32_FD_206711 | JGI IMG/M metagenome (GOLD analysis project Ga0335078, IMG submission 206711) | Soil microbial communities from Loxahatchee National Wildlife Refuge, Florida, United States - Lox_Sample_3.2 | ecosystem: Environmental > Terrestrial > Soil > Wetlands | place: USA... | reverse complement strand
GAGTGAACATGGCCGCGCCAAAGCAGATGAACATGTTGGTACGAAGTCCCGCGGGACGGTGGTTCAACTCACGCTCGAGGCCGATCGCTCCGCCTAAAATCGCGGCAAGCAAGAGTCGCGACACCGAACTGGTGACGATGCCGCTGGCGGCTTCCTTCTGCATGAGATCGAGTAGGCGATGCCAGTCCATTGCTGTCCCGAGCACAAAATGTATGGATGGCGGGATTTTAACATTTAGGAGGAGCGCTGCTGCGTAACCCGGATGATTACCGGGCGCGGTAGAGGACTGCACGGGCCTGTCCAGTAACGTGGATTTCCACGAGTTCCCGCAGGTGCAGATTATGGACCGCCTGGAAGACCGGGTCGCCTTCGAAGGCAAGGACGTAGTCGGCGTACTGCGACGGGTTCGCAAGAGCGCGTTCCCATAGGCCTTCGGAATCGGTCGATTGCTTCCAGACGCGATGGTTACCTTCGTTGATGGTGTGGCGTAATGGGATACCGGCTCGCTGAACGGCTCCGACATGATCGCCGAGATACATCAGTACGGTTGCGTTTTCCGGCAATTTCTCGAGCCACGATGCGACTTGCTTTTCGAGTTGGTTCCGGGTGCGCATATTCACTTGCGCTTCCTGCAGAGTGATGGGACTGGAGCGCCATATCTTCGAATAGCTGGCGATCGCAAACAGAAGCATTACGACAACGAACATGGCCTTGAGCCTGCGCTGGCAATTCGAGCGCAGAATGATACACGTCAGAGCGGCTATCGCCACGGCAAACGCGGGCAACATCTGGAGGCCGTATCGCGTGTTGTAGTGCGAGAATGGCCACCATTGCGGGACGAAGATGGGAACGCCTCCGTAGGCGATGGAAAGGGCGTAAAACGGCAGCGGGATCAGAAGAAGCAGCAGCGCGGCCGAGGAGTGCGGCCTCATTCGCAGAGCGTATAAGCCCGCGGCGACGGCGATGAGGAGCAATCCAATCCAGGCGCGCTGGAGCCAGAGATTTTCTGCGACGTTGTCCTGGGCGGCTTTTAGAAAGTACAAGCCTGAGGTGAAGAGATTGCGGCTGCCGGGATGTCCGGGATTGCCGGCGCTCTGGGTGCGTTTCTCGATTGCCTTTGCGGAGTAAGGGCCGTTTTCAAATTCAAGAGGATTGCGGTAAACGAGGCCGTTGTAAGCGAGCCAGAGTGCAGGGGCTGCGGCGGCGATGAGTAGGAATTTGCGCAATCCGCGGGCAGGGGCTAAAGCCCCCATCTTTTCTCTGTCCTTAACGCGGCCCTGAAGGGCCGCTCTTCCGCGGTCGCCCTTGGCTGACGAGGAGTTAATTACACCTCTTCGGTCAAAGAAGGCGTTTGTGGTTGAGGCTCGCCGGAGAAAGGAACGTTCACCGCTTATCGCATCAAGCAGAACGATCCCGACGACTGCGGCTGTGAGGAACCATCCGTCGTAACGAGTGAGACAGGCAGCGGCAAGACAGAGTCCGCATTTCGTAAGCGCGTGCGCTTGGCCGCGAAGCGCTTCAGTGAAATAAACAACTGTCCAAGTGAACAGAGCCAGGTAGACTGACTCTCCCATGGCGGTCGATTGCATGTAGATCAGGTTGGGATTCGCGGCGTAGATGAGAGCGGCGATCCAGGCACAGGCGTGGGCGACGGCGTCCGACTGGCTCAATGGTGAGAGCGCGGTACGGGTCAGGCGATAGATCCCAATCGCCCCTAGGACATAGGCTGCCATTGACGGGATTGAACCTCCCGCTCCGGTGCGCCACATCTTCATTGAGACGATGAAGGGGATCATCAACAGATGCGGAAGCGGAAGCCAGACTGTGCCGAGTTGCAGCAGGCCGGGCGTTTTCGAGTCGAAGACGCGGCGGGCAATATTGATGTGGGCGACGGCATCACCGTAGAGAAGAGTTTGCCCGTGCTGGAAGTAGAAAAGAAACGAGACGACCGAGACGCAGGTGGCGAGCCAGGCGAGCAGGCGGACTTCGGAATCCCAGTTGGAATTGACGGGCGCGCTCTTTTTTTGTTTCTTCATTCGTCGAGACCGAGATCGCTTAAAAGCGCGGTCTGAGGGCGCGTCTTATGCTACGCCTGAAGGCGTAGCCCGATACGAACCCGGCTATTCAAGATGAGTAAGTTCACGGAAGATCTGGAAGCGTTCGTCGATCTCCTCACGAGTGAGCGATTTCAGACGTTCGGGGCCGAAGCGCTCCACCGCGAACGATCCCATGACGCCTCCGTAGAAAAGAGCCCGCTTGAGGACTTCGCGGTTCAATTCTTTCTGCGAGGCGATGAAGCCCATGAAACCTCCGGCAAAGGAATCTCCGGCACCGGTGGGATCTTTGACTTCGTCGATCGGGAGAGTGGGAGCGCGGAAGGGATGGCGTCCGATGCCGAATGCGCCTTCGCGGAAGAAAATTGTCGCGCCATATTCTCCGTGTTTGATGACCAATGCTTGCGGTCCCATCGCCAGCACCTTCTGAGCAGCACGGGGCAAGTTGGTTTCGTGGGCAAGCATTTTGGCTTCGGTGTCATTGATCAGAAGAACATCGACCAGCTTCAATGTTTCGGCTAATTCCTTCGGTGCGCCTTTGATCCAGTAATTCATGGTGTCGCAGCCGGTCAGGCGGACATGGTTCATCTGGCGGCGGACATGAGCTTGTAGCGTCGGCTGGATGTTGGCAAGGAACAGAAAATCGGTGTCTCCGTATTCTTTGGGAATGTGCGGCTGAAAGGTTTCGAAGACGTTGAGGTGAGTGAAGTCGGTCTTCGCCTCGTTGAGGTTATCGGTGTAAGTACCTCCCCAGCGGAAGGTGTTCCCCGCTGCATGCTCGATGCCGCGGATGTCGATGCCGCGGTCCTGAAAAACTTTCTCTTGTTCGGGACCGAAGTCTTCGCCGACCACGCCGACCACACGAACCTGCGTGAAGTAGCTCGCGGCGAGCGAGAAGTATGTAGCGGCTCCCGCGAGAACGTTTTTCACGCTGCCGGAGGGAGAAGTGACGTCATCGAATGCGACCGAACCGACTACCAGTATGCTCATGAGCTTCCTTGATTTGGATTGCTGTTTCTAAAAGCTTCGGCTTTTCTGCTGTGTCAGATCGGCGGGCGAGACGCCCGATGGGCAGCCCGGCGAGTCCCCGGTCGCTACACATACTTGCCGATGATGAGTCTCAGTTTCTTTTTCGTTGCTGCTGGAATCTTCTTTCGGTCTGTCAGGATCGCGTGGGCCAAGGCCGCGCCGCATTTGCACGTGCGGTCTTTCGGCATCGAAGATACCGTCTGGCGCACGACCTTCGCGGCATTCTCTGCGTTCTTCACAAGCACCGCGACGATCTGGTCGACCGTGACCGAATCGTGATAGGGATGCCAGCAGTCGTAATCCGTGACCATGGCGACTGTGACATAGCAGAGCTCGGCTTCACGCGCGAGTTTGGCTTCCTGCAGGTTGGTCATCCCGATCACGTCCATACCGAGCCCCCGATAGACGTTCGATTCGGCCTTGGTGGAAAACTGTGGGCCCTCCATACAGAGGTAGGTGCCACCGTGCTTGCCCACTACTCCGACCTGCTTGCAGGCGGATCCGACGACTCCGGCGAGTTCGCCGCAGATGGGGTCAGCGAAGGCAATATGCGCGACGATCCCGTTTCCGAAGAAGGTGTCGACGCGATGGCGAGTGCGGTCGAAGAACTGGTCAGGGATGACAAATTCAAGCGGCTTATGTTCTTCCTTCAGCGATCCGACGGCGGAGATGGAAACGATGCGGCCGACGCCGAGTTGTTTGAAACCGTGAATATTGGCGCGAAAGTTAAGTTCGCTAGGCAGGATGCGGTGGCCGCGTCCGTGACGCGCGAGAAATGCAATTTTGCGGCCTTCGAGAGTGCCGCACACGTAAGCATCGGACGGAGCGCCGAATGGCGTTCTAAGTCTTACTTCTTTAACCTTGGTGAGCCCGGGCATCGAATAAAGCCCGCTACCGCCGATGACGCCGATTTCCGCTTGAGGCAAACGTCCTCCAGAGTGCGATTCAGGGCTGGGACAAACTGGTGATTATACAGGAGGAGATTTTGACCTTGAATGGCAAGTACATGGGTGTGACTTGCTCGCTCCGCATCGCGAGGGGGACGAACGCATCCTCCCCACCACAAGACTACAATTTTCCAATGCGAATTCTCGTTCTCGGCTGGATGGTTTTATTTCTTCACATTCTGCTTTACGCGCAGGCTGCGGCCTCCGCGGGGCCGAAGACAGTTACGGTTTCCGCGGCGATCGATCACAACCGAGTCATCATCCCTGTTCAGGTTCGACTTCCCGATGGGTCGACCCAGAACGTTCGCGCGTGGGTGGACAACGGGAATCCTGCTCTATATCTGTCGCGCCGGCTGGCTACCGTTCTGGGATTGAATGTCACTTGTGGCCAGCAGGAATGCTCGGCGCCTCCTCCGGCTGAGATCGCTATCGGCGGAATGACAATTTCGCTTTCGGATGCGAAGGTGGCGAAGATTCCTTTGCGGCCCGTGAATGCCGCCTCGGTACTGGCCTTGGGCATGAATGCTGAGATCAACATCCCTTCAATCACCCTGCGGCATTACGACGTGCTTGTGGATTTTCCGGAACACAAGTTTTCCATCGGGCAGCCCGGAACCCTTCATTTCCTTGGCTCCTCGAGCAAAGTGCAGATCAATGCGGAGAACGGACTGATTCAGGTCCCCAGCGAGATTGAGCGAAAGAAATACAGCCTGGCGCTCGATCTGGGGGCTTGCATCAGTTTTCTGTCAGACGAGTTGTTCACGAAGTTGGCAACGGCTCATCCCGACTGGCCGCATATGACCGGCGCGGTCGGATCGGCGAACATGTGGGGCGCCGATGATGAAGCAAAGTGGCAGGTGATGCGCGTCGATCGGGTGCAATACGGGCCGTTGTTCCTGACGAACGTTCCTTTCGTCTCACTTGCAAAACCTGTGATGGACTTTTTTGAAAAGCGAGCCGGTATGACGACAACCGGATTGATTGGCTCGGAGGTGCTGCTCAACTATCGCGTCGGACTCGACTATGCACGATCAATGGTTTATTTCGACATTGGGCGGATGTACAACTTTCCCGATTTTGATGTGGTGGGACTTGTGCTGCGTCCGGAGGAGGACGGGAGATACAAAATTCTGGCGGTAGCGGATGTCGACGGAAAGCTATCGGTGGACGGTGTTCAAGCAGGCGATCATCTTGAATCGGTCGATGACATTCCGGTTCACGGAGCGACCATGGGACAGGTGTGGTCGATGCTGGGAGGAACGCCCGGACAGGAGCGGAGATTGACAATCGAGCGGGGTCGAAAGTCGCTTACGGTTGTGGCGAAGGTTCAGCAATTTCTAGGCGTGGCGGCCGACGATAAAGAGGGGAAGAAAAAGCGCTGATGGTGGAAGCCGATTTTGTCATTCCCAGCGCAGCGAGGAATCTGCTGTTTGCATGCAGCGACGCCGCCGGCGAACAGCAGGTTCCTTCTTTCTCGCTTCGCAAGTGGTCGGAATGACAAAAATTAGGAAACTCGGCCATGCAGATTATTTTGCACCGGGAACCACGGACAACACCTCAGTTTCCAGAGTCGCTGTTGTGGTCGGGTCAAGGCTCTCGCTGATGAATACGGTATCGCCCTTTACTTCGATCAACACACTTCCCTGTTCTGTGGACCACGTGTGGCGGCCTGACAATGGCGGCGGCATGGAGGGACTCTTGTCATCTGTGCTCTTGTTTGGCAGGTCCGTCGCGGACGATTGTCCCGTCTCTGCCGACTTTTTATAGCGCTGCGTGATCGAACTCGCATAGATCCCGGCAAAACGTGAAGCGCTCTCCGGGTTCGACCAGCGGGAGACATAGAGCAGTCCTAGCGGTGCGGTGGCGTTCTCTTTCGATTTTGCGGCGTAGTAATACCCACCGCGCCAATCGGGATAAATCTTTTTGGCTATGTCTTTACCGCAATACTGTTCGACCAGCAGATCGACATCGAACTCACCCATCGCCCCGATGTCGAATTTCTCATAGTCTTTGAAGTCGCGTTTGAAATCGGGCACGAACATTTGAGGAATCTTTTCGCCGGAGAGATAAGTCTCCGGCTGCATGATCTGGCGCGTCGTGTGCGGAGGATCGTGCAACACCTTCGCGAAAGCCTCTTCTTTGCCGCCCTTCTGCATGAGATCGAGAATGAAATTCATGCCAAAGTTGTAAGGGAACGTCAGAGACTCCTTCATGAAGATCGGCGCATCGTTGAAAACCTTCGTACTAGGGGTGCCTGTCAGCGTTTCCTCTTCCATCGCTTTCACGAGTTCCGGTGAGGTGACGATGGAGTGGCCGGTGGGGGCAATTGCGTATTGGAACATCATCGCCTGGGCCTGGCCTTCGATGACTGCCTCGCGTGCGTTGTCGATCTCGTCGTTTTCGATGTCTTCTGGAGTAGGATCCTTCTTAATCTCGCCGAGATCCTTTTCGCCGCGCTTCATCCATTTCTGAAGATTGACGTCCTGATCCTGCAGGGCATGAGTGAGTTCGTGGGCCATGACCGGTTCCTGCTCTTCGATCGGCACCCAATCGAGCAGGTTAACGGTCTTGGTTTTGGGATCGTAATAACCGGCGACTTCTTCCTTGAGCAATGCGACCAGGAATGTTTGAAGATCAAAATCTCGCGGCAGCAGGCCGAATTTCTTGAGCACCAACTCAGAGCGGCGAAGACGCTGGACGTCTTCGTCGTTCAGATGGCCCGTAAGGTACGCGACAACTTCCTCGCGACTGGTCAATCTCCGCTTCACGTTGTGCTTGATGGGCAGTCCTGTCTGTTTGCTGTCGAACTCGAGGATTTCGTCGACAGAATGAAACAGTTCCTCCGCCTGGCGCGGAGTAATTTTGACCTCGGACTCCTCCTTTTGCTCGGCTTGCGGCGGCTGATCGGGTGGAGGGACGGGCTTCGTCGGTTGCTGCGTTTGTGACTGGCCGGAGGGTTGGTTCTGCGCGGTGGCTGGCAGCCAGCACAGTGGCAATGCCAGTACGACCCATAAAAATGACCTTAGAACCGAGCGACAGTGCATCCGGACTCTTTTCATTCCATTCGAGTGTATATGTTCCCCTATAGTTGCACGCATGAATGCAAAAGCTGTCAATCTGTGGACGTCATCAGAGCACGTGAAGGACTATTTGCAGCGAGCGGACTTGATCTCGCACCGAGGCGAGGGTGAAGCTGCCTTGCTGGAGTTTATTCCGGCAGGCACGCGTCGGATTCTGGACCTTGGGACCGGCGATGGACGGCTCTTGGCCTTGGTGAGGAGTGAGCATCCGGAAACTGATGCCGTGGCTGTGGACTTTTCTCCGGCGATGCTGGAAGCCGCGAGGAAGCGTTTTGCCGAAGATTCGCGGGTCACGGTTGTTGAGTACAACATGGATGCTTCCTTGCCTGCTTTGGGCAAGTTCGATGTAGTGATTTCAAGCTTTGCGATTCATCATCTGGTGCATGAGCGGAAGCGGGCCCTGTACGCGGAGGTTTATGGACTTCTGAATCCCGACGGCGTGTTTTGCAACCTGGAGCACGTTGCCTCGCCGTCGCAGAGACTACACGAGGAGTTTTTGCAACGGATCGGGTTTACGGTTGAGACGGAGGATCCGTCGAACAAGTTGCTGGACTTGGAAACGCAGCTTCGGTGGTTCCGTGAGATTGGCTTTGTGGATGCGGATTGCCACTGGAAGTGGAGAGAGTTGGCACTGCTGTGCGGAAGAAAAGATTAGTCGGTCTGTCATCTTGAACGCGGCGAATCGGAATGCTCCACTCGGGATGCCAGACTTCATCTGTGTACTTGGTGCCCAACCCACTCTCCTGCCTCGCGAGTTCCGAGCGTACCGCCAATATCCTGCGTGGTTTTCTTCTGGTGCACTGCCGCCAACACCGCCGCTTCAATCTTGTCTGGCTCTCGTTCAAAGCCGAGATGCCGCAGCATCATTGCCGCGGTCAGGACGGCCCCGAAGGGGTTCGCTTGATTCTTTCCCGCGATCGGCGGTGCGCTACCGTGGACTGGCTCGAACATCGAAGTCCGGCCTGGATGGATGTTGCCGCTGGCTGCCATGCCGAGGCCTCCCTGGAGGCCCGCGGCGAGGTCGGTGATGATATCGCCGAACATGTTGTTGGTGACGATCACATCGAATTGACGCGGGTCGCGGACCATCTGCATGCAGAGGGCGTCAACGTACATGTGCTGTGCGGTAATGTTGGGATACTCACCGCTCACTTCTTTGAAGACTCGCTGCCAGAGGCTTCCGGCGTGCGTCATCGCGTTGGACTTGTCGCACATCAGGACTTTATTGCGCGGCGAGTCGTCGAGCTTAGTGTGAGTCCGGCAATATTCGAAGGCGTAGCGGATGATTCGCTCGACGCCTTTGCGCGTGTTGATGTCCTCCTGAGTCGCGATCTCGTCACGCGTTCCCTGCTTGAAGACGCCACCGGCATCGGTGTAAACGCCCTCGGTGTTTTCGCGAAGAACAACGAAATCGATGTCTTTGGGTTCGACTCCCTTCAGGGGACATAGCGCGGCATCGAGCAGGCGCACCGGGCGCACGTTGGCGTAGAGGTCCATCTTGAATCGCATGCCGAGCAGGATTTCCTTAGCGTGAATATTCGTTTTGACGCGGGGATCGCCAAAAGCGCCGACAAGGATCGCATCGAAGTCGTGGGAGAGCATGGCGAAGCCATCCGGCGGAACGGTCGTTCCATCGCGGAGATAACGGTCTGCGCCCCAGTCGAAATCGGTTGTCTCCACCGCCGCGCCAGAGGCTCTGATCGCGTTAACTGCCTGCGGAATCACTTCTTTACCGATGCCGTCGCCGGGGATAACGGCGATGCGTTTCTTTTGGCTGATTTGCGCGCTCACGGCTGGAACGTTAACACACTCGCTATAATCGAATACAGGTATGGGATTTAACGTTCTCCAGACTCAAGCCGAAGGTCCGCGTCCTCAGGCAATGGGCGAATATCGGGGTGCCACGATGGCCGCGCGCTTCAGCGATCCCTATATAGAGCTTGCGGCCCTGCGTGCGAACTGCGGCGTTTACGATTTGGACTATCGGGCCAAGCTTGCGCTGACCGGCGGCGATCGTGAGCGCTGGTTGAATGGAATGGTCACGAACAACATTCGGGACCTTCAGCCCGGGCATGGGGTGTATGCATTTCTGCTCAATCCACAGGGTCATATCCTGGGTGATTTGTACGCTTACAACCGCGGAGATTCGATCGTAGTCGACACAGACCGCAACCAAGTTGAGAAGATTCTAGCGACGTTCGACCACTACATCATCATGGATGATGTCGAGGTTAAGAATCTCACCGATGGAGGGGCCGCTCTGGGGATTGCAGGCCCCAAAGCGCGCGAAGTGCTTACAGCGAGCGGGATTCAGGTCCCCGAGATCCAGCCGCTAGAGATCGCAGAAGCAAAGTGCAGCTGCGATTGCGGGTGCTCCACCTGTCCGGTTGTGCGCGGTGACGATCCGATAATTGAGAATTATGAGCTATGGCTCGCTGCAGGTGACGTGAAGAAGACTTGGGATGCTCTGGTTCAGCACGGAGCGACGCCCGTCGGGTCAGAGGCGCTGGAACTTTGGAGAATTGTTTCAGGGGTACCGCTATACGGTATGGATATCCGCGATCGCGATTTACCGCAGGAAACCGAGCAGGCACGCGCCCTGAATTTCAGCAAGGGATGCTACGTTGGGCAGGAAATTGTCGAGCGGATCCGCTCCCGGGGAGCGGTGCATCGTAAATTCTCCGGGTTTAGCGCAGACGGCAATGCCGGCATCGCGCCTGGTATGAAAGTATCTTTCTCGGGAAAGGAAGTTGGGGAGATTACAAGCGTGGCATTGCTGGGTGGTGGGCTGCTGGCGCTGGGATACATTCGACGCGAGATTGCTACACCCGGCAAAGAGGTTTCGATCGGAACAGCGCAAGCAGAGGTTCGCGAGTTGCCGTTCAAGAGAATCTGAGCGATGCTGGGTCCGCCGGGCAGACTGGACGCTTCAGGCAGGTAGCTGATTCCTCTCCGGCTTTTCCGGTTTGGAATGACAAAGCTTTGCTGAATGTTGGGAGTATTGAGGGCATAAATCCTATGGCTGAGAAAAAGAACGACTCAGGTTTCACAGTAACGGACCGGAGGCTGTTTACCGCTGATGGTGATTTGCGATCAGACGTTCCGGAAGAAGCGGAAGCGCCAAAGCAGCAGGCGGAGCCTGTGAAAAGGGCGGCTTCGCCTGAAACGATACAAAAGCCGGCAGATGCCGAATCGCAACTAGAACGCGACATGCCCGTTCCGCCGACAGCGGCAGAGCAGCAGGCGCAGGCGGACGCATATCGTCAGTCCGCGAAGGACATCGACAAGGAAGTCGAGTTGAGTGGCCACTCCGCGAAAGATTTCGAGATCACATTCGAAAAGTTTATGGCGCAACTTTACATGACAGCGATGCTTCAACTGGGCCTGATGCGCCGGCAAGGGGAGCAACCCGGAGTTGACATCATCGGCGCACGGCTGACGATTGATACGCTTAGCCTCATCGCTGAGAAGACCAAAGGCAATCTAACTGCGGTGGAAGAAGGTTTTCTGCAGAACAGCCTTTACGAATTACGCATGGCATATGTGGAGGTAACGAACGCTTTGGCGCGTCCGCCGCAGCCCGGGCCCGCTACAGGGACGACGGGACGGTGATCGAGAAAAGATGAAAGCAACCTTGACCGTGTTGGGCAGTGGGACGTCGATGGGCGTGCCCACGTTGGGATGTGACTGCGCCGTTTGCCACTCAGACGATCCGCATGACCGCAGGACGCGGCCGTCGATCATGCTGCAATATTCAGGGAAGGTGGTGCTCATCGACACCACTCCCGATTTTTACACGCAGGCAATCCGCGAAAACATCAGGGCGGTGGATGCGGTGCTCTATACGCACACGCATGCCGACCACATTCTCGGGATTGATGATCTGCGCCCGCTCAGCTATCAGCACAAACCGGAAAAGCTCCCGCTCTATGCGCGCCCGGATGCGGCGGCGTTTCTGCGCAAAATGTTCTCTTACATTTTTGACGCCGATTACAAGTACGGCGGATTGGCGCAGCTTGAGCTGCGGCCCATTGATGGACCTATCGATATCTTTGGAGCACACTTCGATCCGGTCATTCTGATTCACGGAGAAGCGCAGATCTATGGCTACCGTTTCGGCTCGGCGGCGTACCTGACCGATCACAGCGAGATTCCCGAGTCGTCGATGGATCAACTCGAAGGACTCGACATTCTGTTCCTCGATGCACTGCGCCACAAGCCTCATCCGACGCACTCGACGGTCAAGAATTCGCTGGCGATTGTCGACCGCCTGAAGCCAAGGCGGGCGTTCTTTACACATATCTGTCACGATCTCGCCCACGAAGCGACGAATGCGGTGCTGCCGAGGAACGTACGACTGTCATACGACGGGATGAAGCTGGAGTTTGAGATCTGATTGTTGAATTGCGAATGCCGATTTTCGATTGAAGTGAGAGCTGCTTCGGAAATTCAATCGGAAATCGGCATTTGTCACTCGAAATTCATGCTGACTTTCCACAAACTCGAGGATGTGCCTTCCGACTTCGGCCCGACCTACGTCAGCGTAGGGAACTTTGACGGCGTACACCGGGCGCATGCGCGTGTGCTCAGCGAGATTGTGGGGCGGGCGCGGATGAATGGCGGGAGGGCTGTGGCCGTAACCTTCGACCCGCATCCAGCGAGGATTCTCAAGCCGGGGTCCGGACTGAAATTGCTGACGCCTACGCCAGAAAAACTGCGCTGGCTGGAATCCACCGGGGTTGATGCCGTCTTGTTGCTTCCGTTTGGGCGCGATTTGTCGCTCATGACTGCGCGGGAATTCGCCGAGCGAATTCTAAAAGACAAGTTGC
>Ga0335078_10013878_pt1 | contig 11940 bp, 9 predicted proteins | sample Lox_Sample_32_FD_206711 | JGI IMG/M metagenome (GOLD analysis project Ga0335078, IMG submission 206711) | Soil microbial communities from Loxahatchee National Wildlife Refuge, Florida, United States - Lox_Sample_3.2 | ecosystem: Environmental > Terrestrial > Soil > Wetlands | place: USA: Florida... | reverse complement strand
GCGCAGGTCGGCGCGCGCCACCTCGCGGCCCTCGCGCGGGGTGCGCACCGCGTGGTCGAGCCGGGTGCCGGAGTCCCAGATCGGGTACCAGATGCGGTCCGCCAGCTCCGAGACGCCGGGCTGCCCGATGTGCAGGAGCAGCACGTCGAGATCGCTGCCGGGCAGCAGTTCCCGGCGGCCGTACCCGCCGACCGCCACCAGGGCCACTCCGGCCTCGCTGCCGAGCAGCGAGGCCAGCCAGCGGTCTGCCCCGGCAGCGCGCCGGGCACGGTCAGCGCCGAAGGTGGCGGCCCGCCCTCCCGGTATGGCACGGCGGCGCGAATCAGGACGGCTGCCCTTCAGAGCGCCCCCGGGCCACGCTCGCCGGTACGCACCCGCACCACCACGTCCACCGGGACGCACCAGACCTTGCCGTCCCCGATCCGGCCGGTCTGCGCCGCCTTGACCATGACGTCGATGAGGTCGTCGGCGTCCTCGTCGCCGCAGAGCACCTCCAGCCTGACCTTGGGGACAAGGTCCACCTCGTACTCCGCGCCGCGGTACACCTCGGTGTGGCCCCGCTGGCGGCCGTACCCGCTCGCCTCGCTGACTGTCATGCCGTGCACGCCGAAGGCCTGCAGCGCAGCCTTCACCTCATCCAGCTTGAAGGGCTTGATCACGGCGGTGATGAGCTTCATCCGACCCACCTCTCAGGGCACCTGCCTGGCCCACACCATCCCCCGGCGGCGTTTCGGCCGACCTCCCGCCGTGTTTCCGGGCCGTGAAACACCCGCGCGGCATGTTACACGCGTGTTTCGCCCGCCCGGCCAGCGCCGCCTGCCCGGCCGGCCAGCGCCGCCCGTCGGTCCGGCCAGCGCCACCCTGCCGGTCCGGCCTCACGCGCCCGCCAGGCCGGCCTGGCGCGCCCGCCGGCCTGGCCTGGTCTCGCGCGGCCGCACGGCCGTTCCCCACCCAGCTGCCGTTCCGCTCCGCTGCCGTTCCGGGCGGGATCGCACTCGCGGTGACCCAGCGCCTCCCGCACGAACCCTTAATAGGTCCAAAGCAGATTTGCTAATTGAGACGGATCCTGGTGCTCCGGTGACCGTCAGCTATGACTCAGCGGATGGCAGCCGGAAATGGGCCCGGTGGCGGTTGCGCCGTTCTCCGGCGGCCACCGCCGCCATTACGGCAGCCGGGCCGCGGTCGGCGCCGAGGATGGGGACGTGGACGGCGGTGGTGACGGGGACGGGAATGGAAAGGGCAGCTCGGCCCGGGCCGCCGCCAGCGAGGACTTCTCCGTCTGCTCCCAGTCCTCCACGTTGTGCAGCAGCGTTTCCAGATAGGCCCGCAGGTGGGTCCGGTACACCTCGCTGAACGTCCGGAGGTAGGCGAGCTCGGCCGTGCGGTCCCGCCACTCCCCGTTGCTCAGCGGGGCCGGGCCTGTTGTCACCGCCTCCGCGGCCCGGGCGGCCTGGGCGTGGGCCTCCCCCAGCACCCGGTCCGCGTGCAGCTTCGCCTCCGCGAGCACCTCATCCCGGCGGCGGCGGGCGTCTTCGGCGAGCTGGCGGCTGTACTCCTGCGCGTCGGCCACATAGCGGTCCGCGGTCTGCTGGGCGTTGGACAGTATCCGGACGGCCTGCACGTGGGCGTCCTCCGGGCGGGTCCCCGGGGCGTCGGCAGTGCCGCCCATGATGCGCCGGCGCAGCCGGTCGACCTCCTCCCACAGTGCCGCCTTCTCGTTCAGCAAGGTCACGATCTCGTGCTCGACCTGTTCGCAGAACACCCCCACCTGTTCCTCGTCGTAGCCGCGGCGGCCGAACCGGGCCGGGGAAAAGGTCGCCGACTGCACCTGGTCGGGTGTCAGCCGCTCACCGCTGCGGGGGTTGGTGGTCATGGCTCGCTCCAGCCGAAATCTTCTGCGCGGATCTGGCTCCGGGGGACGCCCAGCGCCGTGAGCTGGGTGACGGTCGCTTCGACCATCGGGGTCGGCCCGGACAGGTAGACGTCGTGCTCGCGCCAGTTGCCACTACGCGCCAGCACGTCCTGCAGCAGGCCGCGCTCACCGGGGAAGCCGGGCTCGTCCGAGACCGCGGGGATGACCGTCAGCCAGGGGCAGCCCGCCGCCATCTTCTCCAGGTCAGCGAGGTCGTAGAGGCCGTCGGCGGTCCGGGCGCCGAAGAACAGGTGCACCCGCGGCGGGTCGGCGAGCATGGAGATCCGCTCGGCTACCGCCTTCAGCGGGGCCAGCCCGGTGCTGCCGGCGGCGAGCACCACGTCGCGGCCGGACCCTGGCTGGTAGGTGAGGCTGCCGACCGGCGGCCCGATCTTGAGCCGCGCGCCGACCGTCAGTCCCCGGGTCAGCACCATGCTCAGCGCGCCGCCGTCGATCATGCGGACGTGGAAGTCCATCGTCAGGTCATCGCGGGGCGCGTTCGCCATCGAGTAGAAACGCCAGAGCCGCGGCCGCTCCGGTGACTCGATGCTGACGGACTGGCCCGGCAGGTAGTCCAGCGGCTCGGTGGTGGCGACGCGGAAGGTGGCGATGTCGAAGCGGCGCAGTTCGTGGGCGACCACCGTCGCCTCCCAGAAGGGAGGCCGCCACGCGGCGTCCTCGGCCGCCGCCTCGATCATGACCCGGGCGACGAGCTCGTAGGCGGCCTGCCAGTCCGCTGCCAGCTCCGGCGTCCAGGCAGGCCCGTTGAAGTGCGCGAGGGTGGCCAGCAGGCTGGTGCCCACGGCCGGGTAGTGCCCGGCGACGGTGCCGAACTTGCGGTGCTCGCGGCCCAGGTCCTGCAGGTAGGCGCCGAGGCCGGCGAGGTCGTCGACGCTGGAGACGATCCTGCCCAGCGCGTGCACGAGCCGGTCGCGCTGGGCGGCCATCGAGACACCGAACATCTCCCGCGTCTCCGGGTGCCGCAGGAACAGATCCGAGTAGAAGAACAGCGGCACCGCGTCGCCGTGCATGGCCACACGGGCGAAGGAGTCCTTGAGACGCTGGACGTCCAAGCCGCTCCTTCCGGCAGGGAGGACAGGAGGATGACTTGCTGACTGGCGAGCCTAGATGAGAAGCCCGGGCCTTTCCCCGTGTTTGCCTAATAAAACGCACGCGCGCGCACTAGGCTTCGTTAGGAGTTCGCTGGCAGCCCGGGGTGGGCGAGGAGATCGTTAATGGCACGCCGCGACCCAAGGTTTGCGACACGGGTCAATTAGCCGTGCCGTCAAAGTGCGAATAACGGTTGTATTTCGCCGTCAGCCGCCCAGGATGGCGTCGACGAACGCCGCCGGGTCGAAGGGCGCGAGGTCGTCCGGTCCCTCGCCCAGCCCCACCAGCTTCACCGGCACCCCGAGCTCCCGCTGGACCGCGACCACGATGCCGCCCTTGGCGGTGCCGTCCAGCTTGGTCAGGATGATCCCGGTGATGTCCACCGCCTCCGCGAACACCCGCGCCTGGCGCAGCCCGTTCTGCCCGGTGGTGGCGTCGAGCACGAGCAGGACCTCGTCCACCGTGGCCTGCCGCTCGATCACCCGCTTGATCTTGCCGAGCTCGTCCATCAGCCCGGTCTTGGTGTGCAGGCGCCCGGCGGTGTCCACGATGACCGTGTCCGCGCGCTCGTCGATCCCCTCCCGGACGGCCTCGAACGCCACGCTCGCCGGGTCGGCCCCCTCCCGGTCGGACCGGACGACCCGGGCGCCGACCCGCTGCCCCCAGGTCTCCAGCTGGTCGGCGGCGGCGGCGCGGAAGGTGTCGGCCGCCCCCAGCAGCACCGTCTGGCCCTCCCCGATCAGCGCGCGGGCGAGCTTGCCGCAGGCGCTCGTCTTGCCGGTGCCGTTGACGCCGACGATCAGGACCACCGCGGGGCGGTCGCCGTGCGGGCCGATCCGCAGGCTCCGGTCCTGCCCGGCCCCGGCCGCCTCGACAAGGTCGGCCCGCAGCAGCTCCTTGACCGCGTCGCCGCGGGCGCCTTCCACCTTGACCTGCGTGCGCAGTTCCTCCACCAGCTGCCGGGAGGGTGTCACCCCGATGTCGGCGCCGATCAGCGTGTCCTCGATCTCCTCCCACCCCTGATCGTCCAGGCCGTCGTGGGAGAGCAGCCCGAGCAGCACCGCGCCGAACCCGCTCTGCGAGCGCGCGAGCCTGCCGCGCAGCCGCACCATCCGGCCCGCCAGCGGCGGCGGCGCCTCGGCCGCCGGGGCCGGGCCGGGCTGCACCGGTGGCAGGCCGGGCGCCGCCGTCGTGGTGCCCGCTGGCCCGGCCGTCGCGGTGCCCGCGTCCCGCGCCGTCCCGGCCTCGCCGGCCGTGGGCGGGGCTGGTGGGGCCGGTGGGGCCGCTCCCCGCCGCGGGCGCACGAGCAGGACGCCGCCCACGATGGCGAGCACGACGACAACGGCGATGGCGATGATCAGGTATTCCATAACGGCCCCAGTCTCGCAGATGCGGGCGCGGCCCAGGCCTCCCTACCCCGCCGCACCCCGGGGATCGCCGCGGCGCTCAGGCGCGCTCGGGCTCCCGCAGCCGCTGGCTCACGACCGAGGACACACCGTCGTTCTGCATGCTGATCCCGTACAGCGCGTCCGCGGCCTCCATCGTCCGCTTCTGGTGCGTGACGATGATCAGCTGAGAGGCGTCCCGCAGCTCCTCGAAGATCTGCAGCAGGCGCTGCAGGTTGGTGTCGTCCAGCGCGGCCTCGACCTCGTCCAGCACGTAGAACGGCGACGGCCGGGCCTTGAAGATCGCCACCAGGAAGGCGATCGCGGTCAGCGAGCGCTCGCCGCCGGACAGCAGGGACAGCCGCTTGACCTTCTTGCCCGGGGGCCGCGCCTCGAAGTCGATCCCGGTCGCCAGCATGTCGTCGGGCTCGGTCAGGATCAGCCTGCCCTGGCCGCCGGGGAACAGCCGCCCGAAGATCTGCTCGAACTCCCGGGCGGTGTCCTCGAAGGCCGCCGCGAAGACCTGCTGCACCCGGTCGTCCACCTCCTTGACGACGGTCAGCAGGTCACGGCGGGTCTTCTTGAGGTCCTCCAGCTGGGTGGCGAGGAACGCGTGCCGCTCTTCCAGGGCCGCGTACTCCTCCAGGGCCAGCGGGTTCACCTTGCCGAGCTGATTGAGCTGGCGCTGCGCCACGGCGGCACGCTGCTCCTGCTCGGCGCGGACGTAGGGGATGGCGGGCCGGGCTTCCCCGCCGCCGGGCAGCGCGGCTGCCGCATCTCCGGCTGCATCATCTGCGGCCGGCGCATCTGCGGCCGGCGTATTCCCGGCCGGCGTATTCCCGGCTGGCAGGGCCGCCTGGCCATTGGGCCCCTGGGCGGCGGGCTGCTCAGCGGGCGGCGGCGGGATCGGCACGTCCGGGCCGTACTCGGCGATCAGCGCTACGGCGTCCACGCCGAACTCCTCGACGGCGCGGCCGGCGATCTGCTCCAGGCGCATCCGGTGCTCGGCCCGCACGATCTCCGCGCCGTGGGCACTGTCGACCACCCGGTCGAGCTCGCCCGCCAGCTCCCTGACCTGCACCCGCACCGCCTTCAGGGCGTCGGACCGGCCTGCGCGTGCCTGCTCGGCCGCCTGCCGGTCCGCGGTGGCGACCGCCAGCGACTGCTCGAGCCGCTCCAGCGCCATCTCCGCCCCCACGGCCACGGCGCGGGCGACGTGCGCCTGCTGCCGCCGCAGCAGGCTGCGCTCGGCGGCTGCCCGCGCGGCCTGGCGCTCGCTGACCGCCGCCGCGGCCAGCGCGTCCGCGCGTCCCGCGATCGCCCGGAGCCGCTCTTCAGCGGTCCTGACCTCAAGGCGGGCGACGGTCTCGCTCTCGCGGGCGGCGCTGGCCCGGCCCGCCTGGGCACCCCGGTCCGGCCCGGTGGTCTGGCCGGCACCGGTGGTCTGGCCGGCACCGGTGCTCTGGCCGGCACCGGTGGTCTCGCCGGCACCGGTGGTCTCGCCGGCAGGGGGGGCCGCGTCAGTTCCGGTGGCCGCGCCAGCAGCGGCAGCGGGGCCGTCCTGCTCCTGGCCGGGCCCGGTCCCCGGCGTCCCGGCGGCCTCCTCGGCCGCCAGGGCGGCGCTCAGCTCGGTGAGGGCGGCCTGGTCCCGCCCGGCCTTCTCCCGGGCGGCCGTGATCGCCTCCGCCAGCCGGGTGGCCTCGTCCTGGGCCGCCCGCGCCGCGCCTGCGAGCCGCCCGAGCTGCCCGGATATCGCCGCGGCCGCGGCGTCCGCCTCCTGCATCAAGGCGAGCGCGGCGGTGGCCGCCTCCTGCGCCCGTTCCTGCTCCGCCACCGTGATCGCCAGGTCGGCGGCGGCCCGCTCCCAGGCGCCATCGGCCGCCGCCAGCCCGGCCGCCGCGGTGTCCGCGGCCGATCTCATCGCCAGCAGGCTGGGCGGCCGGGCCGCACCGCCCTGCGCCCAGTGCGCGCCGAGCAGGTCCCCGTCGCGGGTGACGACCCGCAGCTCCGGATGGGCGCGCACGAGATCGCGCGCCTGGCCGAGGTCTTCGGCGACCACTACCCCGGCCAGCAGCCCGGCGAGCGCGGCTGACAGCTCACCCGGTGCCTTCACGAGATCAAGAACGGGCAGAACGCCCTGCGGGTAGCTGGCCTCCGCCCGCCCGGCCGGTCCCTGCCAGGCGTCATCGCCGGCGATGACCAGCGCCGTGGCGCCGGCGTCCGCGGCCTTGAGCTGCCGCATGATCGTCACCGCCGCGTCGAGGCCGGCCACGGCCACCGCGTCGGCCGCGGCGCCGAGCGCGGCCGTGACAGCCTCCTGCGCCCCGTCTGCCACGGTCAGCAGGCTTGCCACCGCGCCGAGCACCTCGCCCGCGAGCACCGGGTCGGCCAGCAGCGCCGCCGATGCCTCCGTGCCCTGCTCGATCGCGCGGATGCCCTCCTCCAGCGCCTCCTTGCGGGCGACGAGCGCGGCCCGCTCCGCGCTGGCCCGCCGCTCGGTGGCCCTGAGCTCGGTGACCCGGCCCGTGACCTCGCTGAGCGCCGCCACCGCCTGCTCGTGCGCGGCGGCCAAGCCGCTGCGGTCGTCGTCGCGGCCGGCCGAGGCCTCGGAGAATTCCTCGTACTCGGCCGCGGCGGCCCTGGCGCGGGACTGCGCCTGGTCGAGGGCGTCGGCCAGGCGCCCCTCTTCCTCGCTGGCGGCGGCCACCCGGCTGCGGGCCGCGCCCACCTGCCCGCGTAGCCGGGCCAGCCGCTCGGCCCGGGCGGCGGCCTCGCGGGCGTGGGCGGCCAGCTGCCGCTCCGCCTCGGCGAGGGCGGCCTCGGCCGCCTCCCGCGCGCCGGCCGCCTGCGCCAGCTGGGCCTGGGCGGCTTCCAGCCGCTCCCCGAGCACGGCCTCCTGCTCGCGCAGGGAGGCGGCCTCGGCCTCGAGCTCGTCCGGGTCGCGGCCGGGGCGCGGCGCTTCCGGTTCGGCCACGAGGTGGGAGTGACGCTCGTGCGCGACCGTGCCGACGCTGCGCAGGCGCTCGGCGAGCGAGGAGAGCGAGAACCATGCCTCCTGCGCCTGCGCCAGCCGCGGCGCGTGCTCGGCCTCGGCGGCGTCCAGCGCGGATTCGGACAGCCGCGCCTGCGTCAGCGCCTGCTCCAGCTCGCTGCGCCGCGTCAGGGCGGCGGTCTCGTTGGCCTGCCCGCGCTCCAGGTCGGCGGCGGCGGTGACGTAGTCGTCGGCGAGCAGCCGCAGCCGGGCGTCCCGCAGGTCCGCCTGGATGGCGGCGGCGCGGCGGGCGAGCGCGGCCTGCCGGCTGAGCGGCCCCAGGCGGCGGCGCAGCTCACCGGTGAGATCGACCAGCCGGGTCAGGTTGGCCTGCATCGCCTCCAGCTTGCGCAGCGCCTTCTCCTTGCGCCTGCGGTGCTTGAGGACACCGGCCGCCTCCTCGATCAGCGCGCGCCGGGCCTCGGGCCCGGCGTGCAGCACCTCGTCCAGCTGGCCCTGGCCCACGATGACGTGCATCTCCCGGCCCAGCCCGGAATCGGAGAGCAGCTCGGCGACGTCGAGCAGGCGGCACTGGTTGCCGTTGATGGCGTACTCGCTCTGGCCGGAGCGGAACAGCAGCCGGCTGATCGTGACCTCGGTGTAGTCGATCGGCAGCGCGCCGTCGGTGTTGTCGATCGTGAGCGTGACCTCGGCCCGCCCCAGCGGCGGGCGGGAGGCGGTGCCGGCGAAGACGACGTCCTCCATCTTGCCGCCGCGCAGCGTCTTGACCCCCTGCTCGCCCATGACCCAGGAGAAGGCGTCGACAACGTTCGACTTGCCCGACCCGTTCGGGCCGACCACACACGTGATGCCCGGCTCGAACCGCAAGGTGGTCGCCGAGGCGAAGGACTTGAACCCGCGCAGAGTGAGAGTCTTCAGGTACACCTGCGGGCTCTCCTCCTCGTCCGGCCGTCGCCCGTCGGCACGCCGTCGCGGGAGCGCACTGCGGACTGATCCTTCCGCACCCTACCGCCACCAAGCGCTCTTCCTGGGCCGCACGCGCCGCAGGGGGCGCAAAAGTGCCCGGGGCCCGCTGCCGCGTCCCGGCTGGCCGGGGCGCCCGGTTCCAGCCCGCCGCTCCAGCCCGCCGCGCCGCCGGGCGGGCGGCTACCCCGCGGTCACGGGGTCATGTCCGGGATCACGGCCATGTCCGGGATCAGCGGCCGCAGCCAACGCAGAGGGACGCCGCTCAGCGGCGTCCCTGGGCCGTTGTGCTGTACGTGCGGGTGGGTCAGGTGAGTGCGGGCTCGCGCTCGCGCTCGGTTACCAGAAAGTCGTGACTGACACCGGCAGCGAGCACGTCGTTCGCCTCCTGGAGCCTGGCGAGCTCGGCCTCCAGGTCCTGCACCCGCTGCTGGAGCCGGCGCATTTCAGACAGCATGCGGGGATCAGGCCCGCCGACGTGGCCGAGTAGAGCCTTCGCCATTGTAGTGGGTCCTCCACACTGAGTGACCAGAGTGGGCGCACGCGCGAAGACACGCATAAGTGCGCGCAAGGTGACCTCTTAAGGATCGCACCCCTGCGGCTATCCGGTCAAGTTGAACGATCTTGCCGGTCAAGCTGGCGGATCTGGCAGGTCAGCGGCTGCTGGCGCGAGGGGCCCGGCGGCGGGGGCGCGGCTGGCAGTGTGGGCAGCTGTAGGCGGACCGGTTCATGAACTGATCCCGGCGGACCGGCGCCCCGCAGCGCGGGCACGGCTCACCCTCGCGCCCGTAGACAGCCAGTGAGCGGCTGAAGTACCCGCTCTCCCCGTTGACGTTCACATACAGGCTGTCGAACGAGGTGCCGCCCGCGGCCAGCGCCTCGCCCAGGACCTCGCGCACGGCGGCCAGCAGCCCGCCTGCGGCGGCCCGGCTGAGCGCCGGGGCGGGCGTGGCCCAGTGCAGCCTCGCCCGCCAGAGGGCCTCGTCGGCGTAGATGTTGCCGACGCCGCTCACCAGCGACTGATCGAGCAGCGCGCTCTTGATGCCGGCGCGGCGCGAGCGCAGGCGGCTGATGACGGCCGCCTCGTCGAACTCCGGCTCCATCGGGTCGGGGGCGATGTGGGCGATCATCGGCGGCAGGGCAGCCCCGCCCGCCGCGAACGCCATGTGGCCGAACGTCCGCTGGTCGGTGAACCGCAGGTCGGGCCCGGAGTCGGTGAACGCGAAACGGATCCGCACATGCGGTGACATGGGGCGATCCGGGTCACCCAGCAGCAGCTGCCCGCTCATGCCGAGGTGGGCGAGCAGGGCGTCCTCGGCAGGCGAGTGCGCGCCGAGCGCCGCGTCCGCCACCGGCAGCCAGAGGTACTTGCCCCGCCGGCGCGCGCCAGTGACGGTGAGCCCGGTGACGGCGGCGGAGAAGTCGTCCGGGCCCGCCGCGTGCCGCCGGACCGCGCGCGGGTGCAGCACCTGGGCGGAGCCGATGGTGCGCCCGGCGACATGCCGTTCCAGGCCCCTGCGGACGACCTCGACCTCGGGCAGTTCCGGCACTAGGACATGTCCTGTAGGTCTTGGCCGTCGCGAGCGGGTGTCATGAAGGGGGATGGGGAGGCGGGTGGGGGACCGCAAGCCCCACGCCGCGGGCGCGCGCCGGCGGACGCGCAGCGGGCGGAAGATCTGCGGGACATGTCCTCAACACGTCCTAGTGCGTGTCCCGGGCGGTGCCCGCCGCACTGGCGCGCCCGCTGGCGTTCCCCTGCGCGGCGGCCCGGCCGCGGGCCTGTGCGCCATGGCCGTTGCCGCCCGCCTCATGGCTGCCCGCGCTGGCGCTGCCGTGATCGCCGGTGTCCTGGCCGGGACCGGCGTCATGGTGGCCATCGGGCCCGGTGGCCGCCTGCTCCGCGGCGTCCGCGCCATTCCCGGCGTCGTCGGCTGGCACGCCGGGCTCGCCGTTGCTGATGGCGCTCCAGGCGGCCTCGGCCGCCTGCTGCTCGGCTTCCTTCTTGGAGCGGCCCCTGCCCCAGCCGTAGACGCGCCCGCCGACCCGGACCAGCGCGCGGAAGGATTTCTGGTGATCGGGGCCGCTCTCGTCGACGTGGTACTCCGGCACGCCAAGCACCTCGGCGGCGGTCAGCTCCTGCAGCGAGGTCTTCCAGTCCAGGCCGGCCCCGAGCCGGGCCGAATGGGCGATCACCGGGTCGAACAGCCGGTGCACGAGCGCGCTCGCCTCGTCCAGGCCGCGCTCGATGTAGACGGCGCCGATGACCGCCTCCAGGGTGTCGGCGAGGATCGACGACTTGTCCCGACCGCCGGTGCCCTCCTCGCCGCGGCCGAGCCGGACGTAGTCACCCAGGTGCAGCCCGCGCGCCACCCCGGCCAGCGCCCGCATGTTGACCACCGCCGCGCGCAGCTTGGCCAGGTGCCCCTCGGGCAGATCGGGATACCCGCGGAAGAGCGCGTCGGTGACGACCAGCCCGAGCACCGCGTCGCCGAGGAACTCCAGCCGCTCATTGGTGGGCAGCCCGCCGTTTTCGTAGGCGAACGACCGGTGCGTGAGCGCACGCTCCAGCAGCGCCGGGCTGAGGCCCGCGTCCAGGGCCCGCAGCAAGGCAGCGCCATCGGGCTGGCTGCCCCGTCCTCCGTGCTCGGCAGCGCCTTTCATGCTGTCCTCCTCCCCCAGGACCGTCTGGGGGTGCGGAATCCGTCCGCACTGCGCGTCAGGAAGGCGTGATCACCTGACGGCGGTTGTACGTACCGCAGGTCGGGCAAGCAGTGTGGGGCAGCTTGGGGTCCCGGCATTGCGGGCAGCGCACCAGCGCCGGCGCGGTCGCTTTCCACTGCGCCCGCCGCGACCTGGTGTTGCTCCGCGACATCCTCCGCTTAGGGACGGCCACGTCCACTCTCCTCACGTGTCTCCGGCGCGGGCGAGCCGGCCGGCTCTGCCCGCGTCACTTGTTGCCGCAGCCCCGCCCATCGGGGGTCAATGGCACTGTCATGCTCATGTTCCGAGCCCGCCTGGGCGAGCAGCGCCCCGCACTCAGCACACAGCCCAGGACAGTCCTGGCGGCACAGCGGCGCGAGCGGAAGCGCGAGCACCAAGGCATCACGGAGCACCGGCTCAAGGTCGAGCAGGTCTCCGTCCAGAGAGTACCCGTCCTCGCCCGTCTCTCCGGCACCTTGCTCGTAACTGAACAATTCCTGGCAGCGGACCTCGAGGGTCTGCGCCACCGGCTCCAGGCACCGGGCGCACTCGCCGGTGACCGGCGCCACCGCCGTCGCGGTGACCAGGACACCCTCGGTCACCGACTCCAGCGTGACGTCCAGCCGCAGGTCCGAGCCCTCAGGGACGCCGGCCAGGCCGGTGTGCAGGTCCGCGGGAGCGGGCACGGTCCGGGTCTCGGTGCGCAGCGACCCCGGGCGCCGGGGAAGGTTCCGGGTATCGAACACCAGCGGCCCACGGGGGTCGAGACGGGCCGTGGGCGTCCTGCGAGAATGTGGCATGGCAACATGGGGATAGGGCACGGGTCCAGGGTGGTCAGCTTACCCAGTGCGCTGACCGAAGCCCAACTCGCGGCAGCG
>Ga0335078_10013877_pt1 | contig 11941 bp, 16 predicted proteins | sample Lox_Sample_32_FD_206711 | JGI IMG/M metagenome (GOLD analysis project Ga0335078, IMG submission 206711) | Soil microbial communities from Loxahatchee National Wildlife Refuge, Florida, United States - Lox_Sample_3.2 | ecosystem: Environmental > Terrestrial > Soil > Wetlands | place: USA... | reverse complement strand
ATTCCACAGGCTCAGATAAACGAACAAAAAAATTATGGTATTTTAAAAGGATCTGCTGAAACCTCATGGAAAGTTATAACAACTCAATCTTATTCAACTAGTTCAATACAATTTACAGCACCGCCTCCTTCTCCCGGTATTATTGTAGATCGTAAGATCTGGTTAAACGTCTCATTTAACCTAACATTTACTGGTTCAAGTACGGCGCCCTTTGGTGTTTTGCAAAATCCTGCTCCTGCATTCATTTATGGCAATTCCGGTAATAATGCTCAGGCTGGTTCTGCTCGTGATGCTCCTCGTGCTTATCCCTTATCGTCTTGCATTACGACTTTGACATGTAAATTAAATAACACTGATGTCTCAGTTAACCTTAATGATGTAGTTCAGCCTCTTTTGAGATATCACAATGATATTGACCCTCTTCATAATTATGATTATTCGTTGACGCCCGCTATGATGGATCAATTCCAGCAATATTCGCTAGGCTCGGGAGCCAATAGAAATCCTTTAGAACAATATGGTACAAACGTTTATGAGTTCCCTCGTGGTGGTTTTGTTGGTATTAGTAATGTTGTTAACGTGGCTGGTGCATCTAGTTCATCTTGTACATTGACAGTTACTGAACCTCTTTTCCTCTCGCCCATGTTGTTCGGTACTCATTGCGAAGAAGCTGGTTTCATTGGTCTTCAAACCTTTGATCTTAACGTTACATTTGGAAATTTGGCCCATTTGTGGTCTCATGATATTGCTTCAAGCTCTGGTTTGACTAATATTTCAGTTGCTATTAATGGCTCTCCCCAATTGCTTTTCAGATACATGACTCCTCAAGAAGTTACCCCAATTCCAAGAGCTATTTATTATGATTATTTCGAGGTTAATAGGTATCCAACGGATCAATCCTTGTGTAATTCAAATTCGCTCACTGCTCCGGATAATACAGTATATACATATAATAGTGCAAATATTCAACTCAATTCGATTCCTAGACGTATGTATATCTTGGCTCGTCGATCTAATCAACAATTTAACACTGTACCATCTCTTTATTGGGCTGCCTCTGATACATACATGGCTTTACAATCTATTTCCGTAAATTGGAACAACCGTGCTGGTCTATTGAGTGGAGCTTCACAGTACGATTTATACTCGATGTCCGTGAAGAATGGTTGCCAGCTCAGTTGGACGCAATGGAGTAATCAGGTGGGCTCCGTCTTGTGTGTCGACTTTGGTGACGACATCGGTTTGAACGATTTGGAAGCCCCCGGAATGCTCGGAACATATCAACTTCAAGTTACTGCAAACTTCAAAAACACAGCACCTGACCTTGAGATAAATGATGTAGATATTCAACTTTTGCCGTCCTTATATGTGATTATCGTGTCTGAAGGGACCTTCTGTATCACCGAGAACAGGTCCGTGGCACAAATTGGAGTTATCAGCAAAAAGGATGTTCTCGATGCTCATGCTAAGCCGATGATCGATTACCATCATGCTCAAATGATTTATGGTGGCAATTTCTTCGGATCTATTAAGAAATTGTTTAGTCACGCTGCACCATTCATTAAACAAGCTTTGCCGGTCCTAGGTCGTGAAGTTGCTTTACCTTTGATTAAACGAGCTGTAGGACTCAAGGGTCATGGTAGACGTAAACATAGAATGCGAGGTGGTCAAATGATTGATCCTGAGGAATTAGAATCACGTTTAAGAGATGTTGAATCTGACGAAAGTGATCAAGAATAAATTAATTAATTGTTTTATTATTTAAAAAAATTAATTAACCATATTGAATAATATCTGAATCTTCTGGATTACGATGACAACAAGTTCTATGTCTCATACCCACTACAGCTCTAGCAACTTCAAGCTCACTAGCGGTATCAGAATCACTGATATCATTGCTGTTATCTGATTCTTCCAGACTATCTATAATATCGAGCTTTAATTGACTATTATTCATAATTTTTTTTAATAATCCTAATCGTGTAAATCTGCTTAATTCATTATCATCTTCTTCAGGATCACCAGAAAGAAAATAAACAGGTCCTAATATAGCAGATTTATATTGTTTTATTAAACTGTCATGTTTCTTTTTCATTTCTTCAACACTGGGCATAAGATATTTCATAACAATATGATCTAGCAATTGATCGGGCAAATACTTTTTCAATTCATTATAAGCCATATAAAATATTAAAGATCTTTTTATTTAAAAACAATCTCATTAGTTACTTTCATTTTTTGGGCTGTAGTGGTTTTATAAATCGTTACTCTATCTTCTTTTTCTTCGTCTTGATCTTCGACATAAACAAATGAAGTATTAGGTCTCTGCAACATAATTTTAGCTTGTCCACGATAAATAATTTTATTATTTGTTTCCTTAATATATAAATTTTGTTTTTCATCAAGTCCCCATAATGAATTAGTAGCATTAACATAACGATAATTATCTCCACGACTACATAATTCAGCGAGAAAATCCTCAATCGAAGTAAAATAAGACATTATATATTATTATACCCATATAAAAATTAAAATGCTTTTTCGCATTTTTATTTTAATTTATGAAATTGATAACCTGAAAAAATTTTACTTTTTAATTTATTATCTAAAACCATTCTAGCCAACTTTTTTAATTGTGATAATTGAAAATCATCAAGATGTTTATAATTATAATAAATATGAACTAAAGAATGAGTATCATCTCTCAATTGTAATGATATTTTACCTAAAACAGTTCTAACAGTATAGACAGCAATTCTAACTTCAATACCTCCTTCATCTTTATTCATTAAAGTCTTTTTATCTTCATGGAAAATAACTTTAACATAGATCATATTAGTATCCAATAATTCTTTTTTATTATTTTTAATAACTCCGACAGCATCTTTTTGAGTTTCTCGATCATTATTACCATTAGCTATTAATTTACCCTTTTCGGTAAACCATTGATTAATACCATATTTTTCAATAATAGCTTTAATGATTAAGACCTTTTCTTTGGCCTTCTCATATTTCTTATCAGACATATAATATTACTTAAGATCATCTTTTATATCTTGATAATGATAACCAGAAAATAATTTTATTTTATATTTTTTTTCATAGACCAATTTAGCAAATTTTTTCAAATCTGAAATCTGAAAATCATCTAAATGCTTATAATCGTAATAAAGAACTATTAACGAATGATTCTTATCTCTTAACATGGGAGCAATTTTACCCAAAACTTTATTAATAGTATAAATCGTAACTATTACTTGTATACCACCATATTTTTTATTCATCAAAAAATCTTTATCAGTATCAAAATTAATCTGTATTTCAATAATATCATGGCCAGTTAGTTTATCTAATCTTGGTTTAATATATTTCATAACTTCTTTTTGTACATCACCCGGACTATTACCCTGAGCAAGTAATTTACCTTTTTCTGTATACCATTGAGTTGTGCCATATTTTCTAGCGATAGCCTTAATGATAAGCACTTTCTCCTTAGCTTTTTCATATTTCTTATCTGACATCTACATTTGGCCCAGAATTAATTTCGGTAAAATATTGATCAATCAGCTCTAAAAGATCGCTATAAATATCCATCCCTTCATCATCATAACGTTCACTCATTTCAGTTTTGTAAAGTTTGTATAGAAGGCCCCATATCTTCTTTTCGGTTTGTTGATTCATTAATATTAATAGGATCTTTTTTGGGTTCTTCTAATCGCATACTAAATGGGAAAGGTAAAGTTAAAGGCGCGAAAGTATAACCATCAAAGGCTGATCCTTTAGCATGAATAGTGCCTTTAAAAAATAATTGGGCTTTTCCTTCTTCCAAGGCCTTAACTTGTTCAGGGGTCATCTTAAAATCAATTTTACCATTTTCATGAAGTTTAGGGATTAATCGATTTGTGGCTCTTTGAATTTTTCTTTGTTTGCGATTTGGCATTTTATATATAATATTGATTATGATTTATATTAAAAAATTTAGACCCGAAGTGATATAAGCATAAGACGATTATTAATAATTAACTAGAAGATCGCAAAAAGCAGACGAGAATTAGATGCCAAATTATCAGAACGGAAAAATTTATAAGATGGTGAATTCGGATACGGATGACATTAAGGTTGGGTCAACGACGCGGGATTTGGGTATTCGGATGTCTCAACATAGAAGTGAATCAAAAAAAAAGGGGGGATATGATAAGATGAATGAGATAGGAATAGATAAATTTACAATTGAATTAATTGAATTATATCCATGTGATAATGTCGATGAATTAAGGAAGAGGGAACAATATTATATCGATTTATTAAAACCTACTCTTAATATGCAGAAGGCATATGCAAACAATGCACAGAAAGAAGCGCAGGAAAGATTTAATAAAAGTTTTAAAAGGAAACAATATGAGGCTGAATATTTTCAGAAGAACAAGGAAAAATTATATGCTCAAAGAAAGAAATTCGCTGAAGAAAATTCAGAATTCGTGAAGGAACGACAAGCGAAAAACTTTCAGAGATGGTATCAGGCACAGAAAGTATTGAAGAAAAAATAAACTGAAAAGAAAAAATTAATAGTTGTATAATTGAAGATAGACGAGAACAGACGGTGAAGTCAAATATATCGCGCGATATATTTGACTTCACCGTCTGTTCTCGTCTATCTTCTAATAAATTTTATTATATGATCTAATTATAATTATGTCAAAAAGATGATATTGAAATTATTAAAGATAAAGATAAAGGTGGAATTGAGATGCAAGTAACGGTTTATAAGATTGATGAAGTATTTGGTAAATATCATTCCAGCTGATAAATGATGACCATTCATTAGTTACTATGTATTATGGATGCAAGGAAGTTGAAAAATTTAAGTTGGAACATATTAAGAAATTAGCAAAGGCAGTATTTGAGAAGAAGATTAAGATGAATTTATATAAAAATTATCATTATAAAGATCTGAAAAAGTATTTAAAATAAAAATACGAAAAAACATTTTAATATAAATATTAGTTATTATTATATAATAGATGTCAGTAATTCTACCATGTATTATATGCGGACCCTATGATCATAAATTAGATAGTAGTTTTGGTGGATATAAATTTAGAGATTATCGACTTTGTAATAATTGCGCAAATGAAAAAGTCCCCTATGATAATACAAGATATATTGCTAATAATAATTGGGAAGAAATAAGAAAACGACAAAATGCCCATAGTAAAAAAGTAATGGAGTATTTTGAAAAGCTAGTCTATCAGAAGTATCCCGAAGAAAGAATGAAGAAACAAGCTTCAAATTTTGAGCCAGAATAAAAATGCAAAAAACATTTTAATATAAGTATTAGTTAATAATATATATTAATGTCAATTCAACATCTTTATAATATGCCATCTGGGAATCATCAATGTTTTAAATGTGATACAAATTTTCCATCAACTGCAATGATACATAAATTTATATGGCATGGAGACCCACAAGCATATCGATATTTTTGCATATCATGCCTAAATAAATGTCTTATTTGTGGTTGTAAATTTACAGCCTTAACAGGAAATTTTCATATATTGTATGACTCAATAAGATCAAATAATGGGCCTGTATTACAAGCCTGTAAAGATTGTTGTGAAGGTAGTATGTATTTAAAAGATTATACTTATACTGATATTTATACAGGTATATTCAAAATTCAAGATAAGAGAACTCTGAAACAGAAAATGCAAGAAATAATAAAAGATGAAGAATTTATGAATTTCTTCAAGGAATTAATCAATGAAGAGATTTATAAACCCGAAGGTTTAGGGGCTGAATTAGCTAAACAAGATTTTGAAAAAAAGGCTGAAAAAACTAATGAAGGCCTTTAATCATCTTGAAATGCATATTCACTAAAATATTTTTTCTGAAATCGCCTCTGTCTAGCTAATTCACTATAATAATTATAATTTTCTATTTTCTGCTCTTCAGTTAAGGGCTTTTTTTTAGGTCTTTTAGGGCGGGTGATCTTAATTTTGGGTCGTTGGGGAATAATTTCGATAGTGGCATTATAAATGCGACCAATGGGCATGATATAATTGATCAGATTATCAGTTGTTTATATTAACAAATTCTATCTTTTAATTCGGGAATTAGTGACATACGATTTTTCATGACAAGATTTGTAAAGTCTTCAGACCAAAAATTAATAAAATCTTTAAAATATTGCCATCTACGTTGAATGGGATTTAATTTAGAAAAATTATGAGATAATATTTTATTGTCTTTTTTAGGGAATTTAATATTTTTACTATATGATCTAACATATGTACTAACATTCTGTTTATATTGAATATCATAATGAGGTTCAAAATAATATCTTATATTTTTTGGTACTTCATTATAATTATCATAAATATCATTCATAACACCATTTATAAAAATAGTAGCAGTAAATCGTTTTATTTTAGTATTTTTATAGGGATAAGTATAAATCAATCTATAAGTTAAAAACATCCCTCTTAATACATCTTCAGCATATCTGAAAAAATCATCCATATTTTTTTTAAAATCTGGATATTTTTTAATATCAATGAATTGATATATCGATTTTTCTATAGGTTTCATAAATTTTTCCCAATCTTTATGATGTTGAAGTGTTATCAATTCTACACAGCCAACGGGATTTATATTATTTATAAAATCTGAAAATTCTTCTATTTTATCTTTATTAACTTTTCTAATAGCATCTATTAACACGTCTTTAATAGCTGGCTCTAATTCATGGATGAAAACTTTTCTGGCACTAACTAATACTTTTTTTCGTTTTTTTCTTGGATTCTGTTTATTCCTTAAATATGCTAGCCAACTCGTATAATAAAATGCATTTAATTCACCTATTTCTTTTTTAGCACTTTCAGGGGTAATTGGCGATTTAATTAGAGTATTATAAAAATTGATATAAAATCTCCAGACGTCATCAATCTCTGCATCTAATTGTTGTAATTTTTGTTCTTCTGATCTCTTCCCACCAAAATTAGATATCTGAGCATCTAATTGAAGAATATGATCAAATAATTTCAAATAACTCATATGTAATAGTTGAGAATTTTTAAATATCCTTAATATATAATGAATCAACGAGACTTTCCAGTTGATAAAGATCTTGTAACCCGTAAGAAACGGAAAGATATGATGACAGATGATTTTTTCAAGGCTGTCCGTTTAATATCATATAATCCAGATCGTGTTCGTTTCTATGGATCAGCAACCTTTCGTGCTCAACCTTATCCTGGTGATATTGATCTTTATGAAAAAATAAGACTATGTTATAAAAATCCCTGTGATCGTCGACAAGCTTTACAATCTGCCAGTAATCTTTTACAAGCATTAATTTATAAGATCATTAAAACACCAGGGGTTTATTTGGGTGATGTTAAAATTTGTCATGACAGAATTATTTTCACAATTGTCTCCCGAAAATATTGGGGAGTGGCTGGACCTAATAAACGCAATAATGCACTCCAAGTTAATTTTTTCGATTCTAAAAAAGTTCATAATGATCTTAAATTCATGTTAGATCAGAAATTAATAGATCTAAAAACATATGAAGCCTTAAAGAAATTAGCTAAACCGCATATTACCATTAGTGATTTTCTAAACATGAAAGAAATTTTAAGGAATATTGTTATTTTACGTTGGACAGCAGATGAAATTTTAGATGGTGTTAAAACTTTAAGTGCTGGACGTAGAATATCATTAGAAGAGGCCTTAAATGATTGTAAACAAGAACCTGAAGGATTAATATTAAAAAAGGGAGAAGAACATCAATATTCTATTGTAAAGCCCGATGTTTGGATTAAGGTAAATGATAATTATACTGAAGTCAGTGACTTATTAGTTATTTATTATGATACTCATTCAAATAAACGTGATTATATTAGTAAGGCATTAGGGGATGATGTTGATGAATTTGGTAAAATTACGAATTTAGCCAGTGATAGAAAGCAGGTCATTGATAACTTAAAATCAGAAGTAGCAAAATATTATTATTCACCTTTATCGAAATATCATAATATGATCAAATATGCTAAGAGATTATATTCATTATGTTATGTTATGCGTGATAGAGATGCTAAAGTAGTCATGAATAAATTGGTTTATTTATGGAAATCAGATTATAATCTATTGAATCAAATTAAATCAGAATTAGATACCATTAAAACAATGCTAGAACGCATTAAGAAACCACCTATTAATGATTTATATGATCAAATTCAAAGAACTAAAGTAAGATTGGCACAAATAACTGGTTTTGAATTACCCGATTGGGTGTGGACTGATTTAACAAATATTGGAAAACATAAATATGGTCCTGAGAAAGTCATTGAGATGTTAGATAAGATGATTAAAACTTTTAAAGAAATTAATAATGAGGGCGCATCACATTATCTCAAAAAGGTTGGATTATGGCCAGCACCAAAGAAATTTTTAGAACCCAAAAATTTTCGTCATATTTTCGCATAATTTTATATATATATTATATAATGGATCAAAAATCAGAGAAAACCTTAGAAAATTATCAATCAACTATAAATCGGCTCAAAACGATGTTTGGTGGCACATTTATTGGTGAGTTGTCTAACGCCAATAAAGTTATTGAAAAAATCAATAAAGAATATGATAATCTGAACACTAGACGGTCATATTTTTCGAGAATTATGAAATTAATTAAGGAAAATCCGAAATGGAAAGTACCTAATACAGCCCTTAAGAAATATCAAAATGCATTTCAGCAACTTGAGAAGAAAAGGATAGCACAAGAAGATAGCAATGAACCAACACCAAAAGAAAAAGCCAATTGGGTACCATTTGACAAATTAATGGAATTACGAGAAGAATTAGGCCCAAAAGCTAAAAGTTTTAATGGTTATCAAGATTATTTAATTATGAGTTTATACACTATGAATCCGCCCGTCAGGTTAGATTATACACCGATGAAAGTTATTACTAGATTAACTAAGAATATCGATAAAAGTATTAATTATTTATTATGGTCTAAAGGTCAGAAAAAGTTTATATTCAATAATTATAAGACTGAACGGTTTCATGGGCCGAATGAAATAAAAATAACCGGCAATTTACAAAAAATCATTCAGACATGGTTCGATAAATATAACCCTAAAAAGCAATGGTTATTATTAGATAAAAATAAAGAAGATCCAATGACTCAAAACGGCCTAAGTCAGCGAGTTAGAGCCATTATCGAAAAACATACAGGTAAAAAGGCCGGTGTTAGTATGATGCGACATTCATTTATCTCAACCATGATTAATGGGATGACAAATCTAAAAACTCGTAAAAGAATCGCAAAACAGATGGGACATACAGTCTTAGAGCAATTAAAATATAAAAAGTTCATCTAACTATATTTATCTAAAAATTTATGTAATCGTTTTTCAACAGCATCTATTTGTTTTTGTTTTTCAGAATAAACAAAACCTTTTCCTTTCTTCAACTTCTTTTCATGTTTCTTTTTTAGCTTTTCATATTGTGCCTTTAATTCTTTATATTTTGTAACAGCTTCTTTAATTCCTTCTTTGAGATTTGCTATTCTTGGATCATTAGGATTATCTTTAACGAATTTAATAGTTTTTTGAGTCTCTTTACCTAATTGTTTAATTTCAAAATCTAAATCGATCAATTTATCCTCTCTCTTTTCAGCTTTTGTTTTTTTAGCTTCAATCTCTGCTTCCTCTGCTTCCTTTTCTTTAGCTTCTTTCTCAGCTTTCTTCTCTTGAGCTTTCAAGAATTTTTTATATTTTTCGCCTTTTAGTTCTTCTTCTGGTTCTTCAACTTCTTCTTCTTCCTTTTTGGGCTTTTTAACTTTTACAGGTTTCTTGGGTTTTATTGGCATGCCTTTCTTCTTTAAATTTTGTTCAAGAAGTTTCTTAAATTTTTTGGCATCTTCTCTTTCTTTCTTCTTTTCTGCTTTGGTTAATTTCACAGGTTTAGATTCTTTGATCATCTTTAATTTTTTTTCTTGTTTTTTCTTTTCTTTCTTTTCTAATTTTCGAATTGCTTTTTCGCGTCTTTTAGTTTCTTTTTCCTCTTTCTTTCTTTCTTTTCTTAATCTAGCTGTTCTTTCGACTAATGCATTATATTGTTTCTTTGTGTAAGTCTTTAGTAATTCGGGTCTTTCATTGGGATAAAGATCATAACTAGCGATCCAATTATCATAACGATCTTGATTTTCTGCATAAATTTTCTTGTATAAATCTATTTTTATTTTATCTTCATAAGTATCTATTTTATGTTTAATTTTCTTTTGTAAAGCCCTAAATTTCTTTAAAAATTTCTTTTCTGCTTTCAAATCTGGTTTCTGTATCTTCGTCTCATCAAGTTTTAATTCAGGGAATAATTCATAAGGACTTATTTTTAATTCTGTAGCATAATCTAATAATTGATCCCTCGTTAAATTTCTTGTTGGTTTACAATATTTCTTTTTCGCTTGAGTGATTTTTTTACGTAAATCAGCATTCGAGATCATATTATTAACTAAAGATATTATTATGAAATGCTTTTTCGCATTTAAAAAAAGGAGACCAGAAGTGATATAAGTATAAGCCGATTTATAATAAATAGACAGAAATGGCTCCAAAAACAAAAAAATGTTCAAAATGTGGAAATATGAAAATGTTAACTAGCTTTTATAAAAATAAATCAACTAATGATGGTTTAAATTATCAATGTAAACATTGCGTGGAAGAAGATAGATTAAGCAGGATCGAAAAGAAGAAAAAGATGAAAGAAAAAAAAGAAGAAGACTTATGTGGAAAAGAAATAACCAAAGAGGATTTAGAAAAAATGGTTAATGAAGAACCGGAAAAAGATTCTAAGAAAGTTGAAATACCCGATGACAATAAAACTGATATAGATAGCGAAGAAGAAAATGAAGGGGAAATTAAAATAGTGACGGAATATTTTAAGAATGGGCAAATGATTAAGCGTAAGACCAAATTTTTTTTCTAATATAGTTATAGTTATAGGACTCCGATATTATAGGATATCGTCGCTCGTTTCGCTGTTGTGTTCCCCCGTTCGCTTGTTCGTGCATCATAATATTTTTTTTTCATCTTTTTTGTAGATCCATGCCTTATATATCCCTCCAGGTGAACTGGAGGAATATAATTTTTATTTAGTAATATTATAATGTCCGCTCAAGATCTGAATAATATTAACGATTATAGAATCTGTTGTGGTGCTTTTAATTTAAATGCTGAACCTGTTAGTGGATACGTCTTAACATCAGATGCACATGGAAATGGAAGTTGGGAAACACCTGGTGAAATTTCGGAAGGTCCTACAGGAGCAACAGGAGCAACAGGACCAACAGGACCAGCAGGATCAACAGGTCCAGCAGGAGCAACAGGGCCAATATCAGCAACAGGTCCCACGGGGGCAACAGGGCCCGCAGGATCAATGGGATCAACTGGAGCAACTGGGGCGAGTGGTTTATCTGCTACCATTATTAAATTAACAGGTTCCGCCTCTGGATCCCCATATGTTTTAACAGATACATCAGGAAATTATATGGATGTAGATTCAACTAATTTAAAAAGAACTGTCAATATTCCGACAGGTTCAAAATTACTAATTTTTGCAAGGATACAAGGATTACAATTATCGAGTGGTAATGGTGCCCAAGGTTTAGCGGTAGTTGATCTTTCTAATAGTACAGTTATTGATTCTTTTTCATGCAATAATGCAACATTTAGATTAAATGCAAATATTAGTTTACAAGGTGTAATAGTAGGAGATGGGGGAAATCATATCATATCATTACAATATGCAAATGCAACAGGAACACCGGCAGTAGTCATAGCTAATAATGCAATTAGTAGCACTTTAACTTCGGCTAATACACCAAGTAATACGCCAGTTATTATTTTGGAGGTGGTACAAAGTAATTAATTAT
>Ga0335078_10013876_pt1 | contig 11941 bp, 13 predicted proteins | sample Lox_Sample_32_FD_206711 | JGI IMG/M metagenome (GOLD analysis project Ga0335078, IMG submission 206711) | Soil microbial communities from Loxahatchee National Wildlife Refuge, Florida, United States - Lox_Sample_3.2 | ecosystem: Environmental > Terrestrial > Soil > Wetlands | place: USA... | reverse complement strand
CAACATAGTTGACAATATGCCGTAGATCGTGATAGCAAGCAGGCAACGGGAGGTCTCAATGACCATTCACTTGCCCAGCAGGATCACGGTCGGGCCAAGCCGGCCTTTGGCGCTTTTTTCAGTCATCTTACTTGCCTGCACATTCCTTGTTTTCGGGGTGCCGGGGTATTCCCAGGCCAAGCCTTCCTTCGTCCACATGGATTACGCCACGTACAACCCTGTTTCCCTGGTTCTAAAGGACAAGGGATGGCTTGAGCAGGACATGGCGCGGGACGGGGTGAAAGTGGACTGGGTCCTCAGCCAGGGCTCGAACCGGGCGCTGGAGTTCCTGAACTCCAACAGCGTTGACTTCGGATCCACCGCCGGGGCAGCGGCGCTTATCGCCGCCTCCAACGGAACGCCGATCTACGGCGTCTACCTCTACAGCAAGCCGGAGTGGACGGCCCTGGTCACCTTGCCCGGCTCTGGAATAACGAGCATCCAGGACCTGAAGGGAAAGCGCGTAGCTGCGACCATCGGGACGGACCCCTACATCTTTCTCCTTCGCGCGCTGGACACGGTGGGGATGACGGAGCGGGACATCCAGCTTGTCTCCCTTCAGCACGCGGACGGCGGAGCCGCCCTGGTCCAGAAGGACGTCGACGCGTGGTCCGGCCTGGACCCCATCATGGCAAAGCTGCAGCTTGAGAATCACGCGGTCCTTTTCTATCGAAATGCGGACTTCAACACCTACGGCGCCCTCAACGTCCGCAAGGAGTTCGCGGACAGATACCCGTCATACGTGGTTCGCGTCCTGGCGGACTACGAGAGGGCCAAGGCCTACTCCCGCTCCCACCTGGCGGAGGTGATCGACATCCTGGCGCGGGAAGGACAGATCCCGCGGCAGGTGGCGGCGCTGCAGGTCAACGAGCGCACTGACCTCAAGGTATCGGTTCCCGGGGAGGCATTCCGCCGCTCCATCACGGCCGCGGCGGTGGTGCTTCAGAAAGGCGGCCAGATCAAGACCGACGTTGACGTGAAGAAGCTGGTGGCGGACTACATCAACCCGAGCTTCGCAGAGACGGCGCTGGCCCAGAAGTGATGGCGGATCAGCCGGTCAAGACCACGGCGCCGGGCGCGGGCACTGCCGCGGGCCCCCGGCTGCGCGCCGGCACTGGAGCCGGCCCCCGGCTGCGCGCCGCGCTCCAGGGGTTGGTCATCCCCGTCCTGGTCCTTGCCGCGTGGCAGGCCGGTGGAACGTGGGGCTGGTGGGACCAGCACCTGCTCCCCGCTCCCAGCGTCGTTGGCCGGTATCTCCTTTCATCACTTGCAGACGGCACGCTGGCCCAGCACGTTGCCGCAACGCTTGCGCGCCTTGCGGTGGGTTTTCTCATTGGCCTGGGGGCGGCCGTGATTGTGGGAACGCTCACCGGCTTGAGCAGGCTTGCCTCCCGGCTCCTGGACCCGCTCCTGCAGGGGCTGCGCGCCGTGCCCTCGCTTGCCTGGGTGCCTTTGTTCCTGATCTGGCTGGGGATCGGGGAGAGATCCAAGGTCATGCTGATAGCGCTCGGAGTCTTTTTCCCGATCTACCTGAACCTCGTTGCCGGCATTCACGGCGTTGACCGCAAGCTGGTGGAGGTGGGCCGAAGCTACGGGCTTCGGGGCGTACGGCTTGTCTTCCGCATCATCCTGCCCGCTGCGCTGCCGTCATTCCTCACAGGGGTCCGCGGGGGACTGGGCCTGGGATGGATGTTCGTCATTGCGGCGGAGCTGATCGGCGCCAGCAGGGGGCTGGGGTTCCTGCTGGACCTGGGAAGGAACATTTCCCGGCCTGAAATCGTCATTGCCGCCATCCTTCTTTTTGCGATCCTGGGAAAGCTCACCGACGCATTGCTTGTCCTTGTGGAGCGCCGAGCCCTCTCCTGGCAGGACACGCTGGGAGCGGCTTTCTGATGCTGCCGGCCTGGGCCGCCCGAAGAACCCAATGCTGAGCGCGCGCAACCTCTCCCGGACGTTTCCCAACGGAAAGCAGGCCTTCCGCGATCTGAGCTTCGACGTCCATGAGGGCGAAGTGGTCGGAGTCGTGGGCACCTCGGGAAGCGGGAAGAGCACGCTCCTGCGCGTCATTGCGGGATTCGATCATGGGGACGGCCGCATCATGCTCCACCAGCGGGAGATCACGAAGATTTCCCCGCTCATCGGCCTGGTCTTCCAGGAGCCCCGCCTGATGCCGTGGCTCTCCGTCCGGCGGAACGTGGAGCTCGGTCTTGCTGTCAAGCGAGTGCCCCGAGCGGACCGGGAGCGCCGGGCAAACCACTGGCTGCACGCGGTGGGGCTGAACGGCTTTGCCGACCACTTTCCCAAGGAATGCTCCGGCGGCATGGCGCAGCGCGCGGCCCTGGCGCGATGCCTGGCCACGCAGCCGGAGATCCTGCTCCTGGACGAGCCGTTCAGCGCCCTGGATGCCTTCACCCGCATGCAGCTCCAGGACGTGCTCCTGCGGATCCGGGCAGAGACGAGGGCCACGATGATCCTGGTCACGCACGACATTGACGAAGCGTTGTATCTCTGCGACCGTATCCTGGTCCTGCGCGGCCAGCCCGGCGTGCTGGCGCGGGAGGTCGTTGTTCCGCCGGGGAGGCCGCGGCAGCGCGGGGACGCGGAGCTGGGCCGGCTGAAGGACAGGATCCTGGAAATCCTGGACCTGTCCGTCCCCCCTGCCCCGCAGCCGGAATACAACGTGTAGGAGGGAAAATGGCCAATGCTCGAGAGTTCGGATTCGAGACCCGGATGGTCCACGCCGGTCACATCCCGGATTCCTCCGTGGGCGCGCGGGCGGTCCCCATCTACCAGACCACCTCATACGTGTTCTACGATGCGGACCACGCGGCGGACCTGTTCGACCTGAAGCAGTACGGGCACATCTATTCCCGCATCAGCAATCCCACCGTCTCCGTCCTGGAGGAGCGCGTGGCGTCGCTGGAAGGGGCCACGGGCGCCGTTGCCGCTTCCAGCGGAATGGCGGCGCAGCTTGCGGTTTTCCTGACGCTGCTGGAGCCGGGGGACGAGGTGGTGGCGTCTTCCCACCTCTACGGCGGCACCACAACGCAGCTCTCGTTCACGCTCCAGAAGATGGGGATAAGGACCACGTTCGTAAGCCCCAACGATTTTGCAGCATGGGAAAAGGCCATCACGCCCAGGACCAGGGCGCTTTACGGAGAGACTGTCGGGAATCCCCAGGGGAGCATCCTTGACATCGAACGGCTGGCCGGCCTTGCGCGCAGCAAGGGGATTCCCTTAATCGTGGACAACACCGTTGCCTCGCCGGCGCTCTGCCGGCCCATCGAGTTCGGCGCCACCCTGGTCCTGCATTCCGCCACCAAGTACCTGGGCGGCCACGGCAGTTCCCTGGGCGGGCTGCTCCTGGATTCCGGGAAGTTCGACTTCAGCCGCTATCCGTCGCTGGTGGATCCGTCACCCCAGTACCACCACATGCGGTTCTGGGACACCTTCGGCCACTACGCGTTCCTCATGAAGGCGCGCTCTGTCACCATCCGGGACACCGGCGCGTGCCTCTCTCCTCTCAACGCCTTTCTCATCCTCCAGGGAGTGGAGACGCTCTCCCTGCGGATGGAAAGACACGTCCAGAACGCGCTGGGCGTGGCCCGGTTCCTCAAAGAACGCAAGGGAGTCCAGTGGGTCTCCTATGCCGCGCTGCCGGACCATCCCGATCATGAGCTGGCAAAGAAGTATCTTCCCCAGGGGCCCAGCGCCGTGTTCTCCTTCGGGCTGGAGCGGAAAGCCGGGGAGGACGTGCGCGTGACGGGGAAGCGCTTCATAGAGAAGCTCCGCCTGTGGAGCCACCTGGCCAACATCGGGGACGTGCGCAGCCTGGTCATTCACCCCGCGTCCACCACGCACCGACAGCTCTCGGATGAGGAGCTTCAGGCCTCCGGTGTGGGGCCGGAGCTGATCCGCCTTTCCGTGGGCATAGAAAACCTGGAGGATCTGCTATGGGACCTGGATCAGGCCTTTCATGCGCTATCCGACTGAACTCCGTGCTGACGGAGGAGCAGAAGGAGCTGTACCAGAACCGGCAGGACATGGAGAACGTCCTGGACGACCTGCGCGTCATCGCCATGGTGGGACTGTCCGCTGATCCGCAGAAAGCAAGCAGCTTCGTGGCCGGATACCTTCTGCGCGCGGGCTACCGGGTGGTCCCGGTGAATCCCAAGGCGGACGTGATCCTTGGCCAGAAAGTCTTTCGCACGCTGACGGAGATCCCGTTCCCGGTCGACGTGGTGGACGTGTTCCGCCCCGCGGAGGAATGCGCCTCCCTGGTGGAGCAGGCAATTGCCGTCCGCGCGCGCGCCTTCTGGCAGCAGCTTCGCATCATCAACCTGGCCGCGGCGGAACGGGCGCGGACCGCCGGCCTGATCAGCGTGGTGGATGCCTGCATGAAGATGGAGCACGGCCGCTACCACGGCGGGCTGCATGAGGCCGGCATGAACACGGAGCTGATCTCCGCCCGCCGCGTGCACCGCTGGTACTGAACGGGGCGCCGCAACCCGCCCGCGGCTACCCGCCTTCGAACTGCCGCAAGGCTTCCACGCCGGTCACGAGAGCCGGCCGTCCGCCGAACATGCGCAGGATGGTCAGCGCTTCCAGGATCTGCTCCTTGCTGGCGCCCGCCTTGACGGCCCGCTCCCCGTAGCTTCGCGCCCCATTGGGCTTGTTGGCCGACGCGTCCAGCACCATGGCAATCAGCAGCTTTTCCCGGACGCTCAGCGCGGAGGCGCGGTTCAGGAACTCCATGTCCGCCTTGTTCTGCTGGTCCAGCTCGGGAGAGTGGTCATGGATGATGTCAACCCAGCTTTTATCCGCCATTGTCACCTCACACCGAAGATACACTCCTCCGGCCGCGGGCGGCATCTCCGCGTCGAGGCAGCGCGTTGACAACCTCTTCGTGACGGAGGATTGTTCCCCTGTGCCGAGAGAAACGTGCTACAAGTGCTGGCGCCCCAAGAGCTGCTGCCAGTGTCCCGCAGACCCGCCCATGGAAACGCGGACGCGGGTTGTGCTCCTCATGCACCCCAAGGAGTACCGGTACCAGAAGTGCACCACGGGCCGGCTCCTGTGCCTCCACCTGGAGAACAGCGAGATCATTTCCGGTGTGTATTTCGACGACAACGCAAGGGTCCGCCGCCTGATCGAAGATCCCGCCAATTCCCCCGTTCTGCTCTACCCGGGGAAGGACGCGCTCAGCGTTGCGGCAATTTCCGCTTCTTCGCTGGGCGGGCGCCGTCTTGTCGTCTTTCTCATTGATGGGACGTGGCATTGCGCCCGCACAATCGCCCGGAAGAACCCCTTGCTCCTGGGCCTGCCGCGTCTCATGATCCATCCCGCTTCCCCAAGCCGTTTCACCATCAAGCGCCAACCCGCGCCCTGGTGTCTCTCCACGCTGGAAGCCGCCCATGAGCTTCTCCTGGGACTGGAGGCGTGCGGCCTGGAATCGTATCCCGACAAGGAAAGGCTCATTGGCGCGTTCAACGCAATGCAGGATTTCCAGGTCACCCAGATTGCCCGGGCGGCCGCCTCAGCGCGGCATTCCGTGCGCGGCGTCCGTGAGCCGCTTCTCCCCTGATGCCAGTTGGAAAGATGGAGGTTGCACAATGCCCGTTCTGATCGAGGTGTGCTGCGGCTCCGTGGAGGACGCCCTGGAGGCGCAGGCAGGGGGAGCGGACCGGGTGGAGCTCAACTCCTCCCTCTTTTTCGGCGGGCTTACGCCGAGTATCGGCGCGCTGATCCAGGCAAAGCGTGTTCTTCAGATCCCCGTCATGATCATGATCCGGCCGCGCGGCGGCGGATTCTGCTACAGCGAAACGGAGCTTTCCGTCATGGAACGGGACATCGAAGAGGCGGTGAATCATGGAGCTGACGGGGTCGTCTTCGGAGTGCTGAGGGCGGACGGCCGCCTGGATGCCACGGCGTGCAGCCGTCTCCTGGAGCGGGCAGGAAAGACCCCGGCGGTCTTCCACCGGGCATTCGACGTCATGAAGGACCCCGACCAGGGGCTGGAGGAGCTCATCAGGCTCGGCTTCCGGCGGATCCTGACCACGGGCAGAAAAGCGCAGATCGAAGACGGCGCGGACTACGTCAAAGAGCTCATCGCAACGGCGCGCGGGCGCATTGAGATCCTGCCCGGCGGCATGTCGCCGCGCAACGCTCCCGGGCTCATCACGCACACCGGCTGCACGCAGATCCATGTCGCTTCGTTCATGAGACGGTCGGATTCATCCGCCCGGGGCAACCCCGAGATCTATTTCGGCTCCGCCCTGTACCCGCCGGAGGACAGTTACGAGATCACCGACCAGTCTTTTGTCGCGGGCGTCCGCGCGGCAGCCATGCGCGCCTGAACGCTAAAGCTCCCGCTGAAAGCTCCGGAAGAACTTTCCCAGCTCGTCGTATTTCACCATGCCGTCGAGATCCGTGAACGCGCCGTCGCGGCCAATTGCGGTTGCCGCCTTGATGAACCCGGTCCATGCCGCGCGGGCCAGGGCGGAGCCGACGCTGATGCGCCGCGCGCCCAGCTCCGCAATGTCGGAGACCGTGAGGCCCATGTTGGAGCTGACCAGCACGTTCACCGGTTTCGGCGACACTGCTTCAATGACCGCACGGATGGCTTCAGCGCTGGAAAGGCCGGGCGCATAGAGAACGTCCGCGCCTGCCTTCGCGTGTGCCTGAAGGCGGGTAATGGATTCCTGGAGCGGCTTTGAGTGCCCTACCAGGTGGCACTCGGCCCGGGCAGTCAGCAGCACGTCCGCCTTTGCAGCGTCAATGGCCGCGCGCGCTGCCATGATCCGCTCCACGGCTTCCGACAGGTCGTAAAGCGGCCTGCCCTTGTCTCCTGTAGCGTCTTCTATTGAAAGACCGGCCACCCCCGTTGCGACGCACCGCGTAACGTTGGCGGCAACGCCCTCCGGCGTGGAAGAAAAGCCGGCCTGGAAATCGGCGTTTACGGGAATCCCTACGCTTGAGACGATCTCGGCAACGTGGGACAGCATCAAGTCCAGGCTCACGCCGCCGCTGTCCGGCAAGCCGCGAGAAAAAGCAAAGCCGCCGCTGGTGGTGGCAAGGGCCTTGAACCCCAGGTGCTGCAGGTATCCGCGGAGCCGATGTCCCACGGATTGGGAATCACGAAGCAGCCCTTTTCATGCAGGCGGCGAAACGCGGCCCGATTCACGATATGTTCGCTCATCCCCAGAGAGTAACCAGGGCAAAAAACAGAATCAAGAATCTAAAAAAACTCTCAATGCTCTGGCGCTCGGAGCCATTTCATGCCAGAATAGAGGCATGCGGGCTGCCACACCGGCTTTCACCACTGACGCGACGACGCTCGGATCGTGAACGAGCTTCCTTGATATGAGAAGACCTTTCCTGGAGCTTCCCATTCGAATTGCCCTCACGGAAAAAGGCGTTCGGCTGTTCCTGCAGAGAGGGCACAAGGTCAGCCAGGTCAGGCTGTCTGATGGCTCTCTTGAATCCGGCATCGTCATGCAGCCGGTGAATGCCCAGGCTCTCCAGGGGATGATCTGCCGCGCCTACGTCTCCAAGGTGGAGGTTGCCCGGACAGAGTTCCGCTCCCACCGGCCGGAGCTGATAGACCTGAACAAGCTCATTGTCTACGCGCTCCTCTACGAGAGATTCGCCAACCACATCCATCGCTTTCTCCTGAGGAGCAATTTCATCATCCGGTGGAACGAGGAGCACCCCACTCACGCCATCAGCGCGCGCTCCCAGTTCGGCCAGCTGCCGGTGCAGCAGTTTCTCAGCCGCCATGAGATGCTGAAGGGACAGGTCATCGGCGCCATTATTGGCAGAAGCGAAGCGCGCCTCCAGGCCGGCAACGGCCAGGGCATGGACGCGGAAAGCCTGAAAGCGCGCATGGGGCTGGAGCGCAAGTTCCTGGATCACCTGCACCAGTCAACGTGGTTCCTGCTCCTGCAGTCCGGCGGCGGAGAGCATGGGCAGCTCCTGGAGGCAATCGCAAGGCTGCTGGCAAAGTTCGTCAAGAAAGTGGACGTTGCGGACTGCCTCTCCTTCATGCTGCTGGAGATGGCCGCCTACGAGGAAAGCGCCAAGCTGCAGGTGACCGCCCGGCGGCTTTTCCGCGCCGCGGATCATGTGAGCCTTGAGGACGATGAGGACCTGCGGTCCCAGGTGCGGGCGCACCTGGAATCCCACAAGGACTACCTCTACCTCACGTGGCGGATCCGCCCCGGGGACCTTCCGAGGGCCGTGCGGCCCGCGTTGCAGGTGGACCTCATCAACAAGTGCTATGACTTCCACTCCCTCAAGGCCCAGATGGACAGCACAAAGCGCATCAACGGCCGGGAGCACAACCTGGCGGATTTCTACGAAGAGCTTCCGGAGGCGCATGCCGCGGGAGAGTTCGGGCAGTACTACCTGAGCTACCTCCAGCAGGCGTGCATGGACCTCAGGATGCCGTTCGACTCCCGCGTCAACCACGTCGGGCCGGAGAACGTAACCGTCGTTTCCCTTGCGCTGGACATGAAGTAGCGCCGTCCTTCGGGCGCGCAAAGATCGCGCCGCGCGCAGGTTGACTGCGGCGGGATTCCGGACTAGCTTTTCCCGCAAGGAGGAACACGATGCTCGATTTCAGCTTGTCCTGGCTCCCGTTCATCGTCATTGCGGTTGCAAACTTCTTCCTGAGCTGGCTTTACTACTCCCCGGCTGTGCCCTGGTTCAAGGCCTGGCAGGTCGGCGTGGGGATGGATCCGAACAAGAAGCGGATGTCGGAGGCTGACCGCAAGGCAATGCCCCGGCTCATGGGGAGCGGCCTGGTTGCGTCGCTCCTGCTCTCCTACGGGCTGCAGATTGCAGTGCACAGCATCAAGGCCGCGGACTTCGGGACCGGGGCGCTTGTCGGGCTGGTGGCCTGGCTGGCCTTCGTGGTGACCCACAGCCTCAACACGCTGTTCGAGGGCCGCAAGCCGGTGGTCCTGGTCATCAACAACGTGCTCTACGCGGTGACCTACATCGTCTTCGGCGGCCTGGTGGCCGTCTGGAGGTAGGCGCGGGCGGGAGCTCCGGCTTCATGGCTGCCCTCCATGACGATGCCGGCAGGAGCCGGCAACGGAGCGTCTATCTTGCCGGCGTGGCGGGCAGGCGCCCCGAAATTCCCGTTTCCTGGCACAAGCTGGAACAGGCCGCGCGGTCCCGCCTCTCCCCCGCTGCCTGGGCCTACCTGGCCGGCGGCGCGGGACGGGAAGCCACCATGGCGGCCAACGCGGAAGCCTTTGCGCGGTGGCGTATTGTGCCGCGTGTTTTGCGCGATGTTGAAAAGCGCGACCTGTCCATCCAGCTCCTTGGCCGGAAGCTTCCCACGCCCCTTCTCCTGTCTCCTGTCGGCGTCCTGGACCTGGCTCACCGACATGCTGATCTTGCAGTGGCGCGCGCAGCGGCCGGCCTTCGCGTGCCGTTCATCTTCTCCAACCAGGCCTCAGTGGCGATGGAGCCCTGCGCGCAGGAAATGGGAGATGCGCCGCGCTGGTTCCAGCTCTACTGGAGCCGCTCGGATGCGCTTGTCGCCAGCCTTGTCCGGCGCGCGGAGAGCTGCGGCTGCTCTGCAATCGTTCTGACGCTGGATACAACCATGCTGGGGTGGCGACCCCGTGACCTGGACATCGGCTCCCTGCCGTTTTTCCTCGGCAGGGGCCTGGCCCAATACACCAGTGACCCGGTGTTCCGCGCCGAGCTGAGGCAGGAAATGACTTCGCAGGCAGACCCCGGGCCCAGTCCTCCCCTCACCATGAAAACCGTGCTGGCTGCCCTTGAGCAGAAAAAGCGCTTCCCCGGCGGGCTCCTCCGCAACCTGCCCTCTCGGGAGCCCCGCCAAGCCGTGCGAAAATTCCTGGCGCAGTACTCCAATCCTTCCCTGACGTGGGACAAGCTTGCCTTCCTGCGGCGCACCACCGGGCTCCCTGTCGTGCTCAAGGGCGTCCTGCATCCTGAGGACGCCGTCACTGCCGTCAGGCAAGGGGTGGACGGCATCATCGTCTCCAACCATGGCGGCAGGCAGGTGGACGGGGCTGTTGCCGCGCTGGACGCCCTGCCCGGGGTGGTGCAGGCGGTTGACGGCAAGATTCCAGTTCTGCTGGACAGCGGCGTTCGAACCGGCTCGGATGTCTTCAAGGCGCTTGCCCTTGGTGCGGCCGCGGTCTGCCTTGGCCGGCCGTACGTGTACGGCCTGGCCGTGGCAGGAGAGCTCGGGGTCACGGAGAGCGTCTCCAACGTTCTTGCCGAGCTGGACCTCACGCTGGGATTGGCGGGGCGCACGTCGGTGTGCGGGCTGGACTCCTCCGCGCTTCAAGCCGCGGCTCAGGACTTGCCGCGGACAGATTCATATTCCTGAAATACGACGCCGGTGGGGAGCGCGGTGGATTTCCTGAGCGTCAGGGTGAGACGCTTTCCCGCGGGGAAGAGTCTCTTGCCGCCTCCCAGGCACAACGGATACACGTGCAGCTTGTATTCGTCCACCAGGTCGCTCTGAATGAGCGTCTGCAGGAGCACGCTGCTTCCGTCAATCAGGATGTCCTTCCCGTCCTGCTCCTTCAGCTTGCGCACCTCCTCCACTACCCCGCCGCTGATGAGCGTTGAGTTGCGCCACGCGTCGGCGGATTTCAAGGAGGTGGACACCACGTATTTTTGGATGCCGTTCATGGCATCACCGATCGGGTTGCCGGCCTTCATGGGCTCGAATGCCCCGCCGTGGATCTGCCAGGTTTTACGGCCAAGCAGCAAAGCGTCCGCTTTTGAAAAGACCTCAAAGAAATGCTTGCCGATATCATTGTCCCAGTAAGGATGCGTCCAACCGCCGTGGGCAAAGCCGCCGTCCCTGTCCTCATCCGCGCCGCCGGGGGCCTGGATGACGCCGTCCAGGGAAATGAACTCCGCAGCAATGATCTTCCTCATGGTCTTGTCCTCCTCAACACCACCTTGTCGATCCGCCCGACGGATTTCGACATGCGGAGCGCACATGGCTCAGCGCGGGTTTACAAGGACCTCAACCGGCTTCTGCAGGAAAGCCTCGTAGCGCAGGGCGGCTTCCTTGATTCCCGCCCTGGCGGCGGCAGGCAGTTTTCCCAGGGGCGTGATGCCGACGGCAACCGTGTCCCCGTCTGCCCGACGATTCCACGTGCCGACAACCCGCCCTCCGAACGTGATGATAGGTTTGATGATTCCGCCGGAAACAATGCTCTGAAGGCCATCCTTCCCGTCGAACAAGGCGCTTCGATCCGCGTAGCTGAGAATCATCTCGTCGAACGCGGGGAGAAGCATTGCCGACTTTCCATCCACGGAGGCGGCGCCGCGGCGCGCAGCGGATGCATCAAATATCCAGGTATGTGAGCCTGCCTTCTCGATCTCGAAACCCGACCTTACCAGCTCAAGCGCTTCCCGCGCGTCCTTCTGCAGCAATCCGGACCACCAGCAGAAGTCGCGCAACGTCACGGGGCAGCGCGTGCCGAAATACCTCCCCGCCAGGGCGGCAAGAGCTTCTTCCCTTGGGAGCGGCCGGGCAGGCGGGATCCACTGGTCGAAAAGAACGTATGCCTGCTTGCCCTCCAGGAGCGGAGCGCTGCAGGCCACCTTGTCCAACTCTGCGCGCATCAGGAGATGCGCGGCCAGGTTGTCCTGGTTGGGAAACCCTCCGGCTTCCAGGGCAGAAACCAGCGCGTCCCGCGTGGCTGGTCCGGCCTTCAGCGCTTTCTCCATGATCCTGTTGCTCTTTCGAACAGCCGCCTGGTTCAACCCTAGCTGCCTGTCCCGGTACTTCATGGCTGAAAGGATGTTCGGCGCGCTCAGGTCGAGCATCCACCGGGCGTCTTCCCGGGCAGCGAAGTGCCACGTGGGCCGAAGGAGGTGCATGCGGATCACATCC
>Ga0335078_10013875_pt1 | contig 11941 bp, 10 predicted proteins | sample Lox_Sample_32_FD_206711 | JGI IMG/M metagenome (GOLD analysis project Ga0335078, IMG submission 206711) | Soil microbial communities from Loxahatchee National Wildlife Refuge, Florida, United States - Lox_Sample_3.2 | ecosystem: Environmental > Terrestrial > Soil > Wetlands | place: USA... | reverse complement strand
TGAGTTGCGGGAGGTGCCGCAAGAGCCGAGAAGAGAGTGCGCTGTCAAGATTGCTCACGCGAGCAACTCTATTAAGCAGAAGCGTGCTGTCAAGGGCACGGGAGCACCCACGAGCGGGGAGACGCGGCTGTGCCCCGCGGAAACGCTGCCCGAAACCGGCCTTGACACCCCTTCGGAGCCTCCTACAGTTGGCAGCGTAGGCGACGTCGAGAACCAGTTCTTGATGCCGCGCTCTTGGTCAAGAGAGTAAAACCTGTTGCTTATGCCAGATAATCCCGGAGTACCACCCCAATCGCCATCATCCGCCGCACCCGGCAACGAAAGGCAGGCGCGCACGTGGAATATGCTTTGCCACCTCAGCGCGCTGGCGGGTTACGTCTTTCCGTTCGGCAACGTGCTCGGCCCGTTGTTGGTCTGGCAGATAAAGAAGAACGAATTCCCGTCCGTGGATTCGCACGGCAAAGCGGCCTTGAATTTCCAACTCACGGTGCTGATTGCGCTGGTTGCCGGCGGCGCCGCAGCCTTTCTGCTCTCCTTCGTCTGTATTGGCTTCCTATTGATTCCGGTGGTCATCGCCATCGCCTTGTGCGGGCTCATCTTCGCAATCATCGCCGGGATCAAAGCGAACAACGGCGAGGCATATCGCTATCCCTGGAGCCTGACGCTGATCAAGTAGGCTGGCCCTTTCCTGTCCGTGTTGGGAAATGGCCCATTTCCGGTCGGGTTTGTGGAGAAACCCGGTCCGGGCGACAGCCGCGATCAGGGTGAGAGTTGCCGAGCCGGAAAACTGTGGCATGGTAAGGCATGTCAGCGAGAGCACGATACACGCCCAGGAATGTTCTGGTCGTCGAGGACAACGCGGATGACGTCGAGTTGCTTAGGCTCGCGGCGGAAGCTGCGCCATATACGGTTTGCTTCCATATCGTGGGCGATGGCGAACAAGCGCTTGCCTACTTGAAAGGGGAAGGCCAATTTGCCGACCGTCAGGCGCATCCATTTCCCGACCTGGTCTTGCTGGACATTTCGCTGCCGGGCATTGATGGCTTCGAGGTGCTCGGCTGGATCCGCTCACGCCCTGAGTTCAGTGCGCTGCCGGTGTTTGTGTGGACGGATTCGGGTGACCGCGAAACGCTCGACCGGGCGACGCGGGCCGGCGCGAACCGGTTCGTCCCCAAGGCGGTATCGTTCGTGCGGGGCGGGCTGGCCGGGCTGGTGCGCGGCATTTCGGAGGCGATCCTGCGCCCGGCCGAGAAAGCGGGTCTGGCAGTGAAGGACGCCTGACCGCCGGGTCTGGTGGCAGGTGCCTTTGAATCGAGACTCGGAACGGGAGACGCGCGGGGACGCGTGCTAACTGGATTGGCTCAACGGGCACGATCCAGCACCCCAGCCAGCTCATCAGTCGTCAGCGCAATCGGGTTCGCCTTCATGCTGCTGGCGTGGGAAGCCTTCTCGATGAGCTCCGCTGTGTGCTCCCGCCTAAGGCCATAATGACCCAAGCTCGGAATGCCCAGGTCCGTAATCAGCCTGCGCACCCACTCGACCCCCCATTCAGCGGTCGCCGCCGGACTGCCGGTTATCAGGCGCGCCACGTCCTCGTAGCGGCGCAAGGTATCGGCGGCGGGCTGGCGTTGGCGGAGGGCGCGCAGGTTCGCTTCCATGACGTGGGGCAGCAGCGCGGCGCAGACGGCGCCGTGGGGCGCGGGAAACTGGCCGCCAATGGGGCCGGCAAAGCCATGCACCGCGCCCAGACCCGCATTCGCCAAAGCGAGTCCGCCAAACAGGCTGGCCAAGGCCATGTCCGCCCGGGCGCCAGCATTGCGGCCATCGGCGAAGGCCGCGCGCAGCGAGCGGGCGGCGCAGCGAATCCCCTCCACGCAAAGCGCATCGGTCATCGGGTTCGCGCGCGAGGAAACGTAAGGCTCGATGAGCTGCGTGAGCGCATCCAGCCCGGTGCTGGCCGTCAGGGCAGGCGGCAAATCGTAAGTTAGCTCCGGGTCAACCACCGCCACTCGTGGCAGCAGAAACGGACTGCGCAGGCTCACTTTGATACGGTGTTCCGGCGAGGCGAGTACCGCATTGCGCGTGACCTCGGACCCAGTGCCCGCGGTCGTCGGGATGGCGATAAACGGCGCGGCAGGTTTGGCCAGCGCCTGGCCGCGGCCAATCACCTCGAGGTAATCGAGCAGCTCACCCGTGTTCGCGAGCATCCCGGCAATGGCTTTGCCTGCGTCAACTGCGCTGCCGCCGCCGAAGCTGATCACCAGACCGCACTTCTCCTCCCGCGCCAATATCACGCCTTGCTGCACAGTCTCGATCTCCGGCTCCCCGGTGACCGGGTAGGTGACCGCGTCCACTTCGTGCTCGCGCAGCAGCGAAAGCAAAGGCTCAGCCCGTCCGGGGTTGGCGCCTGTGACCACGAGGGCACGGGGCGCAAACCCGCGGGCCAGCGGCCCCACTGCGCGCAGCACGCCCGGGCCGAAGATCACCCGAGCCGCGGTTGCAAACTCGAAGCGCATGAGACGTGTGACGATCTCACCGGCGGCTCACCAGTCCGCGTCTTCCGGAAACACGTTGCCGAATTTCACGCTGGTGCGCGGCTCAGCCATCATGGGCGCGACGGTGTCCCGCCAGATCTGATAATGCCGGGTTTCTTTGTGGGCGGCTGGCGCTTCGGCCACGCGATACGCTTCAACCAGCACAAAGCGCGTCGGGTCATCCTGCTGCTGGACGAAATCGAAGCCGGCGATGCCCGGCTCCTTAAGGCTCTCCCGCGCATTCGCGATCGTGGCCTGCTTGAAAGCCTCGACTGACTCCGGCTTCACATGAATCTGGACGTGAACGACTAGCATAGTGTTAAGTTCTCAGAGCGCCCCGACCGCTCCGGCGGCAGAATAGCCCACGTCGGCAACCGTTTCCATCTTAGAGCAGTCCCGCCCTACTGCTTCGACGCTTGAACTCCTGCGGCGTCTTTCGGCTTGTAAAGCCCGGCTTTGATGAATGGTTCAAGATAGGCGCTATAACCCGCTTGCGCCATCTCCTCCACGGGAACAAAACGCAGCGAGGCGGAGTTAATGCAGAAGCGCAACCCGGTCGGAGCGGGCCCGTCGTTGAAGACGTGGCCGAGATGCGAATCCGCCACCCGCGAGCGCACCTCCGTCCGGTTCATGCCCAGAGAATTGTCGGCACGCTCAACAACGTCCTTGCCGGCCAGAGGCCGCGTGAAGCTCGGCCAGCCGCAGCCCGAGTCGAACTTGTCCAGCGAGCTGAACAGCGGCTCCCCCGAAACGATATCCACGTAGATCCCAAGCTTATGGTTGTCCCAGAACTCATTGCGGAAGGCCGGTTCAGTGGCGGCATGTTGCGTAACCGCAAACTGCATCGGCGTCAGCTTCTGCTTCAGCTCGGCGGCCGAGGGCTTGTGAAAGTGGCTCATAGCGGAGTTCGTCAATGGTGTAGAAACAACAGCATCGCGGGTCGTAGTTGTCTGTGATTCAGCTCGCCCGCAGCCGGCCAGGACGGCCACCGCCAGCGCGGCGCCCACAGTGAGGATAGGCATCGGTTTCATCCGTCTCATGCAGGAAATTAGCACAAACGAGGCCGCGGCCAAAATCAACAATTCTGGCCACAGCGGCTCTGCGCACGCATAATGGGCGCATGACCGAATCCCGCAATCTGGAACCCGCCATTCGAGTGGTAATGATGCCCCGCGACACCAACCCGATGGGCACCATCTTCGGCGGCATCATCCTGAGTCACATTGACGTGGCCGGGGTGCTGGAGGCGCGCAAGCACTCGGAAAAGATGCTCGTGACCGTCGCCATGCACGAGGTCAAGTTCATTGCCCCGGTGTTCGTGGGTGACCTGGTGAGCTTTTACACCGAAACCGTAAGGATTGGCACCACTTCGATCACCGTCCGCGTGACCGTCGAGACCCGTCGCCGCCAGGCGCCGCATGAAACCGTGCGCGTAACCCAGGCCGAGGTGGTCTATGTCGCCATTGACTCACCCGGGCACGCCGTCCCCGTCTAGGCTTGGGTCCCCCAGCCTTTCCGGTACGGGCGCTTCAGCCATTGATTCAAATCAGGGAGATTTGTGACCTTCATGTTGGGCCCGTCCCATTCCACCTTGTTCCCCACGCCGGCATGTTGAGCCAGGTTGCCGAGCAGGGTGAATTCAGTTAACTGGGCGCCGTACTCGAAGCTGGCGGCGGTCTCAGTCTTGCCGGCCCGGCAAGCGTCGAGGAAATCGGTCATAATGTTCTTCGGGCGCGGCAAGCTCCGCGGCGGCTGCTTAATCTCCTCCATCTTCTCCATCGGCACGATGTGCATCCGCCCGCCGTAAGTGCCGGTATAGAGGATCCCCTTCTCGCCGACGTAGAGCGTCCCGCTGTCGGGCCGGTTCATCTCCTCATCGGGATACTGCTTCTGCAATTCCAGCAGCAGCGGCGGGAAGTTTCTCCCCGCGCCCTTGGCCGCTTTGGGATCGTCGGCGGGATTGCCCGGGGCGTCCTTCTTGAAACCTTCATACCAATACGCCTTCACCGGCGGCATGTCCCCGCGCGCCGGAATGTCCCAACGAATGCGGCTGCCGGTGGGATACATCTCATTGCTCCCGCCCCGGATTTCCTCCGCCTCGACGCTGATGGGGTGCTCGACCTTGAGCGCCCAAAACACGCCGTCCAGCACATGGCAGCCCATGTTGCCAAGCGAGCCGTCGCCGAAGTCAAACCAGTCGTGCCAATCGTGCGGGTGCAGCCCTTTGTGGTACTCGCGATACGGTGCGGGCCCAATCCAGGAATCCCAGTGCATCCCCGCCGGCACCGGCAGGGAGGGCGGACGCGGCCCCGCGCCGCCATTGGCCCGGTCCGTCCAGCTATGGGTCTCCTTGATATTGCCAACGACACCGCCCCAGACGAATTCACACAGGCGCCGGTAGCCTTCCTCGCAATGGCCCTGGTTGCCCATTTGCGTGGGAGCTTTGGACTCGCGGGCCATCGCGCGCAGCCTGCGGGCTTCGGCGATGTCGTGAGTCAGCGGCTTTTCGCAATAGACCGCCTTCCCCAGTTCCATCGCCATCACCGCCGGCCGCGCGTGGTGGTGGTTGGGTGTCGCGATGAAGAACGCGTCAATCTGCTTGCCGATCTTGTCGAACATCACCCGGTAATCGGTAAAGGTCTGGAGCTTGGTCGGGTCCGGCCCTTTGTCCTGCATCCACCGCTTCACCGCCGCGTGCCGCTTCTCGTCCGGGTCCACGATGGCCACCACGTTGTCCTTGCTTTGGTTGACCAGCCAATCAAGGTGCGCGGAAAGCCCGCGGCCCCCGCAGCCGATCTGCACACAGTTGAGCTTGCTGCCCGGCTCCGCAGCCGCCAGCACATTGGGGACCGACAAGAGACGACCCGCGGACACAGCACCGGCGGCCAGCGCGCTTTGCTTGAGGAAGGAACGACGATTTAATGTAAGCTTCATAGTTGCCAGCAACTGCAGTTCTCGGCACAGCGTCTGCGCCTGGTACACATTCTCGCAGGCCAAACCAGGAAGCTCAATAGATTTTACACCTCCCCAACCAAGCCGCGCCAGCCTCGTGCGTCGTTGCCCGGGAATGCCCACTGCCCAACCCACGAGCCACGAACCGCCACACCATCCCGTCCCTGCAAACCTCCAAGCCCCCTCTCTCTAACCCCCTGCCTTCCTTCCGCCACCGTCTCATTAACACCTTGCTTCAGCAGACTACGGTCATCAAACCAATGAAATCGTCCCCGAACCCCCGTCCCCGCCGCCCGCCCTCGCCCCTGGAGCGTTAACGTTACAGGTCTATATGTACAAGGGATGTACAAGGGATGCACAAGGGATCCGTGCGCCATCATCCCCAGAGACTCAAAAGCCTATCCAGCAAGATCCCCCAATGGAAACACCCCCGCAAACCGCCGCCCCATCCGTTCGACCCCCTCGCGCAGTCAATGCAAGTCACCGGCTAACGCCTGATCCCTCAGAGCCAGGCCGAATAACTATCCGACCGAACACAGCGAACAGCCCTGAAATGCCTTTATCCATGCTGTTTTCTTCGTCGGCGGCGGGAGACCAACCGGGCTAACCAAGTAAAAAGGCCCGCCTGGGTCCCGAGTTCGACGCCGCGCGCTCATTCCAAAGAGCCGGCGTGATCCGCCGCTTCCGCCTCCCCTCACTGGCCCTTCATGGAAATGCATTATAGTGTATATTAGTCGGGAACGAATGGGACTTAAGGTTCAGTCAATCAAGCGGAAAACGATGGCGGTCATGATGCTCGCCACCGTTCTTGTGCTGCTGCTGACCGCAGCGGCTTTCACAACTTATGACCTGGTCACCTACCGCCAAAGCCTCGTTCACAGCCTGTCAGCGACGGCGGCGATCCTCGCGGACCACAGCACGACCGCGCTGGCGCTGCGGGACGAAAAAGACGCCCGCGCGACCCTGACGTCGTTGCGCGCCGATTCGCGCATTGTGGCTGGGGCGCTTTACGACGGCCAAGGCAACCTCTTTGTTCACTATCCCAAGCAGGCGCCTGCCAGCGCTTTTCCGTCGGCGCCCGCGAAAGGCGGCTACCGCTACGAAGGTGGGCGCGTGATTCTATTCCAGCCGGTTACGGAGGGTGGGATGCGCCTCGGGACACTCTATCTGAAATCCGACCTTCATCCCCTGTATGTTCGGTTGCGCTTCTACGGCGGGATCGCGTTGCTGGTTTTGTTCGGCTCGATCCTGGTGGCGTTGGTTATCTCCAACGGGTTGCAGCGGCAGATCACCCGTCCGATTCTCGCGCTCGCCGAGGTGGCCAGGGCGGTTTCCGAGCGCGGCGATTATTCAATCCGGGCGAGAAAGCTCAGCCAGGACGAAACGGGATTGTTGACTGATGCCTTCAACGGGATGCTCGCCCGCATCGAAGAGCAGACGGAGACGCTGCGCCAAAACGAGGAAATCCGCTCCTTCCTGGCTGCCATCGTGGAATCCTCCGACGACGCCATCGTCGGGGAAGACCTGGAAAGCAAGGTGGTGAGCTGGAATGCCGGCGCGGAGCAGATATTCGGCTATACGGCGGCGGAAATGCTCGGCCAGCCCATTACGCGGCTCCAGTCCTCCGACCGCCCCGGGGAGGAGGCGCTCATCCTGGAAGAGGTCCGGCGCGGGGGAATCCGCCACTTTGAGACGCTGCGCGTCCGTAAGGACGGCCAGCCCATCGACGTCTCACTCACCGTGTCTCCGATCCGGAATTCGCACGGCGACATCATTGGCAGCTCCTCCATCGCGCGCGACATTACCGATCGGAAGCAGGCGGAGCGGGACGTGAGGGAAAACCGCGCCCGCCTTTCCGGCGTCATCGGCTCGGCGATGGACGCCATCATCAGTGTGGATGCCGGGCAGCGCATCACCATGTTCAATGCCGCGGCCGAAAAGATGTTCCGTTGCCCGGCGTGGGAGGCGCTTGGGCAACCCCTTGACCGGTTCATCCCGGCGCGGTTCCGCGCGGCGCACCGCGAGCACCTCGCCGCCTTCGGCCGCACCGGTGTCACCAGCCGGGCGATGGGCCATCTACAGCCCCTCTCCGGCCTGCGGAATGACGGCGAGGAATTCCCCATCGAAGCCTCGATTTCCCACTTCGAGGTCGGTGGGGAACTGATCTACACCGTTATCCTGCGCGACATCACCGAGCGCAAACGGGCGGAAGAGCAGATCCGGCAGTTGAACGCCGAGCTCGAGCAGCGCGTCGAGGAACGCACGGCGGAGTTGACCACGGCCAACAAGGAGTTGGAATCTTTTACCTACTCGGTGGCCCACGACCTCCGGGCGCCGTTGCGGCACATTGACGCCTTCTCCAAGATACTGGAGGAGGACTGCGCGGACGCGCTGCCGCACGAGGCCGCGCATTACCTGCAGAACATCCGCAAAAGCGCCGCCAAGATGAGCCTGCTGGTGGATGATTTGCTCAATTTAGCCCGCATCGGCCGGCAGGAGTTGCGGCGGCAGCCGACGCCCCTCAGCGGGCTCGTGCGCGAGGTGCTGACCGACCTCAAAGAGGAAACCGTCGGCCGCACGCTCGAATGGCGCATCCAGCCGTTGCCCGCCATCGAGTGCGACCCCGGCCTGATGAAGCAAGTCTTTGCCAACCTCCTTTCCAATGCCGTCAAATATACCCGCCCCCGTCCGGTCGCGGTCATCGAAGTGGGTTACCGCAGGAAGAACGGCGACACCGCCGTCTTTGTCCGCGACAACGGCGTTGGATTTAATATGAAATACGCAGACAAGTTGTTCGGCGTCTTCCAGCGCTTCCATCGGGCCGAGGAGTTCGAGGGCACGGGCGTCGGCCTGGCTACGGTGGACCGCATCGTGCGCAAGCACGGCGGGCACATCTGGGCCGAGGCCGCGGTGGATCGGGGGGCAACGTTTTATTTTACCGTCGCCGGGTTGGAACAGGCGCCGGAGCCGGAGCAAGAGGAAATGGCCGCATGAACAACAACGAAGTGGAACTACTGCTGGTCGAGGACGATCCGAACGACGTGGAGCTGGCGCTGCTCGCCTTGCGAAAACACAAGCTGGCGAACAAAATTCATGTCGTCCGGGACGGTGAGGAGGCGCTGGATTTTGTCTTTGCTCGCGGAGCTTACTCCCACCGCACTTCGAATGGTCCGCCCAAGGTTATCCTGCTCGACCTGAAACTGCCCAAGGTCAGCGGCCTGGAAGTGCTCAAGGCGGTCAAAGGCGACTCTCGCACCCAAGCGGTGCCGGTGGTGGTAATGACCTCATCCCGCGAGCAACGCGACATGATCGAGGGCTACCGTTTGGGGGTCAACAGCTACATCCAGAAGCCGATTGATTTCAACCAGTTCCAAGCTATCATCCGCGATCTCGGCTATTACTGGCTGGTGGTGAATCAGAGCCCGCCGCCCGAAGCTTTCCCGATCTACGAATGAGCCCAGCGCGCATCGTCACCATGAACCCCGCGCGGACCAACTACCTCTCCTTCCATGGACTTGCCTTTATCCACATCTCCTTGGCCCCTGATCGAACCCTGCTGATACCCACTGTGCAAGCCCGGCCCGCCTCCTTCTCCTTTTGCTCGCACCCCGACAGCCTGCCTGCCACGCCGCCAACGGCGTCATTCATATCAGCTCAGGCCAACGCCCTGGGTTCATGGCCCCATTGTGCATTGCAGGCACGACGCCAGCGGCGTCACTCATACCAGCCCAGGGTATAACGCCCTGGGTTCAGTGCATTGCAGGCACGACGCCAACGGCGTCACTCATATCAGCCCAGGGCAACGCCCTGGGTTCATGGCCCCATTATGCACCGCAGGCCAACGGTCTGCTTCATCCGCTGACCTGGGCTGGAGCAACCTCAACCATCCAGAACGGCTCTTGAGGCCTCAACCTCCCAGCCAGGCCGTTGGGCCCCGTTTCTCAATCCAGAGGGCGTCGCATCCTCCAGCGAAGCACGACCTACCCTGGTTACGTGCTTACGCCAACTTCCCTGCCAGCTCGGAATAAATCTGCAGCGTCCCCCGCGCCATGGCTTCCGCGCTGAATCGTTCGAACACCGCCCGCCGCCCGGCTTCCCCCAGCGCCCGCGCGCGTGCCGGATTCAGCAACAATTCTTCGATCGCCTCGGCCAGCGCCGGCGCGCTATCTGCCGCGCACAGCAATCCTCCGCCGGTCATCTCCAGCAGTTCGGGGAAGGCCGCCGTCCGAGGTTGCACCACCGGGACGCCCGTCGCCAGCGCCTCGATGACATACAGCCCAAACGCTTCTCCGTAGCGTGCCGGCGCCGAAAACACGGACAGCGACCGCAAGAACTCCAGTTTGCCGGCGCGGTCGAGGTTGGGATGAAACTCCACCTCGCCGAGCAGCCCGCTGGCTTTTAATCGCTCGCGCATCGAATCCACGAATGCCCCGTCCGCCGGCCCGCAACTGCCGCCCACCCGCAGCTTGAGTTGCCCGACGCGACCGCGCTGCCGCAAGAGGACGTAGGCCTCGACCAACGTGTCCAGCCCTTTCTCCGGGCACATCCGCGCAAAAAAGCCCAGTATCGGAACGCCCGCGCCTTGGACTTTGGACTTTAGACTTTGGACTCCGTCCTCAGGACTTTGGACTTTAGACTTTAGACTCCGCCCTCCCCCCTCCGCATACCCCTCCAGATTGATTCCATTATAGACCACCCGCACACGATCCGCGGCCAAGCCAAGCCGCTCGCGCATGAGGTCGCCGAAATAGCGGCTTGGCGCGACGAATCGGTCCACCTCCGCCGCCCGTTCGGCCAGCACCTGCCAACAGGCCGCGCGTTGCCTCTCGGGCAGGGCGTCGAGGAAAGAATCCTCGCCTTGCAACGCGCAGGCCACCGGGACGCGCAGCTCCGCCTTGAGACGGCGCACCATGCCGATCAGTAGCGCATTGGACAAGCAAACCACGTCCGTCCTCGGCTGCGTCTTGAGCCACGTGATGAGTTCCTCGATTTCCCGCGCTTGATTTCCCGCCTCGCCTCGCAACATCGACAGCGTCAACTCCCCCAGGTCCGCCGCGCGGGTCTTGGCCGCCTTGCCCCCCGCCCATTTCAACAGGCGGCGCGACGCAAACAAGTCGTGCAGCCATCCCGGCGCTCCCCGGAACAGCGCCGCCTTCTGTTGGAGGTAAACGTTGATGCCGCCGAAGAAAACCGGCGTGCCCGCGCTCTGGTCCTCCTCATCCAGCGTCAGGGGCAGATAAAGCGGCACCATCAGGGCTTGGTGGCCCAGCTTGCGCAGCCCGGCGACCAGCGCATTATCGCGGAGACACCCCCCGCAATACATCGTGCCGGCGCCGGGCGTTAATTGGATCACGTTCACCGCTGAAACCAGCTTCGCGTGGGCTTGAGGTTCGGTTTCGCCTCCAGGCGCAGAATCGGGACGGCGCCTGCGGCCGCCGCGCTCGCCCGCCAGTGCCGGCGCGTTGCCATACCGATTGTGAGAACGGTTTCTGGAGTCATGGTGCGGCGTGCTCGACGCTCACCGATGAACTTTGCTCCGACGCTCCCCATGCGTCAAGCCGCAGCGGATATTTGGAATCTGGCACATCCCGGCGGCGCCCTCACCCAAAATGCCTCAGCCGCCGCCTGCCTTGGGTTGCGCCCAGGACCTTCCCGCAGCGCGGGTTACATTTCTGTGACAGAGGAAGATTTCTGAAAAATCCTGTTGACCCGCACCCTCCTTTTTGATCTAATGCCTCCACTTATGAGCGCTGCAATAAGGAAGCGTCATTATCAGCTTGCCTTGTTGTGGTTGGATGCTCGTGATGAAAAGCAGAGTTCTTTACTAGTAGAAGTGCCAGAAAACCCAAACTTATGAAAATTAACCATGCATTCTTGAGGGGCGCTATTGTATCTGCGGTCGTTTCACTGGGCGTGAGCGCTTTGGCCGCGGACATCGCCACCATCGAAGGTCAAACTAGCGGATCATTGGTCACGCTGGACTCGGGTCCGGTCGTCACCGCCATTCTGTCCGCGCCAGGCACCCTTGATGGATACACTTACTCTTCTTATTCATTTCTCGTTCAGGATACGACCGGGTCGCTCGACATATACGGCCTGAGTTCTACCTTTGGTTACACTCCCACCGTGGGTGATGCAATCACTGTCTCCGGCACTTTCTCTCCGTACCACCAGATTCCGGAGATCGGCACCGTGACCGCTGCCAGCGCGATTTCCTCGGGCAATCCGCTTCCCGGGATCACCACCACCACGATTCCCATCGCGAGCGCGAGCGGCACTGGGACGCTTCCGTTAAGCCTGGCCGGCACCCTCCTGACGATAGACAACGTCACTTTGTACACCGATTCAGCAGCTACCGTTCCTGCCTCGGGCAGCTTCGCCGCTCACGCCAACACGACTCTCTACATGAAAGACACCGACGGCAATATCATGGAACTCTACGTCTGGGCCTCCTC
>Ga0335078_10013874_pt1 | contig 11941 bp, 6 predicted proteins | sample Lox_Sample_32_FD_206711 | JGI IMG/M metagenome (GOLD analysis project Ga0335078, IMG submission 206711) | Soil microbial communities from Loxahatchee National Wildlife Refuge, Florida, United States - Lox_Sample_3.2 | ecosystem: Environmental > Terrestrial > Soil > Wetlands | place: USA: Florida... | reverse complement strand
GGGCTGCCGAGCAAACGGGGAGCGATATAACTGATCAGGCCGCGCTGCTGCAAACTGCCGACATCCGACTTGAAGGTGATGGTGTGGTCCCGGCCGCGAAAATTCAGCCGGGTGATATTAAGTGAGACCCGCGGGCTGACTCCAGTCTGACCCAGAGCTTGATTCGTACCGATGGCGGTTGGCTGCCCAGTCTGAAACTCAAGGCCGAAACCGTACTGGAAGGTATAGCGTTTGGCCTCCTGCACATCAACCAGAACATCCTTGGTTGTCTCTTCCCCATTGGGATTCTGCACCGCGGTATCCACCTGGTTGAAAATGCCAAGGTCATAGAGGCGTTGCTGCGACTGCAGCATATCGATCTGGCTGAGGGGGTCGCCGGAGCTGACCTGCAGTTCGCGGTTTACCACGTAGGGCTTGGTGTGAACCATGCCCGAGACCAGTACCTGGCCAACGAAAACCCGCTCCCCTTCCTGAATGGTGAAGGTCACATCCACGCGATTGGCAGCGTTCGGAGCCGGTTTGGCCGTCGCCTCGAAAGTCGCCTGGGGGAAACCGTGATTGAAGTAGTAGTTGAGAAGGTTGTCGCGATCCTGGGCGATGTTGTATTCCGAGAACGGCTGTCCCTCGGCGGTGTTGAGTTCCGCGCTCAGCTGGGCTTCCGGGAAGCTCTTGTTGCCGACGATATGAAATGCTCCCACCAGGGTTTGCGGGCCCTCATCGATCGCGAGTGCGACTGCCAGATCATTTTCATGGCCCTGGTAGTCATCGGTGACCGTCGGTGTGATCTTGACATCCTGAAACCCGTTCGCCTTATACAGATTCTCCAAACCGCGGACGTCGTTGGCCAGCAAGGCTTGCGTATATCGGCCCTGGGCGAATAGTCGGCTGGCGGCTTGTACCTGCAAACGAGGCCGTAACATGTCCGTGCGGAAATAATGGTTGCCGGTGATCTCCAGCTTTACCAGCTTGTGGCGTGCACCGGCATCGATCACGTAAACAATGTGCCGAACGTTCTTGACCAGGTCGGTCTGCTGCTTTAGACCCACCTTGGGATCAAAGTAGCCCCGGGTTTGCAGATAGTTCAGCAGGTTGCGGCGGCCTTCGTTCAGTAGATCCTCGTCGACCGCGTTTTCCTCGAAGATGGGCACATTTTGTTTCAGCACGCGCTGCGAGATCTTGAAACCGTCCGCCTCAATCACGACCTTCGGGCCAGGGGTAATTTGCAGCGTGTAGTCCACCAGATTGGCCTGAGGACGATAGGATTTCTTGGCGATCAACACCTGGGCGAGCAATCGATTCTGTTTCTGGTACCGGTTGCGCAGTCGTTCCAGCGCGTTGCTGGCGCGGGCCTCGGAGACCAGATCGCCCGGCCGCAGTTTGGCGATGTTCTGAATCTGCTTCTGGTCGCAGGATGGATCGCAGTCCGCTACCACCGCTCCCACGCGCGCCTGAGGCCCCGGGTCGAAACGAAAAACGACGGCGATCTGCTGCGTGGCTGGGTCTGGCTTCTCTTCAAGGATTACGGAGGACCGATAATAACCGTTCTCCTCGGCGAGCTGTTTGATGTTAACCAGTGCCCGGTCCATTTTCTCGCTGCTGTAGGGCTCTCCCAGGGAGAACTTCGAGGCATTCACAATCTGGCCGGCGGTCGGACGATGGGGCGCGCCCTCGGCGCGGACCTCGCCGATGAAATAATTAGCCGTAGTCACAAACGACAGCGCCACGTTTCCGTCCGGCGTGTTCTCCGCTTCCACGCGAATGTCTGCGAAACGCCCGGTTGCGTACAGCACCTTGATGCTTTGCCGGAGAAGATCGCGGTCCAGCGGGGCACCCTGTTTTTGGGGCAGTAGCTGGCGAAGTTGATCCTGGTCCCTGGAAGAGGCTACATGGGGCCAGCGAATCTGTTCTACGGTCAACCCCTGATACCTGGTCATGGAATCCGCTGCTGAAACCTGCGGTTGCGCTTCGCTCGCCTGACGGTTCGCAACTCCGGAGGCAACAGCGCTGGCTTCCCTGGCGGACACAGCCGCCAGGGCCAGTGCCATCAAGGTTTTAAGCGGAACTCTCCTCAGTTGCCAGAAGTGCAAGTGGGTCCCTCGGCGCAGGTCCAAATGGTCAATAGCTTCGATGAAACTGTAGACATCGCTGTTGTTTTGCGGCCACGATCGCTGCCATCGGGCGCTGCTCGGGAAACAAAATCCATCGCAGCGAGCGCCTTGAAGGAGGACGGCTCCGAGCCGCACCCTAAATCCCTCCCTGATGACCGCATCGCTGCAATTCCCCGGCGGAACCTATAATAAAGGTTTGTACGGCGAGAAACGGTGATCTCTTTGGAACTGGATGACAGATATTCGCGTCAGGTGCTCTTCCCTGGGATCGGCCAGAGCGGCCAGCGCAAGCTGGCGGGGTCGAAGATTGCCATCGTCGGCTGTGGCGCCACTGGCTCCGGACTGGCTTCCCTGCTGGCTCGCGCCGGGGTAGGAACCATTCGTATCATCGATCGCGACTATGTCGAACTCAGCAATCTGCAGCGGCAATCGCTCTTTGACGAGAGCGATGCCGCCGAGTCCTTGCCCAAGGCCGTTGCCGCTGCGCGCAGTATTGCTGCCTGCAACTCGCAGATTGTGGTCGAGCCGCACGTGGCGGATGTTACGCCGGCGAACATCGCTCTACTGCTGGCAGACGTTCAACTTATCCTCGATGGCACCGACAACTTCGAAACCCGATACCTGCTCAACGACTTTGCCGTGAAGAATTCCCTTCCCTGGATTTATACCGCGGCAGTGGGCAGTTACGCGGTCAGCCTGAATATAGCGCCGGGGCGAACAGCGTGCCTGGGATGCATATTTCCTGAGCCCCCAACCGGCACGTTTCAAACCTGCGAAACGGCGGGCATTCTGAATTCGGCGGCGAGTCTGGCGGCGTCAATCGCAGCGACCGAAGCCTTGAAACTTCTCTCCGGCAACGAGGAGAGATTGCGGCGCACGCTTCTATCCTTTGACCTTTGGCGGAACGAGCGAGCTGAAGTCGCGGCCGAAAGACGGCCGGGATGCCGTACCTGTGAGGCCGGTGAGTTTCCGCATCTTGCCGGCGAGCGGCGCCCCCACATTACGCTCTGCGGGCGTAACTCGGTGCAGATCCATGAACGTGAACGCCCGCTGGACTTCGAGGAAATGAGCGAACGGCTGAAAGCGCATGGCACGGTTCGCCACAACAGTTTCGTCCTCAAGTTCTGGCATGAGCCCTATGAGCTGACCTTGTTTCCCGACGGCCGGGCCATTGTCAAGGGAACCAGCAATACGGCTGTAGCCAGAAGTCTCTATGCCCGCTTCATCGGAAGCTGACAAAAGCCGCGCCCAGAGCGGCATTCAGGTGTATGATCCGGTCAGCGGGAGACGGATGGCGGATTCGCCAGGCTGCCCCGCGAGCGATTTCCGAATTTGACCCGGTTTGTGGAGGATCCTATGCGTCTGATGTCTGTTCTGTGCCTGCTTCTCTTGCTCTGCGGATTGGCCGTCGCGCAGGTAAGCGTGATCGGTGGAACTGCCAGCTACTGGTCGCCGGCTTACGGCGTGTACGCCGCCCCTTTTGTTCCCCTGATCAACACTCCATCCGTGACCCTGTCCACGGTTTCGCCGATGGCAGTGGGAGCCAGCAACGCCACCTTCGGCAACGTAGCCGGTGCGACCAATGCAACTCTATCCAGCGAATTTGTAGCTGCGCCTCCGGTGGGCGTGTACAGTGAGCCAGTGTGGTATGGCGAACCTCCTGCGGGTGGCCTCACCGAGCCTATGCACTATGGCCACATGATGGACAGGGCGATGCGGCATGAGCCCATGCGCGGTCACGAGGAAGGAGAGGAACGGGGCTTTGACTTTATTACAACTCCTGCAGAGAGCCGAGAGAGCGTCGCCCGCCTGATGACCGGCCCTGCGCCGAAAGCCTCCAGGACCTATACCAATCAGGACGTCGACAACGTTAACCAGAAAAACGGCACAGTAAAGTACGACGGCAAGACGGAACACCTCTAAGACGTACCGGCGTTGAGCAGATACTCTTATCCGCCGCTTTTGACGTTGAATGTCCAAGTCAAAGGCGGCGGACATTCTTGTCCGCCCCACGAACCGAAAACGGTGTATAGTTCCTCTGCCCCCCGCAGACCTGACGGAGTACACCCATGCTGGACAGGAAACTTTCCATCCGATTGAGAGCGACTCTGGCGATCTTCACCCTCTCCCTGTTCGTGACCGGCGCCTGCGCCGCCGAGGTGCTGCACAACTTCTTCGGCAATAGAGAGGACGGCTCCAATCCCGAGGGAAGCCTGATCTTCGATGCAGCCGGCAATCTCTATGGCACGACCGCGTACGGGGGCCCTGATATCGACAAAAAGCATGGGACGGTATTCGAGTTGACGCCGAATGCTGACGGGAGCTGGACGAAAAAGGACCTGCATGACTTCGGCCGGGACCCCGATGGCGTCTCTCCCGTAGCCAGCCTGGTCTTCGATTCCGCCGGCAACCTCTACGGCACGACCATCACTGGCGGTCACGATCTCACCAGCGGTATCGTGTTTGAGCTGATGCCTAACGGCGACGGAAGCTGGACGGAGAACATACTGCGCTTTTTCTTCCCGGATGGTCCGCGCGGATCCGCACCCGCCGACGGCCTGATCTTCGATTCCATGGGCAATCTTTATGGCACAACTACCACTGGCAGCCTTACGGGCGTGGTGTTCGAGCTGAAGCCCAAGGCTGGCGGGACTTGGACGGAAAAAGTGCTGCACTCTTTCAGCGGCGGGAATCAAGGGTCGTTTCCCTACGCAGGTCTGATCCTTGATGCCGCGGGGAATCTTTATGGAACGACCGCCGGGACGTTACGAATTGGCGAGGACATCATCGACTACGGCACGGTATTCGAATTGATGCCGTCGGCCGGGGGAGGTTGGGACTTCAAAATACTGCATGAATTCAAAAACGACGGTAAAGATGGGTTTACTCCGGTTGCCGGTCTGACCTTCGATGCCGATGGCAATCTCTACGGTACAACTTACGGCGGTGGGAACTTCGGCGGTGGAACTGCTTTCGAGTTGACGCCCAATGCGGATGGGACCTGGACGGAGAAGATTCTGCACAAATTCAAGAATGACGGCAAAGACGGCTACTCGGTCCGAGGCGGCCTAACCTTCGACTCCGCCGGTAGCCTCTATGGTACGACCGTCGCTGGCGGCTCTGACAACATGGGGACGGTGTTCAAGTTGACTCCCACGGCAGAGGGACGCTGGACCGAAAAAATCGTGCACAACTTCAAGAACGACGGCAAAGACGGGAACGCACCCTTCGCCGGAGTGATCATCGATGCCTCCGGCAATCTCTACGGTACGACACGCACCGGCGGGACTCACAACGGGGGCACCGTGTTTAAGATCACGCCTTAGGCAACATCTGGCCGAGTATCAACTTCTAATCGACGCCTAGAAAAGGGGGTGGAGCGGACATTCGTGTCCGCCCCACACGAACCGGCCTACTTCATAAATTGTCCCTGCCCGCCACCGGCCCACGGGTCGTACTTCAGCGAAAACTGAATCCGATCCGGAATTGGAGGATGGCTGTAGTAGAGAAAAACATCGAGCGGATTGGGTTTGGGATCGGACAAGCCCACCTCGCCCAGAATCTGAAAAGCTTGTGCTGCAACCTGGCCAGAGTCGGGCGTCAGCCCGTGCGTGACCTCCAGTCCGTATTGGTCGGCCTGATGCTCGAAATGGCGGCTGAAGGCGCTAATCACGGGACTGCTGATAAAAGTAAATGCCGATAGCAGCAAGAGCATGGCCGGCAATGACGCCCAATCCTCCAGGCCGCGGATGGCCCAGCCCGTGCTCCAGCGCCCCAACACCCAACCGATGGTTCGATAGGCGACGTAAAAGAGGAGGAGTGAGATCGCGGCAAAAAATGCCAGCCCCTTCGGGACGTGCTGCAGAACGTAATGGCCCATTTCGTGACCGGCGACAAAAACAATCTGTGGTGTATTCATCTTCGCGATGGTCGTGTCCCACACCACAATGCGCTTGGAAGCGCCCAGGCCGGTCACATAGGCATTGAGGTCGATGGTCTTTTCGCCCGCGCCCATCCAGAACATGCGTTGCGGAGGAATATTCTCGCCTGCGCGCTGAACTAACTTCTCCAGGCTGGCGGTGAGCTCAGGGTCCTTCTGCTGCAATGGCTCGAACTTGTGAAACATGGGATCGATCACCCAAGGTCCGATGAAAAACACAAAGGCGCCAATCGGCATGGCGAGCAGCCAGAAATAAAACCACCAGCGCCGCGGGCTGCGGCGAATGGCAAGATACAGGAGCCAGATGAAGATCGTTCCCAGCACCAATGCAATCAGCTCCGCCTTTACCCAATCCCAGCTCCAGGAACCCCAGCTTTGGATGGAAATTCCGTAGTCCTTCTCGACCGCCTCGCCATAGATATCGAGGGGAAGGGTCAACACGGCGATAGACAGCAGAAGCAAAGGCGAAAAAATCAGGCTCTGCAGCACGGGGCGTCTGCTGAACCTCTCCGCCAAATCCCGGTACCGCGCCGCAAGCCTCCAGTGCAGAATGAGCCACAGGACAACTAATCCGTAGATGAAGCCGAGCAGCTCCAGGCGAAATCGAACGGCGCCCAAAGCATGGGCTTTCCTGTAAAGCTCGGGAGGCAACGTGTAAGCCGTGACCTTCCGCGAAGACTGCGATGATACTGCAGGCTCGGTTGTAGCGGCCGAAGATGACTGCGCGGTCGCTGCAATCGGAAGCCCCAACAGCAGCAGAAGAATTAACACCACAAACATTCGAAACCGAGAATGCATCCGTGTGACTCCTCTTGGTTCAGCGTTGCATCGCGCTCTCCAGGTCTGTGAAGAACTCCGGATAAGAAATGACGGCAGCATCGGCGCCATGGATGGTGGTTTCCCCGTGGGCGCGTAGCGCGGCCACGGCGAAGGCCATAGCGATCCGATGGTCGCCGAACGAATCGATTTCGGCTCCGTGCAACTCTTGACGTCCGGGGATCCGCAAGCCGTCGTCGCGCTCTTCTACCTCGACTCCCATGGCACCCAGATTGGTGGCGACAGCGGCAATGCGGTCCGACTCCTTTACTCTAAGCTCGCGCGCATCGCGAATGTCGATTCCGTCAGTGGTGTAGGGGGCAATCGCTGCCAGCACGGGAATCTCATCTATCAGCATTTCGGTCTGCGGACTACGAATGGTGGCGCCCTTCAGCTCGGCTCCGCGCACCTCGAGAGTGCCGATCAGTTCTCCGTTGCGTTCTTCCAGTTGTGCGACCGAAATGTGCATTCCCATACCGCCGAGGAGATCCAACAGCGCGCTGCGAGTAGGGTTCATGCCGAGACCGGTGATGATCAATTGAGAATCCGGAAACAACGCTGCCGCACAAATGAAGAAAGCCGCGCTCGAAAGATCGCCCGGAATGGTGGCTTCAATGGCATGCAGCTTTTGCCCGCCTCGTATAAACACATCCCGACCCTCCTGCTTGATTTCGGCGCCGAAGGCTCGCAGAGCTAATTCGCCGTGATCGCGGGTGCGGACCGGTTCTGAGACGCGTGTCTGCCCCGCCGCGAACAATCCGGCAAACAGCAGCGACGACTTCACCTGCGCGCTGGCCACCGGCATTTTGTAATCAATCGGCCGTAGATGCCCACCTGTGATTCGCAAGGGAGGACGTCCGCCGTCGCGCGCTGTAATCTTCGCGCCCATGGCCTCAAGCGGAGCAATGATGCGTGCCATCGGCCGCCGCGTAAGCGATTCGTCTCCGATCAACTCGCTGCTGAATTCCTGCCCGGCGAGAATGCCACTCAACATGCGCATGGTCGACCCGGAGTTGCCACAATCGAGTGCCGCCGACGGAGTTAGTAACTCTGGACCACGGCCATGAATTGTGACAGAATTTTGCGATCGCTCCCACTGCACTCCCAACGTTTTCAGGCAGGCCAGGGTACTCGCGCAATCGGCGCCGGTGGAGAAATTTTCCAGCCGGGTAGTACCGTCGGCAATGCCCGCCAGCATGCCGTACCTGTGGGAAATCGACTTGTCTCCGGGCAGGCGCAGGGTTCCCGCTACTGTCCGCGGGGGACGAACTACGATTGAGCCTGCGTGCATCATGCAACTCCAATATAACGGAATCGAACAGGGAGAGGACTGGCCCTGGCCGGGATGACAAAATCCAGGATGAGGCTATAATTGTGCCGGCAAATGGCACTGACCTCTGGCACGAAACTGGGGCCTTACGAAATTCAATCGCCGCTCGGCGCCGGCGGCATGGGCGAAGTGTATCGCGCCCGCGATACCAGGCTCGACCGCATTGTCGCGATTAAGGTTCTCCCCAAGCATTTTCAATCGGATACTGATTTGAAGGCGCGCTTCGAGCGCGAAGCCCGCGCCGTTTCCGCGCTGCAGCACGCACACATCTGCACCCTCTTCGATGTAGGCAACCAGGACGGGGTTGGGTACCTGGTGATGGAGCACCTGGAAGGCGACACCTTAGCGGCGCGCTTGCAGAAGGGGCCGCTTCCAGCGGAACAGGTTCTCAAGATTGGGATCGAGATTGCCGACGCCCTGGACAAAGCGCATCGCCATGGCATTGTTCACCGGGATCTGAAGCCCGGCAACATAATGCTGACCAAATCCGGCGCAAAACTGATGGATTTCGGATTGGCCAAGGGACAAGGGTCTCCCGCGGGCAGTGGAGCAAGCGGGCCGCTTACACCGTCCATGCCCACCTTGAACGTGGCCTCGCTTACCTCGCCCGCCGGTCCGCTCACTCAGAAAGGCATGATCGTGGGCACATTTCAGTACATGGCGCCGGAAGTATTGCAGGGCGCCGAAGCCGACGCTCGCTCCGATATCTTTAGTTTCGGATGTGCGCTGTACGAGATGACCACCGGCAAGCGTGCTTTCGAGGGAAAGTCCCAGGTGGGGTTGCTGGCTGCCATTCTGGAAAAAGAGCCGGAGCCTATCCGGGCTTCGCATCCTATGACGCCGCCGGCACTGGAACACGTCATCCAGCGTGCAATGGAGAAGAATCCGGAAGACCGCTGGCAGAGTGCCGCCGATGTTTGCGGGGAGCTGAAGTGGGTCGCCGAATCCAACAGCGCCGTGGCCGAGCCGGTTGCGGCGGGAACGCGAGAAAAGAAAAGCGGCGTATTAGCCTGGTCGGCGATCACAGCCCTCGCGCTAGCCACTGTGCTGTTGGGGATCGGCTACGTGCGGCGAGCAACAGCGCCAGTTCGTGTCTTGCGGGCGACGATCGTCGCGCCGGAAAAGCGTTCTTTCGAACCTTTCAGTTTTGCCCTCTCGCCCGACGGAACCAAGCTCGCCTTTGTGGCCTCCAATGCTGAAGAAGGATCCCAACTATGGGTGCGTACGCTGAGTTCCGCAACGGCGCAACCACTGGCCGGCACCGAGGATGGCGAGTTTCCCTTCTGGTCGCCAGATAGCCGCTACATCGGCTTTTTTGCCGCAGGCAAACTGAAAACCATAGATGCCAGCGGTGGCGCGGTACTTACGCTCGCCGATGCGCCATTGGGTAGAGGTGGAAGCTGGGGACGGGACGGCACCATCCTTTACGCACCGGCCGCTTCGTCTTCGATCTTTCGAATTTCGGAGAGCGGCGGGACGCCCCACGCGGCGACCGTTTCCGACAAAAGCTCACCCATCTCGCAACGCTGGCCGGTTTTCCTGCCCGATGGGCGCCATTTTGTGTACTGGTCATTGACGATCAACAATGGCGCTCTCTATCTAGGCTCTCTGGATTCAACCGCGGTTTCGCCGATTACGCAGTCTCCCACCCGCGCCGAATATTTTGACGGGAAACTCATCTACATCCGCGACGGCAACCTTATGGCGCAGGAGCTCGACTTGAAGAGATCTGCGCTGATAGGAGAACCGGTCTCGATCGCCGAGCTGGTTGCGACCGACGACCGCGGAGCGGCTGCCTTTTCGCTTTCCAATGACGGCAAGCTAACCTACATAGGCGGCACGGGACCGGCGGCGATTCTCGGTATTTATGATCGCAGCGGCAAGCAGCTAAGGACGGTCGATACCGGGACGTTTGTTACCGGGTATTTTTCGCCCGATGGTAAAAAAGTCGCAGCCAGCCGCAACAATCCGGGGCGCGGCATGGAGATCATGATCTACGATCTGGCGCGCTCCACCAAGACCCAGTTCACCTTCGCCCAGTCGCGGGACGACGATCCGGTCTGGTCGCCGGACAGCAACCAAATCATTTTTGATTCCTCGCGGAGCGGCAAGACCGACATCTACATGCGGCCCGCCGATGGCAGCCGGGAAGAGCAGTTGGTCTATCACGACGATACGGACAAGTATCCAACGAGCTGGTCAGCGGACGGAAAATATGTGGCGTACGAAGATCTCACCGGGCAGGACATCCACATTTGGGCGATGCCGATGACGGGAGAGCGCAAGCCCTTCCCGGTGTTAGAAGAAAAGTTTGCTACCCGGCAGCCTGCGATTTCGCCAGACGGAAAATGGATCGCCTACTACTCCAATGAGTATGGCAAGTGGCAGGTTTACGTCACCTCGTTTCCGAAGCCGAATGGAAAGTTTATGGTGGGCGATGGCGTAGGACCAGCCTGGCGCCACGATGGCAAAGAACTCTTTTACGTGGATTCGAGCAATCGGATTGTCGCAGTCGAGGTCACCGCTCGGGGCGATAGTCTGGAATTAGGCCAACCCCAGGTGCTCAAGCAGATTCCGCTCGATAGCGGCAACGTGTTCCACGTCTCGGGCGACGGCCAGCGCTTCCTCATGGCCATCCCACCGCAGCAAAATGCCACGGGAATGAACCTGGTGGTGAATTGGCAGGCCGAGCTCAGACGTTAAGCGAAAAGGCTGGAATCATTCATTCCGCAGCGCCACCATCGGATCCACCTGGGCCGCCCGCCGCGCGGGAATGTAAGTCGCAAGCAAAGCCACCAGGAATAACATCGCCGGCATTATCGAAAACGTCAAGAGATCGGTCGGGCTGACGCCAAACAACAAACTCCTTATCAGGCGAGTCAGAGCTAGCGCGCCAGTGACTCCGATGGCGAGGCCGACAGCAAGGGTCCAGACACTCTGCCCTAACACCATCAGCAAGAGTTGAAATGGTTGAGCCCCCAGGGCCATGCGAATACCAAATTCGTGTGTCCGCTGGCCTACCGAGTACGCAATTACGCCGTAAATACCGGCCATCGCCAGGAGCAGGGCAAGGGCGGCAAACGTGCCCAGCAGCGTGAGCACGAAGCGGCGCCGCTGCAGCGATTCGGAGATAACTTGCTCCATGGAAATGACCGTGACCGGCTGATCGCGATCGACCGACCAGATCAGATCCCGGATGACGGGCGCGAGACTGAGAGGAGCCTGAGTACTTCTGACGATTAAGTAAGTGGTCAGCGTGCCCTGGGAAAACTGGGCAAAGCTGTAGTAGATGGCAGGCTGAGTGTCGGTTTCGAGCGAGTCCTGTTTCACATCGGCAACAACGCCCACGATCTCCCCTGGCACTGGTGGCCCCCAGTCTTTCATCACCACTCGTTTCCCGATCGCACTCTGCCCCGGCCAGAAACGCTGAGCCATCGTCTGGTTGATCACCAGGGCGGTTGGGCGGTCTGGCAGGTCTTGCGGAGTAAAAGTTCGGCCCTCCAGCAGCCGGATTCCCAGAGTACGGAAGTAGTCCGGCGTAGCCGTCAGAATCTCTGCTTCGGGTTCGTTTCCGGGCTCATACTCGTGACCCTCAAGCTCCACATCGGTAACTGGAACTGAATTGAACGGCAGAGTCCCTGCGGCAGCCACCGACTGAACTCCGGGCAATGACTGCATGCGTTCCAGAACTGCATGAACAAACCGGGTACGCTGCGGAAGCTCAGGATAGCGAGAATCCGGTAGGGT
>Ga0335078_10013873_pt1 | contig 11942 bp, 8 predicted proteins | sample Lox_Sample_32_FD_206711 | JGI IMG/M metagenome (GOLD analysis project Ga0335078, IMG submission 206711) | Soil microbial communities from Loxahatchee National Wildlife Refuge, Florida, United States - Lox_Sample_3.2 | ecosystem: Environmental > Terrestrial > Soil > Wetlands | place: USA: Florida... | reverse complement strand
AGCGACGGCCTACTGGGTAATGGTGGGGACGGTCGTGGCGACAGTCGGCGTCTTTTGTGGCTGGAGTCAGGCGCCGGTCACTCATGCCCTGGTGGCTTCGTGTCGGATATCCTCAGCTAGTTGCCCGGTGGCCTGCGGAACCCAAGTCACCTGAGCCACCGTAGATCGAACGGCGGTGCCCCGACGGTACTGGCGAATCAATGGCCGACGAGAGGTGCTCAGCCGGTCGGCGGAGGGGGTAGTCCCAGGTCATGACGGAGTCGCACGAAGTTCGGTGCTGACGCACTGTGGAGAGTCGTGGCGCTAGCGATGTCATCACCCACGCCGACCCCTCCGTCCTGCGCTGCTCGGTACGCCGCAGCCAGGTAGTACATGTATTGCTGATTGTCAGCGACGACAGCGTCGACGTCGACGGCAATATCCGGCACCTCGTTCTTGATCCTCTGAAGCACCACTTGAAGCGCCTCGGTGTCTCGATTCAGCGAGGGTATCTCCGCCAAGGCGTCCGCCCGCACCGCGAACTCTCCCGGTGAACACGAGCACGGCAGCGCTGCATCTGCGGCGAGCGCGGCATGGAAACGGTCGCCATCCGCATTCACTGGAGCCACGGCCGCCAGGTATTGCGCTGCCGCGTCGGCAACGGCACCTGTCACGGGCGCCGCAGACGCTGAAGCTGAGCTGGCAGACGGTGTCGACCCCGGGCGGGAGTTGGATCCAACCTGGCGGTGCCCGATGAACACGAACAGGCCGGCAGTCGCCACCAACGTGACCATAAGCGCCGCGAGCGTCCAGTGCATGATGTGAGCACCGCCCGGCGCAGCCGGGGGAGGTACCGCAGGATCTAGATACAGTGCCGGGGGCGGTGGCGGCGGGTACAGAGGAGGCGGTGCCGGATAGAGAGGCGACGCCAACTCCGGCGGCCACTCAACTTGCCGGGTGGTTCCGGGTCCATCCTGCCGCGGACGCTACCATCGGCCTCAAGCTCTCTCGCTGCCCGATGGCGCTTCGTTGCAGGAAGGCCTGCACAGCGCGACTGAGATCTGCGCCTGACTAGCGCGATCGCGGATCGGGAAGCTCGGTGGCGAGGCCGTGCTGCTCGATCGCCGCGGCGACGACATGGCGGGGGAGGCGATCCTGGCGAGCCAATCCATCGAGCACCGCGACCGCGACCGATGCGGCATTCACCTCGAAGTGACTGCGCAGGGCGGCGCGGGTGTCGCTCCGTCCGTAGCCATCGGTGCCGAGCGGGATGAATGGGCCCGGGACGAAACGTCCGATCTGATCCGGAACCGCCTTCATATAGTCGGTCACCGCGACGATGGGCCCGTCATCGCTGCCGAGCTGCTCGCTGACGTGCGACACGCGAGGTTCGGCGTCGGGATGCAGCCGGTTCCAGCGCTCGACCTCGAGCGCATCCTGGCGCAGCAGCTGAAAGCTCGTCGCGCTCCAGACCTCGGCGGCGACGTCGTGCTGCTCGAGCAGCATCGCCTGGGCTTCCAGTGCCGCCTGGATGGCGCTGCCACTCGCGACGATGCGGGCGCGTTGGGCACGCTCCTGCTCCGGCGCGCGATACAGGTAGAGCCCGCGCAGGATGCCCTCCTCGGTGCCGGGCGGCATCGCCGGCATCGGATAGTTCTCGTTGTACAGGGTGATGTAGTAGAAGACGTCCTCGCCGTCGACATACATCCGGCGCATCCCGTCGCGGATCACAGTGGCGAGCTCGTACGCGAATGCCGGGTCGTAGATGCGCACGTTGGGCAGTGCGCTGAACAGCAGTGGCGAGTGTCCGTCCTCGTGCTGCAGCCCCTCGCCATTGAGCGTGGTGCGCCCTGCGGTGCCGCCGAGCATGAACCCGCGCCCGCGCGAGTCACCGAACGCCCAGACAAGATCGCCGACTCGCTGGTATCCGAACATCGAGTAGTAGATGTAGAAGGGGATCACCGCCTGTCCGTGCGTCGCGTAGGCGGTCCCCGCGGCGGTGAAGGTTCCCATCGAGCCGGCTTCGGTGATGCCCTCCTCGAGGATCTGCCCGTCGATCGCCTCGCGATACGAGAGCACCATGCCCGCGTCGACCGGCTCGTAGCGCTGTCCGAACGGCGCGTAGATCTTCATCTCGCTGAACAGCGCGTCCATGCCGAAGGTGCGCGCCTCGTCGGGGATGATCGGCACGATGCGGTTTCCCACCTTGGGATCGCGCAGCAGGTTGCGGAGGATGCCAGCGAACACCATCGTGGTCGACGCAGCCCGCGTTCCGCTGCCGCCGACGAACTCAGCGTAGAGCTTCTCACCCGGGAGGTCGAGGGGTTTGGACCGCACCACCCGGCGGGGCAGCATCCCGCCCAGGGCGCGCCGGCGCGACAGCAGGTACTCGACCTCGTCCGAGTCCTTCCCGGGGTGGTAGTAGGGGGGCTTCGCGTCGGCGAGCAGCTTGTCGCTGATCGGCAGATGGAGGAGGTCGCGGAATGCGCGCAGCTCCGCCTCACCGATCTTCTTGATCTGGTGCGTCGAGTTGCGCCCCTCGAACCCCGATCCGAGCGTCCAGCCCTTCACCGTGTGCGCGAGGATGACCGTGGGCGCGCCGCGCTGCTCGAGCGCAAGCTTGTAGGCGGAATAGAGCTTGCGATAGTCGTGGCCGCCACGCCGGAGGTGACGCAGGTCGTCGTCGGAGAGGTGCTCGACCATCTTGCGCAGCCGCGGGTCGGGCCCGAAGAAGTGCTCGCGGATGTACGCGCCGCTCTCCGTCGCGTACTTCTGGAACTCCCCGTCAGGGGTGCGGTTCATCTGGTCCACGAGCACGCCGTGCACGTCGCGTGCCAGCAGATCGTCCCATTCGCGCGCCCAGATCACCTTGACGACGTTCCATCCCGCACCGCGGAAGATCCCCTCGAGCTCCTGGATCACCTTCCCGTTGCCGCGCACCGGCCCGTCGAGCCTTTGCAGGTTGCAGTTGATGACGAAGGTGAGGTTGTCGAGCTGCTCGCGCGCGGCGAGTGAGAGCGCGCCGAGCGTCTCGGGCTCGTCGCACTCGCCATCGCCGAGGAAGCACCAGACCCGGCTCTCGCTCGTGTCCGCGATGTGCCGGTTGTAGAGGTACCGGTTGAAGCGCGCCTGGTAGATGGCGTTGAGCGGGCCGAGCCCCATCGACACTGTCGGGAACTCCCAGAACTCGGGCATGAGGCGCGGATGTGGATACGAGCTCAGCCCGTTCCCGCCCGTCTCCTGACGGAAGTTGTCCATCTGCGCCTCGGTGATGCGGCCCTCGAGGTAGGCGTGCGAGTACATCCCCGGTGCGGCGTGGCCCTGGTAGTAGATCTGGTCGCCGGATGTGCCGTCGTCCTTGCCGCGGAAGAAGTGGTTGAACCCGACCTCGTAGAGGGACGCCGCCGACGCGTAGGTCGAGAGATGACCGCCGATCCCGTCGCTGCGCTTGTTCGCGCGGGTCACCATCGCGGCGGCGTTCCACCGCACGATGCGCCGGATCCGCCGTTCCATCTCCTCGTCACCCGGAAACCACGGTTCCTCGCCAGGCGGGATGGTGTTGATATAGGGCGTCGACACGAGCGACGGCACCGGCACCTGGAGTCGCCGGGCTCGCTCGAGGAGCTTGCCGATGACAAATCGCGCCCGCACGGTCCCCTCGGCGGCGACCAGCGCGTCGAGGGACTCGAGCCATTCGCCGGTCTCGGCGGCATCCGCGTCAGGGAGTTGATGGAGGAAGGCGTCGAACGTCATTGAGCAACGAGGATATACACCCTGAACCCGCGGACCGAGTCCTCGCGGGGCGGATCGGGGACCAACCTGTGGTACTGTCTCAACAAGTGCTCGCGCATCGGCGAGCCATGCCTCTTGGTGAACCCTCTCCCCGCCGGCAATCGGCGGGTCTCAAGATTCCGGCACACGACACTCCAGCGAGGGGATTCTGGGACGGCGGAGCGATCCGGGTCCCGAGGTAACACGGTGACAACGTTTGAATCCATCGGCGTGCGTCCGCGCACGTCAAAGGCTCTCGGTGAGCACGGCTTCACGGCGCCGAACACGGTGCAGCAGGAGGCGATCCCGCCACTGCTCGCACGTCAGGACTGCGTCATCGAGGCGCCCACCGGGTCGGGGAAGACCCTTGCGTTCGTCGTCCCGCTGGTCGAGCGCCTTGCCGGCCATCAGGGTCACGGCGCCAGGGCGCTGATCGTGACTCCGACCCGCGAGCTCGCCACGCAGGTCAACGCGGTGATCCGCAAGGTCGATCCCGCGCTGCGCACGGTGATCTGCATCGGCGGGGTCGGCTACGGCCCCCAGACCAGCGGTCTGCGCAACTCGCCCGACGTGATCGTCGGCTGCCCGGGCCGGATCCTCGACCTCGCCGCCAACGGCATCGCCCGCCTGCGCGACATCGAGTACCTCGTCCTCGACGAGGCCGACGAGATGTTCGACCAGGGCTTTGCCCGCGATGTCGAGAAGATCATCGGGCTGTGCCCGGCGTTCGAGAGCGCATCGCGCCGTCAGACGGTCCTTGCGTCGGCGACCATGCCCGACTGGGTGCAGCGCATGATCACCAAGCATCTCCGCTCGCCGGCCCGCGTCCGTGTGGTCGACGAGCAGGTGCCGTCGCTCGAGCACGGCGTCATGAACGTCGCGAAAGCGCAGAAGATCGACGCGCTTTCTCGGCTGCTGCGTCATCAGCGCACCACCGAGCTGAACCAGACGATCGTCTTCCATCGCACCAAGCACGGAGCGAAGAAGCTCGTTCGGGACCTGGAGCGGATGGGTCACAGGGCCGGCGAGCTGCAGGGCAATCTTTCGCAGAACGCGCGCGACCGCGCACTCGACTCGTTCCGTGCCAACCACACGGAGGTCCTCGTGGCGACCAACGTCGCCGCGCGCGGCATCGACGTGATCAACGTCGGGCTGGTGATCAACTTCGAGCTTCCGGAGACGCCCCAGTGGCTGACGCACCGTGTCGGCCGCACCGCACGCAACGGCGCCGAGGGCAAGGCGATCACGTTCCTCAGCGAGGAGGACGGGGAGCAGTGGCGCAAGCTGCGCCGCCTCGGAGCGCCCGCGCTGCCGGAGATCGACGGAACCCTGCTCCTCACCACGGGGCAGTGGAAGCTCGGCGCCCCGCCGCGCGAGGCTACGCCAGCGCCTGCTCGAGGTCGGCCAGGAGGTCGTCGACGTCCTCAACGCCGGCCGACAGGCGTATCAGCCCATCGCTGACGCCGACCCGCCCGCGCATCTCCGCCGGGATCGACGCGTGGGTCATCAGCGCGGGACTCTCCGCGAGTGATTCGACGGCGCCGAGCGACTCCGCGAGCGTGAAGACCCGGAGACGCTCGAGGCACCGGCGCGCCGCGTCGGCCGAGCCGACCTCGAACGAGACCACCCCGCCGAAACGGCCGTCCATCTGACGCCTGGCGAGCGCGTGCCCGGGATGGCGCTCGAGACCGGGGTAGTGCACGCGGACCACGGCAGGGTTGCCTTCGAGCCAGCGCGCGATCGCCAGCGCGCTGTCGCACTGCCGGTGGACGCGCAGTTGCAGCGTCTTGAGCCCGCGCAGCAGCAGCCAGCAGTCGAACGGCGACGGCACGCCACCCACCGCGTTCTGGTGAAAGCGCATGCGCTCCGCAAGCGCGCCGTCCGACGTGAGCAGCGCGCCGCCGAGGACGTCGCTGTGCCCGCCGAGGAACTTGGTCGAGCTGTGCATCACGATGTCCGCGCCCAGCTCGAGCGGACGCTGCAGCACCGGGCTCGCGAACGTGCTGTCGACGGCCATGAGCGCGCCGCCGCCGTGCACGATCTCGCTCACCGCTGCGAGGTCGACGACTCGCAGCAGCGGATTGGTGGGGGATTCGAGCCAGACAAGGCGCGTCCGTTCCGTCATCGCGGCGGCGATCGCGTCGGGGTCAGTCGGGTCCACCGACGTGAAGGTCAGCCCGTAGCGCTGGAAGACCTTGTCGAACAGCCGGTACGTCCCGCCGTACACATCCTCGGTGAACACGACGTGGTCACCCGGATCGAAGAGGAACAGCAGGGTGGACGTCGCCGCGAGCCCCGACGCGAATGCGAGACAGTGCTCCGCCCCCTCGAGCGATGCCAGGCACTCCTCGAGGTTGGAGCGCGTCGGGTTGCCGGACCGCGTGTACTCGTAGCCACGATGCCGTCCGGGCGACTCCTGCGCGAAGGTCGTCGCGAGGTGGATCGGGGGGACCACCGCACCCGTGGAGGGATCCGGTCCCTGCCCGACGTGCACCGACCGGGTGGCGAGCCCGTGAGGCTTCGGCGGCACCCGCGTCAACCGCGACCGCGGTGCGCGACGAATTCGAGGAGGTCGCTGCGGGTGATCACGCCGACGGGCTCGTCGCCCTCGACGATCATGAGCGCCGGCTCGCCGCCGAGCAGCGCCTCGAACGCCTCCTCGATGGGCGCGCCCGCCGCGACCCTCGCGAAGGGCGGATCCATCGCCGTCGACACGGTGGTGGTGACCACCGCGGGGTCGCGGTAGATGCGATCGAGCAGCGTGCGCTCCTGGATGCTGCCGACGACGTCGTTGGCGAGCGTCGATCCGTTCTCGGTCACCAGGAGCTGCGAGATCCCGTACTGCTGCATGAGATCGATCGCCTCGCCGACCGACTTGCCCGCGCCGACGCTGACCAGCTCCGGCACGCGGTCGGTGTGCCCCTCGATGACCTCGCGGACCCGGGCGGGCACGAGCCGCTGCAGGTAGCCGTTCTGGCGCATCCACTCGTCGGAGAAGAACTTGCTGAGGTAGTTGCGGCCGGTGTCCGGCAGGAGCACGACGATGACGTCGTCCGGGCGTGAGACCACCGCCACCTGAATCGCCGCGTGCATTGCCAGGCCCGCCGAGCCGCCGACGAGGATCCCCTCCTGGCGGGCGAGCTTGCGGGCCGCGACGAAGGACTCGCGGTCGGTGACCTGGATGAACTCGTCGACGACATCTCGCTCGAACGTTCCCGGCCAGAAGTCCTCACCGACCCCCTCGACCTTGTACGGCGCGATGGGCCCGCTGTAGATCGAGCCCTCCGGGTCGGCGCCGATCACCCGGACGGCTGGGTTCTGCTCCTTGAGGTACTTGCCGACCCCGCTGATGGTGCCGCCCGTGCCGACCCCGCAGACGAACGCCGTGATCCGGCCCTCGGTCTGGCGCCAGATCTCCGGGCCGGTCGTCCGGTAGTGCGCCTCGGGGTTGCGGGGGTTGAAGTACTGGTTCGGCTGGAAGGCGCCCGGCACCTCGCGGGTCAGGCGGTCAGCCACCGAGTAGTACGACTGCGGCGACTCCCGCTCGACGTTCGTCGGGCAGATCACCACCTCGGCGCCGTACGCGCGCAGGAGGCTGATCTTCTCCGCCGACATCTTGTCGGGCATGACGAAGATCATCTTGTAGCCCTTGATCGCCGCGGCCATGGCGAGGCCGTGGCCGGTGTTCCCGGACGTCGGCTCGACGATCGTGCCGCCGGGACGGAGCAGGCCGCGGCGCTCGGCGTCCTCGAGCATCGCCAGACCGATCCGGTCCTTGACGCTGCCCCCCGGGTTGAGCTGCTCGAGCTTCGCGAGGATCACCGGCCGGAGCCCCTCGGTGACCCTGCTCAGCCGGACCATCGGGGTGTTGCCGACCAGGTCGAGGATGCTCTCGACGTACTCCACTGTCCGGCCATTCTAGTGCGCGGCGGCAGGCGTTCCTCCTGTGTGACGGCGGTGCACGGCGCCGTGGCAACGGCATACTGAGTGGCGAATGGAGCAGGCCGGAAGCCGGGACTTCGCCGGACAGCGCACGTACGTCCCCGGCTACATCCTGGATCGGGGGATCAGCGTCGACCGGGCGGGGGCGCTGGTGGCCGCACACGACACGAGCACCGGTTCACGGGTGACGATTCGCCTGCTCAGCCCGGCGTTGACGTCCGATGCCGCGCTGCACCGCCAGGTTCGCCGGGACATGAGCGCGCTGGGCGCGTTGCGCCATCAGCACCTCCTCGCAGTCCTCGCGTTCGACGATCGCCATTCCGCGGTGGCATGCGAATGGGTGGAGGCGGTCACGCTGCGCCACCTCATCGACGTTGCGGGCCGTCTGGATCCCGCTGCCGCGCTGGTGCTCTTCGACGACACGCTGTCCGGTCTCGAGGCGCTGCACGCGGCCGGTGTCGAGCATCGCGACGTGCGCCCCGAGTCGCTCCTCGTCGACATCGGTGGCACCGGGATCCTTCGCGACGCGGCAATCCCCGCCCCGCCGCTGCACCACGGCTGGCGGGCCGGCACCCCGCAGTACATGGCGCCCGAGCTGTGGGCGGGCCGGCCGCACACGATCTCGACCGACCTCTACGCGGCGACAGGGGTGCTCGTCGAGTCGCTCACCGGTCAGCCGCCGTATCTCGGCACCGACCTCACCGGGCTCGGCCTGCAGCACACCCATGGCGTGCTGCCCAGCGAGGCGGTGCCCATGATCGCGAGGGCGCTCGTGATCAGCGGGCTCGCCAAGGACCCGCGCGACCGGCCGGCGAGCGCGTCCCTCTTCCGCCGGGACGTGGAGATCGCCGGGACCGCGTTCCTCGGGTCAGCGTGGCGCGACCGCGGCCGGACATGGCTCGCCGCGCAGGTGGTGGACCGGCTGTCGGATCCCGAACCGGCGGCGCAGCCGGTCGACGACGTGATCGATGACGACGACGAGGACGACGGCCCCCTGCCGGGGATTGCCACGTTCTCCCGGGAGGAGCCACCTCGCGGCGGCGTCGGATGGAAGGTGTGGTCGGTGGCCGCGGCGTCGCTGCTGGCGCTCACCGTCGCCATCATCCTGGCGGTCAACGCCCTTGGAGGCTCGGGGGAGCAGCTGTCTCCGTCCGCGCCGCCGGCGCCGGTGTTCACGCCGACCGCCATCCCGACGAACCCGGACGACGCGCCGACCACCGAGGCCACCGCGGGCACGGCGACGAGCACACCGAGCCCGCGGCCGTCACCGACTCCGACGCCGACCGCGCCGCCGAACACGATGCCGATCATCATCGCGACGCCGCCGCCCCCCACCCCCACGCCGTCGGCGACACCGAGCCCGAGCCCGGCTCACTGACCGCCCGAGCCGTCAGCGCGCCGGTGTGAGGTTGTAGGTCTCCCCCGCGTAGTCGTCCATCATCCGCGCGGCCGAGAATCGAGGTCCGTTGGTGCGCATGGACGCGCGGATTCGCTCCACCCAGCCGCGCGGGATCCCGTCCTCGTCGCGCTGGTAGAAGAGCGGCAGGACCTCCTTCTCGATGATGTCGAACAGCATCGACGCATCGCGCGAGTCCTGCATCGCGTGGTCGAACAGGATGTCGCCCGGGATCGCCCACCCGTTGGCGCCGTCGTACGCCTCAGCCCACCACCCGTCGAGCACCGACAGGTTGAGCCCTCCGTTGAGCGCGGCCTTCATCCCGCTGGTGCCACTCGCTTCGAGCGGCGGCCGGGGAACGTTGATCCACACATCACATCCACCGACCATGTGCTTCGCCGTCGCGAGGCTGTAGTTGTCCAGGAACGAGAAGTGGCTCGCTCCTGCGGGCGATCGCTTGAAACCGAAGAGACCCTGCGCCGCGTGCTTGCCCTCCTCATCGTGGGGATGCGCCTTGCCGGCGAGGACGATCTGCACCGGCCGCTCCTTGTTCTCGAGCAGGTTGAGCGCGCGCTGTGAGTCCATGGTGAGCAACTGGATGCGCTTGTATCCGGCGAGGCGGCGCGCGAACCCGAAGGTGAGCGCGTGCTCGTCGAAACCAGCCTCCGCAGCCTCGACGTACCACCGGGGTTCGTCGCGAGCGAGGCGGCTCGCCACGCTGCGTTCGCGAACCATCCGCACGAAGTCCGCGCGCATCGCGTTGCGCACATCCCAGAGCTCGGCATCCGGGATGTCGTCGATGCCGCGCCAGGTCTCGGGATCCGCGGCGCGCTGCTCCCAACCGGAGCCCAGGTGGCGGTCCAGCAGCGAGCGCATCCGCGGCGCCATCCACGTCGGCACATGGACTCCGTTGGTGACGTGCCCGATCGGGACTGTGTCGGCGGGCCGCTCCGGAAAGAGCGCCTGCCACATCTGGCGGGCGACCTCACCGTGGCGGCGGCTCACGCCGTTGCGCGCGCGGCTCATCTTGATGCCGAGTGGCGTCATCACGAACTGCTCGTGAGGGTTGTCGGGGCGCGTCCGGCCCATCTGGAGGAACCCGTCGAGATCGAGCCCGACCTGGGCGGGGTAGTCGCCGAGGACCTCGACGATCTCGCTGACGTCGTAGCCCTCGTTCCCGGCGGCCACCGGCGTGTGCGTCGTGAAGACCGTGCGATCACGCGCCGCGGCGAAGGCCTCGTGACGCGAGCGCCCGAGCGCCATCTCGCGGCGTGCCATCTCAAGCGGCGCGAGCGCCGCGTGGCCCTCGTTGAGGTGCACGACGCACGGGTCGAGCCCCATCGCCTCCAGGATGCGCATCGAGCCGATGCCGAGCAGCGCGTACTGGGCGAGCCGCGTTGCCCGGTCCGCCACGTAGAGCCGGCTCGTGATCCACTGGTCGATCGGCGAGTTCTCGGGGCGCTGCGCATCGAGGAGATAGAGGGGCGTCCGGCCGACATCGAGGCGCCACACCTGGACCACGACGTCACGCCCGCGCAGCGGGACCGTCACCGTGAGCGGCGTATCTCCGTTATAGACAAGGGCGGCAGGAACGCGCTCGGGGTCGACCTGGAGCCAGTACTCGATCTGGTACCCGGACTGGTCCATGCGCTGCTGGAAGTACCCCTGGCGATAGAGGAGACCGACGCCGACCATGGGCAGCGCCATGTCCGACGCCTGCTTGAGGATGTCACCGGCGAGCACGCCGAGGCCGCCGGCGTAGATCGGCAGCGACCGGTGCACCGCGAACTCAGCGCAGAGAAACGCGACCGGTCGCACCGGTGTCGCGCGGCCCGGCATGGAGGGGAGGCTCAGCTCGCGCGTCAGCATCTCGAGAAGCTCCGCGGTGCGATCGAGCACCGTCGCATCCGCCGCGGCACGCTCGAGGGTCGCCGACGACGCCTCGTAGAGCAGGCGCACGGGGTTGTGAAAGCTCCGCTCCCAGCGATCCGGATCGATCGACCGGAAGACGTCCGCGCCACCGGGCCGCCATGACCAGAGGTAGTTGTACGCCAACCGGGCGACCGGCTCCAGTGGTGCCGGCATGCGTGCGGCGAGGTCGGCCGCGGCGCGGTCGATGTCCGGGCTGCCGTCGGTGAGCGTTGCGGTCGCGACCTCGCTCATCCGATCGGACCGTTGTTCGACAGCGCGAGCCGCAGCGCCGCAACGCCTGCTTCCGGACCACCCGGGTGCTTGAAGACGGCCGTGCCGGCAACGAGCACGTCAGCCCCGGCGTCGACGCACGCCTTCGCGTTGCTCGCATCGACCCCGCCGTCGACCTCGACCTCGGTCGACAGACCCTGGCGTTCGATCTCGCGCCGCAGCTGCTCGACCTTGTGCAGCGTGTGCGGGATCAGCTGCTGGCCGCCGAAACCGGGGTCGATCGTCATGACGAGCGCGAGGTCACATGCCTCGAGAACGTCGTCGAGCATCGGCGCCGGCGTGCTCGGATTGATCGCCGCGCCCGCGCGGCAGTCGAGCGCGCGAATCGACGTCAGTGTCCGGTGCAGGTGGGGACACGCCTCGTAGTGCACCGTGATCGCGTCCGCGCCCGCGTTCGCGAAGGTGCTCAGGTGCTTGTCGGGGTCGATGATCATCAGGTGCAGCTCCAGTGGAAGTGACGTCTCGCGCCGGAGCACGCGGACGGTGTCGGTGCCGAACGTGAAGTTGGGGACGAACACGCCATCCATCACATCAACGTGGATGCGTTCTGCGCCGCTGTGCTCGAGCTCGTGCGCCGCCTCCGCGATGTGGCCGAAGTCCGCGGCGAGCAGGCTCGGCGCGATCCGGATGGCGTCGCGGCACGGCGTCCAGG
>Ga0335078_10013871_pt1 | contig 11943 bp, 15 predicted proteins | sample Lox_Sample_32_FD_206711 | JGI IMG/M metagenome (GOLD analysis project Ga0335078, IMG submission 206711) | Soil microbial communities from Loxahatchee National Wildlife Refuge, Florida, United States - Lox_Sample_3.2 | ecosystem: Environmental > Terrestrial > Soil > Wetlands | place: USA... | reverse complement strand
CAAGAGGAGACGGCGCGGGATGCGACCATCACGCGCTTCCGCCAGGTGCTGACACGGCTCCCCGCCGAGGCTTTTCTCGATCGCCTCGCGGGCAGACTCGGAGCCCTGCTTCATCGCGACGGGGAATTCATGGCCTGGCGCCGCCGGACGCCGCTACCCATGGGCCATGTGGGTGTTGGAACGGCGCGGCAGAAGGGGTTGGCCTTCGTCGGCGCGCAGGCCCCCCTCGCGCGTCTCACCTCCCCGATGTTGGCGGGCATCGCCGCCATCGCCGAGGCGCTGGGTTCGGGCGGCATCCGCCTCACGCCTTGGCATGGCGTCATCGTCCCGGACGTTCGGCTGGAGCGCGCCCAGCACGTGGTGCAGGCGCTCGAGGCGCTGGGCCTGGTCTGCGACCGTCGCAACCCGCTGGCTGCGATCGTCGCATGCGCGGGTGCGGCCGGCTGTGCCGCGTCCCACTCCGACACCAAAGCGGACGCCTTGGACATCGCACAGAGGCTCGCGGCGAGCGATGCGCCGCGGCACTCGGTCCATGTCAGCGGCTGCGCCAAATCATGCGCCTCAGCACGACTGGCCGACGCCACCCTCGTGGCCACGGCACCCGGACGCTACGAGCTCTTCCTCAAGTCGAATGGGGAGACCGCCGCGCACGGCAAATTCGGCGTCTCGATCGCCCGCGGCCTCGGCGTGAGAGAGGCCGGCGCGCGCCTGCTCGCAGCCTTCGCAGCCCCGGCCCCCGCGCCCGGAAAGGGACGCGAGTGATGGAGTACATTCGCGACGGCCGGGAAATCTATCGCCGCTCCTTCGCCATCATCCGGGCCGAGGCCGACCTCAGTCGAATTCCGGCCGATCTCGAGAAGCTTGCGGTCCGAGTGGCCCACGCGAGCGGGGCGGTCGATGTGATCGGCCGGCTTGTCTTCTCGGCCGGCGCCGGCGAGGCCGGCCGCCGCGCGCTCGCGGCGGGGGCCACAGTACTTTGCGATTCCCGCATGGTTGCCGAGGGAATTACCCGTGCGCGCCTGCCGGCGAACAATCAAGTCATCGCGACCCTCGCCGACCCGGCAGTCGCCGAGATTGCCGAGCGCATCGGAAACACGCGCTCGGCGGCCGCCCTCGAGCTTTGGCGTCCGCATCTCGCCGGTGCGGTAGTGGCGATCGGGAACGCTCCGACGGCACTCTTCCGCCTGCTCGAGATGCTCGACGAGGGGGTAGCGAAGCCGGCCCTCATTCTCGGCTTTCCGGTCGGCTTCGTCGGTGCGGCCGAAGCGAAGGCCGCTCTCGCCGAGGACAGCCGGGGCGTTCCCTTCATAGCGCTCAGCGGCCGGCGGGGCGGCAGCGCCATCGCGGCGGCGGCGGTCAACGCGCTCGCCGCGGAGGCCGAGTGAATGACGGAGCCCGGAAGGCTATGGGGCCTCGGCGTCGGGCCGGGCGATCCCGAGCTCATCACCGTGAAAGCGCTTCGTCTCCTGCGCCAGGCATCCGTCGTCGCCTATCTCGTGGCCAAGGGCAAGAAGGGCAACGCCTTCTCGATCGTCGAGGCGCACCTCCGAGCCGATCAGGTGATGGTGCCGCTGGTCTTCCCGGTGACGAGCGAGAGCCTGCCGCCCCCGCTCTGCTACGAGACGGAGATTGCACGCTTCTATGACGAAGCGGCGGCAGAGGTTGCGCGCCACCTCGACGACGGTCGCGACGTCGCCGTCATCTGCGAGGGCGATCCGTTCTTCTACGGGTCGTTCATGTATCTCTACGACCGGTTGGGCCAGCACTACGAGACCGAGGTGGTACCCGGCGTTTCCTCGATCGTGGCGTGCGCGTCCGTGCTGGGCGCACCGCTCGCCTACCGCAATCAAAGCCTCGTCGTCCTCTCGGCCCTCCTTCCCGAGGCGGAGCTCGCGCAGCGTTTAAGCGCGGCCGATGCCGCGGCCATCATGAAGCTCGGGGCGCATTTCGCGAAGGCGCGGCGCGTCGTCGTCGCGCTCGGCCTCGGCGCCCTCTATGTCGAGCGTGCGACGATGCCGGGTCAACGTACCCTTGCGCTTGCCGACGTCGATCCGGCGACGGTCCCCTACTTCGCGATGATCCTCGTCCCCGGCCGGAAATGGCAGGCATGAGCGGCCGGCCCGCGGCGATCGTCGTCTTGGGCGAGCGCAGCCTCGCCCTCGCCCGCCGCGTCCAGGCGGCCCTTCCCGGTGCGGTGATCCACGGCTTTGCCGGCCGCGTGAGCGGCGCCGATCGCCAGTTCGAGGATTTCGGCACCGCTCTGCGGCAGCTCTTCGCCGACGAGGTGCCGATCGTGGCGATCTCGGCCGCCGGCATCGTGATCCGCGCGCTGGCGCCCCTCCTCAAGGACAAGCGCGCCGAGCCGCCCGTTCTCGCCCTTGCCGAGGACGGCAGCGCCATCGTACCGCTGCTCGGGGGCTTGCGCGGCGTGAATGCCCTCGCGCGCGCGATAGCTAGCGCCCTCGGCACGGCCCCCGCCATCACCACCTCGGGCGAAGTCCGCTTCGCCGCCACCCTCGAGCATCCGCCCGCGGGCTACGACTTGCGCAATCCGCGCGACGCCAAGCGCTTCATGTCCGACCTCCTCGCCGGCGAGCGGGTCAAACTGTCGGGGGCTGCGCCGTGGCTGAGCGGGAGTCGCCTGCCCTTCGATCCTGAAGGGTCCCTGGCGCTCACGATAACCCCCCGCGAGCGGGAGGCGGGCGCGCGCGAGCTTCTCTTCCATCCGCATTCGGTTGCGGTCGCCATTGCTGCCCCGCGGCCCGATCTGTCCCGGCTCGTGCTGGAGGCGCTCGCACGGCACGGCTTGTCGCCGCGCGCGGTGGCGGTGGTTTTGGCCGCCGAAGATCATAGCGCGCGGCCGGAAATCCATGCCGCCGCCGCTCTGCTCGCGCGCCCGCTCCGCCTGCTGCCAATCTCCGCGACGGCAGCGGAAGAAGAGGTCGCGGCAAGCCTCGTACAATCGGCCGTGCCCGCTCCGGCGGAGGGCCCGTTCGTCGAGGCTCCGATCGCCATCGCGGTCGCGGCAGCTCCCATCGCGGCGGATGCGATCGGGCGCGGGCGCGGGAAATTGACGGTCGTCGGGCTCGGACCCGGGGCCGCCGGCTGGCTTGCCCCCGATGCCCGCAAGGCCCTCGATGAAGCCGAGGACATCGTCGGCTACGCGAGCTACTTGGGCCTGGCCGGACCCTTCCGCGCGGACCAGGCCATCCATGCCTCCGACAATCGCGAGGAGATGGAGCGCGCCCGGCTTGCTTTCGCCCTCGCCGCGCGCGGGCGCAGGGTTGCCGTCCTATCGTCGGGCGATCCCGGCATCTTCGCCATGGCGGCGGCGGTGATGGAAGCCCTCGATCGCAGCGACGACCCGGCATGGCAGGGCGTGGAATTGGCCGTGGTTCCCGGCATCTCGGCGGCCCACGCGGCGGCGGCACGCGCGGGGGCACCGCTCGGACATGATTTCTGCGTGCTCTCCCTCTCGGACAATCTCAAGCCGTGGGAGGTGATCGAGGCGCGCCTGCGTCTCGCGGCAACCGCGGATCTGGCCCTTGCCCTCTACAATCCCCTCTCCCAGGCGCGTCCCTGGCAGTTCGGACGCGCGCTCGAGATCATCCGCGAGCAGCGCACGCCCGAGACCCCGGTCGTGCTGGGGCGGAATATCGGCCGCGCGGGCGAGAGCGTCAGAGTCCTCCCCCTCGGCGAGCTCACGCCCGCCGATGTGGACATGCGCACCACGATCATCGTCGGCTCCTCGACCACGCGAAGCTTTCCGCGGCTCGCCGGCGGGCGCTGGGTCTATACGCCGCGCTGGTACGGCAAGCCGCCGGGGCCGCTCAGCGGGTCCTGAGCGCACGCAGCCAGGCAAGGGCGGCTGCAATCGAACTCACGGTCGGCAGCTCCGGTCGCGGCGGCCGGCGCCGCATCACCACGCGCAAGCCCAGCTCGCGCGCGGCGATGAGCTTGGCCGCGGTGGCGGCACCGCCGCTGTTCTTGCAGACGATGGTGTCGATGCGGTGCTCGGCCAGCAATTGGCGCTCGCCCGCCAGATCGAAGGGGCCGCGCGCCAAGAGGATCTCGGCGTGGCGGAAGGCCGGCATCGGGTCGGGCGCCTCGACCGCGCGGATGAGAAACCACGCGGTATCGATCGCGGCAAAAGGGGCGATCTCCTGCCGGCCGATGGCGAGGAGGACGCGCCGCGCCTGCCGGCGCACGACGGCGGCGGCTTCATCCCAATCGCCGACGTCGTCCCAAGCGTCGCCCGGCCCCGAGCGCCACGGCGGTCGCTCCAGCCGAAGCAAGGGGACCCCCACCAGCTCCGCCGCCTCCGCCGCATGCCAGCCCATGGTCGCGGCAAAGGGATGGGTGGCATCGATGACGGCCCCCGCCCCGCAGTCGCGTAAGTATTCCGCCAGTCCCCCTGCCCCGCCGAAGCCGCCGATGCGCACGTCGCCTTGCGGCAGGCGCGGCCGGCTCGTGCGACCGGCGAGCGAGCTCACGACATGGAGATCGGAAGCCTCGGAAAGGGCGGCGGCCAACTCATAGCCCTCGCCGGTGCCGCCGAGGATCAACACGCGGAGAGGGTCGAGTGCGGCCATGAGCTCGCTCGAGTCGGAGGTATCCGGCAAGATTATGAGCGGCCCCTATGGCCGGAATCAATTCGCGAGTCGGACCCTCGCGCAGCCGCGCGGGGACGACTCATTGACCGCCAAGCGGCGGCACCCCTAAGATCGCTTCCGATGGTTCCCCGTGAAGGGGATCAAAAGGGAACGCGGTGAGGATCGCTCGTCCGATGCCGCGGCTGCCCCCGCAACTGTAAGCGGCGAGCCGAGCGCGATTTGAGCCACTGGGCAACCGGGAAGGCGGCGCAAGGCAGCGACCCGCGAGCCAGGAGACCTGCCATCGCAACCGAAACCGCATGCGAGGGTGTCATGCAGCAGGTCCTCCGCAAAATCTTCAGCGACAGTGCCGGCGATACGCGCGGCAAGATCGCCGCCGTCTACACGCTGCTCATTGGCGCCAACCTGCTGCTCTGGATGTGGGCCTTCGCGGCCTTCGGCGACCGCCCCATTCTGCTCGGCACCGCCCTCCTCGCCTATAGCTTCGGCCTGCGCCACGCGGTCGATGCCGACCATATCGCCGCGATCGACAACGTCACGCGCAAGCTCATGCAGGACGGCAAGCGCCCCGTCGGGGTCGGCTTCTTTTTCTCCCTCGGCCATTCCGCCGTGGTGATCGCCATGTCGGCGGGGGTCGTCTTCGCGACCGCGGCCCTCGCATCCCGCTTCGATGACTTCAAGTCGGTCGGCAGCGTGATCGGCACCGGCGCCTCGGCCCTCTTCCTCCTGGCGATCGCGATCGCCAACGTCCTCATCCTGGCGTCGATCTGGCGCAGCTTCCAGGCGGTGAAGCGCGGCGCGCGGCTGGTCGAGGAGGATTTCGACCTCCTGCTCAACAGCCGGGGCCTGCTGGCGCGCCTCTTCCGTCCGCTCTTCCGCATGGTGAGCAGGAGCTGGCACCTCTTTCCCATCGGCGTGCTCTTCGGCCTCGGCTTCGATACGGCGACCGAGGTCGCCTTGTTCGGCATCTCCGCGGCCGAGGCCTCGAAGGGGCTGTCGGTCTGGTCGGTGATGTTGTTCCCGGCCCTCTTCACCGCCGGCATGTCGCTCGTCGACACCACCGACGGCATCCTCATGCTGGGGGCCTACGGCTGGGCTTTCATGAAGCCGATCCGCAAGCTCTATTACAATCTGACCATCACCGCCCTCTCGGTCGTGGTGGCGGTCGCGGTCGGCGGCATCGAAGTGCTCGGCTTGATCGGCGACCAATTCGCGCTGAGCGGCGGCTTCTGGGATGCGGTCAGCGTGATCAACGGCAATTTCGGCGCGCTCGGCTACGCCATCATCGGCATCTTCGTCTTCGGCTGGGCGCTCTCCGCCGTGATTTATCGCGTCAAAGGCTACGACGGGATCGACGCGGGCACGTGAAGGGGGTGCGGGAAGCGCCGGACCTCGCCCGATTCGAGCATCGTTGCGACATGCGGTCGCATGGTCGGATGCCGGTGTGGCACCACCTCTCACGAGGAGCCTCTAGTGCGCGCCGCGGCGGCGCGGGAGGAGAACATGGCACGGAACGATCCCGGGGCCGAGAGGTCCCGCGCGGACGAGCTGCACCCGCTCGTCTACAAGATCCTGGTCGGACTGGCGCTGTGGACGCTGATGGCGGCGTGGAGTTTCTTCGCCGACCGCGGCTATTCAGGCCTGGTGCTCGCCGTGGTGACGTTCTTCGCCGTTGTCGTGATGGCGACGCCCTACGGCTTGTGGCGGCTGCGCCGGCGCGAAAACCTCGCGCAGAACGCCCCGGACGGCACTCCCGTCGCGTCCTTCCGCAATTGGCTGCTTTCCGAGCTCCGCATCCGGCGGGGCCAGCTCAAAGCCTCGGATGCAGCGGTCGCGATTCTGCTGCCCGCGGCCGCTGCCGCGACCGGCATGACCGCATTTGCGATCGTCTTCCATCTCACGGCCGTCGGCTTTCATTGAGGTCGCGTTCGCCTCGCTCTACTTGCTTTGCCCCTCGGCAACCACCATTTGTGGCGTGCAAGCGCCGTTGCCAGGGGGCCGATCGGCCTGCTCGCGTCTTGGCCATGCGGATGCTTTCGCAGCAATCGTAGAAAGCGATGCTCCGTCACGAATCGTCGTGGCGGCAATGTCTACTCGCAAAGGATACTCAAGCAATGGCCATGGGAACCGTAAAATGGTTCAAGCTCGACAAGGGGTTTGGATTCATCACGCCGAAGGACGGCTCGCGGGATGTCTACGTCAACGTCGCAGCGCTGACGAAGGCGGGCATCCCAGGACTGATCGAGGGCCAGCAGGTCGAGTACGAAGTCGAGCACCTGCCGAACGGCAAGAGTGCCGCGACCAATATCGCGATCCACACGTAATCCGGCAACAGCGCCCCGTGGGTGCCAGAAGGAACGCATCGTGGCGACCCGGGTCCAGATAGGCTTCGCGGCGGGCGGTGCTTTGCTCGCGGTCGTCGCGGGCTATAGCTATTTCCCCGCCCCGCTCGCGGCGATAGGCCCGGTTCTAGGGGTCGCGTGGATGCTCGCGCTGGGCGGCATTTCCGGTCTGTTCATGAAGGCGATGTTCGTCAAGAGCTGACCTCGTCGACAGCACCTTGGACGGGCGCCCCGCAACGGATCGAGGCCACGGGGATTGCATTTGCCGCGTCGAGGGTCTATTTAGCGGCTTACAGTATCTGCTTAGCGCTTGCCGATCTGTTCCCTTAGGGGCCCACATCCCAGCAAACATGAGGCCGATAACTGCAAGGCGCTCGCGCGATGGTCGCGCGGGCGTGCAACCAACCTTGTAACGGAGGCCATCATGGCAGTCGGAACAGTCAAGTTTTTCAATACGCAGCGAGGCTTCGGCTTCATCCAGCCCGACGACGGCTCGAAGGACATCTTCGTGCATGCGAGCGCGGTCGAGCGCGCGGGCATGTCGACCCTTTCCGAAGGGCAGAAGGTGTCGTTCGAGGAAGAGCGCGGCCGCGACGGACGCCTCTCTGCGGTCAATCTGCAGACGGCCTAACGAGCCGATTCCAGCCTTTTGGAGCCCGTCGCCGCGCGCGCCTCTAGCGCGGCTGCGGCGGGCCCCACTCTACCCGTTCCCACACTAACCGGCGAAACGACCGCAGCCGTTCGGGCTCGCCGCAGAGGGCATCTCGCTCCCGCGCCGTGCGATCTCACGGGCTATGGCTGAGGCGCCAAGCGCCTCGCGGCAGCGATAGCGTCAGCGCCGGCGCGGATCGCCGTGCTGTCGCGGCTGACGCTTGACTTCCACGGTCACGGCATGCGCGCGGCCGCGCGCGAGATTCTGGACGATCTGGCTGGAGCCGGCGGTGTGCGTTCGTGCCGGGCTGCGCAGCCAATCTGCACCCAAACGCTCCGTCGCGGCGTCGATCTCCGCGTCCGTCGGCACGGGGCTCGCCGGTAAGGCACCGTCTTTCTTGTCGTTGCGCTCTTTGCTCATCAGTGGTTCTTCATCCTGATTCCTCTATCCTTTCTTGCAGGCGCAAGTGCCCGATTGCCTCGCAAGGCCGGCCCGAACCGAGATTTTTCGAAGGGACGTGAGGCATCAGACTCATGCACGTGCGACCGTAGCCGCGTTGCGGCCGTCAGCCGATCTCGCTTTCCGATACGACGCGCTCTTGACCTTTGCTGCATCCCTTGATGCGGTACTGGAACTCGGCACCGTTGCTCGGCAGAAGGCGGGTGACTTCGTAGCGTTCGGGAGCGGCGTTGGGATCGTCCTTGCGCGGCAAGAGCGTGATCGAGCGCTGAAAGAACCTGACCTTCTGTCCGACCTTATACCTGTGCGGGTGCATTGCGGGCCTCCAATTCAGTGAAAACCTCGGATTCTTCCCGCTTGGAGGAATCCGGTCTCGAACGAGAGCCCGGCGCCGTCTCTGCGGCCGAGCTCGTCGGAAGGTGGCGGATGCTCAAGACGCGGCGTATTTCATGCCAAGGTCCGACGCCAGGAGGGATTCTTCGCCAAGATCCTGTCTGCGGCACGGCGCGCTGCACTCACGATCTCGTCGATGCCCCAGGCCGCCGCTTCCGCCTTAGCCGATACCGTGACGTTGCCTCGGTGGGGCGCCCCGTCGGGGCCGAACATCTCGACCTTCACCAGCGCTCCGGCGGCATTCCGCGGCGCCGCCAGCAGTACCCGGTCGGCATCGACCGATACTTCGATATGGCGGCCAACCATGGCGCAGACGGCCTGTCGCGCCACAATCCGAATGTGGCCTTCCTCGCTCGTCACGACCGCTCCTGTGGTGAGAAAGGCAAAGTCTATACGTATTGCGGGATAAAGGCGAACATATTCGGCGAGAGATGCCGGCAACAGGGCCAAAATCGGCGGATTTTGGCCTCGAATCCGGGACAATCGGGACGGACTCGGGCGGCACCGGACGAGCGGACGCGGGCACGGGCCAAGGGTGGGGCTCGGGATCACGGGTTGTAGACGACCCTTCCGAGCTCGCCCACGTCGTAGCCGCCGAGTTCCGCGGCGTGGGCGCGGAAAGCCGGGGTTCGGGCGAAGCGCAGCAGGGTCTGAATCGCAGGCTCGAAGTAGTCGCGCCGCCGCATCGCCAGATCGAAGCGCTCCCGGTGGAGCGGAATGAAGCCGAGACGAAAGCGCTCTGCGACGGCCGCGATGGCGATGCCGCAGTCGGCCTTGCGCTCGAGCACGGCGGCGGCGAGATCGGTTTCGGTCAGTGCGGGCGGCTCCACAAGGGTCAAATCCTCGTAGCGCAATTCCGCTTGGGCCAGAAGCGCGCGCAGCAGGGCTTGGGCACCCGCACCTTCCTGACGCCGGACGACACGAAGCTTGCGCTTCACGAGGTCGCCAAGCGTGCCGATGCGGCGCGGGTTTCCGGGCGCGGTGACGACGCCCTGGATGCGTTTGGCCCATTCGATGAGGACGACGTCGGCGACCCCCCTGAGCGGGCGCAGGAACGCCACGTTGTACTCCCCGCTCGCAGGCTCGATGATGTGGAGGCCTGCAAGCACGGCCTGGCGGGCGGCGAGACGGCGCAGCCCGTCCGAGCTGCCGCCGGCGAGAAGCGCGAGGTCGCAGTCCGATTCGCGCAGCGCCCATTCCAAAAGGGGGTCGTGACTGCCGGCCGCAACCGGCGGTGCCGGCTGCAATTCCGGACCGTCGTACTCCGTGCGGCCCGCCACCCAGAGATCGATCGTCTGCTTCGGAAAGAGGAGCTTGCCGGTCACGCGCGAGCACGGAATGCGGTGCAGGCGGACGAGCTCGTAGATCTTGCGCTCCTTCAGTCGGAGATAGTGGGCGACCTCTGCGGTGGTCATGAAGTCGTGCATGGCGGGCCGGGCTCGCGCAGACGTTTTCTGCATAATTATGCATAAATTACGGCACTTTGGCTAGAGGGTGTCCGGTGCAACAATATGCAGATATTGAGTGCGGGTCCGGCCAGCGGCCGCGATCCCCGAACCCAGGGAGGCTCACGTGGAACGCGGCACATCGCTCCTCATCGCCGCAGCGGGGCTGGCACTTGCAAGCGCGAGCTCGCCCCCCGCGGCGGCGGCGGCCGAAACGGCGACCTTGACGCTCTTCGCGGCCGGCACGCTCGCGGTCCCCTTCAAGGAGCTCGACGACATCTTTCAGCGGAAATATCCGGAGGTGACCGTCCATCCTCAATTCGGCGGCAGCGTCAAGATGGCGAAACAGATCACCGAGCTGCATGAGCCGGCCGACCTCATCGCCGTCGCCGACTATGCCGTCATCCCGAAATATCTCTTCGCAACGAACGGAGCAAAGGGCTACGCCACCTGGTTCGCCGGTTTCGCGCGCAATGCGGTGACCTTCATCTACACCGACAAGAGCAAATTCGCGGGCGAGATCGGGCCGCAGAACTGGTACCAGGTCCTGGCGCGACCGGGGGTCGAGATCGGGCGCGCGGATCCCGACACCGATCCCTCCGGCTATCAGACCGTGCAGATGCTGAGCCTCGCCGAGAAGTATTACGCAGCCCCCGGTCTCGCGGCGAAGGTTCTGGCGAACGCCCCCCGCGCCAACATGCGCGACACCGAGACCTCGCTCATCGCGGCCCTGCAGCTCGGCCAGATCGATTATCTGGCGATCTACCGCTCGGACGCGCTCCAGCATCATTTCAAAGACCTCGATCTGCCGGCCAAGATCGATCTCAGCGACCCTCGCTTCGCGTCTTTCTACGCGGAAGGGGTGGCGCATACGAAGAACGGCGACCTCGCGGGCAAGCCGATCGTCTATGCCGTGACCATCACGAGCAATGCCGAGCACGCCGCCTGGGCCGAGAAATACGTGGCGCTCCTCCTCGGCCCGGAAGGCCAGGCGGTGATGGCCAAGAACGGCTTCGCCAAGCTCGACCCGGCTTATGCGGTCAATCCCGAGAAGATGCCGGCAGCCCTCCAGGCGATGGTGAAGCCGTGGCCCGGCACGTGAGCGCCGCTTGACCGAGGCATGACGCGGCCCGTGGCGGGACCATTCACCTCGGACCGGGCGGGACGCGCCGCACCGAGCCATCCGCGCGGGGTCTTCCTGCTGTTCTGGTTGCTGGGCAGCCTGCTCCTCGCCTTCATCGCCATGCCGCTCGTCCTGCTGAGCGTGGCACCCTCGGGCGAGAGCCTGGCGCGGGCGGCACGCATGGTCGACGTCCGGGATGCCATCGTGCTGAGCGTGGAGGCCGCCTTTCTCACGACCGCGATCGCGGCACTGGTCGGCGTGCCGCTTGCCTACGCGCTCGCGCGCACCAGCTTCGCGGGCAAGGGCGTCGTCGCCGCCATCATCGACCTGCCGCTCGCCGTCCCCCACACGGTCGCGGGCATAGCACTCCTCATGGTGTTCGGCAGGCAGGGCATCATCGGCGGGCCGGCGGAGGCACTCCTCGGCCTCAAATTCTGGGGCACGATCGCCGGCATCGTCGCGGCGATGCTGTTCGTCTCGGCACCCTATACCGTGAATGCGGCACGGATCGGCTTCGAAGGCGTGGACCCCAGGCTCGAGAAGGTGGCCCGCACGCTCGGCATGGGGCCGTGGCGCACGCTCTTTCACGTCACCTTGCCCTTGTCCCGGCGCAGCATCATGACGGGGGTCACCCTGACCTACGCGCGCTCGATCAGCGAGTTCGCCGCGGTCGTGATCCTCGTCTATTACCCGATGACGGCACCCGTCGAGATCTACGAGCTCTTCCTGCGCTTCGGGCTGGACGACGCGGCCGCAGCGGCGGTGCTGCTGCTGATCCTGTGCCTGGCCCTCTTCATCCTGCTGCGCTATATCGCCTATGGCCGCGGCGCCGGAAGCGGGGGTGGGCGATGACGGAGGCGGCTGCCGTCGTCGAGAGCCTCTCGCTCAGCCTCGGTGACTTCGCGCTGAGAAATCT
>Ga0335078_10013870_pt1 | contig 11943 bp, 10 predicted proteins | sample Lox_Sample_32_FD_206711 | JGI IMG/M metagenome (GOLD analysis project Ga0335078, IMG submission 206711) | Soil microbial communities from Loxahatchee National Wildlife Refuge, Florida, United States - Lox_Sample_3.2 | ecosystem: Environmental > Terrestrial > Soil > Wetlands | place: USA... | reverse complement strand
TGGTCCAGGCGGCTCACGCCGGCAAAGGCTCGATTCGGATCGTATCCGGCGGCAAGCCGCAGACGTACGCGATAACCGTGGCCGGGGCCGACGACGCCCCAGCTACGGCGGCTGCGCCGGCTTCGATGCTCGACAGCGGCGCGGCCGCGGCTGTACCTTACAGCGCCGCGGCAAGCGGCCTCGACGCGTCTCCGTTAGACGCTGGCGCGGGGCCCGCGAAATCCAGCTCGGCCTCGGCGGCCATGGTTGCGGCGGTATCCCCGGTATCTCCCGCCGCGAGTGTCTACGCGAGCGATCCCGGCGCAGGCGGCTCTGGAGCCCCGGCGGCGGGCAACGCGGGCGCGATCAAATCTCCGTGGATTATCGATCCGGTGGTCAAAACTCCGCCGATCAACCGCCAGACCTACACCAGCGATCCGCCAGCTTTGGAGTCAGCCGACAGTCTCGAACGAGAGCCTGCCGTGAACGGCCGTCATTATCTGTCGCCCGATGCCATCTCGATGATGACCGGGACGTCGCGAGTGTACGACTTTGTCGCACCGCTTCGGCGCGTATCGATCGCCGACAGCAAGATCGCCGATATCCAGGTGATCAATCCACATCAGCTGATGTTGGTGGGGCATGAACCCGGGTTTACCACGCTGGTGGTTTGGGATGCGCAAGGCCGCTACCAGGAACGCCAGGTTCGAATCGAAAAGGAAGGACATCAGCAGGTAATCCTCAACGTGGTGGTCGCCGAGGTCAGCCGCACCAAGCTCGAGCAGCAAGGTATCGATTACTCGATCGTATTTCCCAAAGCGCTGATCTCGCTGGCGGGATTGCCGGGAAACGTAGCGACGCCTTACAGCCCGCAAAGCTCGATCAACACCAGCGGCCCGGGAGGCGCTTCCAGCGGCGCGCTTGCCCCTCCCGGAGGCAATCCTTTCCCGCTCCAGCTCTCGAGCAATATCACGTACGCGCTGACCGCCCAGAATTCTTCGATTTGGACGCAGACCTTCTTTCAGTTCATCGAGGATCACGGCTTGGGAAAAATCCTGGCCGAGCCGCGATTGCTGGCGAACTCGGGCGAAGAGGCCAAGTTCCTGTCCGGCGGAGAGATTCCGATCGTGATGGCGACCGCGCTCAGCAGTTCGATCACCTTCAAGCAGTACGGCACGTCAGTGGTTTTCCTGCCGACGGTAGTCGGGCGCAACGATATCGAGATGGTGGTAAAGCCCGAGGTCTCCAAGCCCGACGCTTCGCAGGGCGTTCAGATGTTCGGCTTCACCATACCCGCGTTCATTACGCGTCGCGCGGAAACCGCGGTGCGGATGCGCGAGGGACAGACCCTGATCATCGCGGGCCTGATGATGGACGAGACCACGTCGCAGCTTAACAAGGTGCCTTACCTGGGTGACATCCCGTGGGCCGGGGCACTGTTTCGCAACACTTACTACGATCATCAGAAGACCGAGTTGGTCATGACGGTGACGCCGCAAATCGTGCGGCCGATCCCATCAAACGGCCAGCTCGAACTGCCGGTAAACCGCGGCCCGATGACCCTCGAGGAGACGCGCACCCGGCCGCTCGCGCAGCCCGACGTCACGCGGCCACGTCTGCCTGGCTTTTGATGAATGAGGCTTCGGAGAAAGAGGAAACCCGAGTGTTAGCCGAAAAACCCGACGACAGGCGCAATTCGCTGAAGGTGGTGGTGGTTGGAGAAGACGAACAGCAGCGGGGCGATATCCGTTCGGCACTGGCCGATCTGAGCGAGCTGGATCTGGAGGTCGACGAAGCCGGAGCGCAACTTGCGGGCAATCTGAACGGCGGCGCCGAAGTCGCGATGGTGGTGGTTGACGGCAGCGAAGAAGACGCCAGCCTCGAGTTCATCCAGACCCAGGCGCAGGCTTCCCAGCGGCCGGCGTTGTTCGCTTTGCTCGGTGAGCGATCCTCCAGCCTGATGCGCCGGGCGTTGCGCGCCGGCGCCGACGAAGTGCTGTTCCTACCGATGGATCACGGCGACGCCACGCGCGCTCTGCTCAAGATCAGCGAAGCGCGCCGGCGGACGGAGCGGCCCGGTCGCGGCCACATCTGCACGCTGGTCAGTGTGACCGGCGGCGTCGGTGTCACCACGCTCGCCGGCAATCTAGGGCTCGGCCTGCGCTACCACAGCCAGAAGCAAGCGGCGATCATCGACCTCGATTTCCAATCGAGCGATCTGTCGGTCATGCTGAATCTCGAACCCGAGCACACGATCGTCGATATCGCGGATTCGAGCAAAAAGCTCGATTCGATTCGACTCGAAGGCGCGCTGACCAAGCATCCCTCGGGTCTCTATCTGCTCGCGGCGCCCAAACGTATCGAAGACGGTGAGGCGGTGTCGGCCGATCAGGTCGGAGCGGCTCTCGACCTGATGCGCCAACTCTTCGATTTCGTGATTATCGACTGCGGGCGCAACATCAACGAAATCACGGCCGCGGTATGGGAGCGCTCCGACCATCTTTACTACGTGCTGAACCAGTCGATCGGCGCGGTGCGATGCGCGTGGCGATTTCTCGATTTGTTCGGCCGCCTCGGTATCAGCGGGGTCGAGCCGGGTTTCCTGCTGAATTGCTACAACTCGCGCCTGACCGTGAGCGAGGAGCAGATTTACCATACCCTGGCACGCCCGGTTTACGCGCGCATCCCGCGTGACGAAAAGGCCATGGAGCAGGCTCAGACCGAGGCTAAGGACCTGTGGAGCGTCGCGCCGAATTCGCAGCTCACCAAGAGTATCGAGGCGCTGGTGCGCAAGCTCGGCGGCGCTCCGGACAAAAGCGAAGAGAGCCGCGGCCTGTTCTCACGGCTGTTCTCGAGCGTAACCGCACAGTAAGGCATCCTTCGATGGGACTCTCCGATCGCATACAGCAGCATAATCAAAGTGGCCCAGCCGCCGCTCTCGCTCATCCGTCACTCGCCACCACCCGCCAAAAGCGCGTGGTGAATGACAGTTTTCGCGAGCTCAAACTGGCAGTGCACAACCGCCTGCTCGAAACGATCGACGTCGCCAAGCTCGAAAGCCTCGATCCGTTGTTGGTATCGACCAAGCTCACCGCCGCGATCGCCGCGATCCTCGAACAGGAAGACCGATTGCTGACTCCCGCCGACCGCGCCCGCCTGGTCGAGGAAATCAAGAACGAGATGCTTGGGCTCGGTCCGCTCGAGCCGCTGCTGTGGGACGACGAGATCAGCGACATCCTGATCAACGGCCACAGCCAGGTTTACGTCGAAAAGCATGGCAAGCTGCAGAAGACCGACGTTGCCTTCCAGGACGATCAGCACCTCCTGCATATCATCGAGCGGATCGTCTCGCGGGTGGGACGGCGAGTCGACGAATCGTCGCCGATGGTCGACGCGCGCCTGCCCGACGGCTCGCGCGTCAACGCAATCATTCCGCCGCTCGCGCTCGACGGCCCGGCGATGTCGATCCGGCGATTCGGCCGCGATCCGTACACCATCGACGATCTGCTCACCAACGGCAGCATCACGCCTGAGATGGTCGAGTTCCTGCGCGCGATCGTGCGCGCGCGGCTCAATATTATCGTTTCCGGCGGAACCGGCTCCGGCAAAACCACGCTGCTGAACTGCCTCACCAGCTTCGTTCCGCCCGACGAGCGTATCGTCACGATCGAAGACTCGGCAGAACTGACGTTGCAGCAGCCGCACGTGGTGCGACTCGAAACCAGGCCCTCGAATCTCGAGGGCAAGGGCGAAATCACCCAGCGCGACCTGGTCAAGAACTGCCTGCGAATGCGTCCCGACCGCATCATCGTCGGCGAGGTGCGCAGCGCCGAAGTGCTCGACATGTTGCAGGCGATGTCGACCGGTCACGACGGCTCGCTGTCGACGGTTCACGCCAACAGCCCGCGCGAAACTCTCGGCCGCCTGGAAATGATGATGCTGCTGTCGGGCGTGTCGCTGCCCGAAAAAGCGATGCGCCAGCAGATCGCGGCCGCGATCAATATCGTCGTACATACCAGCCGGCTCTCCGACGGAACGCGTAAGCTGATGAAGATCACCGAGGTCACCGGGATGGAAGGTGATGCGGTGATGATGCAGGACTTGTTCGAATTCGCGCGCACCGGTACCAGCCAGGCCGGCAAGGTGATCGGCCATTTCCGTCCGACCGGAATTCGTTCGTACTACAGCCAGCGGCTCGAAGCTGCCGGACTGCGGCTCGATCCGAAGCTTTTCCGCAGCCAGGTAGCCTGATGAATCTCGCCGGTCTCATCGTCGTTCCTCCTGAATTGATGATCGCGGGCTTCGTCTTCCTGCTGGTGCTGGCGCTGGGTCTTCTGCTGCTTTTCCCCTTGGGGCAGAGGGGAGAATTGAACCACGCGCACAACGTTTTACGCCGGATGGCGCGGCCTAACAGCGGCGACGTCGAAGACGTCGCGATCCTGCGCGACAACCCGCGCACCAACAACCTGTTCCTCGACGCCCTGCTCTCGCGCATCAACCTGCTGCAGCGATTGGAAGAGTACATGTGGCAGGCCGGACTCTACATGCGGGTCTCGGAAGTCTTGCTGATCATGCTGCTGCTGTTCGGCGCCGGTATGGCAGCCGGAGCGGCATGGATGGGCGACGTCCTACTCGCGATCGGATGCGGCGGCGTGCTGGCCGCTCTGCCACTGCTGTATATCCGCTTTCGCGGAAATCGCCGGCTCAAGACGTTCGCGCTGCAGCTACCTGAGCTGCTCGATCTGCTCAAATCGTCGCTCGAGGCTGGCCACTCTCTGCTGCGCGGCCTGCAGGTGGTGGTCGACGAATTTCCCGATCCGGCTTCGGTCGAAATCCGGATGGTGCTCGAACAGGCACGATTGGGCGTTCCTCTTCCGCGCGCGCTCGAAGACATGCTCAAGCGCGTTCCGGAAGACAGCCTGCGTTTCCTGGTGGTCGCCGTCAAAGTCCAGGCCGACGTCGGAAGCAGCCTTGCGAATATCATCGGCCGCTTGTCCGAGACATTGCGCAATCGCCAGCGCGTCCAGATGCAGATCCGGGCATTGACGGCGCAATCGCGGATGAGCGGGATGATCGTCGCGATCCTGCCGGTCGCAGTGCTGGCGGCCTTCAGCATGGTCCAGCCCGGATACGCGCATCCGCTGTTCTACGATCCGTTCGGGCTCAAGATGCTGAAAGTCGCGATTGGACTCGACATCATGGCCTTCATCACGATCCGGCGAATTCTGCGGCTGGATTATTGATGACGCGAGCGCAAAAGCGATGACTGCCACACCATTTTTGATCGCCGTCTCGATCTTTTTCTTTTTCAGCGCGGTCGGATACACGGTCTACCGCGGCCTCTACGGAGCGCGCACCGCACTGGAAGATCAGCTCAATGACTTGGCGCTCAAGGTAAAGATCATCGACGGCGCGTTGGACTCGATCGACGCCGAAAGCGAAGGCTTGGCCCCGATGCTGGTGCAGTGGGCGGCGCGGCGCCTGCCCGCGCCCAAGGTCGACACGCCAGCCGGCGAGAAGCTGATCCTGACTCTCGCTCATGCCGGATTCGTCCGGCCGGGAGCGGTCCGAGTGCTGCAGGTGGTCCGCTTGATTTCGATCGCAGCCGGAGCCGTGCTCGGCTTCGTCGCGAACCTGGTTCACGGCACTCCGCTAGCCTGGGGCATCGTGTGGGCTGCTTGTGGCGCTGCGATCGGAAGCGTCGCGCCCAGCTACTATCTCAACAGCCGCGCGAGACGCCGCCAGTTCGCGATGAGCCGTGAGCTCTCCGACATTCTCGATTTGCTGATAACCTGCATCGAGTCAGGCCTAGGAATTTTCGAAGCATTGAGAACCGTCGGCCGCGAAGCCGAGCGCCAGGGACGACTGCTCGGCACCGAGCTGCTGCAACTGTCGGCGGAAATCGGCGCGGGCTCGTCGCTCGCCCAGGCGTTGCGCGCGCTTGCGGAGCGCACCGGCGTCGACGATATCAAGGCGGTCGCGGCAATTTTGATCCAGAGCGAGAAACTCGGCGCGCAGATGGCGCCCGCGTTGCGCGCCTGCTCCGATTCGCTGCGCACCAAGCGCCGGATGCGCGCCGAAGAGGCCGCGCAGAAGAGCACCATCAAGATGCTGTTCCCGCTGGTGTTGTTCGTTTTACCCGCGATGCTGATCGTGATCATCGGCCCCGCGATGATTAAGATCATTCACACGATGTCGGCCGGTTCGCCTTAGAGCCGCTGGGCGATGCTGGAACGAACGCTTCGAACGCTCTAATGCAGTATCGCGTTCGCGATCTTCTCCGCGATCAGCTTTCTCACCTTTCGAGGATCCTCGCCCGGATGCACGATCGCGACCACCATCATCGCGCCGCCTCCGCCGCTTAACTCGGTGCGCGCAACGATCGCACTGTCGTAGATGTCGCCCATGTCGTCCTGGCCGGACTGATATTTCTTCGGATTGTAGTTGTCGTAGAAGCCCGGTAGTTGCGAGTACCCGCTCATCCGATCGAGCCGCTGAGCGGCGGATTCGGTTGGATTCCGCGCCTGCGCTCCCGCCGCCGCATCGTACGGATCTGTGGTCGTCGTGCCGGTGTCGGTAAGCGCGGGAGCCTGCGCGCCAGCGGCTTTCAGTAATTCGGCAACGTCAGGATCGCCCGGAAAAACGTCCGACAGCGACACTCCGGGCTGAAGCTTCTGCTGATGCAGCGTGACCGTCAGCGTCATCGTGGCTCCGTCGAGCTTCACCCGCTTCTGCTCGACCGCGAGGTCTTCGCTCAGGATGCGTTGAAGAATCGGATCGGTCGAAACCACCATCACGGGCGAGTTGACCGGCACGACCAGCTTGCCCTTGCTGCGGACCTCGACCGCTCGGGCCGCAGAGGCAATCGCGATTGCCCCCATCAGCGCGATTCCCGCCAACAGCTTCGCCATGCGAGGATGGTACGGTTGGCCCATCCGGATTTGCAAGATGGGCCTCAGCCTTCGCCGCTCAGCTCTCGCGAAAAGCGAAGCGCGGATCGGCGGCGCGAATGTAAACCTCGGGCAGACCGAGTTCCTTGCGCACCATATTGGCGCCCTGCACCAGCGCGACGCACTTGTAAAACGCGATCCGCCGCGACAACCCTTCACGGCCGAACCCGCAATCCGCCGTGACGATCAATCGCTCCGGCGGCACGTATTCGAGCGCCCTGCGGATGATGTCGGCGATCATGCTGGGAGGCTCGACCGTCGTGACCGTATGGTTGATCACGCCGATACCGATCTTCTTGTTGGTTTTATAATTCTTGAGCAGCTTGAGGTCGCGGCCTCCATTGCTCGCGCCTTCGAGCATGATAGCGTCCGCGTTGAGCTGCAGCAGATGCGGCAGCGAACGCTCGTAGCTTGGCCGCTCCCAGAAAAAGCTTTGCTGATTCGGATTGCCCCAGCAGGTATGCGCCCAGATTTCGGTGTTGACGCCTTCGATCTCGCGATTGTACGCCTTGGTGAAGAACTCGAGATCTTTTTCCGTCGCTGGCGGTTCACCGAGGCAGGCGAAATGATGCGGCGGCTCTTCAACCTGGATCAGTTGACATCCGGCGTTTGCGACTTCCTTCAGCTCCTCGTTCATCACCGCGACGAGGTCCATCACCAATTCCTGGTCGCCCTTGTAATGCTCATTCCACAGCATCATGGGCAGACAGGTTCCGCTGATCGCACCGAACTTGACCGGCTTGTCGGTCATCTTTTGCGCAGTTTTGTAGATCGCCGCGTAATGCAGCGGACCGCGTGTGATTTTGTCCACCACGGCGGGCGGATGATACGCCTCCTGCACTTCGTACAGGATGTGGCCGGGTTTGAAGTCGCCGTACTCGAGAAAATGGGAGGTGTCACGATATCCGCTGACGCCGCCGAGCCGCTCGATCGCATAAAAAAACCACGAGCGCCCACCGACTTCGAGATCGAAGCGCGAGTCGCCGTCGGTGACGACGTCGAGACCCGCCCGCTCCTGCTCGCTGATGTAGCAGGCGACCGCGTCGGTGTACTGCTCGCGGTAAAGCGAATCGCCCATCGCGACCTTGAACGGCCGTCCGCGCAGGCTTTCGGTAAACCACGACGGCCGCGGAAACGATCCAACCATCGCAGTCGTGAGCTTCTTATCCCTGGTGGCGTTGAGCATATAACTCCTCCCGCGGCGGGAATGTTACATCAAGCCGATTTGCCGTCAACCGCGCCGCAGTGACGGCGAAAAGGAGCCCGCTTCTGGCGCGATTAGTGCGCCAGCGCGACGAACGCCTTAAGTAAATCGATCGTTGTCACCATGCCCACCAAGTGATCATCATCGACCACCGGCAGTCCGCCGATTTTGTGATCGATTAGCAACCGAGCGGCGTCCCAGATCGAGGTGTCGGGCTTCACCGTCATCACGTCCTTGGTCATCGCCGCAATCACCCGCGTTTGCTCGAGCTCACCCAGATGGTCGCGCACGTCGCGATCGGTGACTATTCCGATCAGCTTCCCGTCATGCAGCACTGGCATCGAGCGAAACCGCCCCTGGCGCATCCTGGTCTGGACCTGGTCCAGGGTATCGTCGGGAGCCGCGGTCACCGGATTGATACTCATCTGGGCACCGACCACTCCCTTCTTTTCTTCCGAGCGGCGCACGGTCAGCACCGGGCACGGCGCGTCGCGAAGCACCCGCTCGGTCACGCTTCCCATCAGCACGCGCGAGATTCCCTTGCGCCCGTGCGTCGCCATCACCAGCAAATCCGCTCCGAGGCTTTCCGCCGTCTGGATGATGACCTTCGCCGGGTCGCCGATGCGAACGAGGATCTGATTGCTTATTCCTTTAAGCCGCTCGTCGACAATTTCCTTGAGCCGCTCCATCGCCTCGTTTTCCTGGTCTCGATAAAGCTCGAGATCGGCCGGAACTTCTCCCGCCGATATCACCAGGCTGACCACGTTCAGCGCCGCTACCGTGGCGCTGGCCTGACGCGCAAAATTCGCGGCGACGTCGAGCGCGGCGAGCGAGTTTTCGCCGAAGTCCACCGGACAAAGAATTTTTCTGAACGGAAGCGCCATGAGCCCGTCCCCCGGCTGTCGTTCTTGCCTCGATCATAGCAGAATCCTCGCGAATTGTTGGGTGGCTGTTCACCTCCGCAGCGCGGGAGTCCACGGGCTTGCCAGAGCACGGCCCGAAGCTATAAGGAACGGCATTGAGGCGGGGCGATACCGAGAAGAGGAGACGACGATGGCTTCAATCGATCTGGATCTCTGCTACATGACCGCGACCGAGGCGCTGGCGCAGTTCAAATCGAAGAAGCTATCGCCGGTCGAGCTGCTCAAGGCTCAAATCGCGCGTTCGAAGGAAGTCAATCCCAAGCTCAACGCGCTGACCTATACCTTCTACGATCGCGCGATCGATCAGGCGAAGAAGGCCGAGGCCCGCTACATGAAGGGCCGCCCGCGCCCGCTCGAAGGCATCCCCGTCGCGATCAAGGATTTCCATCCGGTCAAAGGCGAAATCACCACCTTCGGTTCGAAGATCCACAAGGACTTCAAGCCGAACTACACAACGCCAACCGTCGAGCGCCTGTTCGCCGCCGGCGCGATCATGCATTGCCGCACGACGACGCCGGAGTTCGCCCACGCCGGCACTTGCCACAGCCCGCTATGGGGTATCACGCGCAACGCGTGGAACCAGGAATACGGGCCCGGCGGTTCTTCGGGCGGCGCCGGCTCAGCGATCGCCTCCGGGATGACGACCCTCGCCGACGGAACCGACGGCGGCGGCTCTATCCGAATCCCCTCTTCGGCCTCTGGCATTTTCGGCTACAAGCCGCCATTCGGACGCAACCCCCTCGATCGCGATCATCCGCTCGAAACCATCCTTCACTACGGCCCGATGACCCGCAGCGTCGCCGACGCCGCTCTGATGCAAAACGTCATGTCGGGTGCGCATCCGGGCGACATCTGCAGCCTGCGCGACAAGATGGTTCTTCCCGAGTCTTACGAAAGCATCAAAGGATGGAAGGTCGCGCTGTCGGTCGATCTCGGTTACTACGAAGTCGACCCCGAAGTGCAGAAAAACACGCGCGAGGCCGCGAAAGTTTTCAAGAGCCTCGGATGCAAGGTCGAGGAAGTTAACGTCGGATGGAACCTCGGCTCGCTCGACGCCTGGAGCACGCACTGGGAGGGGCTCTTCGGCGCACTATGCGGCGACTTGCTGCCGCGATGGCGCTTCGAGATGGATCCGTACGTGGTCAAAATCCTCGAGCGCGGCCTGACGCATGACGCGTCTCGGCTCTATCGATGCAACCTCGTGCGCGCCGAGATGTACAGCAAGCTGGCGCCGATCCTCGAGAATCACGACATTTTGATCTGCCCGACGCTCGCGGTGCCGGCGGTGAAGGCGGACCATCAGAACGACGATCCCGATTTCACCATCAACGGCAAGAAAATCTCGGCGCACGTGCAGTGGGTGATGACCTATCCGTTCAATCTCGTTGGTCAATGCCCGGTCGCGAGCATCCCGAGCGGCTTCGCCAGCACCGGCGTGCCGACCGGTCTGCAAATCGTCGGCAAGACTTACGATGATCTGAGCGTGTTCCGCGCCGCAACCGCGTTCGAAGCCGCCAAGCCCTGGCGGAGCCAACGCCCTCAGCTTTAGAGATAAGCGAGCCACATTGCGCCGGAATGAAAAGGAAGGACGGCTTCTCGCCATCGCCGCCTTCTGACATCGCGCCTTCTTTTTTGTCAGCCTGAGCGAAGCGACGGCATCGCCGGAGCGCAGGCGCAAAAGTCTTAGGAAGGATCGCCGCGAAGCGATTCGTAGATCGCGCTCTCGGCGCTGCGATACGCGCTTATCTGAACTCCACCCGAAGCTCGCGATAACGCCGATCGCCAATGTTGATCGTGTTGCGATACGCGCCCCGTGGCTGCCACAGGACCGTGCTTGAATCGAGAATCGCCTCGCGCGCTTGTTCCTCGCCGTTGGCCGATTTCTCGATTTCCTTCACGCGGCCGCCTTCGATCACGAACACGGCGGCGTCGCAATCGTGGAAGCGCATCCCCGTTTCATCGCCCGGCGCCAACGTGGTTTCGATCGCGCGGATTCGCGTGTTCAGCAGGATGGTCCGCACCCCCGCTTCAGGTTCGGCACCCGACAGCGCCTCGGTCAGCGCAAATCCAGGATTGCCGCCTGACGTGATCGGGTGCTTCATCTCGAAGATCGCCTCGCGAAAACGGCCCGTGCTGACGTTGCGCGCACTCTCCGAGCCACCAGCCGGCACATACGAAATCGTCCGCGCGCCGACTTCGAGCTCATACGTCGATTGGCCAGGAAATCGATTCGAGGTCATCGCCGGAGATTCGACCGCGATCCGCCCGCCCTCGAGGATGTACAGGACGTAGTCCATCGTATGGCGATGCATCCCGCACTTCTCGCCCGGCGCCAGGTCCATTTCCCACACCTTCACGAGATCGTTCTCAAAACGCAGGTGCGTCGCGATCGGACCGAATTTCTGCTCATCCACGGAAGTCGAGCCTCCGCACGAAACCATATCAGGCGCGCGGCGCCGTATGGTACGGTCGAAATTGTTGCGATGAAGCAATCGGACGACACAGTGATCGACGCGGATTGGGACGCCGGCGATATGGGATGCGGCGAGCTCATTTTGCAATTGCGCATCCGCATCAATGCGATGCGAGCGGGGCAGGTGCTGCGCCTGGTCGCGCGCGATCCCGGTGCGATCGAGGATTTGCCGAGCTGGTGCCGCATGACCGGCCATAGCCTGAAAGATGCTCAACATCCGACTTATTTGATTCAACGCAGGGAGGACTGATGATGGCTGGAAAATTATGCGTCTCGTTGACCTATGCCAAGGACAACACCGACAAGGCGACGGTCGCATTCGTGATTGCCAACGCGTCGGTCGGCTCGGAGCAGGAAACGATGGTGTTCCTCAGCACCGAAGGTGTGCGACTTGCGGTGAAGGGCTACGCCGAC
>Ga0335078_10013868_pt1 | contig 11943 bp, 10 predicted proteins | sample Lox_Sample_32_FD_206711 | JGI IMG/M metagenome (GOLD analysis project Ga0335078, IMG submission 206711) | Soil microbial communities from Loxahatchee National Wildlife Refuge, Florida, United States - Lox_Sample_3.2 | ecosystem: Environmental > Terrestrial > Soil > Wetlands | place: USA... | reverse complement strand
CGGCCCGCATCCTGCCGGAACAGGAAACCAGGCAGCCTGACCCCAAGGCACCACCTTCACCCGGCTCCGCTGACGCTACGCCGGGTGCTGCCGCCTGCCTGGCTGAGGATTCATTTTCGGGTCAGGCTTGCGGTAGGCGGCGATCATGTGCTGGCAGATGACCCAGGTCGCTCCGGCCTCGGTATGCGTGCCGTCGGCGACAGCGCGGTCAGCCGCTGGCGCTGCCTGCCGGTGAGCAGGTCTGATCCGGGGTGCAGGGTGCGCGTGGCATGGGCTCGTGGGCGTCAGCGCCAGAATCCGGTGAGCTGCCCGGCGAGGGCCCTGCCTTGGTCGTAACCAGCGCGGGCGGCGGGCGGACGCGTCGACGGATCCATCATGTTGACCCCGAACGCGTGGCGGGAATTGCCATCCGGAAAGATCGTCTCGACGTTGCTGCCGCGGGCGCGCAGTTCATCGACCTGTGCCGCAAGGTGCATGCCCCACTCCAGCGGATGCCGTGATCGGCCGCCGAAAGGCGACAGCACCAGCACCCGGCCGTAGCCGATGGCCAGATCGGCATTCTCGTTGCGCCGGTAGCCGCCGTCGATGTACCGGTTGTCGCCGATGCCGTAGGGAGGGACACCGAAGCCGCTGGCGGTGCTGGCGGCGACGGCGTCCACCAGGTCGACTCCGCTGTGCCGGTCGAACACGGCCGGTTCACCGGTCAGGGCATCGACCGCCGTGATGAGCATCGCCCGTTCCGGCCAGCGCTGACTGGGCAGCCGGGCGGCGACGGTAGCGCGCCGCCGCATCTGCCCGGAGCCGCCCGGCGCCGCATCCATTTCGATCGCCGCCGCACCCATTCTGCGGCGCATGTCGGCCACATCCTGAGCGGCAGCAATGATTCGGCCCGTTCTCTCCAGGTAGCCGGCCACCGGCCCAATGGGAAGGCGCCCGCCGCCGGATCTGACCGGATCAGTCCGTTGCTGGGGCGCAGCGGTAAGGATGGCGGCCAGCAGTTCGGCCGGGGTCGCGCTGGTGATCTGGGCCGCGGCCGTCGATCCAGCCGACGTCCCGATGATCAGATCAGCCCCGGTCACATCCAAACCGGCATCGAACAGGCCGGCGATGACTCCGATCTCCCACGCATTGCCTGCCGACCCACCACCACCGAGGACCAACGCCCGCCCGCCCGCGGCGCGCACCCGCCCCGTGGCGCCGGCCTGCGGCTGATCCTGGCCGGACCGCGGCCGGCCGGAGGCCGTGGTCGGGGTGAAGTGCGGTGCTGAAGAAGGTGTTGTGTTCACGGGAGTCGCCTTTCGCGAGTTGCCTGTCGGGCGCTCCCGGTGGCGGCTAGCTCAGCCGCGGGATCGTGGACTGCAGGGGAGCACCCACTGCGGATACTGCGTTCATGGGACTCACCTCCTGCCGGGGGATCACGATCACTGGAACGATCGCACACCGGCGGCGCGGCGCGCAACCGGGATCAAGCCAGCTGCCGTGTCGCTGGCGAAGGATGCGGCAGGTTACCGCCTGATCCCAGATTATGGGCGCATGTGATCTGGCCGCCGTTTCCTGGCCAGGACATTGGCTGGGAGCGAAATGGGACCATGCCGCATCGCACTTGGATCAGGCAGCGGCCGGGAACCGTATTCAACGCGTTACATGTGGCACTGGAATAGGGGGGTTATACATGCATAGGCGCGTGCGAGTCATCGCCGCAACCGCCGCCGCGGTAGCGGCGGCGGGCCTGGCAGTACTGCTGACCGTGGCGGCCGCCCCGGCCAGGCCCCGCGGGTGTCCGGCCTGGAGATGCGCGAATGGGAAGTGCAACCTGTCCAGCTCGGCCCAGCCCACGTCGGCCGTGATCGCGTACACGGTAGCCGGGCCCATCAGCATTCCTTAACAACAGCAGCAGTACCGGACTGGGTTGCCTTTGAAATGGTCACATCTCCAGGGCAGTTCCAATTTGCGGCACGCAGTGCCTGGCCGGTCCCCGTCATTCACGCTGCTGTACTACCGTGCCCGTCGGGGCGTGTCGCCGTCTCGCGGGGTAGCCGGGAGACGCGAGAATGCCCGGATGGCGACTGCTGCACCCGACGAGCACTGCGTCTTCTGTGCGATTCTCGCTGGCCGGCAGCCGGCCAGCTTCGTGTACACCGGCGACGATGTGGTGGCATTCCTGGACATCCGGCCGCTGACCCGGGGCCATCTGCTGGTCATCCCGCGTGCGCACGCGGACCGGCTGGAGACGCTCGACCCCGCCGCCGGGGCCCGGATGTTCAGCGTGGCGCAGCAGCTGGCCGTGCGGCTGCGCCGGTCGGGGTTCGGCCAGGGAACCGACCTGTTCCTGGCCGACGGGGCGGCGGCCGGGCAGGAAGTCTTCCACGTGCATCTGCACGTGATCCCGCGGACCCAGGGTGACGGCTTCGGGCTCCGGGCCAGGCGGCCACGCCGGGCGCCGGCCCGGGGCGAACTCGACGCCACCGCCGGGGCGATCCGCAAGGTGACCGGCCCGCTCCCGCGCTGATCGGCGGCTGCCCGGCCGGGCGGGACGCGGCCCGCCGGCCCGGCCGCCCAGGTCTGGCGCTGGCCGTACAGGTAATCTGGAGGCAATGCTGCCGATCAGAGGGGTTGCTGGCCGCTTGGAAAACTCGGGCCCGCCGGCTGATCAGGACGCTGGTGCGGACGCCGCAAACAGCGGGGCCGCGCCGCGCCAGCCCGGCCAGTACAGCTTCGTCGTGGCCGCCAGCCGGCTGCCGGTCGACCGGACCCAGGGGCCGGACGGGAAACACGAATGGCGGGCCAGCCCCGGTGGCCTGGTCACCGCGCTGGAACCGGTGATGCGCGCCGCCGAAGGGGCCTGGATCGGCTGGCCCGGGTCCCCGGGTGACCCGCCGGAGCCGTTCGACACCAACGGCATGCACCTGGTCAGCATCGGGCTGTCCGCGGCCGAGGTGCGGGACTACTACGAGGGCTTCTGCAACGCCACCCTGTGGCCGCTGTACCACGACGTGATCGCGCAGCCCGAGTTCCACCGGGAGTGGTGGGACGCCTACGTGCGGGTCAACCGCCGGTACGCGGAGGCGGTCGCCGCCGAGGCGGCCGAGGGCGCCACCGTCTGGGTGCACGACTACCAGCTCCAGCTGGTGCCCGGGATGGTTCGCTCGCTGCGCAGCGACGTGCGGATCGGGCATTTCACGCACATCCCGTTCCCCGGCTACGAGATCTTCGCCCAGCTCCCGTGGCGCAAGCAGATCGTGCAGGGCCTGCTTGGCGCCGACCTGCTCGGGTTCCAGCGGCAGGGCGACGCGACCAACTTCCTGCGCGCCTGCCGGCGCAGCGCCGGGCTGACCACGCACGGATCTTATGTCTGGGTGCCGGACACCCCGGTGGGCGACGACGACAGCCGGCGGCGGCGGCTCACCGCCCGGCGGAGCACCGGGGGCCGCAGCGTCCGGGCCGCGGCGTTCCCGATCTCGATCGACACCAGGGGCTTCGGTGAGATCGCCACCCGCCCCGGGGTCCAGGCCCGGGCCCAGGAGATCCGCGAGGCGCTGGGCAAGCCGGAGACCGTGCTGCTCGGCGTGGACCGGCTGGACTACACCAAGGGCATCCTGCACCGGCTGAAGGCGTACGGCGAGGTGCTGAGCGAGGGCAGGCTGAGCCCGCCTGCGGCCGTGCTGGTCCAGGTGGCCAGCCCCAGCCGGGAACGGGTGGAGCACTACAAGCGGCTGCGCGACGAGGTCGAGGGCACCGTCGGCCGGATCAACGGGGAGTTCGCGGAGGTCGGCATCCCGGCCGTGCACTACCTGCATCAGTCCTATCCGCGGGAGGAGATGGCCGCGCTCTACCTGGCCGCCGACGTGATGCTGGTGACCCCGCTCCGCGACGGGATGAACCTGGTGGCCAAGGAGTACGTCGCGTGCCGCCACGACGAGGACGGGGCGCTGGTGCTCAGCGAGTTCACCGGGGCCGCGGACGAGCTGACCGGCGCGTTCGTCGTGAATCCGCACGACATCGAGGGACTCAAGGACGCCATCGTGCGGGCGGCGACCGTCTCCCCGGCCGAGGCCCGGCGCCGGATGCGCTCGATGCGCCGCCGGGTCCTGGACAACGACGTGGCGCACTGGGCCGAGACCTACCTGCGCGCGCTGGGCCAGGTCCCGGCGCGCGCGTCCAGCGGCCCGCCGCCCGGGGAACACGCGCACGAGTCCGCCCCGGCCGGCCCCGCCCGGGCGTCGTAACTCACCATGACTCCCGTCAGGGCGGCGGCGCGTTCACGATGCCGGCGGCAGGGACTCTGACCGCGCCTGGCCGTCGGGGACGGCCGCACTACGCTTGACCTGGATTGGGCGAGCTGGGGGGTACCGGTGATGACAGGACCGCAGGACCCGGCGGCAGCGGGTGGTGACCGGCTCAGGGCAGGCCACGCCGACCGCGAGCGGGTAATCGAGACGCTGAAGGACGCGTTCGTGCAGGGCCGGCTGACCAGAGACGAGCTGGCTGCGCGGACAGGCCGGGCGCTGGCCGCGCGGACCTATGGCGAGCTGGCCGGGCTCACCGCCGGCATCTCGGCCAGCCCCGCCGCGGCCCGGCCGGTGCGCCCGCCGGCCCGGCCGCCGGCCCCGGCACGTCGCCGCCGGCCGCTGGTCAGGGCGGCCGCCGGGTCGGGCGGCTGCCTGGCCTTCGCGTTCGGGCTCGTGCTGCTCGCCGCTAACGTCCTGGATCCAAATGGCCTCGGCAATCCTTATGCACCCTGGAGCAGCCTGTGCGCTCTGGTAGCCATGGCCGCGGTATGCGTAGCCGTGGGCATCGCGCTGAACGGAGTGGTCACCGCGGTGGAGCAGAGACGACCCCGGCGGCCGCTGCCGCCCCAGCCCGGGCCGGGTGGCCATGCCCTGGGTGGCGAAGGGGGCCGGGGCGGCCGCCGCGGCCCGGTTCCCCCCGATCCCCACGACGGCCACGCTCCCCCCGCCGAACTGCGGGCTCACCGGCCGCGGCCGGGGCGCCGGCACGTTCCCGGCCGGGTGGGCCGGGCACCTCGCGGCGGCAGGCCAGCGCCAGGAGCACTGTGACGCCGGCACCGTGACGCCGGCTGCATCGGCCCAACTCAGGCCCGCCGTACGATTACGCTGAGTCCAGGGCATTCAACGCATCAGGCACGACCAGCCTGGGGACACCGATGACGGGTACGGCGTGGGCGCGGCTGTCCGGCCTGGACAGCTACCGGATCACCCAGATCCCGCGCCCGGCTGACCGCGGCGCGGATCCACGGCGTGCCCAGCGCGCCGCCAGCTTGACCGCGGCCTTTCACGCCGCGGCCAGCGGCAGCGGCGCCGCGGGCACGATTGCGGTCGGCTGGGTGCGGGCCACCCCCGGCTGCCCGGTACACGTCCTGGTGGCCGGATCGGCGGTGCGCGCCGGGGACGGCCCAGCCACGACGGCCGCCGACCAGGTGCCGCTCGCCTTACCGGCTGGGGCCCGCGGCACCCCGGTGCCGGCGGGCGGGATGGCCGCTGCCATGACCGGGCTGGCCTGCTGGGCGCCGATCGCCGTCATCGCCGACGGCCTGCTGGCCGGCCAGGCCGGCGGGACCGGGGCCACCCCGGCCCAGCCGGGGCCAGTGCCGCTGGAGGACGGGTTACTCTCCGCGTGGGACGGCGCGTTCGGCTGGCTGCTCATCGCCGACCCGCTGACCCCGGGCGAGGCCAGGAAGCTGGCCGCCGACGTCGCCGACCGGCAGCGGCTCACGGCCGGGCTCGCCGAACGGGACCCGGACAAGGCGGTGGACACCAGGCGGCTGGCCCTCCGGCACACCGAACTGCGGCACGGCCACTCGGCCGGGCTGTGGCGGCTGTACCTGCTGGCGGGCGCGGCCGGCCCGGAGGCGGCGGGCCGGGTCGCCGGGCTGCTCTGCGCGGCCACCGACACCAGCGGGCTGCCTTATACGCTCACCCCGGCCGCCAGCCGGGCGGGCACGCTCGCTGGCCTGCTCGACACCCCGGGCGCGGAACCCGGGACCGGCGCGGAGGCCACGTTCCCGGTCTGCGGCAGCACGGCGCTGCTGGCCGCACTGGCCCAGGTGCCGGGCAGCGAGGTGCCCGGCGTCCGGCTGGTGCTCCGCCCGGACTTCGACGTCACCGTGGAGCAGCCGCCGGCCCGCGATGGCCTGGCGCCGGTTTCGCTCCAGCTGGGCACGGTCCTGGACCGCAACGGCGGCCCGGCCGGGAACCTCGCGCTGCCGGCCGCGTCGCTGAACCGGCACGTGTTCGTCTGTGGCGCGACCGGCGCCGGCAAGTCGCAGACCGTGCGGGCTCTGCTGGAGGCCGCGTCAGCGGCTCGGCTGCCCTGGCTCGTCGTCGAGCCGGCCAAGAGCGAGTACCGGCTGATGAGCGTTCGGCTAACTGGGGCTGAAGTGGTGCGGATCCGGCCCGGGGAGGCGGATCAGGTCGCGGCGGGCATCAATCCGCTCGAGCCCGCGGCGGGCCCGGACGGGCGGCGGTTCCCGCTGCAGACGCACGCGGACCTGGTCCGGGCGCTGTTCCTGGCCTCGTTCGCGGCCGACGAGCCGTTCCCGCAGGTGCTGTCGGCGGCGGTGACGCGGGTGTACGAGCAGGCGGGCTGGGATCTGGCCCTGGGCGAGCCGGCCACGCCGGGCGTCCAGCCGGGGTACCCGGCGCTCGGTGACCTGCAGACGGCCGCCGAGCGGGTGGTGGCCGAGGTCGGGTACGGGCGGGAGATCACCGACAATGTCCGCGGGTTCATCCGGGTGCGGCTGTCCAGCCTGCGGCTGGGCACCACGGGGCGGTTCTTCGAAGGCGGGCATCCGATCGACTTCGCGCGGCTGCTGGACCGGAACGTGGTGTTCGAGATCGAGGACGTAGGGGACGACCGGGACAAGGCGTTCCTGATGGGGACGGTGCTGATCCAGCTGACCGAGCAGCTGAGGTTGCGGGCGCGTTCTGCTGGCGGGGGCGCCGGGGCTGCGGCCGGGCTGCGGCACCTGGCGGTGTTCGAGGAAGCGCACCGGCTGCTGCGGCGGCCGGACGCCGGGGCGGGCGGGAGCGGGGCCGCGGCGCACGCGGTGGAGATGTTCGCCGGGCTGCTGGCCGAGATCCGGGCCTACGGCGAGGGCCTGGTCATCGCCGAGCAGATCCCGGCCAAGCTGATCCCCGACGTGATCAAGAACACCTCGGTCAAGATCGTGCACCGGCTGCCCGCGGCCGACGACCGGGACGCGGTCGGGGCGACCATGAACCTGACCGGCGCGCAGTCGCGCTACCTGGTGACGCTGCCGCCCGGGCAGGCCGCCGTGTTCGCCGACGGGATGGACTTCCCGGTGCTGGCCCAGATGCCGGACGGCACTTCACGCGAGAGGGCTGGTGGCGGGGTGACAGTTGCGCCTGACGCGGTGGTTTCGCGGCGGTCGGGCACGTGCGGGGCTGACTGCCGTTCTGCACCATGCACACTCCGGGATATGCGGGCGGCCCAGCGGGTGCTGGAAGAAGTGCCCGGGCTGGTGCTGTGGGCGGAACTGGCCGTGCTGGCCCACCTGACCGGCTGGCTGATGCCGGTGCCCGTGGCGGGGGGCGACCTGGCGTCGCGGCTGGCCGGGCTGGCGGGTGCCGGGGAGCTGGCGGGTGCTGGGGAGCGGGCCGGCGAGCTGGCGGGTGCGGGACGGTTGCTCGACTGCGCAGTATCGCACGTGGTGGACGCGGCGGTGGCCAGCCGGATTCCGGTGAGTTCGGCGCGAGTCAGCCCCGGGGAGCTGGCCGGGCACGTGGCGGCCGCCGTGCGCCGGTGGATCGCGGACGGGGGCATGGAGTGCTCGTTCCCCGAGCCGCCGTGGTTGGCGCCCGCGTTCCGGTGGGCGCTGATCCTCGACGACCTGAAGACGCTGGACCGGCGCGCGCCAGGTGCCGGACGGCACCCGCAGTCCGCTGCCTTCGAGCTCTCCGGCGGCCGGTCCATCCCCGGCGAGACATGCGCTCGCCAGATCGGCATCGTCCAGCGCTGGTACGACGCCGACCAGCGGGACCCGGAGCGGGTGCGGGGCGTGGCGTTCGGCAACGTGGACCCGTCCGCTGTAGAGCGGGCCGTCGGGGCGCGGGCCGGGGACGAGGACTGGGAACAACGGCTGTCCGGAGCGCTCGACGAGTTCCACGACTGCCGCTGGCCACTCGACTACTTGCGGGCCGCATCAGGCAGCGGGAGGTGACGCATGGACGCAGACCAGTTCCGCGACAGCGACGACGAGCCGAACCGGGCGGGCGATAATGCCCAGCGCGGGGAGCCCGAGCCAGACAAACGGCCTGCGGAGTCGGTGGACAGCGGCGAGGCTGATCCCGCCGAGCAAGCCGAACCCCGTACCCGTCAAGAACACGCCGACCGTCTCCCGGCGCGTGGCGAGGAACCGCGGTTAGACACGGACTCGGCCGATCCTGACCTCAAGGAACGGGCTAGGCCAGATGAGGCTAGGCGCCAGGCGCCGGAGCGGACAGAGGGGCAGCCAGCCCAGCGACCTGAGTGGCAGCAAGAGCAAGCACGTGCAGCTGATAGCTCTGCAGAATCCGGCGTTCAGCCATCCAGCACTGAGGACCCGGCCAAAGAACCAGCCGAACCTGAAGATAAGAACGCTACGCCAGGTGAAAAAGAAGAGATACGCAATCAAAAGGCAGAGCTTGACTTCGAGGCAGGAAACCTTGACCCCGTTGATGGACCAGGCATAGGGGACAAGGGACCGCGTAACGATCTAGATGGGGATGACACGGCCCGTTACCGTGACGTTGACGGCAATCTCGCGGAACAGTCCAGTGATCAGCCAGAGCCACTGACCGATGAGGAGTGGGCCGAGCATCTCACAGAAGTTCGAGATGGTCTCGCAGAGGCTGAGTCTCTGGGGCTTAGGTCTGAATGTCTGCACACGATAAACGGATCGGGCGAGGTCTGGACAGACGGGAGAGATCTTCTCCACTACTCCATTCTAGAAAGCATGTACTCGAAAGCATCGGACATTCCTTGCGACTTCAAGGCCATAATAGCCGGTGGTCTAGGTGGTGCCGGTAAAACGACCATCCTTACCGAATATGCTGACATTGACCTGACGCAATACCTTATGATTAACCCTGACAATTTCAAGGAAGAGATGGCGCGCCGCAAAATGGTCCCCGAGATAGAAGGCTTGTCTCCAATGGAGGCTACCGACTTAGTGCATGAAGAGTCTTCTTACCTTGCCCTTCAGCTCGCTTTACGCGCACAGGCCGATGGGAAGAACGTCATCTGGGACATCACTATGTCGAGCGAAAGTAGCACGGCAAGAAGGATAGATGGCTTGCGCGAAGCCGGATACAGTCAAATTGAAGGGCTCTTTGTTGACATTCCTGTTGATTTGAGTATCGAACGTACCGAATCAAGGCACAGAGAGGATCACGAAAAATACCGGGCTGGAGAGGGTCTCGGCGGTAGATATGTTCCGCCTGAAGTAAGCAGGCGCCAAGAAGACCAGGAATGGTGCAGCAAAAATAGGAAGGCCTTCAGCTCATTGAGAGATAGGTTTGACGGCTGGTCTATATACGACAATTCGGTGGATGGGCGACGAGCAACGCTTATCGACTCCAGTAGAAGAAGACATACCCGTTAATGCGATAGGAGTCAGTCATGAGCAGCGAAGTTAGCGAACTGATTGCCGCCCTGGGAGAAGGAAGGATGAGCGTAGATCAAGTAGCTCAACGCTTCCGCGAACGTTCATGGCCGCGGAGCAGACAGACTCGGCCAAGGACATACCTGGAGCTGGCAGAGGCAGCTCAGAACGATCCAGAGCCGTTGGTCCCTGGTTCATTCGATGAAGTAGCTGCAGCTTACTTCCGGGGCGATCTTTCCAGGCCCGTCTACCGACAGCTGGCAGAGGCCGCAGCTGAGTCAATGCGCGAAGAGGATTTGCGTCGAGACTCTGGTAAGTAAAGTTCCGCGCCCTCATGCGGTGAGCCGTTCAGCTGGCCAGTCCAGCTCATGGCGCTGCGCTTCCGCAGCGCACCACCGCCACTACAGCAACTCACAACCGCCTGGGTGGTGGCGCCGGGCGGCGCGCACAGGGTCGCCCGGCGCCACGTCTCAGTGAGCGCCGTCGTTGTTCCAGGCGCCTGACGCGCTACCACGAAGTTCGGCGTAGTTGGCACTGGTTGGCGGTCCACTGCCCGCCGTCCTAGTACTCCAGCCGTAGGTCGTGATCTTAGGCGTGGCGGTGCTGGACGCAGGACGGCCACCGGTTGATCATCCCGGTTTGTGACGACTCAATATGATCTTGCGGTGGCCGCTGGCCACAGCGTAGACCCTGCCCGGTGGCTGGGGTTGCTGGATGAGCTGATACGCCTGGGAGCTACTCCAGCCGAATGTGCTCGCCAGTTGCGAGTTGATGTCCTGCAGCACGGTGACCTGCGATGCTCCGCCACTGAAGCCGCCGTCGAGCGGCGCGCAGCCGTCAGTGGCCGGTCGAGCCGCGCTCCCGCACGCCGAGGGGCCCCCGAAACTCGCCGGGCTCCCTGAGGCGGGCTGGCTCGGCTCGCGGCCAGAGCGGCGGATCTCCGCGCACTTAGCACGTGTTTGGTACACCAGAATCAGGACAAATCGCCCGGATACCTGTACCAGATCCGTGCGAAGTCAAGATGATCACAGGTGGAGTGGCTGGGTGGCGGTGGCGTGGTGGTGGAGGTGGTGGACGGTAGAGCGCTGGACGGCGACCGCGTCCTGGTGGACGGTGACGTCCTGGGCGACGACCGTGTCCTGGTGGACAGGGACGTGCTGATGGGCGGTGGCGTCCTGGCGGAGGGTGGCCTCTTGGCGGGCGGTGGCGTCCTGGCGGAGGGTGGCCTCTTGGCGGGCGGTGGCCTCCTGATGGACGGTGACATGCTTATGGGGGTGGCCTCCTGATGGGCGGTGGCGTGCTGGGTGGCGGTGACGTGCAGGTGGACGGTGGCGTATTGGTGGACGGCAGCTAGACCAGCGGCAGGATCAGTGGATGGCGGTGCCGAACAGGTGCCCCATCCCGTAGGTGAAGGCCAGGCCGAGCGCTCCCCCGATGATCACCCGCAGGACGGCGCGGCGGACATTGCTGCCGCCCAGGCGGGCGCTGGCCGCGCCGGTCAAGCCGAGCGCGATCAGGACGGCGGCGAAGGTCACCGGGACCCGCAAGCTGGCCGGAGGCAGCAGGATGGCCAGCACCGGCAGCAGGGCGCCGGACGCGAACGACAGCGCCGAAGCGCCAGCGGCCTGGACCGGGCTGGGGATGTCAGCGGGGTCGATGTGCAGTTCGGCATCCAGATGGGCGGACAGCGCGCCGCGCGCGGTCAGTTCGGTGGCCACGGTGCGGGCGGTGGCCGCGGACAGGCCCTTGGCCTCGTACAGGGCGGTCAGTTCGGTAAATTCGGCGTCCGGGCTGTCGGCGAGCTCGCGTTTCTCCTCTTTATCTGGGCGCGCTCGGTGTCGCGCTGGCTCGAGACCGACACGTACTCGCCCAGCGCCATCGATACGGCCCCGGCGACCAGCCGGGCCAGCCCGGCGGTGAAAATAGGGCCGCGGGCCGCAGTAGCCCCGGCCACCCCGATGACGATGGCGGCCACCGACACGATCCCGTCGTTAGCGTCCAGCACGGCGGCCCGCAGCCAGTTCAGCCGTCCCGCGGTGCCGCCAGAATGCCCGGGAGTGAGTCGGCCGCCCGCTCGCGGCGGCCTCCACCTGAGCAGCGGAGGGCATGTCCTCGTCAGCGCTCATGCCCCACAAGTACTGCACGGTCAGCCGGCACGCCAGATGCTGCTAGCGCGTTGACCGTTCCTTAACCGCGGTATACGAAGTGAGCGCTAACGCGGACCGGCCTGGGCGGTAGCGGAAGTGAGCAGGAGTTCGCCGATCTCGCGGGCCCGGGCCGCCGCGGCCAGGTCGCCTTCCTGGGCGGACAGGACGGCGCCC
>Ga0335078_10013867_pt1 | contig 11945 bp, 12 predicted proteins | sample Lox_Sample_32_FD_206711 | JGI IMG/M metagenome (GOLD analysis project Ga0335078, IMG submission 206711) | Soil microbial communities from Loxahatchee National Wildlife Refuge, Florida, United States - Lox_Sample_3.2 | ecosystem: Environmental > Terrestrial > Soil > Wetlands | place: USA... | reverse complement strand
TGATCCCGACGCTGTGCCGCTCGATGTTGATTGGTCAGATGCCGTCCTCGTGATTCCGCCGAGGAAGAAAGCGATCTCGATCCGCCTCGATGAGGATGTGCTCGACTATTTCAGGAAGGAAGGCGCCGGCTACCAGCGGCGCATGAACGCGGTGTTGCGGTCCTACATGCAGCAGAGGCGTAGGAAGCGCGTCTGAACGTACGTCCGATGGCGATCAGTCGGCGCGGTCGCGCGTGGCGAGGCCCGCCTCAAACGCCCGGTAAAGGCGCGCGAGATCGGCGGTTTCGCCGGTGAGGCAGCGGAACGCCGCGGCGGCCTGATGAACGACCATGCCGCTGCCGTTGAGTGTGCGCGCGCCCTTGGCGGCGGCGGCTTTGAGGAACTCGGTGTTGGCCGGCGTGTAGATGACGTCGGCGGCCCAGTGCGTTGGCCTGATCGCAGCGACCGGCACCGGGTTGCCCGCGAATCCGCTCATGCCGGTCTGCGTCGCGTTGACGATGCCGTCTGCGGTGGCGATGTCGCCCTCCAAATCGTCCGTGACATGGCAGCGCGCCGCGCCGTGATGCCTTGTCACATCGGCCGCCAGCGCCTTGGCGCGCGCGAGATCGAGATCGTGCAGCACCAGCGTGCCCACGCCGAGGTCCATCAGCGCGAACGTGACCGCGCGGCCGGCGCCGCCGGCGCCGATCAGCACCACGGTCTTGCCGCGCGCGCTGTCTGGTCCGAGCGTCTCGGCGAAGCTGTCGCGCCAGCCGTGGCGATCGAAGTTATAGCCGGTGGTGCGGCCGTCTTGCGCAATTGCCACCGTGTTGATGGCGCCGACCTGGGCCGCTCCTGGATCGACGGCATCAAGCAGCGGCAGAATATCCTGCTTGAACGGATAGGTGATGTTGGCGCCCGCAAAGCCCAAAGCTTTGATGGCCCCGAACAGTTCGGGCAGCTGAGCGGGCAGCCGGTCGGCATCGATCAGATGATAGAAGCCGTCGATATCCGCGGCCGCAAACGCCTCGGCGAACAAGGCTGGCGACAGCGAGGCCTGAATATTCCTGCCGATCAGGCCAACGAGTATCCTGCGCCTCATCACGGCGGTCACGCGAAGAAGGCTATCCGCCCCCAAGTAGCTTCTTCACCATCGCGCCGGCCTTGGCGAAATCCATCTGCCCGGAGAATCGCTGCTTGAGCGCCGCCATGGTACGGCCCATGTCCTTGAGCGTCGCGGCCTCGAGTTCCTTGATCAGGCCCGAGATCGCCTCGGCCGCTTCGAGGTCTGACATGCGCTTAGGCATGTAGGCGGAAATGATCTCGATCTCCTCGCGCTCCTGCGCGGCGAGTTCGCTGCGCCCGGCCTTCTCGTAGATCTCAAGCGATTCCTGGCGCTGCTTGATCATCTTGCCCATGACATCGAGAATCTCGGCGTCGTTGAGCGAGGTGCGTTCGGCACCGCCGGTTTCACGCTTCAAAATCTCGGCGTTGATCAGCCGCAGCGTTGAAACCCGCCGCGCCTGGCCGGATTTCATTGCTTCCTTCAACGCGTTATTGATGTCGTCGCGCAGCACGTGGCGGCTCCTCGAACATTTATGGACGGGGCGGGATCGACCCGGAACGGCAGTTGCGTCTGCCTATATAATACGCGACTAAGAGGCCATGACCCAGCCGCAAATTTCCTCCGCCGCCGCGACGGCCGACCTTTGGCACGACGACAAGCCGACCGCGCTCCTGGTGCTGGCCGATGGCACCGTGCTCGAAGGCATCGGCTTCGGCGCCACCGGTAGTGCGGTTGGCGAGGTCTGCTTCAACACCGCGATGACCGGCTACGAGGAAATCCTGACCGATCCGTCCTATGCGGGGCAGATCATCACGTTTACGTTTCCGCACATCGGCAACGTCGGCACCAATGACGAGGACATCGAGACCGTCAACCTCGCTGCGACGCCCGGTGCGCGCGGCGTCATCCTGCATGCCTCGATCACGCCGCCATCGAATTATCGCGCGACGCGCCACCTCGACGCCTGGCTGAAGTCGCGCGGCGTCATCGGCTTAGCCGGCATCGATACGCGCGCGCTCACCGCGCGCATCCGCGAACAGGGCATGCCCAATGCGGTGATCGCCCACGAGCCGTCCGGCAAATTCGATCTCGATGCGCTCAAGCGGCAGGCGCGCGAATGGCCTGGCATGATCGGTCTCGATCTGGTGCCAATGGTGACGACGGCGCAGCGCTTCACCTGGGATGAGACGCCGTGGCGCTGGGGCGAAGGTTATGGTCGCAGCGACGGCGGCAAGTTCAGCGTTGTCGCCATCGATTACGGCATCAAGCGGAACATCCTGCGGCAGCTCGCCGGCAATGACTGCAAGGTCACGGTGGTGCCGGCGCAGACCTCGGCCGAGGCCATTCTGGCGCTCAGACCCGATGGGGTTTTTCTCTCCAACGGCCCGGGCGATCCCGCCGCGACCGGGGAATATGCGGTGCCGGTGATCCGCAGCCTGATCGAGCAGGTGCCGACATTCGGCATCTGTCTCGGCCACCAGATGCTGGCGCGCGCGATCGGCGCCAACACGGTCAAGATGCATCAGGGCCATCATGGGGCCAATCATCCGGTCAAAGATCTGTTAACCGGCAAGGTCGAAATCACCTCGATGAATCACGGCTTCGCCGTCGACGGCGCAACGCTGCCGGCGAGCGCAGTCGAGACGCACGTGTCGTTGTTCGACGGCTCGAATTGCGGGCTCAAGCTCAAGGATCGGCCGGTGTTCTCGGTGCAGTACCATCCGGAGGCGTCGCCCGGACCGCGCGACAGCCACTATCTATTCGGCCGCTTTGTCCGGCTGATGGAGGAATTCCGGGTCAAGAAAAATGTTTGAGTCGCCATCCCGTAACGTTTCCAAGTAGGCGACTTGAAGTCAGCATTTTGTTGCGTGCGTCGTTATACAATCTCAACCGATACCGGCGTAGAAGGAGCGGCGCTTCCGCGGCGCCAACGCACGCCATGCCCATCGCCAGAAAACGCTCAGCCCCTGCGACCTTTCATTTTGCCGATGATGGGTCGATCCCCAACAACGCCGCGCTGCCGCTCGTTGTCTATCGCGCCGGCATCGATCTTTCCGGTTCGCCAGATCCCGAACGCCTGATCGAGCAGACGTTTGCCGACAACGGCTGGGGCCATATGTGGCGCAACGGCATCTTTCCGTACCCGCACTATCATTCGATGATTCACGAAGCGATGGGCATCGCCCGCGGCCGCGCCAAGGTGCGCTTCGGCGGCAAGAAGGGCAAAGAGATCGATGTCAGTGTCGGCGACGTGGTGATCCTGCCCGCCGGGACCGGGCATGAGCTCATCACCCAGACTCAAGAACTCGTGGTGATCGGCGCCTATCCGCCGACCGGCAAATATAATCTGTGCCGCGGCAGCAAGGCGGAGCACGCCAAGGCGATCCAATCGATCCCCAAAGTGCCGGCGCCCGCGACCGATCCGGTGTTTGGTGCCAAGGGACCGCTCATCGCGCTGTGGCAGGTGTGATCTCGCGGGCGTTCGCGCCAGGAAGGCGTCGCCCTCACGACAGCGCCGTGCTACATTGCGCCGGCGTTTGAGGGAGATGTGACGATGAGACTGGCGTTCGCATTGTTCTCGCTCCTTGCCGTGGGAGTGACCGACGCCTCCGCGCAGGAGCTTCTTTCCGGTCAATATCAGTGCGTCCAAAACTGCACCGGACCGCAAATGGTCTACATCACCCAGAACGGCTGGGACATGAACCTTGTCAACGAGGCCGGCCAGCCATCGCGCGCCTGGATCGATCATCCCGGCCATATATGGGCGGAGCGTTGGAACGAAGGCGCAGTGATTTCTCCGGACGGGTTCGCCATACAGTTCGACGACGGCACGGTCTGGCAGCGGTTCGTCCCGGTGCCCCCGCCGCCGCCACTACCTCTCAAGAGGCGCGGCTAAATCCTGATCGATCACGTCGTCCGCGCCGGCGGCGCCGATAGCATGTTCGCGGTCGCGTCCGCGGCGCCGAGGGTGCTCGTCTCGAAACGATCTCGCCTTAATTCACCCGCGGCTTCGAGCACCGGATAGGCGACCGAGCAGATATGCGAGTGGATGCGCTTGAGATCGCTCAGGATGTCGAGGTGCAGCGACGTGGTTTCCAGGGTTTCCGGGCGGCCTTCGCGCAGCCGTTCGAAATGCCGGTCTGCGGCGGCAAGCTCGGCTTGCCGCAGCTCTGATTTCTGCCGCAGCAGTTTGCGCGCGGCCTCGACGTCGCCGGTCATGAAGATTCCGAATGCCGCCTGCAGCGAGTCGAGAACCTGTTTGTGGAAGCTGGTCAGTTCGGCCGCACCCTCGGCGGAGAACTGATAGCGCTTCTTGATCTTCTTGGCCGCCAGTTCGCACAGGTTCTTGTCGACGATGTCGCCGATGTGTTCGAGGTTGATGGTGAACGAGATGATCTCCATGGCGCGGCGGCCGTCGCGGTCGTCGAGAGCATCGCGCGTCAGCTTGGTGATGTAGAGCTTGATCGCTTCGTTGAGCCGGTCGACCGCATTGTCGAGCCGCGACACGTCGGCCACGAGTTTGCGATCGTTGTCGAGCAGCGCCGTCATGACGTTGCGCAGCATGGTCTCGACGAGGTCGCCCATGCGCAACGTCTCGCGCGCGGCATTGGCGAGCGCGAGTGGCGGCGTCGGCAGCGCCGCTTCATCAAGGTGCCGCGGCGCGTATGGATCGGCCGGCTGTTTGCGCTCGGGCAGAAGACGCTCGAGGAGCCACGCAACGCCGTTGAGTGGCCCGATGAAGATCGCGGCGAGCGCGATGTTGAACAGCATGTGGAATTCGGCCGTCATCTTGGCGGGATGCGGCTGCAGCGCCGCCATTTCCCGTGCGATCGGATCGAGGAACGGCAGCACGACGAGAATGCCGACGAGCCGGTTCAATATGTTGCCGACCGGCAGCCGGCGACTCGCCGGATCGCCCCGCGTTCCGGACTCGATCAGCGGATTGATCGCGCTGCCGAGGTTGGCGCCGAGCACCAGCGCCAGTGCCGCCTCCGGCGTGACGAATTGCGAATAGGCAAGCGACATCACCAGCAGCACCACGGCGACGCTCGAATGTGCCGCCCAGGTCAGCGCTGCCGCAATCAGGATGCAGAGCACCGGATCGTTGGTGATCGATTTGAGCAGCGCCTGCACGGCTGGCGCCTGCTCGGCTGGCGCGAGCGTGTCGAGCAGGACGTGCAGCGCCAGCAGGATGAGCCCGAGGCCGATGCCGACCCGGCCGAGCGCGCGTGCGAGACTATTGTCGGCGGCGCGAAAAGTAACGACGCCGATAACGAGCAGGACCGGCGCGGCAGCCGAAATGTCGAACGAGAGCGCCTGCACGATCAGTGTGGTGCCGACATTGGCGCCAAGCATGATGGCGAGTGCGGGAACAAGCCCAACGACACCCTCGGCGCAGAGCGAGGCGGTCATCAACCCGGCCGCGGTGCTGCTCTGCAACAGAGCCGTCAGGCCGAGGCCGGCGGCGAAGGCGCTGAAGCGATTGCCCAACGCCTTGCCAAGGAGGCGGCGCAAATCGGGTCCGACGGCGCGCAGCACGCCGCTGAGCACCATGTGCAGGCCCCACAGCAGCAGAGCCACGCCACCCATCAGATCGAGCAGGACCAGACTTCCCATCGGCTGTCGCCTTCAAACTCGGCGCCGGCACCAGACGTCGGCCGGCGCATATGCGACCGTCACACCGCGGACGTTTCGGTAAATAGGCCCACCGGCTTCCGGGTTCCAGTATTTTTCCGAAGCTGACGGGGCCGCGGTGGCGCGCTTTTGGCTCAGTCCTGTTTGGCGCCCACGGTGTCGGCCATCACGGCGCCGCGCTGGCCGAGCGGCTTGTCGTCGCCGACCGTGGAATCCTGCGCGGTCTGATGTTCGATCTCCGCATTCAGCTCGGCGCCGAGCAGCACCACCATCGAGGAGATCCACAGCCACATCATCATGGCGAGCACCGCGCCGAGCGAGCCGTAGGTGGCATTGTAGGTGTTGAACTTGGCGAGGTACCAGGAAAACAGGAACGAGGCGGCGATCCACACCACCGAGGCGAACACGCTGCCGACGCTGACCCATTGCCAGCGCGCCGCGCGGCGATTGGGGCCGTAGCGGTAAAGCACGGCGAGGCCGGCGAGCAGCACGATCAGCAGCGCCGGCCAGCGTGCAATCCGGATCAATTCGCCGGCCTCGCCGCCAAGTCCGACCCAGGACAGCGCCAGCGGCACCGCGATCACGGCGCCGACCGCTACCAGGAAAACCGCAAAGCCGCCGAGCGTGAAGGCGAGCGCCACCAGGTTGAGCTTGAACAGATTGCGGCTCTCCTGCTGTTCGTAGATGACGTTGAGCGCATCGATCATCGCCTTGATGCCGCCCATGGCGCTCCATAGGCTCACCACGATGCCGACCACGACACCGATACTAAGCGCGCCGTTGCGCTGCGAGGCGATCCGCATGGCCTGCTCGTTGAGAATGCCGAGCACGTTGGCCGGCACGACGTCCTGCAGCAGCGACAGGTCCTGGCCGATGGTGGAGGCGTTGAAGAAGATGCCGTAGGCCGAGACCAGCGCGGTGATGGCGGGGAAGATGGCGAACAGAATGAAAAACGCGACGCCGCCGGCGATCGACAGCAGCCGGTCGGATTGCATTTCGGCATAGGTGCGCCACAGGATATCCTTCCAGCCGGCCCACGGGATTTGCAGCGGATGCATGGCGCGGCGGCCGCGGCCGCGTTCCGCGGCGCGGCAGAGCTGGGCATCGCGCGGCTCTTCCGAGCTGCGCGGTTCGTTGAAGGGCCGCTCTTTTTTCTCGGATTGCGGCGGCGTGTATGCGTTCGGCTTTTTCAGGGCAGCATTGGATAGCATGGTCCGGTCCTGAATGGCCGAAGACAACGTCTTGGGTCGGCAAGTGGTTGCGCCTCCAGGCGATCGCCGGCTGCTCTTGAGGGAACATGCGTTATTAAAATGAAAAGGCCGCAGCGTGCTGCGGCCATCGCGGAGAGCTGAGGGCGGCTTGTCCGCCCGGGTCGTGGGTCAGGCTGCAGCTTGGCGGCTTGGACGATGCTCGGCGGTGCGTTCGCTCTTGCTCTCGTTCTTGGATTCGCTCTTGGATTCGCTCTTCGTGCCGCCGAATTGCGCGCGGCTCCAATTCCACAGCATCTTGATTTCCGCCGCCGCGCGGCCGCCGGCGTCGTATTCGGTGACGCCGAGACCGGCGGCGATCGCGTCCTGATAAGCCATGCGTGCCGCCAGCATCGGCTCGGCGAGCACGCCAAGTTCGGTGAGACCTTTGGCGGCGTGGCCGGCGCGCGAGCTGCGGTAAGTCACTGGACACTGATTGAGCACGAACGCGGCTTTGCGCTTGGCGAGGAACAGCGCGCGAAAGGTTGCCGCCGTCGCTTCGACATCGAGGCGCGTGGGCCGCGCCGGCAAAAGGCACAGGTCGGCAGCCTCGGTGATGAGGCGCACAGCCGGGCCGTCGGCGCCGGCGGTGTCGAAGATGGCGAGCGTGAAGCCTGCGCCGGCAAGGCCGTCGAGGATTGCGCGCAGCCGCTGCAGGCGTTCGCGCTCGAGCGGTTCGACCATGATCCGGTGGGCGGCGTGCGCCGCCGCGCGGCGTTCGCTCCAGCGCACCAGCGAGGCTTGCGGGTCGAGATCGAGCGCAATGACCCTCTCGCCCGACTGTGCCGCCGCCACCGCAAGCGAAGCTGCGAGTGTAGTCTTTCCGGTGCCGCCTTTTTGCGTGAGGAGAACTATGGTGCGCATCAAACTAACCCGTTGGTCCATTGCGACCGTGCTGTGGCCGTCTTCGCCGTAAAGGCGAGCTGGCTCAATTGCTGCGATGCCGCGCCACTGGCGCGGCGGCGATTTGGAATCTCGATGTCGACGGCGAGCGTCGAGACGGTAGAGCCGCGGTCCATCGTGATCTGCACCTTGTCGGGATCGAAGGCGACATGGCGCGCGATGACGGCGAGGATTTCTTCGCGCAGCACGCCGAGCAGATCGGGCTGGCTGCGCGTTTCACGCTCGTGAGCGAGGAGGATTTGCAGGCGCTCGCGCGCAACCGGCGCGGAGCCCCGGCGAAACAGGCTGAGAAGATTCATGCTGCTTTCCGTCCGAACAGCTTGTTGAAGAGGCCGCGGCTTTCCGAAGGAATATGCATGGGGATTTGTTCGCCCTTGAGGCGCTTGGTGGCGTCAAAATAGGCCTTGGCGGGAGCGCTGAGCGGTGCGTTCAGCGTCACCGGCGAACCGACGTTGGACGCGCGCAGCACTTCCTCGCTCTCAGGAATGATGCCGATCAGCGGGATGGAGAGGATCTCCAGCACGTCGTCGATCGACAGCATCTCGCCGCGCGCCGCGCGCCACGGATGATAGCGGGTAATGAGCAGGTGCTTGTCGACGCACTCGCCGCGCTCGGCCTTTTCGGTCTTGGAGTCGAGCAGGCCGATGATGCGGTCCGAGTCGCGCACCGACGACACCTCCGGATTGGTGACGATGATCGCCGAGTCGGCGTGCCGCATCGCCAGCGTGGCGCCGCGTTCGATGCCGGCCGGGCTGTCGCACACGATCCAGTCAAACTTGGTGCGCAGTTCGGCGATCACCTTGGCGACGCCCTCTTCCGTCAGCGCGTCCTTATCGCGAGTCTGCGATGCCGGCAGGAGGAAGAGATGCTCCAGCCGCTTGTCCTTGATCAGGGCCTGCGGCAGCTTGGCCACGCCGTTGATGACGTTGATCAGATCGAACACGACACGGCGCTCGGCGCCGAGCACCAGATCGAGATTGCGCAGGCCGACGTCAAAATCGATGACCACGACCTTCTCGCCGAGATGGGCGAGCGCCGCGCCAAGCGACGCCGTGGAGGTGGTCTTGCCGACGCCTCCTTTGCCCGATGTCACGACCACTACGCGCCCCGATTTCCCCTCGCTCATGTCTACGACCTCTCGTTAGTTCATCGCTGTGATTTTCAGCGTGTTGCCATCAAGCCAGGCCTGAGCCGGTCCACGGCGCAGGCTGGCCTCGATTTCGTCCGCCGTCTTGTAGTGAGGGCCGATGGCCAGGAGCTCGCCCTCGAAACGATGGCAGAAGATGCGCGCGCGCGAATTGCCAGAGGCGCCCGCCATGGCGAGCCCGCGCAGCGTGCCGTAAATGTGAATGGATCCCCCGGCGATGATCTCGGCGCCCGAACCGACCGAGCCCAGCACGGTGACGTCACCCTCGATGTAGACCACCGATTGCCCGGACCGGACCGGCGAATCGATCAAGAGCGACGCTGGCTCCTGCTTCTGTGGTGCGGGCGGCGGGGAGGGCGCGGCCGAGACCGGCTCGGGGATTTCCCTCTCTTCGACGCCGTGCTCTTGGGCGCCGCGGCCGCTCCGCAGCACCGGTGGCAGTGCCGCTATCGCGTCGTGCGGCTCGATCCCCTCGATGCCGAGCACGCGGATGCCGCGCTCGGCAAGATCGGCTGTAAGTTGGACGATCTCGGGCGGAGTGAGGCCCGCCGCCGAAAGGTCGAGCGCGACCGGATGGCCGGCAAAGAAGCCCTTGGATCGCTCCAAGGTGGCGTCGACGTCTTTAAGCCAGTCGGCGATCGGCGGCTGTGGCGTAAAAACGAACGCCATGTAGGAGCGGGCGCGAAACGTCAGCGACTGCCGTGGGCAGATGAGGCTCGACAAGGCCGCCTCTCCGATGTGGATGATTCTTAATTGGTTAATAATCTGCGTTCAGTTGGTTAACGCGGAGTTAATGATTACCTCCGCTTAACGGTTTTTTGACACTATGGGATTTTGGGCGCCGGCGGCGCGCACCAAAGCCTGCGCTAGCCGGGCCCCAAAACGATCCAGCTCAAACTTGTAAAGTCCGCGACCTCTAGTCCGGCTTGATGCCGGCATCGCGAATGACCTTGCCGTAGCGGGCGTGGTCGGCAGCGATCTTTTTGGCGAAGGCGGCGCTGTCCAGATAGGTGAGCTCATAGCCGAGCGGCGCCATCTTGGTGCGGATATCTGCCATCTGATCGATCGCCGCGATCTCGCGGCTGATGCGCGCGATCGTGGCGGGCGGCGTGTTGGCGGGCCCGGCAATACCGAACCAGACGCTGACATCGAAGCCGGACACGCCGCTCTCCGCGACCGTCGGCACATTCGGCAACAGCGAGACCCGCTGTGGCGAGCCGACCGCGAGCGCTTTCACCTTGCCGTTTTGCACGTATTGCATGACGACGTTGGGCGTCGCCCAGATCAGCGGGATTTGGCCGCCGAGGAGATCGTTCAGCGACGGCGCCGTGCCCTTGTATGGCACCGGCGTAATGTCGATGCCGGCGGCGGCATTGAGCATCAGCGCGGCCAGCGAATGCGGCGTGCCCATGCCAGGCGTGCCAACCGAGAGCTTGCCGGGGTTCGCCTTGGCGTAGGCGATCAGGCCTTTCAGATCGGCGACTGGCGACGACGGCCCGGCGAACAGGACCAGCGGGGTGGTCGCCATCTGAGCTACCGGCGCGAAGTCTTTAACGACGTCAAACGGCACTTTCGTATGCAGCCACTGCTGTAGTGCCGCCGAGGTCTCGAAGGTCGCCAGCGTGTGGCCGTCGGGGGCTGCCTTGGCGACCGAATCCAAGCCGACGAGGCCACCCGCGCCGGGACGGTTCTCGACCAACCATGGCTGCTTGAGCCGCTCCGATAGCTCCTTGGCGAAGACCCGCGCGATAGTGTCGACGCCGCCGCCGGCCGCGATCGGCACCACCAAGGTCACTGGCCGCGTATCGGGCGTTGGCGTTTGCGACAGCACCGATTGCATCGCGACGATAAGTAAACCGGCCGCCACGGCCATCGCCGTAGCTGCGTAGGCAGCGCGCATGTTTTCCTCCCCATCGGGTTGGCCGAAGCCTAACGCGGGGCAACCCACAGGACAAACGCTCAGCCTGGTACCCGGCGTTGCCGCCGCTGCAATTCTGGTCTAAGCACCCCTCGCGCGGGGCCGAGCCCCCGGCGTTGGCGCGCGCTCTGCGCGCCATTTTCTTGTGTATTCAGGCTTCGTCCCGTCACCCTGAGGTGCGAGCGAAGCGAGCCTCGAAGGGCGACGGCCGCTGCGTTCGAGCAGCATCCTTCGAGGCCCGCCCGGAGCTTGTTCATCGGGCCGGCCACTTCGAGCCGGACCTGTTGGCGCGGGCACCTCAGGATGACGTAGGTTGGGATGCCCAAGCGAACCGACATTTCCACGATCCTGATCATCGGCGCCGGCCCGATCGTCATCGGCCAGGCGTGCGAGTTCGACTATTCGGGCACGCAGGCCTGCAAGGCGCTCAAGGCCGAGGGCTATCGGGTCGTCCTGGTCAATTCCAATCCGGCGACGATCATGACCGACCCGGATCTGGCAGACGCGACCTACATCGAGCCGATCACGCCGGAGATCGTCGCCAAGATCATCGAGAAAGAGCGCCACGCCATCCCGGGCGGCTTCGCGCTGTTGCCGACCATGGGCGGTCAGACCGCGCTCAACACCGCGCTGTCGCTGCGCAAGATGGGCGTGCTGGAAAAGTTCGACGTCACGATGATCGGCGCCACCGCCGACGCCATCGACAAGGCCGAGGACCGCGAGCTGTTCCGCGAGGCGATGAAGAAGATCGGCCTGCAGACGCCGCGCTCGCATCAGATCAAGACGCTGATCCAGGCGCTGGAGGCGCTCGAAGACATCGGTCTGCCCGCCATCATCCGGCCCTCGTTCACGCTCGGCGGCACCGGCGGCGGCATCGCCTATAACAAGGCGGAGTTCATCGAAATCGTCGAAGGCGGCATCGACGCCTCACCGACCTCCGAAGTGCTGATCGAAGAATCGGTGCTCGGCTGGAAAGAGTTCGAGATGGAGGTGGTGCGCGACAAGAACGACAACTGCATCATCGTCTGTTCGATCGAGAATTTCGATCCG
>Ga0335078_10013866_pt1 | contig 11945 bp, 11 predicted proteins | sample Lox_Sample_32_FD_206711 | JGI IMG/M metagenome (GOLD analysis project Ga0335078, IMG submission 206711) | Soil microbial communities from Loxahatchee National Wildlife Refuge, Florida, United States - Lox_Sample_3.2 | ecosystem: Environmental > Terrestrial > Soil > Wetlands | place: USA... | reverse complement strand
TCAATACATACTTTTGCCGCCAGCCGCGAATCTTCATCTGCTCCGGCAGCCGCGCCGCGAACTCCACGATCCTGTGGTCCAGCATCGGCGGCCGCACCTCCAGTGAGTGAGCCATGCTCATGCGGTCTGTCTTATATAAGATATCGTCAGGCAGATAGTAACTCTGATCCACCCGTAGATAGCGGTCTATTACCCCGCCGCTGCCCGCCGCCGCGCTCTGCGCCAGTTCCGCCAGCCCATTGCCGCCCCCGCCGCGCCGGATCGCTCTCAGCTGTTGGCTCGAAAACGTCCCGTTCCAGAAAAAGTGCGCCTCGTCCGCGTCCAGCCAGCTTCCCTCGATTCCCCGCTTCAACTTGTATTCCAGCCCGATCTTCTCGTCCGACACCGGCACATACCGTTCCAGCGCGCCGTGTACCCAGCGCCGTATCCACCGCGGCGTCAGTCGCAGCGGCTTCGCTAGCCGGTCCGCCTGGTACGTCTCATACCCGCCGAACAGCTCGTCTGCTCCTTCGCCCGATAGCGCAACCGTCACGTGCTGCCGGCTCATCTTCGAAAGGAACCACACCGGCAGCGCTCCCGCGTCCGCGCTCGGCTCGTCCGAGTAGTACGCGAATTCCTCAATCGCGCGCTCCAGTTCCGTCTCCGGGTTCAGGTCCAGTTCGTAGTGATCCGTCCCGTAGACTTCCGCCACCTCCCGGAAATACGGGCTCTCGTCGAAACTGCGCCCGCGGAACGACACCGAAAACGTCTTCAGCCGGCTCCCGCTCTGTCGCGCCGCGTAATGCAAAATCGTCGACGAATCCACGCCGCCTGACGCCCATACCCCCAACGGCACGTCTGAAACCAGGTGCTCCCGCACCGATTCGCTCAGTAGCCCGTCCAGTTCTTCCTTCGCCGCCTCGAGCGAATAGTCGGCCGGCGCGCCCTGCGGTAGCGCCCACCATTGCTCCAGCCTGAATTTTCCGCGCCTCCATTCGAGTAAGTGCCCCGGCGGCACCTTGCGAATCCCTTCGACCAGTGTCCGGTCGCCTGGCACGTAATTTACTGAAAGAAACCGGTCCAGCGCCCCCTCGTCCAGCCGCCGCGGAACATCGGCGTGCTCCAGAATCGCTTTGAGTTCGCTCCCGAAATACAAATCGTCGCCGCGGCGATAGTAATACAGCGGCTTGATTCCCATCCGGTCGCGCGCCAGCACCAGCCGCCTGCTTGCCTCTGACCACAGCGCCACCCCGAACATCCCTCGCATCCGGTCGAAACACGCCGTGTCCCATTGCATAAACGCACGCAGCACCGTCTCCGTGTCGCACTGCGATCGGAACCGGTGTCCCAGCCCCTCCAGTTCGCGCCGGATCTCCCTGTGGTTGTATATTTCTCCGTTGAAGGCAATCACCGTGCCGCCGTCATCGCTTGCCATCGGCTGGTCGCCGCCTGTCAGGTCGATGATCTTCAACCGCACCGCGCACAGCGTGACGTCGTTGCCTTGGTAAATCCCCTGCTGGTCCGGCCCCCTGTGGTGTAAGGCCTTCGTGATGCGTTCGGCCGTCTCTCGGCCGCTCGACCCTTTCCAGCCCGTAAATCCCGCAATCCCACACATTGTCTTGAAGCCGATTCCCCGGAGACTTTCAGTGTATCTGCTGCGTCCCGCCGCAAGCAGCCGGTCGTGCCCGCCCTTCCCTTGGTGAGAATCCGGGTCGAGTACACCCCTCCCCGCTGGACCTCCGGAATCTCGCGTTTGGAGAGGTGCCAAGCCGCGCGGGCGAGTGATAACAGATTTCAGGGTCTAAAAGTTTTGAATTGAGGTATACTCATCAGCGCCGGGAAGCTCAAATTCGGCATCCCGGATACTGCTTCACCAGATTCCGAACCTAAGGAAAGGATCGCGCCCATGCGTCACACCGTTTTCAGCGACGTCCCAGAGTCTTGTCCCAGCGGTGCTGGCAGATCGCTCGCCAGCCTTCTGCTCGTATTCCCTGCGCTGGCGTTTTTCGTGAGCGGGCCCGCCTGCCTCGCACAGGATTCCAAAACCCCAGCCGTGCTGCCCGCGCCATCCAGCGGCAAGGCCATTGTCTGTATCTACCGCGTGTACAGGTTTACCGGCTCGTCCTCGCACGACGAGCTCTATGTCAACGGCACTCACCTCGCCAAGCTCCTCAACAGCGAATACGCATTCATGGAAGTGCCGCCGGGTACGGTCGTGATCTCCGGGTTGCCCAAGGAGTATTACGGAAGCGTCATCATGTCCGCCGGGGCCGCCCTCAATCAAGCCAGGCAGAAAGAAAACGAACGCGCGCGGTTTGAGGCGGAGGCTGGCAAAACCTATTACTTCAAATGGACCGCCGGACCCATGGCAACCGGCATCAAGGTCACGCCGGAAGACCCCTCGGTCGGTGCCAAGGAGATGCGCAAACTCCATCTCTCCAAGCCCGTTGACGACAAGGAAGAAGCGAAACCAGAAACCAAGGACGCCGTCAAGCCCACGCCGTAGCCTCTCGCCGCACCGGCGGCTGGAAAAGCTACCCTCGAATGGCGGTGGCGGGCTGCTTCTGCGCCAGTGATCGGCCCGCTGCCGCCAGCACTGCGGCCACCATCGCCGAACAGGCGGGGATCAGATACATCGCCTCATGCAATCCGATCGCGCGCGCGGTCTCTGGCAGCGCGCCGCCATTGGCCGCGGCGCGCGCAAACTGATCGCTCAAACGGCCTGTTACCAGGGGGCCGAAGGAGGCGCCGCATAAGTACATGGCCAGATAGTAAATGGCCATCGCGGTGCCGCGCAGTTCGGCCGGGACGATATCTTGAATCGCGGCGTAGACCAGCCCGTAGTAAGTTTGCCACAAGCCGTAGGCCAGCATGAGTAACAACACGGCCGCCAGTGCGCTGCCCGCTGGCTGAGTTATCGCGGCCCAGGCTGGTATCGCCGCAAGAGCGGCCGCGGCGGCGGCCAGTAGCAGGCGGCGACGCCCCAGGTCGCGAGTTGCTCCATCGCCGAGGTATCCGGCGGCCAGCGCGCCGAGAATGCCGGCCGTGCCCGCTCCTACTCCGGTCCAGACTCCGGCCCGGGCCACCGACAGGCCGTGATAGCGGGTGAGAAACGCCGGCAGGAACAGAGAGAAGCTGTAAAGCATGAAGTTGACCAGGGCGCCCGAGGCGGCGATCCACCAGAAGGCGGGAATGCGCGCCAGCAGCCATGGGCCGGCGATGTCATGGCGCGGTGTGGCGGGCCCGCCCGGCGCCGCTCCCTCACCGTCGCGGCTCCCTTCGCTCCCATCGTCCGCTTCGCAGCTGGAAGTGTCGCTCAGTGAGAGAACATTCGCCCGCAAGCGCCCGTCGGCAGGTTGAAGCCTGCTCCGCTCGGGCTCGCGCAGCCACAACAACGCCAGGACCAGTGCCGCGGCAGGCAATGCGGCCAGCACCAGGGCCGCGCGCCAGCCCCAGGCTTGCGCCGCCGGACCGCCAACGGCGAAGCTGAGAAATCCGCCCACCGGGACGGCCGCCATGAACATCGCCATGGCGCGTGCCCGGCGTTCAGCCGGCGCCAGGTCGCCAATCCAGCTGGTGGCGGCGGGCGCGCAGGTGGCTTCGCCGATCCCTACCCCCAAGCGCGTGGCCAGCAGCATCCCGTAACTGGTGGCAGCCCCGCCCAGTGCCGTCAGCGCCGCCCATACGCTGACTCCGATTGCCAGCAGTCGTTTGCGGCTCCACGTGTCCGCCAGGCGGCCGAGCGGCAAGCCGGCCGCGGCGTAGAGAAGCGTGAACGCAGTCGCGAGCGTGGCGAGGCGGGTATCGGACAGACCGAACTCGCGATGCAGCGGTTCCACCACCGCGCCCAGCACCTGGCGGTCGTAAAAGTTGAGAACGTTGACCAGGAAAAGAATCAGCAGCGGGGCGGAGCGCGCCGCCCCGCGGCGGGGATTCACAGTTTGATCTCGGAGTCTTTGAGTTTCTTGGCCGCCGGTGCCGCCGGCGCTGCCGGAGCGGCTGGCCCGGCAGCCGGAGCGTCGGGCGGGCGCACGGAGTCGTCACCCTTGCGCACTTCCACTTCACCGCGCGACGCGGTAAGCCGGATGGCCGGCCCATCGCCCACTTTGCCCTTCAAAGTGGCGCTGCGCCCGTTTGTCTCTTTCTGAATCTGCGCGCCGTAATCGTTGGTGGCGTCCCCTTGCTCGGCTGTCGCATTGAGCTGGAAGGCGGCTTTCTCCGGCAGCGTCAGTTCGATGTTGCCGGCCCCCGAGCGCGCTTCAATTGCCGGCACCGGCAGCCCGGGTTCGAGCTCGATATTGCCGTGCTCGGTCTCGACGGTCATGGTCTGGCTGAAGCGGCCGATTTTGATGTCGCGCGAACGCGTGATCAGCCGCACCGGCCCCACCAGCCCGTTGGCGGTGAACTCGCCCATATCCATGCTGATGTTCCCCGGCACCGCTTCCACGTGCAGCTCGGTATTGCGCGCGCCTTCAAACTGCAGCGGCTTGGCCAGGTTCTTGAAATCCAGTGTGCCGGTGAAAGCTCCGTTGATCGTGACCGGCCCGGAAATATTCTCGAGCGAAAGGTCAGACCCCTCGCCCTGTACGTCCATGCGCCCCTTCACATCCACCGCGCGGATCGTGTCGCTGTGGCTCACTTCCACCCGCGCATTGCCGCCCAGCCGGGACAGGCGCACATCGCCCCGGTTGCCGTCCACCGCGACATCGCCGTCGATGTCGCCGGCTTCGAAGTCGCCGCGCCGTCCGCGGATTTCGACTGCCATCGAGCGCGGCACCGTCACCTCGATATCGTCGGAGATCCGCTGATTGTCCGATACCCGGTCCTGGTTGGCGCGCACCAGCAGATGGTCGCCCTCGGGTACGATCTCGAGCGGCGAGTTGCTGTCGGTGCGGTCGGCGTCCTCCCGGCTGAAACTGCGGATCACCTTGTTGCCGCTCACCGCTACCTCTTGCACGTCGCCGCCGTTCACCTTGATGTTCCCGCGCGCCACGTCGAACACGATGCGCTTCAAGGGGCCCGCCGTGGCTTTGGCGCTCACCGGATAATCGTATTCGTTGCCGAATACGCTGAGGCTCCCCGTCGGCCAATGGATCCCGTTGCGGTATCCCGCCCACATGGTCGAGCCGAGAATGCAGATCAGCACGATCAGCACCACCTCGCCGCCGCTGAAGCCGCTCTTCCAGGAAGACCCGGGCCAGGCGACTTCGATCAGCCGCAGCACGCCCCAAAGGACCAGCAGAAAGGGCCAGTAGAGCGCGATGATTTCGTAGACCGGCGCATCCGGGTGGAAATTGCGCCACAGAAACAGGCCGCCGATAATCACCAGAATCAGCGGCCCGGTCAGGGAACGAGGTCTCATACGGTACCTCCCGAAGAGCCTTCTGGCCCGGCGTCCTGCCGCGGCGCTCCGGCCGGCGCGGCCGGCTGCTGATAAGGACCCTGCGCGTATGAGGTCGCGCGATACCCGCCCGGCGGCGCCTGCCCGGGGCCCGGCTGAGGCGGCTGCCAGACCGGCGGCTGCCAGTTGTATGGGGGTGGTGCCGCCGGCTGCGCCGTCGCCCTCCCCAGCAGGCTTAACAGCCCGAATACAATCAGCAGCACGGGCCAGGTCTGGCCGAAATCGTAAGGCGTGAAGTTCTGCAGAGCAAACAGCACACCAAGCGTGATCAGCGTCACCGGTCCGCGCAGGGACTTGATCTTATTCTGTTCACCTTTCATGGCGCACCTCTTCCGGCGCAGGTTCGCTCGCGGCAAAGCGCGACCACAGCATATACGCCCCAACCGCAATCAGCAGCACCGGCCAATACGGCACGATCCTCTCAAAATTCACCAGGTCGAGCGTGTGCAGCAGCAGCAGCACGCCCAGAACGATCAGCGCCACCGCGGCCATGGGAAACCGTCCCCGCCCGCCGCGCAGCTGGAGTAAGCTCGAGTACTCGTCCACCGGCTCGCCCCGCTCCAGCTTCTGCGCCGTGCGGTAGGCCTCGAACACCATGTACGCCCACCAGGCGATGATCGACATGACGAAAATCGGTTGCATGTCCCGGGTGGCATTCGAGGTGGCAATGCTCATCAGCACACCCCAGATCACGGCGTGGATCAAACCCTTGGCGTATTGGCCGTTGTAAATCGCGCCCACCCCGGGAATGCACCCCAGCGCAAATGCCAGGCCGGGATGGATGTCCGCGCGAACCCGCGGAACCGGCGCCACCGCCTGCGCATAAGCAGGCGCGCTCATCCCCGGCGCCGCGGCAAACGATGGCGGCGGCGCAGAGACCGGCGGCGGCGCTGCGGCCGGCTCATGCTCGGCGCAGTACACCGTGCCCGATGCTTCCCGGCGGCACTCCCCGCACACCGGCTTTCCGCAGGTGCGACAATAGGCGATCGCTGCTACATCCGGATGATTTTGACAGTTCATGGCATTTCCCTCAGTGTGATGTTTCTGGTCGCTCGGCGGTACCCGCCCCGCTTTGTTTTTCCCCAACCCGCGGTGCCGGAACAACCGGCAGCTTCCGCTCGTCGTGGAACGCTGGTTTCCGGAGCGGCTGCGCGGGCTCCCGCTCCTCTTCCTGCTGTTGCCAATCGCGCAGCGTGGTCTGAATCCGGTAAACCACTTTCAAATTGTCGTAGAACTTCTCCACGCGTCCCCACGCGTACTCGACGCGCATCTCCATCCCCGCCCAGATCTTGGCGGGACGCAGATCGTTGGGCCCGATGCCGCGCACCGGAACCACCGAGCGCAGCAGGGAAAACGAAACAATCGTCATCGCGAAGCTCATCACATAACGCGGCTGGAGAATGGGGCTCAGCAAGCCCGCCAGCCAGGTCCGCGGCTTCGACTCCTGCTTCTGCCAGGGAGCGGCGAAAAGGATACGGTTCACCAGCTCGGCCGGCGGCTCCACCTCCGCCGCCCGCGCCAGGAATCGCACCGCGGCGGCGGAATCGCGCGCCACCTCGGCGCAGGCCGCGCACCCCGCCAGGTGGCGTTCCACTGCGGTCCGTGTCGCCGCGTCCAGCGTGCCATCCACGTACTCGCAGAGCAGAATGTCCAGTTCGGCGCACGTCATACTACCAGCTTCTGCTTGCGCAGCAGCCGCGCCAGCTCCGCGCGGCCGCGGTTGATTCTCGACTTCACCGTGCCTTCCGGTATCGCCAGCACTTGAGCGATTTCCCGGTATTCCATTTCCTGAAAGTCGCGCAGGATCACCGCCTCCCGCAAATCGGGCGACAGCTTCTGCAGCGCAGCCTGCAGAAGCTCGCTCGCCTCCCGGCCCGCCACTGCCTGATCCGGAAGGCTCGCCCCCGACGCGCTCGAATCCCCGATCACCGGGAGCTGATCGTCCAGCGAATCCGTCACCCGGTCCTGCCGCGTGCGCCGGTAGTGATCGATCAGCAGGTTGCGCGTCAGCCGCGCCAGCCACGTGCCGAATGAGCCCTCCGCCGCGCGGAAGGAACTGAGCGTGCGAAACACCCGCAGGAATACTTCCTGCGTCAAATCCTGAGATTCCGAGCCGCTGTTGGTGAACCGGTAGCACAGTCCGTAAACCCGGCGGCTGTGCACGCGGACAAGGTCCTCCCACGCGGACTCGTCGCCGCGCAGGCACCGCGAAACAAGAGAGGGGTCCTGGTCCAAGATTCGTTCTACCACATGGCTGTTCCGCGCATCCGCCAGCCCGCCCAGAGTCCCCCGGCCGGTGGCCGCATTTTGGAAGCTTCCCAAGACTAGCGTCGCGGTTGCCATGGCTTCGCGTTCCTTCATATCTAGAAACGAGTTTTTTTGTGTTAGGTTCAATGTTTTCCCGTTCCTTTGAGATACTTGTACAGGCGCTGGCCCCCTTCCGGGACCGGTCGCCGTTCGCGAGGAGGTCCGATTCAGCACCGCTGGTGGAAATGGGCCGCGGCAGTCCTGGTTGCGGCTGCCGTGGGGGTCGGTCTGGCATGGCGGTTCTCCTCCCCGGTTTTCGATTGGCGCCTCGCCGCCGCCGCGGTGGCCGGTACCGAATGGAAGTGGGTCGGCCTCTCCTTGCTGCCCGTCGCTGCCGCCTACTATGTCCGCGCCCTGCGCTGGGCGGTCTTCCTCGCGCCCTTGAAACCGCGCCCGTCCCTCCGCAATCTCCTTTCGGCTACCCTGGTCGGCTTCACCGCCATCACCCTCTTTGGCCGCGCCGGCGAGTTCGTCCGGCCGTATCTGATCGCCGCCAAAGAGGAAGTTCCCTTTCCTTCTCAACTGGCGGCCTGGCTGCTGGAACGCATCTTCGATCTGCTCATGGCGCTGCTCTTGTTCGCCTTCGCCATGATGCGCATCTCTTCCACCGGTGTGCACGTCGGACCGCGCATCGCCTGGGCCCTCGCCGCCGGTGGACGAGTCGTCGCCCTCTCCTGCCTGGCGCTCCTGGTCCTGCTGTTCGCCATGCGCCACTTCGCCGAGCCCGTCCGCCGCTACCTCACACACGCCATCCGCTTCTGGCCCGAACGGCACTTCGCGCGCGCCGAGAGGCTCCTCGCCGCGTGCGTTCATGGTGTCGAATCGACCCGCAGCGACGGCGCGCTGCTGGCGATTTTCCTCTATTCCGTCCTCGAATGGATGCTGATCGCCGTTTCCTACTGGTGCCTGGCGCGCTCCTTCGCCGCGGTCTTGCATTTCTCCTTCGTCGATGTCCTCATTTTCGTTGGGTTTATTTCCTTTGGTGCCGCCGTGCAGATTCCCGGAATCGGAGGCGGCCTCCAGGTGGTCGCCGTGGTGGTCTTGACCGAGCTGTTCCGCGTGCGCCTCGAACCAGCAACCTCGTTCGCCATGATGCTCTGGATTCTTAGTTTTGTAGTAGTTGTGCCGTTTGGTCTACTGATTATGGTGAAAGAAGGGCTGGATTGGCGCAGCTTGCATCGGATGGGACGGAATAAGCAATGAAGTGCCCTTTTTGCAGTCACTTGCATGATAGAGTGGTGGATTCCCGGGAAAGTAAGGAGGGCGATGCCATTCGCCGCCGCCGCGAGTGCCTCGCCTGCGAACGGCGCTTTACCACCTACGAGCGCATCGACGAGGTGCCCTATATGGCCGTCAAGAAAGACGGCCGCCGCGAAAAGTTCGACCGCCAAAAAGTCCTCGGCGGGCTACTGAAAGCCTGCGAGAAACGTCCTATTAGTACAGCGAAACTTGCCGAACTGGTGAATCGCGTCGAAGCCAAGGTGAGCGATTCTCCCGATCGAGAGATTTCAACTACAGAAATAGGAGAATTCTTGATGGACGGCCTGCGGGAACTCGACAAAATCGCCTATGTACGATTCGCGTCGGTTTACCGCGACTTCCAGGACGAGGAGGCATTCTTCAACGAGCTCAAGAACCTCATGCGGCAGAAACTCCCGTGAGCCGTCGAAGCCGCAAAACTTGTGTAACCATATCAGTTTTAAGACATCTTTATAAATAGAGCTTAACTTTGCGCGGGAACGGTGGTATGATCAATTGGAAGATCCGCCCTGTGCCTGACAGTCGCGCGATATGGCCGGGGTACAACCCGCAATTCGAGCCTATTTCAGAAAATAGCCTATTTTCCCATAACTTGCATGCGCTTGCGCGTGCCTTTGGGGAGGTGAGTCTTAGTGGACCGTTTTGAAGATCATTTTCTCGCCGATAATCCGGAAACTCTGGGCCTGAACTTTGAAGAGGACGCCAAGTTCTTCGACGCTGAGGCTGCCCACGAAACCGACTTTTTGCATCAGCCGCCGGTAGAAGAGTCCATCTACACCGACGACCCGGTGCGCGTGTATCTGCGGGAAATGGGAGCGGTTCCACTCTTGACGCGCGAGGGCGAAGTGGATCTGGCACGCCGCATGGAACGCGGCAAGCTGCGCATGCAAAAGGCGATTAGCCGCTCCGCAGTGGTGCAGCGCGTGGCCCTGGATATCGCCGAAGCGCTCAAGAAAGGCGCCCTCGAGTTGGAGTCCGTCGCTGACCTGGGTGACGTGGAAGAGGGCTCTCCCGCCGATCTGAAGGTCCGTGCCGATGCCGCTAAGCTCTTCGCCGATGTCATCGTCCTCCACCGCAAGCAGCAGCAGTTGGAAGAAAAGGTCGAAGCCACCCCGCTGGCCAATAAGAAACCTCGTAAACGGTTGATCGGCAAGTTCAATCGGGCGAAAGTCGAAACCTCCCTGGCCATCCGCCACTGCCCCTTCCGCGGCAATCGCTGGAAGGATTTCTCGCGCGAGATCGAGCGCGCCGTCGAAGAAATCAGTCACATGGACGCCGAAATCCGCAAGATCGAGGCGCGCAACAGCCCCCTCCTGCAGGCCCGCCTGCGGGAACTGAAGCGCGAACTGCGCAAACGCGAAGCCGCCGCCGGCGCCACCCTGCCTGAGTTGCGCCACACCCTCACCGTGATTCGCCATGGCGAAGCCGAAGCCGAACGCGCCAAAAAGGACCTCGTCGAGGCCAACCTCCGCCTCGTCGTCTCGGTCGCTAAGAAGTACGTGAATCGCGGCCTCCACTTGCTCGACCTGATTCAGGAAGGCAACATCGGCCTGATGCGCGCCGCCGACAAGTTCGAATACCGCCGTGGCTACAAGTTCTCCACCTACGCCACCTGGTGGATCCGCCAGGCTATCACCCGCGCCATCGCCGACCAGTCCCGCACCATCCGGATTCCCGTGCACATGAACGAGAGCATGAACAAGTTCCTGCGCGCCACCCGGGAGCTCGAAAAAGAACTCGGCCGTACTCCTACAAATGACGAAATCGGCCGGCGCATGGAAATTCCCGTCGAAAAGGTCCAGAAGCTCAAAACCATCTCCCGCGATCCCGTGTCGCTCGAAACCCCCGTGGGCCGCGACGGAGAGTCCGCCCTCGGCGACTTGATTGAAGACCGTTGGGTGGGGTCGCCGGTGGATGCGGTGATCGAAACCAACGTGCGCGACGAAACCGCCGGCATTCTCAAAACGCTTTCCCCGAAAGAGGAGAAGGTGATCCGCATGCGATTCGGCATCGGCTGCGAGCGCGAGCACACGCTCGAAGAGATCGGCCAGGAATTCGATGTGACGCGCGAGCGGATCCGCCAGATCGAAGCCAAAGCCCTGCGCCAGTTGCGCGCCCCGGAACGCGCCCGCCGCCTGCGCGCGCTCATGGCCGCGCGCTAGCCCCATTTTTTGCGGCTGAACCCGCCCGGCGGCTTCCCCAGCGTCTACCCCACCAGCTTGGCCGCACTGCCGGTGAGCAGTTGCGAAACTTCCTGATACAGGCGTTCGTTCAGTGAGCTGCGGCCGTCCAGGCCGATTCCCGCCGTCGGGATCGGATCGCCGACGCGCAGCACAACCTCGCCGCTGCGAATGTGAATCGAACCCATCGGCAGCAGCCGGCGCATCCCGAAAATCGCCATCGGCACCACCGGCACTCCCGCTTTGATGGCGATGTAAGCCGCGCCTTCCTTGAACGCACGCAGGCCTTCGGGGCAGCGCCCGCCTTCCGGAAACAGCAGCACCGAAATGCCGCGCTGGGCCACGATGCGCGCGCCCTCGCTCATGCTCTTCAATGACGCCCGCGCGCTTGAACGATCCACCGGTATGTGCCCCGCGCGGTTCAGATGGCTGCCCAGGAAGGGGATCTTGTACAGCCCCTTCTTCGCAAAGAAGCGAAACTCAAACGGCACGTTCGCCAGCAGCGCCGGGATGTCCATGTAGCTTGCATGATTGGCGACGAAAACATAGGTGGCGCTGCGGTCGAGTTTCTCCAGGCCCTCGGTGCGCACCCGGATAAAGCTCACCCCGAGCAGCACGCGGCCCCACACGCGCGCCAGCCGGTGCTGCGTCCGCCCCGTGCGGTCCACCAGCGACGCCAGCAGGGAGAGCGTTCCCAAAATAATCGTCGCGAGTGCGATCAGGGGAGTCGAGAACAGCAAGGAGCGCAGAAAACTCATCGCTTCGCCACCAATCATACCAACTGGCGGAGCGAGCAAGCCCCGGCAAGCAAGCCTCCT
>Ga0335078_10013865_pt1 | contig 11946 bp, 10 predicted proteins | sample Lox_Sample_32_FD_206711 | JGI IMG/M metagenome (GOLD analysis project Ga0335078, IMG submission 206711) | Soil microbial communities from Loxahatchee National Wildlife Refuge, Florida, United States - Lox_Sample_3.2 | ecosystem: Environmental > Terrestrial > Soil > Wetlands | place: USA... | reverse complement strand
CGGCAATTTGTTTCATTTCTCGAGGAAGTACAAGCTCTGCATATGACCGGAGCGCTCGCGGCTGTCGTTACAGGTATAGGGCTATTGTTTCTTGGTTTTGTTTCTTCTTTCATTGGATTTCTTCTCGCGGCGCTCTCTCACCTAGTCATAGAGAGAGGGTTCTCATACTGGTTCCCGCTAAATGAGTCCGGGCTGACTAATTTCCTCGGAATAACTTCGTTAGATTCCCTGAAGGCGCGGTTTAAAGATCAGTTCGGCTCAGAACCGACCCAAGGTTCTCTAAACCGATCTAGCTTCTTGTGTGCGTATTACATTTGGCGAACTGATGCTGCCCTTGGGGCGATGCAGGGCCGGTATGACTCCGACCTTCTGGCTTCGCAGTCATTCCTACTCGTCAGCGTGGTTCTCATTGCGGTTGTGTCGATCGAAATCCACGTTTTGGGCCCTCGTGCCTACTTGATTGCGTGCTTGTCTATTTTAATAGTGATTGGCTTCGCCTCTGGCCTGGCATTCGAGTACCACCGAAAAAAGCGTGTTTATGGAAGATTTGGTTTATTCCTAGCAATTACCGGTCCCAATTCCTGGAACGAGAGTCCGCCGACTAGCCATTCGTAATCAAACAGTTGGTGAGCAACAACTGCGGGCGGGCCAAACTTTGAGAGGATGAATTAGTACCGAATCACGCTTACTTCGAGCTTTTGGAATCCTTGTAGCCCTTCTTGGTGATTTCCGCGGCGCGCTGCTCGAGAGCGGCGCGGGTGAACAGTTGCGGGTCCAGCGAGGAGTTGTACTTACACTCGGTCAAAAACGTCTGGGTCAGCTTGTGGTCGTTGCGGGAAACCTCGATGCTCAGCGGCGTTTTCACGCCGTCCTGCAACATGTACTGCGTGTAGCTGGTGACGATCTCGGTGCGCTCGCGCGTATCGGGATCGCGCGAGGCCACGATCCAGCGCAGGGGCAAGTGCGAAAACTTCTCGATCCCCATGCGCATTTCGCGGTGTTCGCTGTCGGTAAATTCGACCCATTCCGCCTCTTTCAAGTCGATCAAGTCCGTGCCGCCGTACTGCACGTCCACGCCGGGCTCGTTCATGCGCCCGCGCAGCATGCTGTTCATGCCGGTTTTCAACTGGTCGTCGAAATTTTTGACCACGTCCTCGGGCTCATCGGAAACGCCGGCTTTATCGAGCGTCCAGCCTTGATTGCCGTTAAACACGGTGATGAGCGCGCCCCCGTGCGTGATGGAAAGGCCGTCCGCGCCGATGAGGAAACCGAGAATGGTATGCTCGCCCTTGGAGATGTATTCCAAGCGGTTTTTGTCCGGCAGCAGCCAGAGATCGCGGAACAGCGAAAAGCCCATCAGCGTCCCTGTGGTGCCAAACTGAGCGACGCGCCCGTCGCATTCGCTATCGCGCACGTTCAGATACGCCGGCCCGCCCAGCGCGGCGATCACCTGCCGTACCACTTGCTTCCCTTTCGCGCCGCTCTCCTCTGGCAGCATCTCCTGCGATTGGCCTGCGGAGGCGATTCTCTCGCACGTCCACGCAAGCGCCAGCACCAGAAACACGCAAGCCATCGCACGTGATATCAGCCGCACAGAACGAACCCTCCCTTTACATGGAGGACTTTTTCAGCCGTTAAGGTTGCCAGACCTCGTGGCGCCCGGCAATAGACGGGCACTTTAGATTCACGCACATGCCCGCATTTCTACTTTGCGGCGCGCGTCAAGCGGGCGGCGGCGACCAGATCGCGGAACAAGGCTTGCGCCAGAGGATCCGCCGGCATTCTTTCCGGATGCCACTGCACGCCCACGAGCCAGTTGGAATTTTCCGCCCACTCGACGGCCTCGACCACGCCGTCTGGCGCGCGCGCGGTGATGCGCAGTCCGCGTCCAAGCTCCAGCACCGATTGGTGGTGCCACGAGTTGACTTCCGCCTGGGCCGCTCCGCACAGTGCCAGCACGCGCCCGGGGTCGAGGCTTGCCCCGTGGATGGCATCCGGCGCTTCGCCTCCGCCAGGAAGCTCATCTTCTTCCGGACTGTGGCAGATTTGCGCGCCCAGCTCGCTGGGAATATCCTGCACCAGGCTCCCGCCCAGAAAAACGTTGAGCGACTGTATGCCGTAACAAATGGCGAGCAAGGGTTTGCCTGTGGCCAGGGCCTGTTCGAGCAGGGTGAAATCGGTTCGCTCGCGTGTGGGGTCTGCATCGGCCGTGGCCGGGTGGCGCTTGGCGCCAAAGTGCGACGGATCGATATCTGCGGGGCTCCCGGTGAGCAAAAATCCGTCTAAATTCTCCGCCTCGCGCTTCAGGGCATCGGCGCCTGAAATAAGAGAAAGCAACACCGCTTCGCCACCCGCTCGTTCCACGGCGCGCACGTATTTGTCGATTTTGGCGCGCTCGTTCGAGGCTTCCTCGGCGGCGGTGCGCCATGGGACGCCGATGCGCGGGCGGGAGAGAACTTGCTGGGCCATCGGAACAGCCATCCTAGCATCGCGCGGCACGGCCAGCAATAAGTAGCACAGCCACTCTTGGCGGTGTGGTTTTTGCGTTTTGTCGCACTTTCATCGCGCCAGAGTTGAGAAAACCACACAGCCAAGAGTGGCTGTGCTACTGGAACCTTCCCCGCGTAGCGGCATTGACGCAGATGGCCAATTACACATAGAGTGACTGTGGGGTCAGGCTTTCCACAGAGGCAGAGTCAGGACGGAAGCATACATGGCTCTGCGCGCCGCGATGGTGCTCACCACCATTGCCGATCCGGCTGTCCTCGAAGGCTACTGCGCGAATTTGACGGCGCACGGCCATCTCGATCAAATTCAAGTCATCGTTATTCCCGATCTCAAAACTCCGCCCGCCGCGTTTCAGCGTTGTGTGGAGCTGCGGAAAAAGGGCCTCGATGTTTTGTGCCCGGCGCTCGACGAGCAGGACCGCATTCTTCTGCGCCTGGGTTTTCCGCCGGACCTTGTGCCGCGCAATTCCGACAACCGGCGCAACGTCGGCTATCTCCTGGCCGCCGAAAGCGGCGTGGATTTCCTGATCTCGATCGACGATGACAATTACTGCCCCGCGAACGAAGATTATTTCGCGGAGCATGCGGTGGTGTGCGCCGAGCCGCGGCGATACGACGTCATCGAGTCCAACAGCGGTTGGTATAACCTTTGCGAGCTTCTGCGCCTCGATGCGTCCTACCGCGTCTACCCGCGAGGATTTCCGTACTTCGCGCGGCACCAGGACCCGGTCACCAAAATGGAATCATTGAAAGCGTCCGTGCGCATCAACGCGGGAATGTGGCTGAGCGATCCGGACCTGGATGGAATCACCTGGCTTGCGGCGCCCGCGCGCGCTCTCGCCTTCCACGGAAAATCCGTGGTGTTGGGTGAACGGACCTGGTCTCCCGTGAACAGCCAGAACACGGCGCTGCATCGCGACGTCATCCCCGCCTATTATTTTCTTCCCATGGGCCATTCGCCGGCTGGCCTGCAAATCGACCGCTGCGGCGACATTTTCTCGGGATATTTCAGCCAGGCGTGCGCGCGGCATCTCGGCCACAGCATTCGCGCGGGCACGCCGATCGCCGAGCATCGGCGAAACGCGCACCGCTATCTGCGCGACGCCACGCAGGAACTGGCCGGCATCTGGGTGCTCGAAGACTTGCTGCCGTGGCTCGCCGATGTTCGCCTGGACGGCGACACATATTCCGAGGCCTATCTCAGCCTGAGCGAGCGGCTCGAAGACAGCGTCTCGAGCTTTTCCGGGTTTATCTGGACGGATTCGACTCGCGAATATTTTCGCGCCATGGCCGCGTCCATGCGCGCCTGGGTGGCTGCTTGCCGGCAGCTTGCGGCCGTATGACCGCCTTGGGATCGGCGACGCTGCCTCGGAAGAAAAGAAAGCGCGCGGGCCTCGCGATCCCAGAATTTCCGGAGATCATCGACGTGCTGCGCTCGTTGCAAAAGCGCAACAAAACCAAGCCTCGCGCGCCGAAGCGAGGCGACCGCGTCGGATTTTCCTTCAGCACCATGGATCGCTACCTCTACACGCTGCAAACGCTTCAAAGCCTCGACACCGAGGGGGGCTTCGATTTGATTTGGAATGACGGCAGCAAGGAACAGGGCGTGCCGGCGCTGGCCCAAAATTACAGATTCCGGAACGCGAAGCTCGTGGAAATAAACCACGGCGTAACGGGCGGGGCGGACGCCGCGATTTGTTTCGGACTCTCGCGCCTTCTGCAATTGGGCTACGACTACGTTGGGCTGATCGAGAATGACATTTTCTTCCGGCCGGGATGGTTCAGCAATCTCATGAAAGTTTTTTCGATGGGCGCCGCGGAAGGAATCGTCTGCGGCTCGGCCACGGCGCGGTCGTTTGAAAGCCACGTGCTCGAATACCGTTCCGGCTTCGGCGTGCAATGCGACATCGGCGCGGGCATGGTTCTTTTTTCCCGGGCCGCGGCGGAAATCATCATGGATTTATATTCCAATCCTTCTTCGCTGCAAATGACCACGCATTCCTGGCAAAAATTCTACGCCGATCTCTTCGGTCTCGATTTGCGGAAATTTTCTCCGTTCTGGGCCTACCCGCCGGAGCGGGCATTTCCCTGCACGCTGGACTGGGGATATACGCCGTCTCTTTACCTGAAGGGATACGCTTCGCTGAGCACGATTCCTTCGTACGCCACCGATCTCGAGTTTGACGTCCAAACATTTTTTCATACGAGCTATGTGGCCGAGGGAAAGAGCAATGCAGGCGTGAACTATCCGCGGATTCTGAAGTAGTAGCGCGGGCTTCAGCCTGCGGTTTTTGTGCTTGCAGAAACCAAACCCCGCAGGCTGAAGCCCGCGCCACAGTCAGTTAGCAGCCACCGAGGAGGACTGAACGGGCGCCGCCTCGGGAATATTTTTCCGCCGCAGCAGCTCGACGATTTCGTGATAGAGCTTGCCCCGCTGCTGGTGCCGCTCATTGGCGCGCGTCACATAGCGCACCGAAATCTCAAACCCGGGATTGCCGGGCCGCACGCTGATCGCGGGTCCCGCGGAAAACGGCCGAACGCCGCGTTCGCTTCCGAGCTTTCCCCATTCCTGTTCGGCTAGACGCGCGTTCGCTTCGGTCTCTTTGCTCACAATTTTCTGAATTTCCTCGACGATGGGATACGGGTCCCGATCGACTGGAAGGACGACCTGCAACTCGTCCCACAGCCACTGTCCGGAAGTGGAAAAATTGAAATAGTGTCCCTCGATCGCGTAGCTGTTGACAAACGTCACGCGGCGGCCGGTGGGATGTCCGGCGTCGTTCCAGTTGCCCGTTTCGAGCAGCACCGTGTGGAACAGTCCGACCTCGACGACTTCCCCGCTCACCCCGTTGATTTCCACCCAATCGCCGTGTCGAATCCCATTTTTACCCATCAGCACAAACCAGCCGAAAAATCCCACGATAAAATCCTTCAGCGCTACCGTAAGCCCGGCGCCTGCGAGGGCCAGTACGGTGGCCATCTGACTGGGCACGCCGAAAACAATCACCAGGATCAGAATGGCGCCCGCCGCGCGCGTGACGATGTGCGCCACCGATCGTAACGTCAGCAATTTTTGCTGATCCGGTTCCACGCGCGCGAACATGCGCTCCAGAAAATGCGTCGCCAACAGAACCGCCAGACCGACAGCCAGGATCAAGGCAACGGAGATCAGCAGGCTGTGCGATACGCTGCGTTCCCGCAAAGCGGCCAGCGAGGTCCATTGCGTGTAAGTGCCCACCAGGTCTTCCTGATTGCGGATGCGGCTGTCCATGCCGGACATCCTTTTCTGCATCACGGTCATTGACTTGTAGGAAGAAATTGCGTCGCTCGTTTGGATGGGCGCAGGCGAGGCGCTATTGGCTGAATTCCCGCCGGCAGAGTTTGCCGGCGGCGCGCCGGCCAATTTGCTCGACTGCTGAGATTGCGCCTCTTCGAGCTGGTGTTTGAGCTGGTCGTGCCTTCCGGAAAACGAAGCTGCCGCGGCGGCCGCCTCGCGCACACCTTGGTCGAGGTTCCCGACCATCGAATGTAGGGCGTACCAAGCCCGGGAGAGAGAGAGAAGCGAGCCCGAAGCCGGCAAGGTCGCGCCCGCCTGTCTTCCGACGACGCTCAGATCCAGCTGTCCACTGCTTCCTTGTTTGGAAGCGTTGTATTCATCGACCATGTGCTGGATGCGGCTTTGGGGATCGCCGCCGGCTCGCTCCAGGTCCTGGTGCGCATCGGCGAGTTGATCCTCCACTAATTCCTGCCGCGCCTTGGTGAGGTCCAGTTGCTGCGTGAGAGTTTCTTTCTGATTCTCTTTCGCCGTGGCCAGCAGTTTGGTGAGGCGCGCCGCATCCGCGCTCAACGCGGCGTCTTCCTGTTCGCCTTTTGAGATTCGTTCGAGGCTGGACTTGATTTTCGGCGTCGAGGGGATGGGTTGAGTTGTTGCCGTGTAGAGCGCCGTCGCGAAAGCGTATTCCACTTCCTGGTCGGCCTTGCGCAGCGCTTCGCGCGCCAGGTCCTGCTCTTCATGCGTGACGGCCAGCTCGGCGAGCGCTTGCGCCGCGCGAAGTTGCCGCAAGTCCACCGGAGAGTCCGGGGCTTTCGACGAGGGCGCGCTGGACGAAACCTTGCGAGCGCCCCACTCCGTGGTCACGACAAGGCCGGCTCCCGTGAGCGCCAGGAGAGCGATCAAAACAATAAGAATGGCGCGTTGTTTCGATTGCATCTTCCGTTCCAATTTTTTTCTTTGCGCTGTCAACCCCGTTCGCGGCAGGCAAATCAGCCTGGTTTTCCTTCGTCTACGCCCCGAGCCAGCGGCCCACCGGCTCCCAGCCCTCGGCATGATCGCAAATCACCTTGACCGTCGCCGTGATGGGAATCGCCAGGATCAGTCCAATCGCGCCCCACAGCCATCCCCAAAATAAGAGCGCCACGGTAACCGCGAGTGCGCTCAAATGCACACGGCGCCCCACAATTGCGGGCATCAGGACATTCAGGCCCATGATATGAAGAAACGTCAGCGCGGCCGCGACCCCGAAATATGGCCCGACGGTGTTCCACTGCGCCAAGCCGATCAAGAATGGCGGAACCCACGCCAGCACTGCCCCAAGGTATGGCACCAGATTCAGCAATCCCGAGACGCAACCCAGCAAAAAGGGATAGTCCAAATGAATCCACAGGAAAAATCCCCAGCTCAAAAGCATGAGCACGACGGCCACCAGCGCGTTGCCGGCGACAAAACTGCGCAGAATCAAGCTGACTTCGTCGAGCGCGCTGCGGACGCGCTCCTGGTGCTCGTCCGGAAATAAATCAATCGTCGCTTTCCAGATGCGGGGTTTCGCGGCCAGCATGAAAAAAACCAGGAAGGGAAGGAACGTGGCCACGACCAGAAACGAGTACAACGAGCCCACTCCGCGAACCAGCCAATCGCGCACGGGCGGAGGTTCCGCCGTGCGCGGCGTAGTCCGCCCTTTTTCCGCCGCGGGGGCGATCGCCTCGACTCCCTTTTCCAGCGTGGTCATCTGGCGGTCGAACGCGGTCGTTACGTGGCGCAAGACGCTGCTGTAGCGCGGCCAATCGGCGACAAATTGACTCGCCCGAAGCTCGACCAGGTAGCCCATGCCGACAAACATGGACGACACGGCAAGCAGCACCGCCAGAGCGCCCAGCGCGCGCGGAATGTGAATCCGCTCCAAGGCGCCGACGAATGGATCCAGAAAATAGGCCAGCAAAACGGCCAGCAGCAGCGTGATGACAACTTCCGAGGCAAAGTATAAAAAGGCGAATACGATCGCCGCCGCGATAATGCGCTGAGACGGGGTCGATCGCGCCGTGAGTTTGACATCCTCGATCTGCATGTTCCCACCGAATTCAACATAGCACACCCCCGAACCCGGATAAACCGCGGCAAACTGCGGCTTGCCCCGGAGAGCAAGGCTGGGATACCGTAGGTGGACGACCATGCTCGCCGCCGCCCTCCCGTTCACCACGCTGTCGCGCTTGGATTTCCGGGCGGCGCTGGACATTCTGATTATCGCCGCTTTGATATATTATCTACTAAAACTTCTGCGCGGCACCCGCGCGGTGCAAATGCTGGTGGCCATTGCGCTGCTTTTTATTTTCTACCGCGGCGCGCAGTGGGCGCGTCTGGAAATGGTCGAATGGCTGCTTACGACGATGCTGCCCTACGTGGCCATCGCTCTCATCATTCTGTTTCAGCCGGAAATCCGCAGGGCCCTTTCCCGCGTGGGCCGGAACCTTTCCCTGGTGCGATTCGCGTCGCACAATCCCAAAGGCACGTACGATGACATCGTCATGGCCGCCGAATATTTTTCCCAGAATCGCATCGGGGCGCTCATCGTCGTCGAGCGCCAAGCAGGCCTGCGCACGTACATCGAGAGCGGCATCCCGCTGGACGCCAAGCTTTCCTACGACTTGCTGGTCTCGATCTTCCGGCCCGGCTCCCCCTTGCACGATGGGGCCGTGATCATCGAAGGATCGCGCGTCGCGGCGGCCGGCTGTTTTCTTCCGCTCTCGCTCAATCCGATGATTTCCAAACAACTGGGCACGCGCCATCGAGCCGCCATCGGAATTACCGAGGATAGTGACTGCCTGGTAGTGTTAACTTCCGAGGAAACAGGTTCGATCTCCGTCGCTTCCGCCGGGGGCATCGAGACCAATCTTTCCCCGGAGGAGCTCAGCGACCGCCTGCGCGAAATGGTTTTGCGCCGCCGCTCCACCATGGTTCTGCCGGCCCCGGTTTCGCAGGCTCGCACACCGGCGCGGAGATAAACATTGGGCTTCGTGCGCAAATATATTTTCCCTGACGCGGGCTTGAAGCTGCTGGCGTTGGCCATTTCGTTCCTCATCTGGGCAACCTACACCGCGGAGCCCTACGCCGAGGTTGGCTTTCAGGTGCCTTTGGAATTCACCACCATGCCCTCCCAACTCGAGATTTCTGGGGACGTGCCCATCGTCGTGCGGATCCGCGTGCGCGGCCGCTCGGCCCTGCTGCGCCGCATGGTCCCCGCCGATCTGAACCTGCGCCTGGACATGAAAAACCAAAAGGAGGGAACCACAACCATCAGTATCACGCCCGAAATGGTGGGCGCTCCTTTTGGCGCGACCGTCGTGCAAGTGGCCCCCGAGCAAATCCACGTTACTCTTGTGCCGCGCACTGGCCCCGCTCCTCCCGAGGGATGACCTGAAGCGTGCTAGAATTTTCATTCCGAGGGCGACTTGACTGCCCCGGCCAACCCTGATCCACGATGACCAAGGAACTGTTCGGCACGGACGGCATTCGCGGCATTCCCGGCACTTATCCGCTGGATGACGCCACGCTTTATGGGGTCGCCCGGGCGCTCGGCAAGTACTTGCTCGAGACAGATCCCAAGCCTCGCGTCCTGATTGGCATGGACACGCGCGAATCCGGCCCTCATATCGCCTCGCAGCTTGCGGCGGGTCTTGCCGATGACGGCGTGGCTTTTCTTTCCGCGGGCGTCATCACCACTCCCGGCGTTGCCTGCCTGGTTCGCCAAAATAAATATTCAGCGGGAATGGTGATTTCCGCGTCGCATAACCCCTTTCACGATAATGGCGTTAAGCTTTTCGCCGGAACGGGGATGAAGTTTCCGGATGATGTCGAGGAGCACCTCGAAACAGAAATTCACCAGCATAAAGGCCGTGAAACTGCCCCCCACGGAATTCCTGTCCCAGCCGATGTCTCGCTCGATGAGGAGTATTTGGAGTATTTGCGCGGGCGCGCCATTCCCGGAGCGAATCTCGCAGGGTTGAAATTGGTCCTCGATTGCGCCAACGGCGCCGCCAGCCAGCTTGGACCTGCCCTATTCCGCTCCCTGGGTGCTGAAGTGATCCCCATCCATGACCGGCCCAACGGCCGCAATATCAACGACGGCTGCGGCTCCCTGCACCCGGAGAAGCTGCGAGAAAAAGTCCTCGAAACTCAGGCCGCTCTCGGCGTGGCCTTTGACGGCGATGCCGATCGCGCTATGTTCGTGAGCGCCAGCGGGTGCCACGTGGACGGCGACGGGGTTTTGCTTGCGGCGGCGCGCTATTTAAAATCCGTCGGACAGTTGCGCGGCGGCCGTGTCATTGGCACTACGATGGCCAACCTGGGCCTGGAGCGCGTCCTCGATGCCGAGGGTCTGAGCCTGGCGCGCGTCCCCGTCGGCGACCGCTACGTGCTCGAAGAGATGCTGCGCAGCGGCGCCAACCTCGGCGGCGAGCAATCCGGCCACATCATTTTCCTCGATGACGCCACCACTGGCGACGGCCTCCTCACGGCCCTCAAAATCGCCTGCCTGGTCGCGCTGCGCGGCCCTCTCGACCAGCTGGTGTGTGGTCTGAAGGTTTTTCCCCAGACAATCGTAAACGTAAAAGTGAAGTCCAAGCCCCCGCTCGAAACCCTGCCCATCGTTTCCGCCGCCATCGAAAAGGCGAACCAAGCCCTAGGAGCCGCCGGACGCGTCGTGGTCCGTTACTCAGGCACCGAACCCAAAGCGCGCGTCATGGTCGAAGCCGAGCACGCCGAAGACGTAACCTTCTGGGCTGAAACCCTAGCCACCGCCATCCGCACCGCCATCGGCGCTTGAATTCTCCAAAACTCGGTAGTGCCGAAACCTGAAATATGTGAAAAACTGTAGACGAAGTGGAGCCTAGGACCTTGGTTGCTGTGATTCAGGTCTATTATCCCCTTAATTTTCTGTATGTTATGCGATTGTAAACGGATAGTCAAAATGTGGCACTTGGTTTGCACCTAGGAAGGGCAAGTGGTTTTGATTTTTCCCGGGGTGGTGAAAGCGTTCCGGCTTGTTCCGGAATGGGGTGAAATGGGGTTTTGCTGAAGGGGGCTCGGAAACGAGCCCTCTTCGTGTTTTACGATTTGCACTTTCCCGGCCCCATAACCCTTTCCTTATCAGAATCTTCCCATGAAAACCAAAAGGCCCAGATAACATGGGTATCTCCCTGGCAGCCAAGCCGATGGAGCCGACTCGTTGCTCGCTTGGGTCTTGCCCGCAATTCCAGGGGCCATTATCTGTTCCGCAACTTGCCGCCGCGTCTGCGTTGACGCTTTTGTCTTCGGCCCTTAGGATTTTAAGCATGCGGTCCACACCCCATGGCTAGAACGGTCGACGAAGATATCGCCCAGCTCGAGAAAGACATCCGCCAGATGAAGATCGAGTACGAGCAATACTTCGGCGGAGGGAAATTACGTCCGCCCACTGACATCGAGTGGCGGGTCGACTCCATGCTCAAGCGCTATAGCGACCGCGGTTCGAATATGAGCTTTTCCCAGCGTTATCAATACGGCAACCTCGTGCAGATGTACACGAAGTATCGCGACATGTTCCGCAAGCGATTGAAACAAAAGGAGGAAGGCACGCTTCCCCGCCACTTCGGCGCCGCCGCACGCGAAATCGAGGCGCAAAGAGCTTCGCAGCGCTCCGAACCGGAGAAAGCAAGCCTCGCACAGTTCCCGTTTTCCGTATCCTGGACCGATCCCAAGCAGGAGAAACAAAAAATCGAGCAACTCTACACCGCTTTTTGCGATGCCAAAGCGCAGGCGGGAGAAGACGCCGGCCCCCTGACCATGGCCGCCTTCCAGAATTTTGTCCGCCAAAAAACCGACCAGCTCAAGAAGCAAGAGGACGCGAACGAAGTCGAGTACATCGTCTCTGTCGAAGGCAAACACGCGCGACTCAAAGCCCGCGTGAAGTCGCGCTGATCCAGTTCCCCCCCAATAGCGATTCCGAGGAAAAGCGTCAGGCCTTAATGTACCAAGGCACATTGATCAGCACGATGTTGCGGCTGCCCCTGACCAGCAGCAGCGCCTTTAGCAATTCGGCGCGCTGGTTATGCAGCGGGTAATGATACCAGTGCCGCTCGACCAGCTCCGGCACGATCACCGCGATTTGCCGCCCCGGATTATTCGCTT
>Ga0335078_10013863_pt1 | contig 11946 bp, 13 predicted proteins | sample Lox_Sample_32_FD_206711 | JGI IMG/M metagenome (GOLD analysis project Ga0335078, IMG submission 206711) | Soil microbial communities from Loxahatchee National Wildlife Refuge, Florida, United States - Lox_Sample_3.2 | ecosystem: Environmental > Terrestrial > Soil > Wetlands | place: USA... | reverse complement strand
GGCCATTCTCCGCCGACAATCCGCCTTCAAGCGCCGCCGGCGCGCACAATAAGACGGCTCGGAACAAGCGCGGCCAAAAGGGAGGTAAACCGATGTACAGTCTGATGTTGCGGTTGCTGAAAGCAGGTGCGGTGCTGCTGGCGCTGACCGCCGCCGCGGCCGCCGACGATTATCCCAACAAACCGATCAGACTGATCATTCCGTTCCCGCCCGGCGGCAGCAACGACGTGGTCGGGCGTCTCGTCGCCAAGCATCTGAGCGACAAGCTCGGCCAGCAGGTCTACGTCGACAATCGCGGCGGCGCCGGCGGCACCATCGGCACCGAGCTCGCCTCCAAGGCTGCGCCCGACGGCTACACGCTGCTGGTCATTTCGCTGGCGCACGCGGTCAATCCGTGGCTCTACAAGCTGCCGTACAATCACGACAAGGCGTTCACGCCGGTGGCGAGCTTCGGCAGCGGCACCAACGTGCTGGCCGTCAACCCGGAGTTGCCGGTGCATTCGGTCGCGGAGCTGATCGCACTCGCCAAGCAGAAGCCGGGCGAGTTGAATTACGCGTCGGCAGGCGTCGGTAGCTTCCAGCATCTCGGCGGCGAACTGTTCAAGCTCCTGGCCGGTGTCAACATCGTGCATGTGCCGTTTCGCGGCGGCGGTCCGGCGATGATCGACGTGATGGGCGGCCACACCAAGATCATCTTCTCATCGCTCATCCAGACGACGCCGCACGTCAAGTCCGGCCAGCTGCGCGCGCTCGGCACCGGCGGCGCCAAGCGCAATCCGGTCCTGCCGGACGTGCCGACCATCGGCGAAACCGTCCCCGGCTACGAGGCGAACAACTGGTGGGGCATGCTGGCGCCCGCCGGCACGCCGCCGGAGATCGTCGACAAGCTCAACAAGGCGGTGTCGGCGGCGCTCGATGCGCCCGAACTGCAGGCGCAATTCGCGAAAGAGGGCGCTACCGTCATCAAGATGACGCCGGACGAATTCGGCAAATACATCGTCGCGGAAACGGCGAAGTGGGGCCGGGTCGTCAAAGAGGGCCACATCACGGCCGGTAAGTAACGACCGACCCGGCACAAGTTTTCGCCGCGCCGCTTTCGGCGCGGCCTTTTTATGCGCTTCAGCTTCCCTTGAGGTCTTGCGCTTCGGCGAAGAACATGTCCTTCCACGACGACGGCATGTGCTTGAGGCGGCCGACCTTGTACATGAACTCGACATGCTGCATCAGCGCTGCGGGCGCGGTGGTGTAGTCGATGTCCGGATCGGTGATCATCGTCACCAGATCGTCGGCGGAGTTCTTCTTGTCGTTGCTAAGCTTCAGATAAATCTGCGCTGCGTCGTGCGGATGCGGCCATTGGTGTTTTTGCCGCTTCCACCGGTAGCGGCATCAGCGCCGGGCAGAGCGCGGAAATCTCCGACTCCATGGTCGTGTTGTTCTCCGGCACCACGATCAGCGCTTTTGGCATGGCCCTTCCCGCCGCTTTACAACGTGAGCTTGAACAGCGTCGTCTTCTCCATGTCGTCGTCATACCAGGCGACGATAGCGGCTTCGCGCTTGTCGATATATTTCGTAACGCCGTTCTCTTGCACCATCGGTACGTCGTGGCCTGGCACCATGATGCTGCCCGGGCGCTTGCGCCACAGCTCCCAGATTTTCGCGATAGAAGCTCTGCTGACCGCTGCATCGTAGGTCATGTCGGTGGTGCCCGACACCAGCTCCGCGCGGTTCTTGGCGGCGTCGCCGGCAAAGATCACGTCTTTGTCCGGCCCATGCAAAACGTAGACGAGACAGCCGGGCGTATGGCCGGGCGCAAGATGCGCGGTGATGCCGGGGAAGACTTCTTCGCCTTCCCCGGCCGCGTGGAGCTTCGGATAGCTCTTGAGCTCGCGCATATAAAGTTCTGGGACCGGCGTTTCGCCCCATGGCACGGTCAACGACCAGTCCAGTTCATGTGCGCCGATCACGATGCGCGCATTGGGAAACATCGGATAGTTCACCGAGTGATCGTGGTGCGAATGCGTCAATAGAAGGTCGGTGACCTCGGCCGGCTTCAATCCGCGTTCGGCAAAACGCTTCAGCAACATGGTGCGCATGCTGAAGCCGCCGGTATCGACCACCAGAATGCGGCCATGCCCGCGCAACAATACGACCGAGCTCCAGCCCAAGCCGCCATGGCAGACCGATTTTCCGGGAAAGCCCTGGACGACGATGTCGAGACCGTAGCCGCCGAGTTTCATGGCGCGTCCGAGGCAAGAGGCGATTCCGAAACCGGCAACGGCGGCAGCCCCGCTTTGGCCGCCTCCTTCTGCAGTTCGGCCAATTCTTTGACATTGTAGGGCACACCGATGCGCCGGTATTTCGCTTCAAACCGGCGCTCGCGCTCGCCGGGCATGATGACTTCGCTGAAGCCATCGGCTAGGGCGCAGCCGTGCACGCGCTGCGCCAGTTTGTCCATGCGCGCGAAGTACTCGTCTTTGGAGATGAACAAGTCGGGCTTCATCGCCAGCAGGAAGTGGCCGACGTTCTGCGGGCGCTCGTAGTCGAGGAACTGATTGCCGACGTCGCCGGCGCAGCCAGCGCCGGTGATGACGCCGCAGAGCACGTCCATCAGCATCGATAACCCTGAGCCTTTCGGTCCGCCGATCGGCTGCATGACGCCGCCGTCGAGCGCGGCGTTGGGATCGGTGGTCGGGCGGCCTTGCGCGTCGAGCGCGTAGCCGAGCGGAATGCTCTCGCCGCGCCGCGCCGCGCGCCGCACCTTGCCGCGCGCTGCCGCTGCCGGCGACATGTCGAGGTCGAAGGGAATTTCCTGTCCCGCCGGCGCGCACACCGCGATCGGACTGGTGCCGATGACCGGCGCCATGCCGCCCCAGGGCGGCATGGCCGGCGAGGCGTTGGTCAGCGCGATGCCGATAAGACCGGCATCGAGCGCCTGCAGCGTGTAATTCGCCGCCATGCCGAAATGCGTGCTGCGCCGCGCGGTGACGATGCCGACGCCGAATTCGCGCGCCAGCTCGATTGCCGCCGCCATGGCCTTGGTGGCGACGACGAAGCCGAAGCCGTCCTGCCCGTCGAGCGCGCCCACCATCGGCGTGACGCGCTCGACCTTGAGCTCCGGCTTCGCATTGATCAGGCCGCGCCGTACGCGTTCGAGATAATGCGGCAGATATTGCAGCCCATGGGTATCGACGCCGCGCAAGTCGGCGCGCACCAGGCAGCTCGCGACGGTATTGGCATCCTGTTCCGGCAGCCCATGCGCCAGCAGCAGGCGGCGGCCGAAGGCCTCCGCCGCCTCGACTGTTGCGTAGAACGGGCCTTTTGTCGCCGCGGCCTGCGGCCTCTCGTTCGTCATCGTCATGATCAGCTACCATTCAAGCCGTAGGCTTCGGGGAAGAACATGTCTTTCCAGGAGTTCGGCTTCTTCTTCAGCCGGCCGACTTTGTACATGAAGTCGACGATCTTCATGATGCTGACCGGCGTGGTGGTGTAGTCGACGTCCGGGTCGGCCACCATCTTCTCCAGCGCATCGAGCGAGTTCTTGTCGTGCGTCGCGGTCAGATAGATCTGCGCCGCCTCGCGCGGGTGAGCCTTGATGAAGGCGTTGGCTTCCTCGAAGGCCTTGATGACGACCGCGCACATTTTCGGGTTGGCGTCGTGGAATTTCTTGCTCGTCACCAGCACGCCGTTGGTGTGCCGCGCGCCGAGCGCGTCATAGGATTTTAGCACCTGATGGATACCCGGCGTCGCCAGCTCGTAGTAGTAGAACGGCGACGAGGCGAAATGCGCGTCGATTTCCGATTTGCCCGACATCAGCGCCGCCGCCGCGTCGGCGTGCGAGCGGGTGATGGTGATCGAGTCGAGCTTGTCGTAGTGCTCCGGCCCCCAGATCTTCGCCGCCTCGATTTCCAGCGCGATGGCGTGGCCGGTGAGCTTCACCGCCGGCAGCGCGATCTTGTCCTTGTCGGTGAAGTCGGCGATCGTCTTGACGTTCGGATTGCGCGTCACCAGCACGTAGGGCATCGACTGCATGGCGATCAGCGCGCGCGCCTCCGAAGGCGTGCCCGTGGTCTTGTCCCAGATGGTGGCGAGCGTCGGTACACCCGGACCGATGAAATCGGCTTGGCCCGCGAGCAGCGCGTCGAGCTCGGCCGCCGGGCCCGCGCGCTGCGTCCACGTCGTTTTGACGTCGCCGAGCCCAGCCGCCTTGGCGTTTTTCTCGATCAAATGCTGCGCCTCGATTACGATCATCGGCAGATAGGGCAGGCCGAACTGCTTCGACATGCGCACTTCGTTGACTTCGGCCTGCGCGGCCGCGGCAAAGGCGACGCTGCACAAGGCAGCGGCGGCGAGCTTTCTCCACATGGCGTCCTCCGTACTTTTTTGCTTCTAGAACCAATCGCGCCTCGCCGGATTGCCGACGAGGATTTTCTGGAACCCCGCTTAGTTTTTGGATGCACTCATAGCTGGATCTCGCGCACCTGTTTGGCCTTCTCGGTCATGGCGGCGAGCAAGAACTGAATGTCCGTGCCCGTCGACACCAGCCGCGCGCCCATGGCGATGAACTCAGCGGCGAGTTTAGGCCGCGTCGACAGGCCGCCGACGCCAACGTGTTTGCCGTGCTTGCGGCAGGCGGCGATGGTGCGCGCATAGGCCTCGCGCACTTTGGGGTGCTCAAGCTGGCCGGCGAGCCCCATGCTGGCGAGCATGTCATTGACGCCGATCAGCACCATGTCGACGCCCTCGACGGCGGCAATCTCGTCGGCTTGCTCGATTGCCGCGGCGGATTCGAACTGCACGATCACCATGGTGGCGTCGTTGACCGCGGCATTGGCCTCGGCGGTCGGGAACGAACGGTACTGCAGGTGCGGCAGGGCGCCGCCGGCGCCGCGCTCGCCGAGCGGCGGGAATTTCACCGCCTTGACTACCTCGCGTGCCTCCGCGGCCGAACCGATGCCCGGCGCGACGATGCCGAGCGCGCCGCCGTCGAGCACACGCTGGATGTAGTCCGGCGTATTGGCAGGCACGCGCACCATCGGCGCGATGCCGGTGGTGAGCGCGGCGAGACAAATCTGGCACGTGGCGTCCAGCGTAATCGGCGAGTGCTCCATGTCGACATAGATCATGTCGAAACCGGCGGTCTTAGCGAGCTGCGCGATCTCGACGGTCCGCGTCAGGCGGATAGTCATCGAGGCGACGACTTCGTTGCGCGCCAGCTTCTCCTTGACGATGTTGTGGACGAATTCGCTCGCCTTCACGTATCTCTCCTCACTTTGGATCGGGCAGTTCGATCGCCAGCATCACGTTGCTCAAGCTCTTGCCGTGGATGTCCTGCGCCAGCGAGACGGTGACGCCGCCGCCGAGCGCGTTCTCGATGACGAAATTGAACGCCTTGAGATTGCGCAGGGGGTGGCGCTTCACCGGGCCTTTGGCGATGTGCCTGAAGGCGTCCAACACGCGCTCCGGCGTCAGTTCGCGTTCGAGGAAATCCCAGTGCTTGGCATCGTAACAGATGACCGAAATGTTCGATGTGTTTCCTTTGTCGCCGGCGCGGGCATGGGCGAGATCATAGACGCGGACGCTCATAGCGTGCCCTCCACCACGACCTGCGCGTTGACGAGATTCTTCGGCAGCAGCACTGATTTGACCGCCAGCACGTCGCGCACGCGCGGCTCGCAGGCGCCGCCGGCGCCTCCGGGCCCGTGCATGTGCATGGCGCGCACCTCGAAGCCGATGGCGTGCGCCGCCTTGCGGTCATGCGTGCGCCCGGCCATGCGGAGGCGAACTTCATAGGGCTCGGGCCTGATCTCGACCTGGTCGTGCAGGCTGGACATGCCGATCAGGTCGACGCGGAAATCGTCGTAGGCGAAGCCTTGTAGCCTCAGCCGCTCCCTGACGATCTCGGCTGCCCACTTTGCGCGCGCGACGGCGTCGATGCCGCCGTAGGAGACCTCGCCCTCGCCGATATAGCCGTCGGCATAGCCGACATTGACCTTATAGGTCTCGGTCGCCGGCCGCGCCCTGGCGCCGGAAACGCGGACGCGGTCGGAAGCTTCCGGTTCGAGTGCAATCCCGGTGATGTCGAGCACGCAGTCGGGCGTGATGTAAGCGGTGGGATCGTGGATTTCGTAGATCAACTGCTCGGTGCAGGTCATCACGTCGAGCCGGCCGCCTGAGCCCGGCGTCTTGCCGATCACGATCGAGCCGTCGGCCCTGACGTCGGCGAAGGGATAGCCGTTGCGCGCGAGGTCGGGTACCTCCTTCCTGCCTGGCCAGCCGAAGCAGCCGCCGGTAACCGACGCCGTGCATTCGAGCAGGTGACCGGCCGCGGTGCCCTGCGCGATCTTCGGCAGATCACCGTAGGTCCAACCGAATTCATGCAGCATCGGTGCGAGAAACAGCGACGGATCGGCGACGCGGCCGGACAGCACGATCGGCGCGCCGGTGTTGAGCGCTTCGGAGACGACGTCGGCGCCGAGATAGGCATTGGCCGAGATCATCTTCGGCAGGATCGATTCCAGCGGCTCGCCGTTTTCGATCAGCGTCAGCTCCGGTCTGTGCTTGACGATACTCGACGCGTCGTCGCCGAGCACGACGGCGACCGGCACGTCGCCAAGGCCGAGATCGGCGGCCTCCTTGCGCGCCGCGCGCGCGCCGCCGAGCGGATTGGCGGCGCCCATGTTGCTGACGATGCGGATACCCTTCTTGATGCAGGTCGGCAGGACCATGCGCAGGCGCGCGTGCAGCGAAGGCGAATAGCCGAGATTCGGGTCTTTGCTGCGCGACAGGTTTTCGCGCGACACCGTGCGCTCAGCGAGACACTCGAACACCAGGTAGTCGATATCGCCGCGCTCGGCGAGTTCGAGCGCCGGCAGCATGCGATCGTCCGAGGTGCCGGCGCCAGCCCCGACGCGTATCGTATCCCGGGATGCCATCAGACGTTCCTCAAGCAGGCTTTTTGTTGTCGCCGAGACATTGCTCGGGGTGCATAACCTATAGTCTTGGCAAGCCTCTGAAAACCGTCCAAATTGTAAGCATACGGGGTGCGCGGACTACGCAGGTCTCGCACGACAAGAAAAAACGGCGGTGGGAGGAATAGTTGATGGCGAGCGGCGCGACACTCGCATCGAGTTCTGCCTTTTCGGGTGCAGCGACCGTCAGGCCGACGTCCGCCGGCCGCGCAGCCGCGGGCTCCGATCCTGCTACGCCCTTGCTCGATGTCCGTGGCGTGACCATCCAATACAAGACGCAAGCGCATTTGGTCACAGCGACCTACCGCGTCGGTTTCAACGTGCTGCAAGGCGACCGCTTCGTCTTGCTCGGACCCTCCGGCTGCGGCAAGTCGACGTTGCTCAAGGCGGTCGGCGGTTATCTGCAGCCGACCGAAGGCGAGATTCGCCTGAAGGGCGAGTTGATCAGAAAGCCCGGCCCCGACCGCATCATGGTTTTCCAGGAATTCGACCAGTTGCTGCCGTGGATGACGGTGCTGGGAAACGTCGTCTTCCCGCTCAAGACGACCGGCACGCTGGACGTCAAGGCCGCCTACGAACGCGCCATGCACTACATCGAGAAAGTCAATCTTACCAAGTTCGCGCACAGCTATCCGCACACGCTGTCCGGCGGCATGAAGCAGCGCGTCGCGATAGCGCGCGGCATGGCGATGGAACCGGATATTCTCTTGATGGACGAGCCGTTCGCCGCGCTTGACGCGCTGACCCGTACGCGCATGCAGGACGAATTGCTGGGGCTGTGGGACGATACGCAATTTACCGTGCTGTTCGTCACCCATTCGATCCCGGAAGCGATCAAGATCGGCAGCCGCATCCTGCTGCTGTCGCCGCATCCGGGCCAGGTGAAGGCCGAGATCAATAGCGTGCCGCGCGGGCAGGAAAGCTCCAACGAGGCCGCCGCGCTCGGCCGCGAAATTCACGACATGCTGTTCGCCGATCAGATCGAGGAGGCGCCCAATGCTTGAGGCGGTTCAACGAGCGAATATCGTCTACAGCGAGACAGTGGGGCCGGAGCAGTTCGGCATCATTCAAAAGCCGCTGACGCTGGCTGAGAAGATTTATAATCAAACTTGGCTGCGCAAGGTTTTCATCATCGTCGCGCTCGCCGCGGCCTGGCAGCTTTACGGAGTTTGGCTCGACAATCCGCTGCTGGTGCCGACGTTTGCCGACACGGTGCGCGCGCTTGTGGAAGACGTGGCTAATGGAACGATCCCGAACCGGGCGCTGAGCTCGATCGAGGTGCTGCTGGTCGGCTTCGCCACCGGCACGCTGCTCGCCGGCCTGCTGACCGTATTCGCGATCTCGACGCGCATCGGCACCGACTTCCTCGAGACCATGACCGCGATGTTCAATCCGCTGCCGGCCATCGCGTTGCTGCCGCTGGCTCTGATCTGGTTCGGCCTCGGCGCCGGCAGTTTGATCTTCGTGCTGGTGCATTCGGTGATGTGGGCGGTCGCGCTCAACACGCTTGCCGGTTTCCGCAGCGTCTCCACGACGGTGCGCATGGTCGGGCGCAACTACAATCTCAGCGGCCTGCGTTTCGTCGCCAAGATCCTGATCCCCGCCGCGTTCCCCAGCATCCTCGCCGGCCTTAAGATTGGCTGGGCCTTCGCCTGGCGCACGCTGATCGCGGCTGAATTGGTGTTCGGCGTGTCGTCGGGGCAGGGCGGGCTCGGTTGGTATATCTTCGAAAGCAAGAATCAGCTCAACATCCCGGAAGTGTTCGCCGGCCTGCTCACCATCATCTTGATCGGACTGGCGGTCGAGAACGTCATCTTCCGCTTCATCGAGACCAGAACGGTGCAACGCTGGGGCATGCAATCCTGATCGCGTGACGAGCCGGCCGGATTCAACGGGAGGATTTCATGATGCACAGGCGCACCTTCTGCAAAGCGCTGGCCGCCGCGCCGGCTGCCCTGGCGACCCCGGCGCTGTTGCGCTCGGCTTTCGCCGACGAGGTGTCGAGCATCGTGCTGGTAAGCCAGCACGGCCTACCGTATCTGCCGCTGATGGTGATGGACGAGCTCAAACTCGTCGAGAAGCATGCGCAGAAGGCCGGCATTGCAGCGCTCAAGCCCGACTTCAAGACTCTGGGCGGCACGCAGTCGCTGATCGATGCGCTGCTCAGCGGCCAGATGAACTTCGGCGTTACCGGCGTACCGGGTCTCGCCACGCTGTGGGACAAGACCGCCGGTACGCCGAACGAGGTGCGTGCGTTATCTGCCGTGCAGTCGATGCCTTTCATGCTGGTCACCAACCGCGAGTCGATCAAGACGATCCGCGATTTCACGGCGCAGGACAAAATTGCGTTGCCGGCGGTGAAGGTGTCGAGCCAGGCGATCTGCCTGCAAATGGCGGCGGCGAAGGAGTGGGGCCAGGATCAATACGCCCGGCTCGATCCGTTCACCATCACCCGCCCGCATCCGGACGCCGCGACGTCGGTGATCTCGAAGGCGACCGAAGTCAACAGCCACTATTCGGTCGCGCCCTATTATTACTACGAGCTGGCGACGCCCGGCGTGCATCTGGTGCTCAAGTCCTACGACACGCTCGGCGGGCCAGCGACTAACGGCGTGATGATCATGTCGAAGAAGTTCCGCGACGCGAATCCGAAGGTGACGGCGGCAGTTTTCGCGGCACTCAGCGAGGCGGAAGACTTCATCAACAAGAACGCCACGCAGGCGGCGCAGATCTACATCAAGACCACCAACGAAAAGCGCAGCAGCCAGACCGACATGGTCAAGTACATCTCCGATCCCGACAATGTGTGGACCACGGCGCCGCAGCAGTCGATGGAATTCGCCGCCTTCATGCACAAGGTCGGCACCATGAAGCGGCTGCCAAGCTCGTGGAAGGACATGTACATGCCCGAGTCGCACGAGCTCGAAGGCAGCTGAGCACACGCTAACTTAAGTCGCAAATATTTCACCGTCATGGCCGGGCTTGTCGCGGGCATCCACGTCTTTGATCTTGCGAGGCATGAAGGCGTGGATGCCCGCGACAAGCGCGGGCATGACGAATCTTACAGCTCGCGCAGCGCGTTGAACTGCGCCACATAGCCGGAGGCGTCAATGCGCACGCCGATGACGGTGGTGCGTTTGGATTGCACCGCCGCGCTCAGCGCCGCGCTCAAGCCTTGCTCGGTGTCCACCACCACGCCGTCGGCGCCAAAAGATTGCGCAAGCTTCTCCCAATCGACGCCGCCGAGCGCGACGCCGTGCAGCGGAATGCCCTTGATCTCCTGCTTGACGCGGATCAGGCCGATTTCCTTGTCGTCGAACACCAGCACGATGATCGGCAGGTTCTCGCGCTGCGCCGTCTGCAGTTCGGCGACCGTCATCAGGAAACCGCCGTCGCCGGTGAAGGCGATCACCGGCCGGCCGGGATAGGCCATGCGCGCGGCGAGCGCGCCGGGCACCGCGTAACCCATGGAGGCGAGCCCGTTCGAAGTGAGAAATTCGCGCGGGCCGTAGGATTCCCACTTCTGCACGATCAGCAGGCGGCTGGCGCCGGCATCGCACGTGGCAATCGTGTTGCGCGGCAGCACCGCGCGCGCAATTTCCATGGCCCGCTGCGGCGACAGGCCGGTCGTCGGCGTATTGAGCGCGTCGCGCACCTCCTCGCGGAAAGCCTTGGCCGCCTTCTCGCCCCAGTTCGTGCCTTCCGGCGCCCATTGCGCGAGGCCAGCGAGCAGCGGCTTCAAGTCGGCGATGATCTCCGGATCGGCCGGCACCAGCGCGTCGACGCTCGGCACAGAGACGAGCGACAAGACCGGAAGCGTGTAGGGCCATGGCTTGGGCTGCAATTCCACCGCGTCGAGGCCAACGGTGATGATCAGATCGGCTTCCGTCACCAGCTTGCGCTCGATCAACCCGCCGATGATGCAGCCGGCGCGTAAGGGGTGATCCTCCGGGATCATGCCCTTGCATTTGGTAGTGGTCAGTACCGGCGCGCCCAGCCGCTCGGCGAATTTGACGAACTCAGCGGAGGCGCCGCACCAGTAGACGCCGAGCCCGGCGATGAGGATCGGGCGCTTCGACTGGCGCAGCATGTCGAGTGCCGGCTTGAGGTCGGCGCGATCCGGCCCGGGCACGATCCAATGCGGCGTGAGCGGCGGCTCGGCCGTGTAGTCGCCGGCTTCGCGCGTCGTCTCGCTCTGCGGAAACTCGAAATGCACCGGGCCGGGCGGGCTCGCCGTCGCCGTGCGCATGGCGCGGCGCACTTGCTGGCGCACCGTCTTGGCGTCGATCGTCGTACTCCATTTTACGATCGGCTCGTAGATCGCATTCTGATTGAGCCGCTGGCGCAGCCCGGTCTCGTAGGTTGGCCGCGAATAGGCATCGGTGATGGCGATGAGCGGCGAGCGGTCGAGAAAGGCGTGCGCCACGCCGTTGACCATGTTGGTGGCGCCGGGCCCGCGCGTCGACAGGCAGATGCCCGGACTGCCGGTGATGTCGCCCCAGGTCGAGGCCAGCATGGCGCCGGCCACTTCCTGTTTCATCAGCAGAAATCGCATCTGCCGCTGGCGCGCGGCTTCCATCAGTTCGACCGACTCGCCGCCGGGATGGCCGACGATGAACGGAGTGCCGGCATCCTTGAAGGCGGCAGCCAGCACTTCGACAGTGGTGCTCATCGTACAGTCTCCCGGTCGGTTGCGCGGACACGATAGCAGTAATCTGCCGCATGCATTACACTTCGTTGCGGTGTCCGGATCGCATCAGCCATGCCCAAAATCACGCTTGCCATCCGCGACAAGTTTCACTCGCGCATCAAGGCGGCTGTCGAAGCTGCCGTGCCGGCGTTTTGACCGGATGGACAAACCCGGCCGCGCCCACTACTCCTCGAAATCAGGCGCCGGTAGCTCAGCTGGATAGAGCACCAGACTTCGAATCTGGGGGTCAGGGGTTCGAATCCCTTCCGGCGCGCCACTAACACGTTG
>Ga0335078_10013862_pt1 | contig 11946 bp, 12 predicted proteins | sample Lox_Sample_32_FD_206711 | JGI IMG/M metagenome (GOLD analysis project Ga0335078, IMG submission 206711) | Soil microbial communities from Loxahatchee National Wildlife Refuge, Florida, United States - Lox_Sample_3.2 | ecosystem: Environmental > Terrestrial > Soil > Wetlands | place: USA... | reverse complement strand
CATGGAACCGCGGGGAAACGATCAGATCGTGTCGGGCAGATCTGATGGCCGCCGCTGGGCAGTTTTCATGGCCGCCAGCGGGCAGCTATCTGGCCGTCTATGGGCAGTTTCTCGTGGCCGTCGTCACTGGTGCGTGCTCTTGAGGGGCTTTAGACCGCCGGTTCCTCGCGTCCACCTTCCCTTCTCGCTAGACGGACCCGCGCCGTCCGGAAGTCCCGGCACGTCCCGCCGTTGTCGGGGCTGCTTGCCGCCCTCGCCGCCGTCTCCCGGCTCAGGCTGCCCCCAGCTTCGTCACGCTGCTGCGACAGCGTGACGGTGCAGGTCTTTCACCTCCACTCGGTTACATGGCGCCTCGTGGCGCACCGGGAAGTAGCTGCAGAACTTGATGAAGAACGGGCCGAAGTCCTCATCCACGCAGTAGAAGTAGAAATGGTTGACCAGCGCGCCGGACTTCACCAGCCACGCGTACGAGCTGCCGTCGGCGCTGTAGCGGCGCTGGGTGCGCCACACACCCGCCTTCTCCTGCGCCCGCCCGACGTAGAGCACTCCCTCTGCGCCGGCGGACTCCGCCAGATACCGCTGCGTGATGTCGTCCTTGCGCTCCTTGCCGAAGTGCACCAGGTCCAGGCCGCGAGCATCGATGAAGTGATGGATGTCCGCCACGAACGCCTTGGTCATCGGGTCCATCAGCGCCGTCGACGCATACGCATGGCCGCGGTGGCTGGTGAAGAACGCCGCCGCCCCCGCGCCGTGCTGCAGCCGCGGCTGCCACACGTTCAGGTACATCCGGTCGATCGACTCAAGCTCGAAGACGACATGCCCCGAAAGGACATCAGCGGCAGTACGCGGTAGCGTCATGACAGGCTCCGGCCAGGCACAGGCCCCAGAAGGTGGCCACCAACCGCACTCAGGCGGTCATATAGACGTGACACAGCGTGTCACCGTCAAGCTCTGGCCGGAGCCCTTTCCGCGAACATCAGCCCGCACAAGCACGCCTCGTCGGGCTGGGGCGAAAGCCCCGTTAGATGTCGACGATCACTTCGGCGAGCCCTGGGCTGATGGCGAGGATGTCGTCACGGTCGGACGTGACCACCGCGGCTGCCTGTGCATTCGCCACGAGCGCGACATGGACGTCGACGACATCGGGGTGACCGCATTCGCCGATCATGACGCCGATCCGTTTCGCCGCGTCTGTGTCAAGGGCAACCTTGGCGCACCACTCGGGCTTGAGGCCAAGCAGGGCCGCGATCCGGGCTTGCCTGCCTGCCCCGCCGCGCCATACTTGCGCCAGCACCGCATCCGGCACGATCACGCGTGCAGCGCCGGCGCGTACGTCCATGAGCAAGCGGGTCATCAGCGGCGACGCTTTCTCCAGGGCGATCAGCGCGCCGCTGTCGAGGACATACCTGACGGCAGGCGGAGCCGGGCTCACGCGGCCTGCTCGCCACGCCGGGCCTGCAATGCCTTCCGGGCTTTAGCCATCGCATCCCGCGCCCAGGCCTCGGCCCGCTCGTCAGGCTCACCGGTCTCTGCGATCATGCTGGCGATGAGCAGATCGAGCGGGTCGAAATCGCGCATGCTCTCCGCAGCCCGGGTGACGAAGGCGGATACCGACTCAAACTCTCCGGTCGCTACCTGCTCTCTGATATAGGCGGCCAGTTCCTCAGGCACGGTGACCGTTATCTTCGTCGTTGCCATACTTGCTATCATACTCTAAGTCTTACATCTGATGAGAGCTGGACCACTGCGATCGTTCTAGTGGCCGAACTGCGTGAAAGGGAGACCTCCTCCCGCCGCACTCTGGCAGTGACTGTCGTTCCGTGTAATGCCAGACCCAACCGAGCCGACACGGCCGCCGCCGGGTTGCGCCGCGAATCAGGACCGGTCAGACGCCTACTGGCACTATCCGCGCCACATCACCGAGATCAGCTCTTCACGAAGCGCAGCCGGCAGCGCTGCTGCTCCCAGCTGGTTGTGCGCCAGAAGCCCACCGCCACGGGTTCGGTCTCGACGACGATGGCCTGATTGCGAACTGCGCCAGCCGCAGCAAGCCGCGATTCGGCCTCGGCAAGCAACCGGCGACTCAGTCCGCGGCGCCGGTGGGAGGGAGCCACGACCAGCCGGTAGACCGATCCTCGCCACCCGTCCCAGCTGGCGATCACCGAGCCGACGAGCCTGGCATCCTCCTCGGCCACGATCAGCGCCGCCGGGTCATGGACGATCAGTCTCTCAAGGCTCGCCACATCGTCGGTGCCGGGTGGGCTCGGCGTCGCTCTCTGCCCACAGCAGGAGGACGGATCCGGCATCTGACAGTCGACCCGTTCGAAGCGTCCAGCCCATTAACGAAGGTTACGAGGCAGGGACAGCCAGCGTCCCGCAGTGACCGACACCGGGTTCAAGCGGGAACGATCGGCCCGGTGATCTCGGGCTCGCCGACCATCGCCCGGCCAAACTTGGGCCATGGAGGGCTTGTTCGCCACCCGTTTCGCCGGCACTTCGGCTGCTGTCACGGACGGTAGCGATACGACCCCGACTTGGCTCAGGGTTATGGAGCTTCGGCCGAGTCGTCGCGGCCAGCGCGTTCAGCCTGCGGACCAGCAAGGACTTGCCCCCGATCAGCATGCCGAGCGGGTCGAGCGGCAGGTATTCCAGAACATGATCCAGGCTGGGGACCAGACCGCCTACACAAGCTTCGCGACGCTTCGTTGTCGAGCAGTCCGCCGGTGACTGGCGAGCACTGACCGATGAGCGAGCTAACTCGCCGGCCTACAAGGGCGGCGGGCTGGTTGCCGACTATGGTCCGATCCCGCCCGATCGGACCTTCAGGTTCGCCCGGGGTGACATCGGGCATGCTGTTGGCCGTGCCCAGTGTGCCGCTGGCCGATGCGGGTTCAGGAGCAATCGGCGCATTGCACATACGGTCCTCATCAGGCACGGTTCCGCATCACGAGTCCGGCCGCGACGGCTGGTTCCGCGCAACGCTGGTAAAGGTCTCTGACGCTCGGCTGCGCACACCGCGGCCTCATCCGGTTGCAGGCGCGCGGTGCGTGGATGCGGCGGTGTGGCGCTTCATCACCGTTGCCGGGACCGGGCGTGCCGATCACGAACAGGTGAACTCGGATGTCTGAGCTTCGCTCGAACCCGGCCAGCACCGAGCGCGGGCGACCGGTGAGGCTGCTGCCTGGCTGTTCCGGACCGGTGAGAGAGTGGCGGATATGACCAGGCGGAACGCCGACGACCGGGGCTGGCAGCTCGCCCTCGGTCTCATCGCGGCCTGGCGGGCAGCCAGCGACGCGCGGCGCAGGAGTGGCCGTCGCGCAGCGGCTTGCGGAGGCGGCGAAGGGCGACGCGAGCACGACCGAACAGGCTGTACTCGGCCTCACCGCGCTCTGCAACATGTTCCTGGAACTGTACGCCGACTGCTCGGGTTACCCCGTCGACTCCGTCATCCGGGACGCCGTGGCTCTCCTGCACGACGACCCGTCCGGCTAGCCGACCTGGTGATGTGGGCGACGCGCGTTTTGGCGAACGTGGGCTCCACAGCGGTTAAATGCCATCGTGGAGGAGGGCCCGGTCAAGACTTACGCGGACAGCGTTCCTGAGACCTCACGGCAGCCGGAACTGGTCATCGGCCTGCTGGCCGCACCGGGACCCGCGTCGGAACTGACCGAGAGCCTGGTCGGGGAGATCGCCGACCGGCTCGCCGGGCAACTGCCCGGAGTTCGGTGGCGGGTGGAATTCGTCTCCGACCGGCTGGTCGAGCCGCCGACCGACCTCAGCGCGCTGATCGCGGCGGGGCGCAGGATGCTCCTCGAGCGCGGCTGGCATCTGGCGGTGTGCGTGACCGACCTGCCGCTGCAGACCGCGCGGCGGCCGGTGATCGCTCACGTCAGCGCGACCCATGGCGTCGCGGTCCTGTCCATGCCCGCGCTCGGCCCGGTCGCGGTGCGCAAGCGCACCGCCGAGACGATCGTCCGCTTGGTGGGGCACATACTCGGCGACCTGGCGCAGGCCGAGGGCGCCGCCGAACGGGTTCCGCTGGCTGAGGTCGTGACCCGCCGAATGCGCGAACTAGGGGGCCGCACCGAGCGCGGCGAGCACGGCGTGGGCTTCGTCGCGCGGGTCATCACCGGCAACATCTGGCTGCTGCTGGGCATGCTGCGCGCCAACCGGCCGTGGCGGCTGGCGCTGCGGCTCGTGCGCGCGCTGGCCGTGGCCTTCGCGGCCGGCGTGTTCGCGCTGGTGACCAGCGACATCTGGCGGCTGTCGCACTATCTGGGGCCGCTGCGGCTGACCGTTATCGGCCTGGGCTCGGTGGCCGGCATCACCGTGACGATCGTGGTCGCCACCGGACTGTGGGAGCGCAGCCCGCACCCGGCCGCGCGCGAGCAGGTCGCCTTGTTCAACATCGTCACCGCGGCCACGGTAGGCCTCGGCGTGGCCGCGCTGTACCTGGCCCTGTTCGCGATCATGCTCGCCGCGGCGCTGCTGCTCGTGCCGGGCAACCTGCTCGGCCTGGTCCTCGGACGCCCGGCCGGCGTGGCCGACCTGGTCAGCCTGGCCTGGCTGGCCACCTCGATCGCGACGCTGGGCGGCGCACTCGGCGCGGCCCTGGAGAGCGGCGAGGCCGTGCGCGAGGCGGCCTACACCTATCAGCCGGATACGCAGATCGACGCCGTCGCTGGTCCGCGGTTACGAGCCGCGGGGTCTCACGGGCTCAGCCGTCGGCTGGAAGCCACGGCGGCTGCCAGCGCGGATGACCACGGACCAGGGCCTCCGCGTCGTTGGGTCCCCAGGATCCGCGCGGGTAGGGGCGGACGTCGGGCGGGTGGTCGAGCAGCGGCTGCACGATACGCCAGGTCTCCTCCACGCTGTCCTGCCGGGCGAAGAGCTGATGGTCGCCGGCCAGCGCGGCCTGCAGCAGCCGCTCGTACGGTTCCGCGGGCTCGCCCAGCTCGCGGACGAAAGAGGTGTCCAGGTGGACCGGGCGCCAGGATTGCCCGGCCAGCGCGGACAGCTGCAGCCGCAGGCCCGGGTCCGGGTCGATCCGCAGCACGACCTGGTTGGGCTCGGCTCTGGTCGGCCGGGGCAGGAAGGCCAGCCGGGGCGTGCGGCGCAGGAGCAGCCGCACTTCGGTGACCTTGTGCGGCAGCGCCTTGCCGGCCCGCAGGAAGATGGGGACGTCCGTCCAGCGCCAGCTGTCGATCTCCAGTCGCAGCGCCACGTAGGTCTCGGTGGCCGAGCCGCGGGCCACGCCGGGGACGTCGGCGTACCCCTGGTACTGCCCGCGCACGTAGTGCTGCGGGTCGGCCGGGGGGATGGCGCGGAATACCTCCGCCTTCTTGTCCTGCGTGTCGTCGGCGCTGCCACCGGCGGGCGGGTCCATGGCGACCAGGGCCAGGACCTGCAGCAGGTGGTTCTGGACCACGTCCCGCAGCGCGCCGACGGAATCGTAGAACCTGCCGCGGCCCTCGACGCCGAAGTCCTCGGCCATCGTGATCTGTATGGCCGAGACGCTCGTGCGCGCCCACAGCTCGGCCAGCGCCAAGTTGGCGAACCGCAGGTATTCCAGCTCGATGACCGGTTCCTTGCCGAGGAAGTGATCGACGCGCAGGATCTGGCTCTCGCGCAGCAGCCGGTGCAGCCGGGCGTTCAGCTCGCGGCCGAGCTCAGGTCGTGGCCGAACGGCTTCTCGACCGCGACCCGGCCGTCGCGCAGGAGCCTGGCCGCGCCGAGGTGCTCCACGGTGGGGGCGAACAGGGCCGGGGGCACCTCCAGGTAGTACAGCGGCCGTTTTGCGCGGCCGATCTGCGTGGCGAGGCGGCGGTAGAGCGCGGCGTCCTCTACGCCCCCGTGCAGGTAGGACATCCGGCGGGCGAGCCGGCCGAAGACCGCGTCGTCGACGCCCTGGCCGGAGTCGCCGATGGCCTCGCGGGCGTGCTTGACCAGTTCCCCGGTGGTCATGTCGTCGCTGGCCACCCCGATGATCGGGCTGTCGAGCAGCCCGCGGCGCTCCAGGCGGTAGAGCGCGCGGAAGGTCATCCGGCGGGCCAGGTCGCCGGTGATGCCGAAGATGACCAGCAGGTCCGCGTGGTCGTCCATCAGGCGTCGGTCTTGCGCTCGAGCGTCTTGCGCCCGAGCGTCCTGCGCTCGAGCCGGCCTTCGGCCAGGGCCGGGCGGGATACCTCGTCGAGCGACCGCACGACCAGGTCCGCGCCCGCGCTGGCCAGCAGTTCCTCGTCGCCGAGGCGGGCCACACCCAGGGCGGGCATCCGGCCGGCCTTGGCCGCCTGCACGCCCGCGGCCGCGTCCTCGACCACGAAGCACCGTTCCGGCGTGGCGCCGAGTTCCTCGGCCGCGACCACGAAGATCATCGGATCCGGCTTGCCGCGCGGCAGGTCGCGCCCGGACACGTCCGCGTCCAGCAGGTCGAGCAGGGTGAGGTCCGGCTCGGCGACATAGGTATCGAGCCGCACCTGCCGCAGGAGCAGGTCGGCGTTCTTGGACGAGGACGCCGCGGCGACCGAGATGCCGGCCGCCTTGGTCGCGAGGACGAAGCGGATCGCGTCGGCGAAGGCCGTGAACTCCCCGGCTTCGATCAGGGTGACCAGGTGTTCCTGCTTGACCGCGGCGTAGAGTCCGGCCCGGCGCCCGGCGTCGGGCACGCCGAAGTACTCCAGCGCCGCGCGGGCGCCTGCCAGCCGCGGCCGTCCGGCGACGACCTGCTGATACACGGCCTCGGTGAACTTCTCCGGAGCGTAGCTGGTCCGGTCGCGGAGTTCGGCCCATTCGGTGTCCATCAGCTCCTGCAGCGCATCGCGCCACGCCCGGTAGTGCGGTGAGTCCACCAGCACGCCATCCACATCGAAGATGGCCCCCTGGAATCGGTGTGAGCCGTGGACGGCGGGCGCGTCGGCGAAGATCACCGATCGCCGTGCCTGCACGCGGGCGGCGGGGATGGACCGGTCGCCGGCCAGCAGCCGGCCCAGCGCCTCGTGCTTGCCCGGCCCTTCGACCAGCCATAGGGTCTCGTCCGCCCGGGCCAGCGCGGGGTAGGTGAGCGTCATGCGCCGGTGGCCCAGGTAGGGGCGGGTGACGGCGACCAGCCGGTCGGTCACCTCCAGGACCGGGTCGCCGGGCACCAGCGAGGCGGTGTGCCCGTCATCGCCCAGCCCGAGGTGCACCAGGTCGAAGCGGTCGCGTAGCTGGCTGGCGTATGCCGCGGCCTCCAGGTCCGCGGCGGTGACCGGCATGGCGTGCAGGGTCACGGGCCGCGAACCCAGGATCTGGCGCAGGTGGGTCAGGTTGCGCGCGGGGTCGCCGTCGGGCGCGATCCGCTCGTCGACCTGATAGACCGTCACCGAGCTCCAGGGCAGGTCGTGCCGCGCGAGCTCGGCGAGCATGAGCCAGGGAGTCTGGCCGCCGCTGACCGCGAAGGTGAACTCGCCGTTCTTTGCGACACCGGTCCGGATCCGGTCGGCCACGAATCGGGCCGCTTTGGCGGCCAGGTCGGCCGGGGTCGGCTCCATGATCAGCGTGTGTTCCATGCTGCCGGTCACGCGGTCCGGGCAAGCTGCTCGTGCCGGGCGCCGATCCGGGCCAGCAGGTCCTGCCAGGAGGTCGCGAACGCCTCCGCGCCGTGGCGCTGCAGCTCAGCGGGCAGGGACGCGGTGTCGATGCCGGCCTGGGCGAAGGCGGCGATGACCTGGTCGGCGTCGCCGCCGTCGCCGGGCAGCAGCTCGCCCACCGTGCCGTGGTCCGCGAACGCCTCCAGGGTCGCCTCCGGCATGGTGTTGACGGTGAACGGAGCGGCCAGCGCCTCCACGTACAGCACGTCGGGGGCCGGCGGGTCCTTGACCGAGGTCGAGGCCCACAGCAGCCGCTGCGCCCGGGCGCCCTCGTTGGCCAGCCGCGCCCAGCGGGGCGAGACCAGCAGCCCCCGGTAGGCCCGGTAGGCCTGCTTGGCCACGGCAATGCCCAGGCGGTCGCGGAGCTCGCCGGGCACCCGGCCGGCCACCGCCGTGTCCCAGCGGGACACGAACAGCGAGGCCACCGAGCCCACCGCCGGGTCCAGGCCGGACCGGATCCGGCGCTCCACCCCGTGCAGGTAGGCCCCGGCCGCAGCCTCGTACTGCGCCGCGGAGAACAGCAGGGTCACGTTCACCGGCACCCCGGCGTAGATGCACTCCTCGATCGCGGGCAGGCCCTCGGCGGTGCCCGGGATCTTGATGAAAAGGTTGCCTAGGGCGGCCTGGCGGTGCAGGCTCTCGGCCTGATCGACGGTGCGCGAGGTGTCGTGCGCCAGCAGCGGGGACACCTCCAGCGACACCCAGCCGTCCACTCCGTCGGTGCGGGCGTGGACGGGGGCGAACAGCTCGGCGGCCCGGCGCAGGTCGGCCAGCGCCAGGTCGAAGAACACCTGCTCGTCCGAGGCCCCGGCGGCCTTGCGGGCCGCGATGTCGGCGTCGTAGGCGGTGCCGTCCCTGATCGCCTTGTCGAAGATGGTGGGGTTGGAGGTCAGGCCGGTCACCGAGTACTCGGCGACGTAACGCGCCAGGATCCCCCCGTCCAGCAGAGCCCGGGTGATGTTGTCCAGCCAGAGACTCTGGCCCGCCTCGTGCAGCGCCTGGGTCGGCTTCATGGTTCCACCGTCGCCCGCGCGCGCGGCCGGCCGCATCCCCCGTCCGGCTAGCAGCCGCTCGCAGGATCGCGGATCATCACTGCCCGTTTGGTGGGGCTTTTGATCCACGCTGATGCCGACCCGACCGGACCCCGAAGATCGTGGACCTCTACCTCGTCGTGAACAAGGTTTCTGTCCGCGAGGACGAGGAACCGCTGCCGACCGCTGCGCAGCGCGCAGGATCGCGGGTCATTGCTTGTGCTGACGGGGTTTTTGATTCACATTGATTATTCCGGTCTAGCCGGGCGGGGGATGCGACGGGACGGCGGCGGCGGGACGATGCCAACATGCCTGGCGCCGCCCTATGAGCGGGGCGATCCGACACCGGGAGCGGGCCGCGCGGATCTCCACCGCCGCGCGGACCATCACGCAGCGGGCGCCCGTGACACTGACGCTGGTCCGCCAGCGGGCTCAGCCGACGGTCGAGACCATCGTCCGCCTGACCGTCACCGCCGTCTTCGCCTACCTGCTGGCGCTGCTGATCCCCAGCACCCCTCGTCCGGTGCTGGCGCCGCTGACGGCGCTGCTCGTCGCCCAGGTCAGCATCTACCAGACGCTGCGCAGCGCGGTGCGCAGGGTCGCCAGCGTGGTGGCGGGCGTCCTGCTGGCGCTCGGGCTGTCCGCGTGGGTCGGGTTCACCTGGTGGAGCCTGGGCATCGCGATCGCACTCGGGCTCGCCGTCGGGTACGCGCTGCACCTGCGCGAGGAAATCCTCGAGGTTCCCATCAGCGCGATGCTCATCATGTCGGTGGGCACCAGGTCCGCGGCGACCGGGCGGATCGTCGAGACCTTCATCGGGACGGCCGCCGGGCTGGTGGCTGGGTTCGTCCTCACCTCGCCGCGGGTACAGCCGGCCGAGGAGGCCATCGAAGAGCTCTGCGGCACGATGGCCGGCCTGCTCGACCGGATGGCCGCCGGCCTGCGCGCCGGACCGGTCCAGCCCGCCACCGCGACCGGCTGGCTCGCGCAGGCCCGGTCCCTGGGCACCGAGATACGGCGGGTGGACGACGCGCTCCGCCAGGCGGAGGAGAGCACCAAGCTCAATCCGCGCAGCCTGCGGCTGCCCTACACCGCGGTGACCCTGCGCGAGAGCCTGGAGACCCTGGAGCGCGAGGCGATCGTCCTGCGCGTCTTGGCCCGCTCGCTCGTGGACAGTGCCCGGCTGGCGGACGACGACAACCCTCTCAGCGATCCGGAGGTGCGCCGCAGGCTGGCCGGCGTGCTGGCCGGCCTGGCGGCCGCGGTCAGGACGTACGGCAGCCTCGCGACCGAGCTCAAGGCACCCGGCCACGAACAGCTACAGGCCGAGCTGAAGCAGTATCTGGCCGCGGCGCACGAGAAGCAGGATCGGCTCAGTGAGCTGCTGGACACCGACCTGTCGGCCAGGCCGGTCGGCTGGCCGTTGCGGGGCGAGCTGATCAGCCATCTCGACCGGTTCAGGACCGAACTCGAGGCGGGCCAGCCAGATGGCAGCGCCCGGCCGCGGCGCAACCGTCTCCGGCTGCCGTCGCACGTGGTCCGGCAGCGGCTGCCGCCCGCGTGGCGCCGGCTGATGAAGTCATCGTTACCCCCGGCCGCCTGATACCTCACACCCGGCGCAGTACCTGGTGGTCCTCCGCGTAATCGCTGGTGCCGTCGGCCTGGAACTGCCGTGCCGCCCGGACGACCTCCGCGCCGAGCGCACGCAACTGCGCGGCCACCGCCTCGTCGACGAGTCGTCCGTCTGAAGTGAAGGATCGCCATGACTCCACGACCGGCTGCACGAGCGGAACGCTCCACGCGCGCAAGGCCCGGGCAATAAAGGTCATCGAGTTGACCGACTGCAGCCCCTGGACCCCGCCTGCCGTCGAGACCAGCCCGATCGGCTTGTTCGCCAGGTAGGGCGGGTCCCGCTCGGCCAGCACGATCAGCCAGTCCAGGGCATTCTTGAACGACCCGCTGATCGAGCCATGGTAGGTGGGGGTGCTCCAGATCATCGCGTCGCACGCGTAGACGGTGTCCGCGAACTCCTGCGCAGCCGGGGGAACCGCGAGTTCCGCGTTGTACAACGGTAGGCCCAGATCGCGGACCCGGATCAGCCGGGGCTCGGCCCCCGCGGCCGCGCTGCCCTCCAGCGCCGTCTCCAGGGCGCCCAGGCTCGTGGACCCGCGCCGCAGGGAACCGCCCAGACCCGTCACCTGCACGGCCGGGCTCGTCATGACCCGATCACGTCCTCGACCCAGGCCCGCAGGTCCCCGGCTGGTGCGGCGCCGGACCGGCGCGCCGCGACCTGGCCCTGCCGCAGCACGATCAGCGTGGGGATGGCCCGCACGCCGAAGCGCTCCTGGATCCGGGGCGAGCCGTCCACATTGACCTTGACCAGTTTGGCCCGGCCGGCCAGCGTGGCGGCCACCTCCTCCAGGGCCGGGCTGACCATGCGGCACGGCCCGCACCACGGCGCCCACAGGTCGACGACGACGGGGATGGACGCGGCGTCGGCGACCTCGGCGAACGTGCTGTCGTCGGCGTCGGCGATCCAGGGCAGCGGCTGGTGGCAGTTCCCGCAGCGCGGGATGCCCGGCGCCGCGGCGGGGACCCGGTTGCGGCGCCCGCAGTGGCGGCAGCGGACCAGCTCGGCGGACATCGACGGGGCGGTCATCGGCTATTCCTGGTTCTCGTAGCTGACGGCCAGCTCACCGTCGGCGTAGCCGATGCGGATCACCGCGCCGTCGAGGACGTCCCCGGCCAGCAGGGCGCGGCCGATCCGGGTCTCCACCTCCCGGCTGATGAACCGGCGCAGCGGCCGCGCCCCGTAGACCGGGTCGAAGCCCTGCTGGGCGATGAAGCGGCGGGCCTCGGCGGTGATCTCCAGCGTCATCCGGCGCTCGCCGAGCCGGGCGCGCAAGTCGTCCAGCATGAGGTCGACGATGCGCTCGATCTCGGCCTGGGTGAGGGGCTTGAACAGCACGATGTCGTCCAGGCGGTTCAGGAACTCGGGCCGGAAGTGCGCCCGCATCTCGGCCATCACGCGTTCGCGCGCGTCGGGCTTGATCTCGCCGTCCGCCGTCGCGTCCGCGGTCAGCCACTCCGAGCCGATGTTGGAGGTCATGATGATGACCGTGTTGCGGAAGTCAACAGTGCGGCCCTGCGCATCGGTGAGCCGGCCGTCGTCCAGGACCTGCAGCAGCGCGTTGAACACGTCCGGGTGCGCCTTCTCCACCTCGTCGAACAGCACGACCGAGTACGGCTTGCGCCGGACCGCCTCGGTGAGCTGGCCGCCTTCCTCG
>Ga0335078_10013861_pt1 | contig 11946 bp, 14 predicted proteins | sample Lox_Sample_32_FD_206711 | JGI IMG/M metagenome (GOLD analysis project Ga0335078, IMG submission 206711) | Soil microbial communities from Loxahatchee National Wildlife Refuge, Florida, United States - Lox_Sample_3.2 | ecosystem: Environmental > Terrestrial > Soil > Wetlands | place: USA... | reverse complement strand
ACACTGGGCTGCTTGGTCCGGAGCGCGCTGGATGGATTGATTGCGGCGCCATTGCTGATCGAGGTCCCGCCGACAACGGATACCGATTGCGCATTCAACTGTGCACCGCCGCTCATTGACAGTGCCGACGCTGTCTGGGAATCGATCGCGATGCCGCATTTTGTGAGGGTGGCGGTCGCGCCATTGGTCATGGTGAGTCCGGTGCCGCTATTGAGCTGCAACACACAGGTACCCCCGGCACCCGCTACCGCGACCGCACGCGCCGAGACGTTGAACGTTCCGTTGCGGAACAGCCTCACCAAGACCAGGTTCTGAGGCTGGCTGACGATCACCTCCACGGCGCCCTTATTGTTTATCTGGGAACCGCTGGCCGGTGGGTTGTTCGGCGTAATCGTCACACCGTTGGTCGCATCCTGTAGGCCGAGAGAAGCGGTGATCGCACGCGCCTCGACCGCAAAGTTGGGGTGGCCAGTTTGAAGCGCAGTGGCGGCACTGAACGCTGCCGCATCCGCAGCGACCTGCAGCTGCCGATGTTTAACCAGAAGGAAGGTAATTTCCGTTCCCAGCGCGGCCGTGCCGATCACAACGGGCAGCGTAATTCCGATCATAATTGCGACGCTGCCGCGCCGAGAATGGCGAAACCTTTGCACCAGCGCGGTAATTCCGCCAAATATCCCGCGCGCCCGTGTCAAAGAAAGGCGGTCATTCACGACGCAACTCCTGGCGTATCAGAAAAAAATCTAAAATCATGCTTTTGCCGTGGCTGTTGAGCGTGATCAAAAGGTCAAATTCAAGCCAACAGTGGCAAGGCAAAGATGCTTTCCCGCGCATGATCGCACGTGCCGATAAAGCTATACGTAAAGTATCTTGTTTCTGAATCGTGAAACTTCGCAATTTCATAGCAGTGACATTTGCGCACGGCGGCATAAGAGTTAATACGAACACGCCGTTAATCGATCCGGAAGGTCGCTTTTGCACAGTCAAAGCCGCCACGATCGAAACTTCGAAAATGTTGCGCTAATTATTATTCCTCAACTTTCAGTCAAATGACGCGCCCGCTCTGTTCGCCGAACGTGACGACTCGCTGTGTTCCGGTCGACCGCCATTCAAGTTTGATTCAGGTCAACGGGATACGGCCGACGTGCGCTACGCTAATAAAGCAGCTCTAAATTGTCGAATAGGAACAGCTCCGCAGTGTCCGTCACGAGAGGCCAGCCCCGAACCTCAATTCGATCGAGCAGCATTGGTTCGGCTGCGCTCGAGTTTGGAATTGCCGCCCCGATGCTGGTGGTTCTGGTCATCGGGATCGCCGAGGTCGGTTTTGCGGCCTACCAGGCGATGCAAGTGCAGGACGCCGTCGAAGCAGGAGCGCTCTACGCCGCCAAAAAAGGCAACGACCCCGTCGGCATCACCGCGGCGGTGCTTAACGCGACGAGCCTCACCGCAATAACCGTCACGCCATCGCCGACGCTATTCTGCGGATGCCCCGGCACCACTGGGGTCGCCACAGTGTCTTGCACCTCGACGTGCGCGGACGGGAGCTCGCCGGGCCAATATGTCCGGATCAGCGCCGCGCTCGCGCGGAAATCTCTCATTCCGAATTCCGGTCTGCCGCTGCCGGCGACACTTACCGCTCAGTCGATTATCAGATTGAATTAGGCCATGGTGGGCCAGCTCATGGCGCGAACACAGAGGTCTCGCTTCGCGTTCGCCCAGAGCGGAGCAGCTGCGGTCGAATACGCGGTCATCTTGCCCGTGTTCCTCGTCTTAGTACTCGGCATCATGGACACCGGCCGACTGCTCTGGGCTTATACGACGCTGAACAATGCAACCGAAGCCGCAGCGCGCTGCTACGCTATCAACGCCCCGAGTTGCACGACATCCGCCGCCGTCCAGACCTACGCCGTGACGCAGGCCTGGGGCTTGACGATCAGCGCCTCCGCATTCGCCGCCACAACGCAGACTTGTGGCGCGCAGGTCTCCGCGAGCTACGTCTTTACCTTCGTTATCCCCTGGTTCAGCGTGGTCGGAAACTCAAACTCCATGACGCTCACCGCGGTAGCGTGTTATCCGTCTTAAATCGTCTATCGAAATCATGAGCGGCGCGAATGACGAGCCGCATCCGGTTTAAAACGATTCGGAGTTCGAAAATGTTGGGCTACGACTAGCCTCCGAATGCATCGATTAACCGGAGTACCGCCGGTCCGCCGATGATCAGGAAGATCGTCGGCATGATAAAAAGCATCAATGGCACGGTGAGAAGCGCCGGAAGCTGATTGGCGCGTTCTTCCAATTTTATCAGAGTATCATTGCGCAATTCTGACGCGATCGTGCGAAGCGCCTGTGCGAGCGGCGTGCCATAGCGAAGCGTTTGAGTGAGCGTAGAGACAAACGCTCGCATACCCGGCAAATCCACGCGCTCCGCCATGTTCGCCAGCGCCTCGTCGCGGCTGGGCAATATCTGCAGGTCGGCGGACGTCAGGGAGAGTTCCTCCGCCAGTTCCGGGTGCGACTGTCCTAGCTCGGTTACCACGCGCCTGAGGCTGTCTTCGAGCGACAGCCCGGCATCCACACAGACGACCAAGAGATCGATTGCCTCGGGCAGCGCGCCGACGGCTGCGCTCGCACGTTGTTGGGCGCTCCTTCGGATCAGCATGGGCGGGAGCCACCAGCCGCCAGCGACGGCGCAAATGCACGCCAGCGGCACAACGAAGATAGAGCCGGTCAAGACCGGCACGGAGGGCAGAATGACCATTGCGGCCACGCCGAGAAGGATCGCCGCAAGGAGCCTGCCTACGGCGAAAGACGAAATTGCCCAGGCCCTTGGAATGCCGAGTTTAGAGAGATACCGGACGATCGCCCGCTGCTCGCGATCGGGCAAACCCTGCCCCGGCAGTTTCAACAACCGCGCGTCCAAGTCTCGTGCCGCCGATTTTGCTTTGCCAAGGGCTGGCGGGACACGCGGCATTGCCAGTTCAACCCTGCGGGTCCGCGCCTCCTGGCCGGCGCGGATGCTGGCGATGAAGAAGAGCATGCCGCTGACGACGAACGCGATCGTTCCTAAGAGTACCAACACAATCCGTGCCACATCGAAACCGCCGAATAGGAACGACATCGTAGCGAGCTTTCCCTGATCAGGCCGCGGTTACTTTTCGCATCATCTGCCGCATCGACAGAAACGCGAGTAGAAGGAGGGCGCCGGCTGCGGCGAGGATGTACTTGCCCCGCTGATCGTAGAACAGCGGGGCAACATAACCGGGCGTCATGAACAGCAGGGCGCCAATGGTCACGAAGGGGATCGCGCCCAATACATAAGCGGAAACTCGAACCTCTGCCGTAGCGGCTGCCGCCTTCAGGCGCACTGCGCGCCGTCTTCTGAGAAGGTCGGAGAGAATTTCCAGCGTTGCCGCGAGGTTCCCGCCGGTTGCGTATTGCAGATTAAGCGCCACGGCAAAAAAACGGAAATCTGGAAGTCCGATCTGTTCGCTGGCGACAGTGAGCGCTTTGTCGAAGGGAATTCCGAGCGCCACTTGATCGGCGATCGACCCGAACACCAAATTGATCGGCGGCGGCGTTTCGGTTTGAATAGCGCGCACCGTCGAAGAAATCGGCAGTCCCGCCCGAAGCATGCGGATCATCATATCGATGCCGGCCGGAAAATGCTCGATGAACTGCCGCTCGGCACGCTTTTGCTCTCGCAAGAGAACAAAACGCGGAACGAAGAAGAATGCTGCGGCGCTCAGCAGCGCTGCAAGCCAGGTCGAATTTCCCAACATTTGAAACGCTAACGGCCACACGATCGCGGCGGATACGCAGGCGAGCGGTAGGAGCATCAACGCACCGGATCGCATACCCCAGATATATGCAGCACCGACAGCGAACATTCGCCGGAGCGGCACGTTGATTTTCATTTCCAGACTCGAACGCGTCGCACCCCAGGTCGCCTTGCGGGTCGCAGGCGGGGCGACAAGATTGACGTGTTGCTCGAGCTCCTGTCGCGTTCTCCGGTTAATTGCGCCCGCAGCGATCAACATTGCACCGCCGGTAAGTGTGGCGAGAATGCCGATAATTTGAAGTGTAAGCACGCAATTAAGCTCCCGATTTTTCAGGAGCACTGAGGGTTTTGAGAAACGCAGCCGCCAGACCGAAATATTCGAGGCGCGCAAGAAATCGCGGCTGTGCCGGAGCGGCTTCGAAGATACCTTGGAGGCTGCCGTCGGAATTCTCGCCCAGGTATTTGTATGTGAATAGTGAGCCAAGCAGGATCACATCTCCCTCGAGTCCGGCCACATAGGCCACTTCGGTCACGCGCCGCTTGCCGTCGCGCATGCGCTCGGTGTGCACGATGAGATCGATCGCACTGACGATCTGGCCGCGAATTGCCCGAGTCGGCAGATTGAGGTTCGCCATCAGGATCATATTTTCGACCCGCGCCAATGCATCGCGGGCTGAGTTGGCGTGGATCGTCGACATCGAGCCATTGTGGCCGGTATTCATGGCCTGCATCATGTCGAACGCCTCAGGGCCCCGGACTTCGCCGAGAATGATCCGATCGGGCCGCATCCGGAGAGAATTTCGCACCAAATCCCGTTGCGTGACCTGTCCTTGACCCTCGATGTTTGGCGGACGTGTTTCGAGCTGGATCACATGAGGCTGCTGCAGCTGCAATTCCACCGCGTCCTCGATGGTGATGATGCGCTCCGTCCGATCGATCATGCGCGATAGCGCGTTCAGGAGCGTGGTCTTGCCGGATCCGGTGCCGCCGGAGATCAGAATATTCAGGCGACATCGTGCGGCGATTTCGAGCGCGTGCTGCAGCTCCAACGAAACCGTTCCGAGTTCCGTGAACTTAGAGAAATCGACGACGCTGTGCGAGAACTTACGAATCGACACGCAAGCGCCTTTCAAGCTGAGCGGCGCGATGATGACGTTCACGCGGCTGCCGTCTTGCAGGCGCGCGTCAAGCATGGGGCTCGATCCATCGACGCGTCTTCCAATTGAAGATGCGATGCGTTGCGCGACATGGAGCACATGGGCGTCGTTGCGAAATCGCAGTTGAGTAAGCTCAAGCTTGCCGGCGCGCTCGACGTAAACCTTGTACGGGCCGTTGACCAGGATATCGGCAACCGAGTTGTCGCGCAGAAGCGGCTCAAGCGGTCCAAGCCCAACCATGTCGTCAACGATTTGGATCGCCAGGGCTTGCTGTTCCTGCTGATTCAGCGGAACTCTGCTCATTATCGCGATTTCGGCCACCAGGCCGTGGACGCGGGACGTCAATTCGTCGTGGTTAAGCTGGACCGCGACGATCGGCTCAATCCGCGTCAAAACCTGATTGTGAATATCCTCGGTGGCGGTAGGGCCCGCTCGATCGAGTGCCGCCGGAGTGTCTATTTGATCGTTCAATGGGCGCGCGGCGGCGCCCGATGCCGCGGGCTTGGGATGTTGCTCGTGCTCGCCCTTTTTGCCAAAAGCAAACACGTGATCATCCGAATAATCGCGCGAAAAGTGACGGCGGCGGCGGCGGGCCTTCGCCCGCCAGTTGACGAAAGATCGGCGTCAAGGAACGACGAAGCGTCGCGCAGGATTGAATGCCCTTGATGCCGAGGGTCGACGCCACTTCGATGTCGCGATGGTATGGAACGATGAGGTCGGGGGCCGTGCCGACGATCCGGGCGAATTCCGCTTCGGGGAGGCTTCCTGGCGCCCCATTTCGATTGAGGATGTGCAAGGTCGTTCGATCCGACGTATTGGGACCGATCCGCTCGCGCCAGCGCACGGTATCGCGTGCCGCGGCTATGCTCGCGTCGCTGACAAGAATGCAGAGGCTTGGCAAATGCAGCACTTGCGTCAATTTGGATGACAAAGCGGCCGGGAGGTCTACAAAGACGAAGCGATAGCGCTCCACAAGAATATTGAGCAGCGAAAGCACGGCGGCTTCTTCGATCGGCACTTCCTGGCCCAGCGGTTCGAGAGCTGCGAGCAAGTCCAGACGCTGACTGACGTGTATTGCACCGCGATCGAGAAACAGCTCGTCCACGCGCTCCGGTCTCTCCAAGGCCTCGGTGAGCGCGTGGCTTGGTGTCGAATCCAACTGGAGCGCCGCATCACCGCCATAGATATCGAGATCGAGAAACATCACCCAGCGTTTGTGTGCCTCGGCAAGCTGCCAGGCGGTGCTCACCGCCAGTGTCGTGGCGCCGACGCCCCCGCGCACACCCAAAAAGAAAATAAGCCGACCGGAACGCGCGGCCGGCCGCGGCGCCGGACCGTTGAGAATGCTGTTGCAAGTCTGGTTAACCAGGCTTTTCACCAGCGGTTTGAAAAAATACTCGGCTACGCCGGCATTTCTCAGTTCTCGATAGAGTCTGATGTCATTGCTGTTACCGACGGCAACGACTCCCGTACTTGGCTCGCACACTTTCGCAAGCTCATTGAGCTGTGCCCCCGGATTGCGGATTCCCGCGATGTCGATAATCAGGAGCCGCGGTGATGCGCGCTGCGCCAGCGCTGCGGTAGCACTTTCCACGTTGCCGCGAATGAACTCGGCTTGAGCGGCCGGCACTCCGACATCGTTCAGTGACTGTCGGATCACTCCTTCCGAATCCTGGTCGGATACAAATACCAACGCCGTTGGGGCTTGGCTCGCAGCGTGGTCGACTGCCCGCGCAACCACCTCGTTCACTGCTTGCCTCCCTCGTTAGCGGCGCTACTCGTCATCGATTGCGCATCGCGCATCCGGTGGGGGCTATCTAGGCAAGGACTTCAAAATCTATCTTGATCAATATCAACATCACTATTGGTTATATTTTTGTATCGGGGCCGCTAAGCATTAATACTCGCGCGTCCGTTTAAAAGTTTAAATTTATTGGCTGCTTTACCAGGCGACGCACAATGGTCGAAGACAAACTACAAAACGAACCGCCCAATGCCGTCGTGGAGCTATCTGAGGCAAAGTTCCGTAATCCGATCCAGATCTATTCACTATTGGCGCGACGCTCCATCGGCAATTGATTAGAAGCTGAAGCCCATCCAGCTCAGAACGATGCCAAGACACTCAATGACAGCAATGATCGATATTGTGACGCCAGCGGCGATAAATCCGGTTTCGATCGCGCTCGTATTTCTAACGATTCTGAACGCGGAAAGGCTCACGGTCCTTGCCTCCAGGTTTCGAAGAAGCTTCTGCCCTGTCACCTCGTGAACGATGCCGCCTAATCCTTTCACCTCTATAAACTCGGCCCCTCGGTAATAACCCCTACGGTTCAGCGTCAGTACCAACCGAATAACGCCGACAGCGAAGCGTCGCTGCCGGAGCATTCGGCCATCGCCGCGCGTGATCGCCGGCGCCGGCGAAATGTCGACATTTGCTCGGCCAACACGCTGTGGCGTTGCGCTTACGCGCGGCGAAATGCCGTGCGGCGGACCGGCCAAGCCCATCACTGGGCAAGTTGTCCGCGCAAGGTCTCTGGCTTGCCGTCGTGCGACCAGACAATATCGCTAATGCGCCAGTTGGCGTTGACCGTGACGAGATCGAGTACGACCGTCGTCGGCTCGCTTTCGTTGACGAACCTCACGGTCGCAGTAGCCTTGTCGCTGCCGGCGTCGGCTACGGCGATGTCGAACTCCAAAATTTCCCATTCTTGGGCGTCGACGAACGGGTCGCCATCGAGCTTGGGTGCTTCGTTGCGGCGGGCGGCATGCCTTTGGTCCTCGGCGATCAGCGTCGCCAGCGACGGCTCGAAATAGCGCCGGACAACGGCATCTTTGCCGAGCGGAATGCCTTTGGCATTCTTGCCCCTATAGGCGGCGTATATCTCCTTCACGAAGGCCAGCGCCGAAGCGTCGTCCGCAAGGGCAGGATGGCCGGCAGCGATGCAGACGGCGCCAAGGATGAAGGTGCGTCGGGTTAACATCTTGCCGATAAGACGGTCGGCAAGGCATTCGGGTTCAAGGAGCTTGCTTTGCCATCGACGAAGAGGCATTTCTCCGCGGCGGACGCCTAGGAGTGTAGCTCAATGGCTAGAGCACCGGTCTCCAAAACCGGGGGTTGGGGGTTCGAGTCCCTCCACTCCTGCCAGATCCCTTGCCGGGTCCGTCCGGCCTAAGCGATTGGCGCATCGGGCGGAGTCCCTCCTTGACGGTACGGCGGGCCGGCAGTAGATAACAGCCATCGTCAGCGGCCCGGTAACGGACTTCCGCGGCGAGCATATTCCCCAAAAAGGCACCGCCGTGTCGGTCTCGTCCTTGAAAGTCGGGCGGGGAGTAATCATTGGATTTAAGCGCGCGATGGCGAAAGTCAGTCCGTTCAAGTTCCTGCAAGAGGTTCGGGCCGAGGCGCAGAAGGTCACTTGGCCGACGCGCAAGGAGACGACCGTGACCACCATCATGGTGTTCGTCATGGTCTTCGTCGCCTCGATCTTCTTTCTGCTGGCGGACCAGCTGATGCGCATCGCAGTGAGTTACTTACTCGGCATCAACACTTGAGCGGTGCAATTCTCGAGCCCATTACGATCCAAATTCATGATCCGGATTTCATGACATGACGAGCCGATGGTACGCGGTCCACGCCTACTCGAATTTCGAGAATAAGGTCGCGGAATCGATCCGCGAGCAGGCCAAGCAGCGCGGGCTGTCCAGCCTGTTCGAGGAGATTCTGGTTCCAAAGGAAAAGGTCGTCGAAGTGCGGCGCGGCCGCAAGGTTGACACCGAGCGCAAGTTCTTCCCGGGCTATGTGCTGGTAAAGTTGGAGCTTACCGACGAGGCCTATCACCTGATCAAGAACACGCCGAAGGTGACCGGATTCCTCGGCTCGGACAACAAGCCGATGCCGCTGTCCGACGCCGAGGCCGACCGTATCATCCATCAGGTCCAGGAAGGCATCGAACGGCCAAAGCCGTCGGTCTCCTTCGAGGTCGGCGAGCAGGTTCGGGTGTCGGACGGCCCGTTTGCTTCGTTCAACGGCACGGTGGAGGAGGTTGACGAGGGGCGCTCGCGGCTGAAAGTCGCGGTGTCGATCTTCGGTCGCGCCACGCCGGTCGAGCTGGAGTTCGGGCAGGTGGAGAAGCTATAGCGTTGACGTGAAGGCGTGGGAGGTGAGGCGGCCGCCAGCCGCCGAGAACCGCACCACTAACAGGAGTAGAGAATGGCAAAGAAAGTCACCGGTTATGTAAAGCTGCAGGTGCCGGCGGGGGCGGCCAATCCGTCGCCGCCGATCGGCCCTGCGCTCGGCCAGCGCGGGCTGAACATCATGGAGTTCTGCAAAGCGTTCAACGCCCAGACCCAGAAGCTGGAGAAAGGGGCGCCGATCCCCGTCACCATCACGGTCTACGCCGACCGCTCGTTTACTTTCGAGATGCGCCAGCCGCCGGTGTCGCACTTCCTCAAGAAGGCGGCCAAGCTCGAGAGCGGCTCGAAGACGCCGGGCCGCGATATCGCCGGCTCGGTGACCAAAGCCCAGGTCCGCGAAATCGCCGAGCAGAAGATGAAGGACTTGAACTGCGACACAATCGAGTCGGCGATGCGCATGATCGAAGGGTCGGCACGCTCCATGGGGTTAGAGGTGAAGGCATGAGCACGATTGGAAAACGCACGCGCACGGCGCGCGAAGGCGTCGATCGCGAGAAGCTTTATCCGCTCGCCGAGGCCGTGAAGATGGTCAAGGAGCGCGCCAAGGCCAAATTCGACGAGACGGTCGAAGTGGCGATGAATCTCGGCATCGATCCGCGCCATGCCGATCAGACCGTCCGCGGCGTGGTCAATCTGCCGAACGGCTCCGGCCGTTCGGTGCGCGTTGCGGTGTTTGCCCGCGGCGCCAAGGCCGACGAAGCCAAAGCAGCCGGCGCCGACGTGGTCGGCGCCGAGGACCTGGTCGAAAAGGTGCAGGGTGGCGCCATCGATTTCGACCGCGTCGTCGCCACGCCGGATCTGATGCCGTTGGTCGGTCGCCTCGGTAAGGTTTTGGGACCGCGCGGACTGATGCCGAATCCGAAGGTCGGCACCGTAACCATGGACGTCACCAACGCCGTCAAGGGCGCCAAAGGCGGATCGGTCGAGTTCCGCGCCGAGAAGGCTGGCATCGTCCAAGCCGGCGTCGGCAAGGCCTCGTTTCCCGTCGAAAAGCTGATCGAGAACATCGTGGCGTTCGCCGATGCTGTGCAAAAATCCCGCCCGGCCGGCGCCAAAGGCCACTTCATCAACCGGGTCGCGATCTCCTCGACCATGGGGCCCGGCGTCAAGGTCGAGCCGGCGAGCCTGTTCCCGAGTGCGCAGCAGCCGCATTAACGCGGCTGCCAATTTTTCCGGGTTGCCTCCAAGCGGCAATCCGGAAACTACCGTCAGTGAACGACGGCTCATGCCGCTGCGCGCTTGCCCCACAGAATCTCGGTGGCGATGCGGGCGCCCTCGGCAAGCGATTTAAGCTTTGCCCACATGATCGAGGGGTGAACGCGCCGTGCAAACGGACTCTGCGCGAAACCACAATCGGTACCGCCCATGACGTTGTCGCGGCCGACGATCTTGGCAAGTCGCACAATCCGCTCGGCGACCAGTTCCGGATGTTCGACGATGTTGGTGGCGTGACTGATCACGCCGGGGATCAAGATTTTACCGGGTGCGAGCTTTACGGTTTCCCACACCCGCCACTCATGAGCATGCCGCGGATTGGCGGCCTCGAATGAATAATGGCCGACGCGCACTTGCAGGACGAGATCGATAACGTCCTTCAGCGGCACATCGAAGGCGTGTGGGCCATTCCAGCTGCCCCAACAGATGTGATAGCGCGAACGCTCTTGCGGGATGCCGCGGAGCGCATGATTGAGTGCGTCGACGCGCAGCTGCGCCCAGCGCCGATACTCGGCGTTGGACATCGGCGGAACCATGCGCTCATGCATGTAGGGCAGGAACGCATCGTCGATCTGCACGTAAAGCCCGGCGTCGACGATCGCCCGGTATTCCTGGTGCAGCGCGTCGGCGAGCGCCGTCAGATAAGTCGCCTCGTCCTTGTAATACTCGTTCTTGGCACCCGGCAGCGCGCTCGCCGGCGCGACGACCGGCAGAAACGCGTCCAGGGACGGGTGCTTCTCTTTGGCCATGGCAACCCCGGCCTTGAGATTGGCGATATCGCGTAGAACCTGCTTATCGGAATACGTGATCGGACCGTTGACGACGACACGGTTGCCGAGCCGCTTCGCCAGACCGGACGCCGCATCATATTCGGCATAGAATTCCACAAAGGCTTGGTGATCGCGGCCGCCGCCCATCGACGCCATCGGGTCGTTGAGCTCTTCCGGCGTCGCCGGCCGCACGCTGATACCGGACAGCCGCTTGTGCACGTAGAAGGCCCAGTTGGCGCCTTTGCTGAATTCGCCGTCGCTGGCGATATCGATTCCGACTTCGGCCTGCTGGCGCACCACCTCGGCGACCGACTCGGTCAGACAGTTTTCGAATGCCGGCTCGTCGTACGGCTTGCCGTCCTCGATCGCACGCCAGAACTCGATCAGCTTGGGTGGCCGGATTAGGCTGCCGACATGGGTGGTCAGGATGCGGTCCGGCATGGTCAATTCCCTCCTCTGGGACTGGGACGCGATGCTATGCCGCAAACACCCCTGCGCAAAGCTGAAGGCGGAAGCCATAAATCGCTTGGCAAAGGCGCATTCAGCCGCTAAATAGCGGCCATGGGCGTGCCGGCCCGATTTGTCGGCGCGCCTTTGCACGCTTCTCAAAATCCAAGTGAGCGAAACTTCTCTTAGGACCCATCCTGTTCGGATTTTCTAAGAGATTGAATAGCTTGGTTGAATCGATAAGCGCGTCCTGTCCGAGACTGCGGGCGCCGGCAACGGCTTAATCCAGCCCTCGAAAGAGGTTGAGCCAGCATAGACGGGTGAAGAACTTGGGCCGGACTTCTCATGGAGTCCAAGGCCCTTTGGTTCTGACCTCGATGGCTCGGAA
>Ga0335078_10013859_pt1 | contig 11947 bp, 8 predicted proteins | sample Lox_Sample_32_FD_206711 | JGI IMG/M metagenome (GOLD analysis project Ga0335078, IMG submission 206711) | Soil microbial communities from Loxahatchee National Wildlife Refuge, Florida, United States - Lox_Sample_3.2 | ecosystem: Environmental > Terrestrial > Soil > Wetlands | place: USA: Florida... | reverse complement strand
CCCGATATTGTGGACGATCAAGGCCTTGCGCGCCGCAGCGGGCGATGTACCCGTCTGCGCACAGGTGAAAGCACATGCCAGTACCGCAAGGAGGAAAGCCGAACACCCGCTGAGCCAGGGCCTGCGCATGAGAGAGGCTTCGCTTTACGACGTAACCGGATTCGGCTTATCGGGATTAATCCCCAATTCCTTGATGGCGTTCTGCACCGTGGCTTCGCCGACCATTCCGTCGTGCGCCAATTCATGCAGCGTGGCCAGGGCAATAAACCGCGCGTCTACTTCAAAGAACTGCCGCAGCGATTCGCGGCCCTCGCTGCGCCCGAATCCATCCGTGCCCAGCGACACCAGTCTCCGCGGCATCCATTTCGAAACCATGGAAGGCAGCACCTTCAAATAGTCTGTCGCCGCCACCAGCACGCCCTGCTCGCCATCAAGACACTGCGCTACGTACGGCACACGCGGCGTCTCGTTCGGATGCAGCCGGTTCCACCGCTCCGTCTCGATGGCATCCATGTACAGCGCCTTGTAGCTGGTCACGCTCCACACATCTACGGTCAGCCCGTAATTCTTCTCCAGAATATCCGCCGCCCGCAGCGTCTCATTCAAAATCGCTCCGCTGCCAAACAACTGCGCCCGAAGCTTGCCCTTCTTGTTGGTGTTTGCGCGCAGCTTGTACATGCCCTTCAAAATGCCGTGCTCCACGCCCTTCGGCATGGCCGGCATGGCGTACGGTTCGTTCATTACCGTGATGTAATAAAAGATGTTCTCGCCGTCCTTATACATCCGGCGGATGCCATCCTCGATAATCACGGAAATTTCATACGCGTAAGCGGGATCGTAGGCCATCAAGTTCGGCACCGGTAAAGCCAGTACATGGCTGTTCCCATCCTGGTGCTGCAATCCTTCGCCGGAAAGCGTCGTGCGCCCCGAAGTGCCTCCCAGCAAAAATCCGCGCGTGCGCATGTCCGCAGCAGCCCAGATAAAGTCTGCGATGCGCTGCAGCCCAAACATCGAGTAGTAAATGAAAAATGGAATGGTATTGATCCCATGACTCGAATATGCCGAACCTGCGGCGATAAACGACGCCATCGAACCCGCTTCCGTAATTCCCTCTTCCAGAATCTGCCCGTCTTTCGCTTCCTTGTAATACAGCAGCGTGTTCACATCTACCGGCTCGTACTTTTGTCCGACGCTGGAATAAATTCCCACCGTGCGAAACAGCGACTCCATACCGAACGTGCGCGCCTCATCCGGCACGATGGGCACAATCAGCTTTCCGATCTCCGGATCTTTCAGCATCTTCCGCAGCATGGCCACGAACGCCATCGTCGTCGAAACTTCCCGGTCCGCGCTGCCATCGTGAAATTCCCGGAACAATTCCTCAAAATTTCCGCTCAACGGCTTGGACCGCACCTTCCGCTGCGGCACATACCCGCCAAGCGCCTCACGCCGCGCCCGCAAATAACGGATCTCCTCGCTATCCTCGCCCGGCCGGTAGAACGGCACTTCATGAATATCCTGATCGCTCAGGGGGATTCCGAATCGCGAACGGAACTCCCGCAACTCGTCCTCATTCAGCTTCTTTTGCTGGTGCGTGACGTTCTTCCCTTCTCCCGCCTCGCCCAGTCCGTAGCCTTTGATCGTCCGCGCCAGAATCACCGTGGGACTGCCCTGGTGCTCCGCCGCCGCTTTGTACGCCGCGTACACCTTGCGTGGATCGTGCCCGCCCAGCCGCAAGCGCCTCAGCGCCTCATCCGGCAGCGGTTCGACCAGCTTCAGCAATCGCGGGTCGCTGCCAAAGAAAAACTGCCGCACATATTCGCCCGAGGAAACCACCAGTTTCTGATAGTCCCCGTCGACCATCTCGCCCATGCGCTTCACGAGCAGTCCTTCCGTGTCGCGCTCCAGAATCGGATCCCACTCCGATCCCCACAGAACCTTAATTACATTCCAGCCCGCGCCGCGGAACGCCGATTCCAGCTCCTGAATAATCTGCCCGTTGCCGCGTACCGGACCGTCCAGCCTCTGAAGGTTGCAATTAATAACGAAAATGAGGTTGTCGAGCTTTTCGCGCGAGGCCAAGGTGATCGCGCCCAGTGATTCCGGCTCGTCGGTCTCGCCATCGCCGAGGAACGCCCAAACTTTCGCGTCCGTCTTCGGCTTCAACCCGCGATTCTCCAGATAGCGATTGAAGCGTGCCTGATAAATTGCCATCAGCGGGCTCAAGCCCATCGATACCGTAGGAAATTCCCAGAAGTCCGGCATCAGCCAGGGATGCGGATACGACGACAATCCGCCGCCAGCCTTCAATTCGCGCCGGAAATTCTCAAGCTGCTGCACGCTCAGACGCCCTTCCAGGAAGGCCCGTGCGTAGATGCCCGGGGCGGCGTGCCCTTGGAAATAAATGGTGTCGCCTTCGAAATTTTCCGAGCGCGCCCGGAAGAAGTGATTGAAACCTACCTCATAGAGCGTAGCCGCCGAAGCGAACGTGGAAATGTGCCCGCCAATATTGTGCTCGACACGATTCGCGCGCACCACCATGGCCAGCGCGTTCCAGCGAATCAGCGACTTAATCCGCCGCTCGAGTTGCTGGTCCCCCGGGAACAGCGGCTCCAAACGGACAGGAATCGTGTTGGCATAAGGGGTGTTGGCAGTGAAAGGCAGGTCGATACCGTTGACCGTGGCATGCGCCCGCAAGCGCTCCAAAATCTCCCGCGCCACGTCTGGCCCGCTCGATTCCAGGACGGAATCCAGCGATTCCAGCCATTCCTGAATCTCCACGTCCTCGATATGCCGCGGTACAAATGTTTCCTGATCCATTGGAGCGATTAGCCTTTCCTTCCTTTCGCCGGCTCACCCTGAATCTCGAAGGGGCAACCCTGAGTCCTCGAAGGGCCGCGCCCGGCAAGCACGTCATCACAGATAACAATTCTTAAGAATACACTGCGGCGCTTCCAGATGCACGGGGCGTCTTAACTCTTCTCGAAAGAGTGCTTCCACGAGTTCCGGCGTTTAGAGCGTGCGTCCCCCGTCGATGACTAAAACGTGCCCAGTCACAAATTCCGCCGTGAGCAAATACATCACAGCGTCCGCAATCTCTTCAGGCCGCCCGGAACGGCTCAGGGGTGCCTTTTGCCGGAAGTCTTGCTCCCACTCCGGAGGGTCGCCCGGCATGCTGATGGTTCCCGGCGCCAGTGCGTTTACACGCACCTTGGGGCCAAGCTCCTTGGCTAAAACCCGTGTCAACATCACCACTCCCGCCTTGGAAATGGAGTGCGGCAGAAATTCCCGCCAACCCATCAGCCCGCCAATATCTGAAAAATTGATAATCACGCCCCGCCCAGAGGCAATCAGGTATGGCGCGGCCGCCTGGGCGCAGAAGAACGGCGCCTTCAAATTCGTATCGAGCGAAGCATCCCACGCCGCTTCCGAAGTTTCCGAAAACTTCGTCTCCAGAAAATTTGCCGCGCTGTTCACCAGGATGTCCAAGCGCCCGAAATGTGCCGCCACATCCGCCACGAATTTGCGAATCGCGCTCACGTCCGTCAGTTCCGCGGAAAACGCCGCCGCCCGGCGCCCAAGTTTCTCAATCTCGCCGACCACTTCGCGCGCTTCACTGCCGGACTTGCCATAATGCACCGCAATATCCGCGCCTTCCTTCGCCAGTCGCAGCGCTACCGCGCGTCCCAGCCGCTTCCCCGCGCCCGTAACCAGCGCCACTCGCCCCGACAGCTTTTTCTCTTCGCTCATGCGCCCAACTTAGCACGAAGCACCCAAACAGCAGTAGGGGTCCAGCAATGCTGGACCCCATGTCCGCATGATCTAAACGAAGGCGCGCGGCCAGCTAGAAGTGGTAGGAATAACCCAGCGCCAGCGATTGCGTTCCAACCGACACGCTGCTGTTGCTGTAATCGCCCGCGAGCAGTGAGCTCTGCGCAACCTGTTGCGTATTCTCCGGCCGGAACCCGTACGACACATCAATCCGCGAACGGCCGTGCGTGTAGCCAAGGCCCGCGGAGATTTCATTCGTCAGAATCGCGCCGTCCAACGGGGTCAATGTCGAATCGGGCACCGGGCTGTTGGCATGCGCGAATCCAAAGCGCAGCACAGTGCTCTCCAGCAGTCGCCGTTCCACTCCGGCGTGAAAAGCGTACTGATCCTTCCAATGCAGCGGAATGCCATCATTGAACGAGTTTCCGCCCACTACACTGTTGATCACCGCGTTGGTGCCGTTGGTCATCGAAACGGGCAGCACCACGAACGAATCCTTCCAGTTGATCCAATCCGTCTGGAACGCGAATAACCACTTGTGCGTCGCCTGCCACGCCACGTTCGCTACCACCGATTCCGGCAAGACGTTCTGGACCTTAGCGGTGTAAGCAAAGGTAGACGGCGCATTAATTCCCAGCGCTGCAAACTGCGCGTAGGCGTCGCCGGTCGCATTGCCGGTGGTGCTAATTACCGTGCGCGTCTTGAACGCCACTCCGACTTGCAGTTTGTGCGTAGCTTGCGCTAAGGCGCCGAAGCTGGCGTTCCAGCCCTCGCCATTCGTGTGCATGTTCAGCAGCGTCTTTAATCCCGCCAACTGCGGCTGTGACTGGAAAATGTACGGCGCGTCGTAGGTGTTACTGTTGTAGACCGCACCCACGGTCACGCCCAACGAGAGACGAGAATTTACGGCATAGCCAAGGCCACCCGCAAAACGCACCGCATCGATCGCCGACTTCTGCTCCTGCAATCCATAAGTCGCGCCCGCCGTGCCCGGCGCGTCCACATAGCGCCAGTCCGCATTCGCGAGCAATTCCGGCATGGCTCCGACGCCAAAGCTGAACTTCGAGTGACCGATGGGCATGCCGAAAGCACCGTACGGCAGAACGCCCGGATCCGTTGCCAGGGGCGCATTGTTGTTCACCGGGTTGCTGAACGATCCGCGCGCAAACACCGTGTCCACCGCAAGATCAAGGTTGCCTCCGCGCAATACGGAAAGGCCCGCGGGGTTTGCGGCAAGCGCATCCACCACGTCGGTCGAAGACGCTACATACACGCCGCCCAAACCGTTCGAGCGCACGCTCGCGGTGTTCCAGTAAAAGTCTTGAGCCGCTGCCGCACCGCATAGTACACCCAGCGCAAGCACAGCGGTCACGTACCGAGTGAACGTTCTCATTTCTAAATCCTCCCTAAAGTTAGGTTTGTGGAGTTGCCGTCTCGGGTTCGGTGGACGGCGGAGCAAAGGAAAATTGATGTGCCCCCATCAATGCATCCAGACACGGCCAATCGAGGCCATGTGGCGCATCTTTTTGCATGATGAAAAAAACTTTCTCGAGCGGCAGCGCGTCCCGATAAGGGCGTTTCGCGCGCAAGGCGTCAAACACATCGGCCACCGCCAGAATGCGCGCGGTCAGCGTCAGTTCGTCGCCCTTCAGTCCTTGCCAGTATCCTTTTCCGTCCAGACGCTCATGGTGGGCCGCCGCATCAGCGCAAAAATCCGCAAACGCCGGGACCCGCTTCAAAATCTCGTAAGTGTGGTACGGATGTTTCCTCACCACGTCGAACTCTTCGCCCGTCAATTTTCCGGGCTTTTCCAAGATCTCGTTAGAAACGCCCAGTTTTCCGATGTCGTGGAGCAAGGCCGCCCGGCGCAATTTCTTCATCTCCGGTTCGCTCATCCCGAACCGTTCTCCAATTTCCGTCGCGGCTTCGGCAACACCGTTGGAATGCTGGTAAGTAAACGGCGTCTTCGCGTCGATAATCTCCGCGAAGGCCTCGCAGATTGTGTCGATAGTTTTGTCGTTGGCCGTCAACCGGCGGTCTTCAGGCTCCAGCGCCATCACTTCCGCGTTCAAGTCATCCTTGTCCAATGCAGCCCAGAGCCTGCCGTCCTTGCACAACGAAATAGCAGTCTTCACCAGTTCGGGATCGAACCAGCGCCCGCTGCGGCGCCGGATGGCATCCACGGCGTCCGCCCGGCCGCGCGCCCTGTAAAACACCTCGATTGTTTGCGACAGGTTCGCAATGTTCGCAAACAGTGGAATCTCACTACCACGTAACCCGTTTGGATATCCTCCGCCGTTCCAGTGCTCATCCAAGCTATGGATTCCCGCAGCCACGCGATCCGAAAAGCCCAGATTCCGCGCGATCATCGAGCCGCGTTCGCAGCGAATCTTTACCAGCTCGCAGGAATCGCGTTGCTGCGTCATCGCCACCGTTAGCAACTTCCAGATCTTTTCGGGGTATGGCGTACTCGTGGCAACGTGCGTGAGCGCGTAGTGCAGGCTCTGCCAGCCCGTCTTGGTCCAGTCGACGACCTTCAAATCGCCCTTCGCCCTCAGGTCGTCTGCATTCAAGATGTGATAAAGGCGGGAAGAATTGCTGCTGCATCCGGCATCCTTCAACAACAAGGTGTAGTACAACTCCGCCAGGTCTTCGGCGGGCAGCCGCCATTCCTGTGCGATGCGCATGCCAATGATGCAAGCGCGGACCGAGTGGCCCATGGGACGGCCCTCGGTTAAGTCCAATGCGTAGGAGAGCGCGGAGAGCAGTTCGGAAACGCGAATGGTACCGGCAGCAAGTGGAGCAGCTGCGCCCTGCGTCTTGAGTTTGCTGTGAACCTCAGTTTGCGCGGATACGACCATAGCTTCAGTGCACCCTATTTCTAGGTTTGACCTGAGGGTCGTAGCCCGGTTACGACCGTTCAACAGACAGCGTTTTCCGCAGTACTCCGAGTTTGAAATTTGCGCTGTGATTCGTCCATGAACTACTAGGCCCATTCAACTGGTACTCCGGTACCCTTAATTTGCCAAAAACCCAGTGCCGAGCTTCGCCGTAACTTCGCCTTGGGGTACAATCCCCGCGAACGTAGCAACGGGTCTTTAGACCCGCGAAGATCAACTTTCCGAGGAGCCTATGTCCCTGGACGTTCTAGCCATCGCGGCTCATCCTGACGACGTAGAACTGACCTGCGGTGGAACACTCCTGAAAATGGCCGAGAAGGGATACGAAACCGGCATCATCGACTTCACCGCCGGCGAAATGGGCACACGCGGCACTCCGGAAACGCGTGCCAAAGAAGCTGCAACCGCCGCAAAAATCCTCAAAATCACCTGGCGCGGCAACCTGGGCGTGCCCGATTCCGACGTGCAGCCCAGCCGCGAAAACAAAATGAAGCTTGCCCAGAAGATTCGCGAACTGCGGCCTCGCACGGTAATCATTCCTTATTGGGAGGCCCGCCATCCAGACCATTACCACGCCTCCACACTTGGTTACGAAGGCTGCTTTCTGGCAGGCCTGAAGCAACTGCCTCTTGAAGGTGAGCCTTATCGGCCCTTCAAGATCCTCTACGCCACGTCCTTCGAGGGCATGCCTCCGACGTTCATCGTGGACATCACCGCGCAATACGAAACTCGCCGCGAAGCCATCCTGGCCTACGGCTCACAGTTCCGCCCTGCCGAAAGTGAAAGGAAGCAAAAGGTTTTCCTGGCGATCGACGAACTCGACTCGCGAATGGACTTGATGGCTCGCCACTACGGTCAAATGATCGGGGCGAAATACGGCGAGCCCTTCCTGCAGAAGGAATTAATGGCGGTTGAGGATATCGTGACTTTGAAGGTGCGCTCGATCTGAACGGCGGCCGCTTACAGAGAATCGTCTTCCATGGCCGGGACAAACCCGGGAATGCTCTGGCCGGCTCCGGCGCGCTCCACCTTCACCCGCACCTGGCTCTGATCCTCTTGCCCGGACTTGCGCAGGATCACCATAGTGCTCAAGGCTTCGGTGTACACCCTTGTAACCAGGTACGTTTCCCCTGTCTCCAACTTCTTCCAAAGCTGTCCAATCTGGATTCTTTTCACGCTCATCGCTGCCTTTGACTGTAGATAGCCCGGGCAGTACTGTCAACAGCCCGCGCGGGGTATTGTTTCGCTCCCGTGACATTATCTTTACAAGCGGCGGGAAACCCGGCAGATATCCTGTACATCATACGATTTGGACAGAGCTTTGCCAGAGGGACAGGTGTATACTCCGGAAAATAGGGGGAGGCGCATCATGACGAATCGAACGCATCTCGGTCTGGGCCTGGTCTTCTCCACCATCCTGGTCTGGCCGATGCTCGCGGGCGCGCAAAGCCAGCCGGCTCCTCCGCCGCCAGACAACAAGAGCCAAGCGGCTCAGGCGCAGCCCCAGAATCCGTGCCCTCCCGCACAAGGCCAAACTGGCCAGAATGCGCCGCAAAATCCGCAACCGGGCCAGAATCCTCAGCCAACGCAAAACCCCCCGCAAAATCCGCAGCCGTCACAGAACCCTCAGCCGGCGCAAAACGCTCCGGCTAACCCGCAACCTGCGGCGACCAATGGCCAAAGTCAAGGCTGCCCGGACCAGTCGCAAACGCAAGACCAGTCCACCGACCAGAGTGCTCCGCAGAAAACTGTCCATCCCAAGAATTCCAAGGAAGACGTCGACGCCATCGGCAATCGTAACGTCGGCAAGGGCGTGAACTTCTTCTCGCTCGAAAAAGAAATTGCTCTCGGCAAGTACTATGCTCAGGAAGTGGAGCGCACCTCCAAGATGATTGATGACCCGGTGGTCACGGAATACGTGAACCGCGTCGGGCAAAACCTGGTGCGCAACTCTGACGCGCAAGTTCCCTTCACCATCAAGGTCATCGACTCCGACGAAGTGAACGCCTTCGCTTTGCCCGGCGGCTTCTTTTACGTCAACACCGGACTCATTCTGCATGCCCAGGAAGAATCCGAACTCGCCGGCGTGATGGCTCACGAAATTTCTCACGTGACCGCGCGCCATGGCACCAAGCAGATGACCAAGGCCGAACTGATTCAGATCGGCGCGATGGTCGGCATGATCTTTATGCCCTATGGCTGGGCCGGGTACGGAATGTATGAAGGCTTGCAGATGGCCATCCCGCTGACCTTCCTGAAGTTCTCCCGGGACGCCGAACGCGAAGCGGACTTTCTCGGTATCCAATATATGTACAAGGCCGGATACGACCCCAACGCCTACGTGACCTTCTTTGAGCGCATTCAGGCGGACGAGAAGCGCCGGCCGGGGACGATTCCGAAGGCTTTTTCCACACATCCTCCGACTCCCGAGCGCATCACCGACGCACAAAAAGAAATCGCGCGCATCCTGCCGGAAAAGGATGAATACATCGTCACCACTTCCGAGTTCGATCAGGTAAAGCAGCGGTTGCGCACGGTTATGTTCGCCAAGCGCAGCCAGGCCGGGCCGAACAAGCCAACCCTGCGCACCAAGACCGAGCAGACCGACAAGAACAAGACCGGCGGTCAAGGTCAGGGGCAAGGTTCGGATCCCAACAGTTCCGACGATGACCGCCCAACGCTGAAGCGCCGCCCGGACGACCCGAACTCTACGCCGGCGCCGAGCTCACCGTTGCTTCCGTAGTTCCAAATTCAATTTCTCCGAAAGGGCGGACCGATAAAAGGGTTCGCCCTTTTTTTTTTGCACGCCGACGTCAGCTCCCGCGAAACTTCGAGCCACGCGACTTGCCCTCGTGAAGATTTCGCAGGTCGAACTTCGCGGGCTTCTGGATTCCGGACTTTTGTGCCGGCTGGATTTTCCATGGACGAATCACTTGTGGATGGCGCGGCTTATCCATAACGGCCTCCTAGCCGCGAGTGTACGCCTATGCGCGCAAAGTGGCGTAGCGATCCTGGTGGTGAGATCATTGCCAGAGATGGTGTGACTGCAGTCACTGCAATCCCGCTTGTGCTCCCGTAAACCCGACCTGATGGCTTCCACGAGCAAACCCGATCGTGTGGCCTGGATACAAGGGCCTGCGGCGCACTGTGACCCGATCCCGGAGGCGCTCGCTCAGCCCTGGCGGCTCATTCTGCTCGGCGCACCGGGTGTGGGAAAAGGCACGCAGGCGGATTTACTGCGCCAGCGGCTTCGCGCGTGTCATCTTTCCACTGGCGACGTATTCCGCGCCGCCTCCAAACAGAACGATTGCGCGCTTAGCCCCGCGATGAAAGCGGCACTGGAGTATATGCGTCGCGGCGACCTTGTGCCGGATGCCACCGTGTGGGACATGGTGCGCGAACGGAGTGCGTGTCTGCGTTGTGGCGGCGGCTTTTTGCTCGACGGCTTCCCCCGGACTCTGTCGCAAGCGGAATCGTTGAAGAAGCTGATGGAAGGCGACGGATTGCCGCTCACCGCGGTGCTCAACTACGAACTGCCGCTGACCGAAATTGTGGCACGGCTGAGCGGCCGGCGCACCTGCGAAAAGTGCAAAGCGGTCTATCACGTGACCGAACGGCCACCGCAGGTGGAAGGCGTTTGCGACCGGTGCGGCGGCGCACTGTATCAACGAGATGACGACCGGCCGGAATCCGTCACGGTGCGCATGGAGACGTACGAGCGAAGCACAGCGCCGCTGATTGAGTTTTACAAGAAGCTCGGACTGCTCCTTTCAGTGCCAGCCACGGGGTCTCCGGAAGCCATCTGCGAACGGACGATTGCCGCGCTGGCAGCCTGGCGTGCCTCGGCCCCCGTGCGGGCTTAATTCGAATTTGGAAGTGGGTATTTGTTAGTTTATTATCCCCCTCGGACTGTTACATCGGAACGAAGTCGAAGTAGGCGAGGTTGTTGCCTTTGTTGTAGTGAAGGGTCAGGAGTTGAGGGCCAGGCTTGGGGAAGGTGATCTGGCCACACGGTGCCTTGTTCCAGACGTGCCAGACAATCCAGTCGGGGTAGTTCCGCAGCGGGAAATCTTTGGAGGTATCGACCGGCAGGATGCAGTTGGCGGCGGGCGCGCCGTCAAGGTCGAAGTGGATGCTCTGGGCCAGATTCGAATACACGGCAATGATCTTGTAGGTGCCCGGCTTCTTCACATCGACGGTGTAGTTGGTCCATTCGCCGTCGGCGGTCCAGCCGATGTAGAGCTGCTGCCATTCGGGCGTGACCATGTTGGGATGGTTTAAATCCGCCTGCTTTTTGACGTAGGAGATGTCCACGCCTTCGCCTTCCCGAAAATGACAGACACTTGCAGGCACGCCTTCCTCGCAGTGGCCAGGGGTGTAGTTCAATTCGCCGCTGCCGTGATTGACGGCGTCCGTGTCGTGGTAGGCGATTCCCTCCCCTCCGGAATCGTAGAGGGCAGTTTGCAGGCGGCCGGGGATGGCTTGCGGGTGTCCTTCGTAGGCGACGGATCTCACCACAGTGGAGACAGAGAGTTCCGCAGAGGAGCCGAATCCACGCTGCGTGGTCAGGTAGGTGGCGAAGGTACCGAGCCAGTGGGCGCCTTCGTAGTGTTCGCCGGTGACGGCGGCCAGGCCGGATTGGCGGTGGGCTTGTGCGGCGGCACGAATCGCTGGAAAGCGGCCGTCGCTTTCCGGTAACGCGGAGGCTATACCTTCGAGCATCCAGGCGCGGCTGAGATTGAGGCCATCCAGGTGGGCGAGTTTGGGATCGCTGGGGTCGGGGGATTTTACGGTGCGAAGCCAGGATACAGCGTCAGAAACCGAGAATCGGGCATCCAGGGCGTTAGGGATCTGCGGGAGGAACGCTGCTAGCCACGTGGCAAAGTCGTTTGGTGGCAGGACGCGGCGCATGAGGTCGGCTTCGCCCAGGCAGGGCGACAAAAAGTCTTCGCCGGAGGGTTCGTATTCGAGGGGGCAGTTTTTGTCTTGCAGATAGAGGCGTTTGGCGCTGGCGGTGATGAGGTCGGCGAAAATCTTGTCCCCCCTGCTGCGGGCGTAGTCGAGGGCCAGGCCGAGCCCGAAGGCGGTTTGGTTGTGTTCGCCGATGCGCACGGGATTGGAAAGTTTGGGGAGCCATTCGGAAAGGCGCGCGACGGCGGCTTGTTCGACAGGGCGGAGATTGGCGGCCATTTCGCGGGCCTGCGGGTCGTCCCATTCGCGGAGTTCAGCGGCGAGTTGCAGGAGCCAGGCCAAGCCATAAGGACGCTCAAAGCTGG
>Ga0335078_10013856_pt1 | contig 11950 bp, 9 predicted proteins | sample Lox_Sample_32_FD_206711 | JGI IMG/M metagenome (GOLD analysis project Ga0335078, IMG submission 206711) | Soil microbial communities from Loxahatchee National Wildlife Refuge, Florida, United States - Lox_Sample_3.2 | ecosystem: Environmental > Terrestrial > Soil > Wetlands | place: USA: Florida... | reverse complement strand
TCGATCGCACGATGGCCGAGCTGGGCCGGGATTTCCGCGTAGGTCGCGTGCGCCAGCGAAGTGCGGAGCTTGCTCGTGCCGGCCGGGCTGATGAGCCGGTCGTCGGCGGTTGCCAGCAGCAGCACCGGCATCGCGGCGCGGGCCAGCGCCGCATCCATCTCGCCGTTGAACGGGGCAGCGACGTCGTGGCTGCGATAGGCCGCGAAGCGCAGCACCAGCGCGTTGGCGTCCCACGCGGCGAAGCGATCGGCCGTCGCCGCCGCGGCTTGGGCGAGCCGGTCCGGCGCGAGCCGGTCGAGATAGGCGGCGCTGACGTCCCAGGGAAAATAGACCATCCCGGCGTGTCGCAGGCCGTCGACCGGGTTGCGGCTGTAGCGTCCGCCTTGCCAGGCGGGGTCGAGCGCGACCGTCGATACCAGGGTGTCGATCACCACCTGCAGATTGGCATCCGCGCGCGGGCTCGCCGCCAGCAGGACGACGCCGCGCGGCATCTCGGGATGCGCGATGGCCCATTCGAGCGCCTCGAACCCTCCCATCGCGCGGCCGACCACCGCGCGCAGCCGCGTCAGCCCCAGCCCGCGCGACACCAGCGCGTCTTGCGTCGCCGCCAGGTCGCGGATCGTGTAGCGGGGAAATTCCTGCCCTGCACCTTCGGCGGGCGATGTCGATTCGCCGCCCCCGATCGCGTCGACGGCGATCACGAAGTAGCGATTCGTGTCGAAGGTCTTGCCGGGTCCGATCAGCGCATCGAATTCGTGGCGGTCGCCCAGCACGTCGTGCAGCAGCACCACCGCATTGTCCCGCGCCGGGGCCAGCTTGCCCTGCGTCTCGTACGCGATGCGCAGCTCCGGCGCGACCGCGCCGTTTTCGAAGGCAAAATCGTAAAGGCTGAAGATCTGCGATTCGGCGTGCAGCGGGTGCGCCGCGCACAGGGCGACGGCCAGCGTCGCCCCGCCGCCGAGCCAGCGGCCGCAGGCGCCAGCGAAAATACGGCGGACATGCATCGCAGCGGCAACTTAGAGCATGATCGCGGCCGGCGGAAACGCCGGTATCGCGCGCGCTTGTCGGGGCGCGCCGATTGCGGGAAAGTCCGCGCGTACCTGGGGAATGATCGTTTCAGCCGCCGAGCTTGAAGTGCGAGGAGCCTGCCGTATGCCGTTTGCCTGTCTGCCCGTCCGTCGCATGGTCGGCGCGGGTGTCGTTCTCGCTGCGCTCGCCGCCGCCGCGCCGGCCGGAGCCCAGTCGTCGCTGTTCGGGCCGGAGGCCACCGACCTGATCAAGCGGCTGTGCGACAAGGCGCTGCGCACCAACGAGGAAGACCGGCTTTACGGCATGATCAGCAACGCCGTCCGGGCGACGATTCGCTACCGTGGCGCCCCGTTCCAGCCCGATCTGGTTGACGACGCGGTACAAGCGTCGCTCGACGCGCTGATCGAGGAGTGCCCCGAATTCGCCGCCTCGGAGCAGTCGAAGCGCCTCAACATGGCGATCGAGATCATCAGCGACCAGACGACCAAAGCGCTGGCTACGCATCGCGATGCCGACAAGGACAAGGTGTTGCGCAAGCAGGTGGAAAGGATGACCGCGGCGGACCTGTCGCAGGAATTGTCGTCGCAGGAGATCGACCAATGGCTCGATTCGCTGCCGCCGCGCGAGCGCGCCCTGACGCTGTTCCTCTATTCGGACGTGACGCCGCGCGATATCGCGGCGGCAATCGGTGAGCCGCCCGGCGCGCTCGCCCGGCAATTCACCGCGAGCAAGACCGACCTCCTGCGGGTCTTTCGCGAGGAGCGCGATGCGCTCGGCGCGCCGCATGCCGGTCCGTCGATCGAATACCACGTGGTCGGGCAGGGTATGGCGGCGCTGGTGACGCCGGGCGCCGCGCCGCCCCCGCCCGCGGCCGCCGACAACCCCGCGGCGCCGGTCGGGGAGGCGCGCCGCGATCTCGCCAGCGACGGCGCGCCGGCGATGCGTGTAACCGGCATCAGCAGCGATCTTTATGCCGGCTGGTCGCTGCTCGCCATCGTCAAGAACCTGCCGCGCGGCCAGAGCATCGACGTCCGCGACCCGTTCCTGCTCGAGCCGGACACCCCCGGCCTCAAACGAATGCTCGTCGTCGGCGCGGTGGAGCTTGGCAAGCCGCGCGGCGATATTCGACGCTTCCTGCTCAAGGCCTACGCGGTGGATGCCGATAAGGACGCCGCCGGGCTCGCCGACAGCTTCCATCTGAGCGCGACGAAGGTCGACAACCTGGAAGTCAACAAGACGCTCGGCAACCCCAGCCTGAGTTCGATCGAGATTGCACGCTGCCTGTGGTTCGACTTCGGCACCGGGCCGGATCCGGGGTTGTGCCGCTGAGCGGCAACAGCTCGATCGAACGTCCAAGCCCGCGCGATCCCGTCACTTTTCCCGGCGGAAAAATCCCCGCTTGACGAGTCGCCGCAAAAGACCCAGATGCAGAGTGTCGTCAACGCGCCGAGCCGGCCTGCGGCACGGGGCGGCGGCACCCGGAAACCTCAGCAGGAGGGTGTTCATCGACATGACCCCACCGGGCGCGCGCCAGTTGCCGACCCCTTGGCATCGGCAACAGAGCGCCAAGACCAGGATTTGACCCGGCTCTGAGCCGGGCCGCGAAGGACAGCTTCGCAAACGGACCCCCGCCGACGCCCTGATGCGCGCGGGGGTCTTGCTGTATAAAGCCAGCGGACAACACGACCGGGCACGACCCATGGCGCCGCCACGCAAACGCACCAGCGATCTCGACAGCGCCGGCCCGACCTCGCGCATCTATTTTTCACAGCGCCTGCGGCTCCATTACGTCGATTGGGGCAACCCTGGCGCGCCGCCGCTGCTGCTCGTCCATGGCGGACGCGACCATTGCCGCAACTGGGATTGGGTGGCGCAGGCGCTGCGCCACGATTGGCACGTGCTGGCCCCCGATCTGCGCGGCCACGGCGACAGCCAGTGGTCGCCCGACGGCAGCTATTCGATGGCCGCCTACATCTACGATCTCGCCCAGCTTATCCACCAGCAGGAACTGGCGCCGGTCACGATCGTCTCGCATTCGCTCGGCGGGATGATCACGCTGCGCTACACCGGCATCTATCCGGAAAACGTGCGCAAGCTCGTCGCCATCGAGGGGCTCGGCGTCACCCCGCGCCGGATGGTCGAGCGCGCCCGGCAACCGATCGCCGAGCGCATGCGCCGCTGGATCGACGAGCAGCGCGGCCTCTCCGGCCGGCTGCCGCGCCGCTACGGCTCGATCGAAGAGGCGCTGCACCGCATGCAGGAGGCCAACCGCTACCTGTCGCCGGAGCAGGCGCGCCACTTGACGCAGCACGCGGTCAACCAGAACGAGGACGGCACCTACAGCTGGAAGTTCGACAACTATGTCCGCGCCGACCGGCCGTACGGGATGACCCAGGCCGAGACCGAGGATCTGTGGTCGCGCATCGAGTGCCCGACGCTGCTCGTCTACGGCAAGGAGAGCTGGGCCAGCAACCCCGAGGAGGACGGCCGCCTGCGGCATTTCAAGGATGCCCGGGTGGTGTCGTTCGAGGGCGCCGGGCACTGGGTGCACCACGACCGGCTCGACGGGTTCCTGGATCTGCTGCGCGGCTTTTTGTGAGTTCCGCGCCGCCCGCGGACAACCGGGCTATTTGATGTAGGGCGAGGTCACCCGGTCGCCGATTTTGATGCCGAGCCGCTCGACCGTGCCGCCGTTCAATTCGATCACATAGCGCGCCGGCGCACGTGTCGCAATCGTCTCCAGCGACAGCGGCACCGCGCGTTCGTGGAGGTCGACGATCCGCCCCGATTGGTCGAGGAACAGCATGTCGAGCGGGATGAGCGTGTTCTTCATCCACATCATGACGGTCTGCATCCCGCCCATGTCGAACAGCATTCCGGCGTCGGGCGCCATGCTGCGGCGATACATCAGGCCCTGCTCGCGCTGCGGCTCGGTGAGCGCGACCTCGACGGCGAATTTGCGTGGGCCGGCGGCGGTGTCGATGGTGAGCTGCGCGGTCTGGTAGCTCTCGAGCGCGCGGGCCTGCGGGCCGATCAATACCGGCAGCAGCAGGGCGGCGAGAATGAGGAGGCGGCGGGTCGGCATGGCCGATGCTCTATGCCGGCGCGGCGGGCGGGTCAATCCTCCGCCGTCGCGCTCAGGCCGGCGTGTTGCGCGCGCCCTCGCCGGACAGGCATTTTTGATCGCATGATGTGACCGCGCGTCCCGTGCCGCCCGCAAGACGGGGCGCCGCGACGGACGCACCAGGCCGGAGCCCGCCGATGAAATCCAACCGTCAGCCGCCCCATCCCGCAACGCTCGCCGCGCAGGGCCTCGGCTGGACCGACGCCGCGACCGGCGCGGTGGTGCTGCCGATCCAGCCGGCAACGACCTTTATCCGCGACCCCGACAACGAGTACCGGCGCGGGCGCAATTACGCGCGCGCCGACAACCCCGGCTACGACCAGCCGCAGGCGCTCTTGACCGCACTCGAAGGCGGCGCGGCCTCGCTCGTCTTCTCGTCGGGGATGGCGGCGGCGACGACGCTGTTCCGCGCCCTGCCGGTCGGCGCGCATGTCGTCGGCCCGCGCGTCATGTATCACAGCCTGCGGCGGTGGATCGCCGGCTATGCCGCCGACGGCCACATTGCCGCCGATTTCGTCGATGCGACCTCGCTCGACGCGCTGCGCGAGGCGGTCGTTCCCGGCCGCACCCGCCTCGTCTGGATCGAGACCCCGGCCAACCCGCTGTGGTCGGTGACCGACATTGCCGGGGCCGCGGAGATCGCCCACCGCGCCGGCGCGCTCCTGGCGGTCGACAGCACCACGGCAAGCCCGGTGCTGACCCGGCCGATCGAACTCGGCGCCGACCTGGTCATGCATTCCGCGACCAAGTACCTCAACGGCCACAGCGACGTCATCGCCGGAACCCTCACCGCCGCGCGCGACGACGCGTTCTGGCAGCGCCTCGTGGCCGGGCGCAGCAGCGGCGGCGCGATCCTCGGCAGCCTGGAGGCCTACTTGCTGTTGCGCGGGATGCGCACGCTGCATCTGCGCGTCGAGCGCGCCTGCGCCTCGGCGCGTCGCGTCGCCGAGGCGATGGCCGGGCATCCGAATGTGCTGGAGGTGCTCTATCCCGGGCTGCCGACCCATCCGGGGCACGCGATCGCCGCGCGGCAGATGACGGGCGGGTTCGGCGGCATGTTGTCGGTCCGCGTCAAGGGCGGCGAGGCGGCGGCGATCGCCACCGCGGCGCGGGTCGAGATCTGGAAGCGTGCGACCTCGCTGGGCGGGGTCGAGAGCCTGATCGAGCACCGCGCCTCGATCGAGGGGCCGGGGACGCCGGTGCCCACCGATCTGCTGCGCCTCTCGGTCGGGATCGAAGACGCGCAGGACTTGATCGACGATCTCGACCGGGCGTTGCACGGCTAGCGAAATCGGCGGCTGCGGCACCGATTTCGGTAGGAGGGGTTTTGCCGGTGCGGCCATAATCCGCCATGCTCGACGTTGCCCTGGTGCTCTTCGCGGTTGCCGTGCTGCTGGTGGTGATCGGCGCCATCCAGCCGCTGGCCGCGCGCCTGCGGTTGCCATCGACCGTGCTCCTTGCGGCGTTCGGCGTGGCGATCGGCGCCGCCTCGAGCGGCCTGTCGCACGGCACGCTCGACGGCGCCGCGCACCTCTTCGGCGAGCTGCCGATCAGCTCCGAGACGATCATCTACGTCTTTCTGCCGCTGCTCGTGTTCGAGGCCGGGATCACCAGCGACGTGCGGCGCATCCTTGAAGACGCCGCGCCGATCCTGCTCCTGGCGATCGTCGCGACGCTGGTCACGACTGCGGCGATCGGCTTTGCGCTGTGGCCGCTGGGCGGCGTGCCGCTCGTCGTCTGCCTGCTGCTGGGGTCGGTGGTCGCGACCACCGACCCGGCTGCGGTCATCGCGGTCTTCCGCGACGTCGGCGCCCCGGCCCGCCTGACGCGGCTCGTCGAGGGCGAGGCGCTGCTCAACGACGCGGCGGCGATCGCGCTCTTCGTCGTGCTGCTCGGGATGATCGTGTCGGGCCGCGAGCCCAACGTCGCGGTCGGCGCGCGGGAGTTCGCGATCGCGTTCATCGGCGGCGCGGCGCTCGGCGTGGTGGCGGGGCGGCTGCTGCTCTACGCGGTCGCCTGGCTCGGCGGCGACCGCCTCGCCGAGGCGAGCCTGACCGTGGCGCTCGCCTATCTCTCGTTCATCGCCGGCGAGCGGCTGTTCCACGTGTCGGGGGTGGTGACGGTGCTGGTCGCCGGGATGACGGTCAGCGCGCTCGGCCGGGCGCGGATCGCCCCCTACAACTGGGAGTTCCTCGGCGATCTTTGGGAGCAGATCGCGTTCTGGGCGCGTTCGCTGGTGTTCGTGCTGGCGTCGATCCTCGTGCCTCGGCTGCTCCTCAACATGGATTGGCACGACGTGGTTCTGACCGCGGTGCTGATCGCCGCGGCCCTTGCCGCGCGCATCTTCGTACTGTTCGCATTGCTGCCGCCGCTCAGCTACTTCAACCTGACCCAACCGATCGGCATGGCGTACAAGCTGGCGATCGCCTGGGGCGGCCTGCGCGGCGCGCTGACCCTGGCGCTGGCGCTGGCGGTCAGTGAAAACCGCTCGCTCGATCCCGCCACGCACCATTTCGTCGCGGTGTTGGCGACCGGCATGGTGCTGTTCACGCTGCTCGTCAACGGCACGACCTTGCGGCCGGTGATCCACCTGCTCGGCCTCGACCGGCTGTCGCCGCGCGACCGGGTGCTGCGCGACCAGGTGCTGGCGCTCGCCTACGAAGAGGTCTGCGAGGCGGTGCGCGAGACCGCGAAGCAATATTCGCTGAGCCATCGCGCCGTGGCGGACACGGTGGGCCCCTACGAGGCGTGGATCCGCGCCGCGGGTGCGCGCGACGACGCCGAGGGGGGCCTTACCGGACGCGTGCGGCTCGCGGTGGCGCTGCTCGCGCTCGCCAACCAAGAGCGCGCGCTGGTGCTCGAAGCCTGGGCGCAACGCACCGCGCCGGCCGGCACGATCCAGGTGCTGCTGCGCAACGCCGACGCGTTGATCGAAAGCGCGCGCGCCGGGGGGCGGCTTGGCTACCAGCGGGCCGCCAAGGCGGCGCTGTCGTTCCGCTTCGGGTTCCGCTTCGCCTATTTCGTCTACCGGCGCTTCGGCATGGCGCGTCTGCTGGCCGACCGGCTTGGCGAGCGGTTCGAGGTGCTGCTGTTCACGCGTCTGTTGATCACCGAACTGATCGGCTTCACGGGCCGGCGGCTTCACCCGACCTTCGGGCCGCAGGTTGCCGAACTGGCGCGGAAGATCCTCGTCGCACGGCTCGGCGAGACGGCCGCGGCCGTCGAGGCGTTGCGCAACCAGTATCCCGACCACGCCGCCGCCTTGGAGACGCAGTTCCTGCGGCAATCGGCCTCGCGCCGCGAGATGGGCCGCTACCAGACGCTGTTCGAGGAAGGATTGATCGCCCGCGAAATCTACGACGATTTGCGGCGCAGCGTCGACGAGGCGCGGCGGGCCGAAGCGCGGCCGCGCTTCGACCTGGGGCTCGAGACGGCGGAGCTGATCGGCCGGCTCGACCTGCTCGCCGGGCTCGACGAAACCCAGCTGGCGCGCGTCCAGCGCCTGCTGCGGCCGCGCTTCACGGTGCCCGACGAGGTCATCCTGCGCCAGGGCGAGCGGGCCGAGGCGGTCTATTTCATCGCCTCGGGCGCGGTCGAGGTGCGCCTGCCCGGGCAGCGCGTGCGGCTCGAAGGCGGCGATTTCTTCGGCGAGATGGCGCTGTTGACGCGGCAGCCGCGGCGCGCCGACGTCGTCGCGCTGACCTATTGCCGGCTCTTGGAGCTGGGCAGGGCCGATTTCGAGAAATTCATGGCCGAAAACCCCGATGCGCGCGCCGAGATCAACCGGGTCGCGCAGGCCCGGCTCGAGATGAACCGCCGCGGCCTGGCGACCGCCGCGGAAGCCTAGCGGTCTTGGCGCCTCACATCAGGCCCAATTCCAGCCGGGCCTCCTCGCTCATCCGGTCCTGCGTCCAGGGCGGGGTCCAGACCAGCTTGACCCGCACGTCCTCAACGCCCGGCACCGAGCCGACCGCCTTTTTGACCTCGTCGGGCATGCTCTGGGCGACCGGGCAGGAGGGCGTCGTCAGGGTCATCTCGACAAAGACGGTGCCGCCCTTCTTGACCAGCAGCTCGTAGATCAGCCCGAGCTCGACGAGATCGACCGGGATCTCCGGGTCCTGCACCGTCTTGAGCGCCGCCATCACCGGATCGAACAGCGCCAGGTCGTCCTCGCCCTCCGGTCGCGCGACCTCGCCGTCGTCGGGCGCGGGCGGCGCGGCGTTCTCCTCGAACGCGAAATAGTCGTGGTCGTCTTCAGGCGGCATCGGGAGACCTACTCCGTCTTGACCGGCACGGCCGCGCCGCCCTTCAGCGCAGCCTCGAAGGCGTGCCAGGGCAGCGTGGCGCACTTGACCCGCGCCGGGTAGGCCTTGACCCCGGTCAGCGGTTCGAGCCGCTCGCCATCCTCCGCCAGCGTTCCGGGCAGCGCGCCCGGCTCGCCGCCGGTGACCCGCGCGTGGAACTGCGCGAAGAGCGCCTGCGCCTCGGCAAGCGTCTTGCCTTTCAGCACCTCGGTCATCAGCGAGGCCGCCGCGGTCGAGATCGCGCAGCCGCGCCCCTCGAAGCTGACATCGGCGATCCTGTCGCCCTCGATCGTCAGGTACACCGTCACCCGGTCGCCGCACAGCGGGTTGTGGCCCTTGGCGGTGTGCGTCGGGTGTGCGATCGCGCGGAAATTGCGCGGGTGCCGACCGTGGTCGAGGATGATGTCCTGGTAAAGTTCGCGCAAATCCATCGTCATCGCGAAAACATCTCCCGGCACGCTTCGACCGCGGCGGCGAGCGCGTCCATATCGTTCCTGTCGTTGTAGACGCCAAGCGAGGCGCGCACTGTGCCGGCGATCCCGAGCTTGTCCATCAGCGGTTGCGCACAATGATGGCCCACCCGCACCGCGACGCCGTGCCGGTCGAGCACGGTGCCCACGTCGTGCGGGTGGATGCCGTCGAGGTTGAACGACAGCACCGAGAGCCGCCGCTGCCCGGCAGCGACCAGGTGCAGATCCGGGATGCGCGACAGGCGGTCGATCGCGTAGCCGGTCAGCCCTTCCTCGTGCTCGCGGATCGCCTCGCGCCCCAACCGCTCGATGAAGTCGAGCGCCAGCTTGAGCCCGACCGCCCCTGCGATGTCCGGTGTCCCGGCCTCGAAGCGATGCGGCGGGTCCTGGAATTCGGTGCGCTCCAGCGTGACCTGGGTGATCATCCCGCCGCCGGTCTGCCACGGCGGCATCGCCGCCAGCAATTCGTAGCGGCCCCACAGCACGCCGATGCCCGACGGCCCATACGCCTTGTGCCCGGAGAAGGCATAGAAATCGCAACCCAGCGCCTGCACATCGACCGGCATGCGCGGGATCGCCTGGCAGCCGTCGACCAGCACCAGCGCGCCCCTGGCGTGCGCGAGCTCGACGATCCGCTCGACCGGCAGGATCGCGCCGGTGACGTTCGAGACGTGCGTGACGGCGACCATCTTGGTGCGCGCCGAGAGCAGCGCGTCGAACGCGGCGAGGTCGAAGCCGCCGCTCGGATCGGTCGGCGCCATGCGCAGCCGCGCCCCGACGCGCTGGCACAGCATCTGCCACGGCACGAAATTGGAATGATGTTCGAGGTCGCTGACGACGATCTCGTCGCCCCGCGCGAGGAAGGCCGGGCCCCAGCTTTGCGCGACGAGGTTGATGCTTTCGGTGGCGCCGCGGGTGAAGACGATCTCGTTCGCGTCGGCCGCGTTGAGGAAGGCGCGTGTCGTCTCGCGCGCCGCCTCGAACGCGTCGGTCGAGCGCTGGCTCAATCGATAGACGCCGCGATGGACGTTGGCGTAGTCGCGGCGGTAGAACTCGGCGATGCCGTCGATCACCGCCGCCGGCTTCTGCGCGCTGGCGCCCGAATCGAGGAACACCAGCCCCGGATTGTGCCGATAGACCGGGAACTCGCGGCGCAGCGCCCGCGGGTCGATCGCGGCTTGCGGCTTGCTCGTAACGAGATCGTTCATGCCGCGTTGCCCAGCCGGGCGAGCCGCAGGCTCAGACGGTGCAGCAGGTGCTCGCGGATCGCCGGGTCGGCGACGCCCTCGATCGGCTCGCGCAGGAAACCTTCGACGAGCAGCCGGCGCGCCTCGTCGGTCGGGATGCCCCGGGCGCGCAGATAGAACAGCGCCGCCTCGTCCAATTCGCCGACGCTGGCGCCGTGCGCGCATTTGACGTCGTCGGCGAGGATTTCCAATTCCGGCTTGGTGTCGATCGCCGCGCGGCGGCCGAGGATGAGGTTGCGGCTGGTTTGCCGCGCGTCGGTCTGCTGCGCGCCCTCGCGCACGACGATCTTGCCCTGGAACGCGCCGTGCCCGCCGCCCGCTGCGACCCCTTTCACCAGCTCGCTGGTGGTGCCGCCGGTCGCGGCGTGGTCGATCGCGGTGACGATGTTGGCTTCCTCGCGGCCCGCCACGACGAATGCACCGTCATAGCGGCATTCGGCATCGTTCCCGGCGATCGTGACGCTGGCCTCGTGCCGGACCGTGCCGCCGCCAAGCAGCAGCGCGCAGGCGTCGAGCTTGGCCCCCGCGCCGAGCGTTGCGGTGACCTCGCCGAGATGCACCGCTTCAGGGCTCTCTTCGACCAGCGCGACGCGGGTCAGCGACGCGCCGTCGCCGAGTCGCCAGACGGCGACGTCGTTGCGCCAGTATTTGCCCCCGCCCGCGTAGGTTTCGATCACCGTCGCTCGGCTGCCCGCGCCGAGATTGACCAGGCTGCGGGTATGCAGCGAGGCGCCGGCGTCGGTCGCCAGGTGGAGGAACTCGATCGGCCGGTCGATAACGACGCCTGGCGCGACGTCGAGGACAAATCCGCTGGCGAAGAACGCGGCGTTGAGCGAGGCGAACGGATGATCTCGCTCGCCGCTTTCGAGTAAAGCGCGAACCAAATCCGGCCGCTCCATGAGCGCCACCGACATCGGCCCGCACCACACTCCCGGCGGGAGAGCCATCCGTCGCGGATGACCCGCAAGCGCGCGGCCATCGACCAGGACAAACCAGGCCTGGCTGCGCCCCGTTGGCAGTCGCAGCTCGTCCAGCATCGCCGGCGGCTGGGTTTGCGGCGCGGCTCCCGGCAGAAGCGGCTGTCTTTCGAGCGGCTGCAGGTCGAGATAGCGCCAATCCTCGCTGCGCCGCGAGGGAAAGCCGAGCCGCGCGAAGCGGTCGAGGCCCTGGCGCCGCGCCGCGCGCAGCCATTGCGGCTCGCGCGAATCCTCGGCGAACGCGTCGAGGTACGGCCGCGCCTCGGGCTTAACCGGGAAATCGAAGAGCGTGCTCATCGCGCTCACGCGGCGTCGCCGACCGCGCCGTAGCCGCGGCGTTCGAGCTCGGCGGCAAGGCCCTTGTCGCCCGACTCGACGATGCGGCCGTCCTGCAGCACATGCACCCGGTCGGGTTCGACGTAATCGAGCAGCCGCTGGTAGTGAGTGATCATGACGATCGCGCGGTCCGGCGCGCGCAACCCATTGACGCCGCGCGCCACAAGACGCAGCGCGTCGATGTCGAGCCCGCTATCGGTCTCGTCGAGGATCGCGAGCTTCGGCTCCAGCATCGCCATCTGGAAGATTTCGTTGCGCTTCTTCTCGCCGCCCGAAAACCCGACATTGACCGGGCGCTGCATCAAATCCTCACTGATTTCCAGCAGCTTGAGCTTGGCGCGCACCGCGCGCAGGAACTGGCCGGCGTCGAGCTCGGGCTCGCCGCGATGGCGGCGCCCGGCGTTGAGCGCGGCGCGCAGGAAATACATGTTGTTTACGCCGGGGATTTCGACCGGGTACTGGA
>Ga0335078_10013855_pt1 | contig 11951 bp, 10 predicted proteins | sample Lox_Sample_32_FD_206711 | JGI IMG/M metagenome (GOLD analysis project Ga0335078, IMG submission 206711) | Soil microbial communities from Loxahatchee National Wildlife Refuge, Florida, United States - Lox_Sample_3.2 | ecosystem: Environmental > Terrestrial > Soil > Wetlands | place: USA... | reverse complement strand
GAGAGGGACGAACTCACCATCCTCCGCGGGCGTTTTCGCGGGGTCCTCGACAACTTCTGGCGCATCGTGAAGCGCCAGAAGATCCTGAACTTCTTCACGGTCGGGTACAACCAGGCGGCGGTCATCTTTCCCTTCGTCGTCGGCCTACCCCGCTTCCTCTCCGGGGCCATACAGCTCGGCGGCCTCATTCAGATCTCGAACGCCTTCGGTCAGGTGCAGACCTCGCTCTCCTGGTTCGTGGGCGCCTACACCACCTTCGCCGCCTGGCGGGCCACCGCCGACCGGCTGCAGGGCTTCCGCGCCGCGATGCGTCAAGCGCGGCGCGAGATGGCCGAGCGGCCCGGCATCGCCGTGGGCGAGGGGCGCGAGGACGCCCTCGTCCTCGACCACCTGACCCTGAGCTTACCCGACGGGCAACAGCTCCTCCCGAGCCTCGACACCCGGGTCCAGCGCGGGGAGTCGCTGCTCGTCCGAGGCCCATCGGGATGCGGCAAGAGCACGCTCTTCCGCGCCATCGCCGGCGTGTGGCCCTTCGGGAGCGGAGCCGTGGAGTGGCCGGCGCAGTTCGACCCCATGTTCCTCCCGCAGCGGCCGTATCTCCCCCTCGGCACCCTGAGGGAGGTGGTGAGCTATCCGGCCCGGCCGGGCGATACGCGGAGCGAAGAGGTCGCCGAGGCGCTGCGGGCCTGCGATCTCGCGCACCTGGTGGGGCGACTCGACGAGAGCCGTCCCTGGGCGCTCGAGCTCTCTCCGGGTGAGCAGCAGCGCATCGCCTTTGCGAGGGTGCTGCTCCACCGCCCGAGCTGGCTCTTCCTCGACGAGGCCACCTCCGCCGTGGACAGCCAGCTCGAGCTGCGCCTCTACGGGCTCCTCGCGGAGCGGCTCAAGGACACCACACTCGTCTCGATCGGCCATCGCGAGGGACTCGCCAGGTACCACGCCCGTACGCTCGAGCTCGGGGAGAGGGACGGCGGCCGGCGACAGCTCCCGAGGGTGTCCTGACGGCGGCGTTCCGGGTTGGCCGGCGAGCTCTGGGCCCGGGGTCGGACGGTGCGCGAACCCCCTCGAGACGCCATGGCCGGGTGGCCTTTCGCCCCCCGATTTGGGCGCCCGCTCTTAAGGTGGCCTTAAGACAGGGTGCCTACAGTCCAGTCGAACGCCGGGCCCTGCGCCGGCCCGTCGCAGGAGATCACGGGTAGCTGCCGAGGTGAGTGCGACTATCCGCAGGGTCAAGGACGACCCCACTCCACCGGATTTTGGCGCTCAAGGCGAGGTCGAGTCATGGCTCTGGAGAAGATGGCTGGCAGCAAGGGTGGAATGACGGTCTCCGAGGCGGGTCGCAAGGGCGGGATCCGGGTGCGGGAGACGCGCGGTCGTAAGTTCTACCAGGAGATCGGCAAGAAGGGCGGCGAGGTCGTGAAGGCCCAGCGCGGGAAGCCCTTCTACGAGAAGATCGGCAAGAAGGGCGGTGAGACCGTCAAGGCCAAGCGCGGCACGCCCTTCTACGAGGAGATCGGCCGCAAGGGCGGCCACCGCGTCCACGAATTGGTCGAGAAGGGCAAGGGGGCGGCCCTCGCGGGCGACCGCGCCGGCGACCCGGCCAACGCGGTCGCGGTGACCGTGGTGCACCCGATGCCGGCGGCCTAGGCCGGCTCGCCGTCCGCCCCGCGGGTACGAGATCGAGCCGGGCCTCAGGCCGGCCCAGCTCCCAGCGCGTCCGCGCGCGCTCCCCGGGTGAATTCGCGCGGAGCCTTGAGGAGCTCGTCATGGCGCCGCCGGCGCCCTCCGCGCTCGGGAGGGTCCGGGCTCGAGGGCGGCGTCGGCGCGAGCTCGACGAACCGTCCGGCTCGGAGTCTCGCGCGACCGGGCCGTGTACGCGGTCGATGCGTACCCGAGCGCGCTCTCCGGGCAGGCGGTCGGGACCACCTCGTCTATCTGAAACCTCGGAAGAACGACACCGCGCCCAGGCGTCGGACCTGCACTTCGAACAGAGCGTCCGCCCGGGCTACGAGTCCGTGGGACACGAGCGGCGTGCCGACGATTTGGGCGGCGACGCGCTGGAAACCGCGCGGGCGGCGAATTCGCCGCCATCCCCGCGCGGGGCGGTGCCGGTCCTCGCTCCGAAACCGAGAGCTCGAAAGAGGCCACGGCCCCGCGGTGGCGAGGGCTCGTGCGCGCCGGGCCGCCGAGCACCATGGCTCATCGCAGTGCGTTGACCCGCCCACGCCCACCTCGGCCGCGAGCGCGGGCGCGTGGCCGCGCGCGGTCGCCCGCCACCCGTCGGGGGCAGCCCCCGCTAAGGATGATCGGGGCCTCGCCGCCGTCGCAAGAAGAACCGGCCAGGAGAGGAGCGAATGAGCCACGACCCCTTACACAGCAAGTTCAGCCGCCGTGCGGTCCTCAAGGTGGCGCTGGCGGCCGGCGCAGCGCAGCTCTCGCCGCGCTTCCTCTCGCGGGCGCGCGCCGCGGAGCCGGTGAGGATCGGCTTCGACGACACGCTCACCGGCACCTACGCGGCGCTCGGCAAGAACACGCTCGTCGGCTGTCAGCTCGCGGTGGAGCAGATGAACGCCCGCGGCGGCATCCTCGGGCGCCCCGTCGAGCTCGTGGTCGAGGACTCGACGAGCGGTGACGCCGGCACCGCGGTGCAGAAGGCGAGCAAGCTCATCGAGCGCGATCGGGCGAGCTTCATCCTCGGCAACGTCAACTCGGCGCTGTCGTTGGCGATGGCGCAGGTGACGAGCGAGAAGGGCGTCCTGCACATCGTCCCGGGAGGCCACACCGACGCCGTCACCGGCACCTCCTGCCACTGGAACGTCTTCCGGGTCTGCAACACCACGCAGATGGAGGCCAACGCGGTGGCCGGGCCCCTCATGAAGAGCGCCGGCAAGAAGTGGTACTACATCACGCCCGACTACGCCTTCGGCCACACGCTGCAGGCCGGCCTCGAGAAGGCCGCCCAGCGGCTCGGCGGGGTGACCGTGGGCGCGGACCTTGCGCCCCTCGGGACCACGGATTTCTCCTCCTACCTCATCAAGGCCCAGTCGGCCTCGCCCGACGTGATCATCTTCCTGCCCCAGGGCGCGGACATGATCAACGCCATGAAGCAGGCGGTGCAGTTCGGGCTCGACAAGCGCTTCCACCTCGCCGGGGCCCAGCAGGAGCTGGAGGCGCTCGAGGGCCTGCCGCCGGAAGCGCGGGTGGGCACCTGGGTCTTCGAGTGGTACTGGAAGCAGCCCAACGTGCCCCACCTGCAGGAGTTCGTGGCGGCGGTGAAGCAGAAGACCGGCAAGGTGCCGACGGCCCGGACCTGGCAGGGCTACGCGGCCACCTGGAGCTGCGCCCTGGCCGCCAACGGCGCGAAGTCGCTGGAGGCGCCTAAGCTCGCCAAGGCCCTCGAGAACATGAAGCTGCCGCCGGAGATCGGGCTCATGCCGGATCGGCCCTTCTACCGGGCCGGCGACCACGAGCTCATGCCCACCCTGTACGTGGGCAACGCCCAGGCGAAGGGGAGCGACGACGAGGACCTGTTCCACGTGACCGAGCTCGTGAAGGGGCCGGACGCCGCGGGTTCCGTGGAGGAGACGGGCTGCAAGATCACCTGGCCGACCACCTAGCGACCACACCTCCGAGAAAGGCCGGGCGACGCAGCCGGCGCCGCCTCCGCTATGACACAACTGGTCCTCTTCAACGTCTTCAACGGGCTCGTGGTCGGTGCGTTCTACGCGCTCATGGCGCTCGGGCTCTCGCTCATCCTGAACCTCTCCGGTGTCATCAACTTCGCGCACGGCGGTTTCCTCGCCATCGCGGCCTACCTCGCCTACACGCTCATCCCCACGGTCGGGTTCTGGGGCGGCCTCCTCGCCGCCCCGGTGCTGACGGCCGTCATCGGGCTCGTGGTCGAGCGCCTGCTCATCCGTCGCCTGTACGGTCGCGACCCCCTCTACAGCCTCCTGCTCACCTTCGGCCTGGCCTACGTCTTCGAGGACGCCACCCGCTCGCTGTGGGGGGCGCAGAGCCTTCCCTACCCGGTCCCGGCCTGGCTCACGACGCCGCTCAGCAACAGGCTCTTCTTCCTGACCGGCTACCGCGTCTTCATGGTGGTCCTCGTCGGGGCGGCGGTGACGGCCTTGTTCCTCGTCCTCAACCGGACGCGGCTCGGGATGCGGATCCGCGCCGGCACCCACGACCTCGAGACGGTGTCGGTGCTCGGGATCAACGTCCGGGTGCTGCGGAACCTCAACTTCGGCCTGGGGGTGTACCTGGCCGGCCTGGCCGGCGTCCTCGCCGCCGGGATGCTGGGGCTCGAGCCTACCCTGGGGAGCTCGCTCATCATGCCGAGCTTCGTGGCCATCATCGTGGGGGGCCTCGGCAGCCTCCCCGGCACGCTGCTCGGCGGGTTGCTCATCGGCGTGGCCTCCGGGGTGACCACCGTCTTCCTCCCGTCGGCCACCGAGGCGGTGATGTACGTCATGATGGGGGTCGTGCTCCTCGTCCGCCCGCACGGCCTCCTGGGCGAGGTGGGGAGGCTGCATTGAGAGCCCTGCCCCGTCGCGCGCCCGACCTCCTGGTGTGGGCGCTCCTCATCGCCATGCCGTGGTGGATGCCGGCCATCGGCGGCTATACCGAGCTCGCGAGTCGCGTGGTGGTGATGGGCCTCGCCGCGCTGGCCCTCAACTTCCTGCTCGGCTACACGGGCGTGCTCTCCTTCGGCCACGCGGCCTACTTCGGGCTGGGGGCCTACGGCGCCGCCATGACCCTCAAGTACCTCGCGCCGAGCACCGGTCTCGCGATCGTGGTGGGGGTGGTGGCGGGCACGGCCGCCGCGCTCCTCATCGGGGCCCTCATCGTGAAGCTGCGGGGCGTCTACTTCGCGATGGTCACCATCGCCTTCGGGCAGGTCTTCTACTTCGTCACCTTCCGTTGGAACTCGGTCACCGGCGGCGACGACGGGCTCACCGGGTGGTCGCGCCAGCCGCTCAGGCTGGGCCCGCTCGCCCTCGACATCCAGCACGGCGAGCGCACCTTCTACTACTTCGCCCTGGCCCTGTTCGCCCTGGCGGCGGCCGGGATGGCGGCGCTGCTCCGCTCGCCCTTCGGGCGCACGTTGCTCGCCATCCGCGAGAACGAGCGGAGGGCGCGCTTCCTCGGGATCCCGGTCGAGCGGCACCTCTGGTTCTCGTTCGTCATCTCGTGCCTGTTCACGAGCCTCGCCGGCGCGCTCTTCGCGCTGCTCAACAACTTCACCGACCCGCGGGCCCTGCGCTGGGACCTCTCGGGGAACTTCGTGATCATGGCGGTGCTGGGTGGGATGCGCTCGTTCTGGGGCCCGCTGGTGGGCGCCGGCGTCTTCGTCCTCCTGCAGGACTTCATCTCCACGCGGACGCAGAACTGGATGTCGCTCGTGGGGGCGATCTTCGTGCTCGTGGTGCTCTTCTTCCCCCGCGGCGTGCTGGGGGTGGTTCGTCGGAGGACGACCGCGTGACGAGCCTGCTCGCCGTCGACAACGTCACCCAGCGCTTCGGTCGCCTGGTGGCGGTGAATGGGGTCTCGATGCTGGTGGAGCCGGGGGAGCTGCACGCGGTCATCGGGCCGAACGGCGCCGGCAAGACCACCTTCTTCAACCTGGTGAGCGGGCTGTTCCCGCCCACCAGCGGGCGGATCTACTTCGACGGCCAGGACATCACCGCCCTCGCGGCGCACCAGCGGGTCGCCCTGGGGATCGCCCGGACCTTCCAGGTCACCGAGATCTTCCCCGAGCTGACGGTGAACGAGAACGTCCGCATCGCCGTCGAGGCCACCTGCGGGCACCACCTGCGCCTGTTCCTCCCGCGGCGCCTGGAGGCCGAGGTCAGGGAGCGGACGCGCGAGCTCCTGGACACCGCGGGCCTGGCCGGGAAGTCCGACCGGCTGGTGGGCGAGCTCTCGCACGGCGATCAGCGCGCCACCGAGATCGTGATGTCGCTGGCCCTCGAGCCGCGGCTCCTCCTGCTCGACGAGCCCACCGCCGGGATGAGCGACCAGGAGACCTACGCCATCGCCCAGCTCATCCGGCGGCTGCACCGCGAGCGCCGCCTGACCATCGTCCTCATCGAGCACGACATGCGGGTCATCTTCCACCTGGCGGATCGCATCACGGTCATGGCGGAGGGCGCGCTCCTCGCCCAGGGCTCGCCCGACGAGATCGGGCGCGACGAGAGCGTGCAGGCCGCCTATCTGGGGAGCCCGCGATGAACGCGCTCGAGGCCGACGGACTGGAGACCTTCTACGGGAAGAGCCACATCCTGCACGGGGTGGGGCTGTGGGTCGGCGACGGCGAGCTCGTCGCGCTGCTCGGTCGCAACGGGGCCGGCAAGACCACCACCCTGAGGAGTCTCGTCGGCCTGACGCCCGCCCGCCGCGGCGCGGTGTGCCTGTTCGGGCGCGAGACCACCGCCTGGCCGCCCTATCGCGTCGCGGCGCTCGGGGTGGGCTACGTGCCCGAGGGCCGCCGGGTCTTCCCCAACCTCACCGTCGAGGAGAACCTCAAGGTGCCGCTCGTTCGGACGGGGCCCTGGAGCCTCTCGCGGGTCTACGAGCTGTTCCCCAGGCTGGCGGAGCGGCGGGCGAACCTCGGCAGCCAGCTCTCCGGAGGGGAACAGGAGATGCTCGCCATCGCCCGCGCCCTCCTGCTGAACCCTCGCCTGCTCCTCCTCGACGAACCCTCGCAAGGGCTGGCGCCCCGCGTGGTCGAGGACGTGTTCCGGGTGGTGGCCGCCATGCGGCGGGAAGGGATGGCGGTACTGCTCGTCGAGCAGAACGTGCGGGCGGCGGTGGAGGTCGCGGACCGGGTCTACGTGCTGGATGACGGCCGGGTGGTGCACGAGGGGACGGCCGCCGAGTTCGCGGTCGACGAGGAGCGGGTCCGCGCCCTCGCTGGCGCGAGCGCCGGGAGCTGGGAGAACTCGTAGCCGTCGCGTCCACCCCGCCGCCCGGCGGGTGGAGGCGAGCGCGGGGCGCCTGCCACGGCCCGGCGGCGGACGGGCGAGCGCCGGGGAGATCGCCTCGGGGGAGGCGGCGCTCGAGGCCTCCCCACGAGCGGTCACCCGCTCTCCAGGGAGCACGTCCGAGCCCCCTTTTGCACGGAGCCGGGTCGGGGCGCCATCCTTGCGGAGGAAGGCCCGGGTGCCTTTATTAGCCCGAGGTGAACCGAGGGCCCGCGCGCCTCTCCTGTCATTCACGGAGAGGCTGTGTGCGGGCGCACGGTTGGACCGCCCGACCGGCCGGCGGGCGGCGCCAGCCGACAGGGGAGAAGGTCATGGTCAGAAAGGTGATGTCGGGTGTGGGACTGCTCGCCATGCTCACGACCGGGTGCGCGACCGAGGGGTACGTCGACAAGCAGGTCGCTCCGCTCAAGGACCGGATCGCGAGCCTGGAGTCGCGATCGGCCGACCTGCAGTCCAAGGTCGATGCCCAGTCCGCGGACCTGCGGGCGCTGAAGAGCGACGTGGCGGGCATCCGGACCCAGGCGAACGAGGCGCAGGCCGCGGCGTCCAAGGCGGAGACCTCGGCGAAGAGCGCCGACGCCGACGCCGCCAAGGCCGACGCCGACGCCGCCAGGGCGGATGCCGACGCGGCCAAGGCCGAGAAGGCCTTCGCGCTGCAGCAAAGGAAGTGAACGAGACCCGGCTTCCCCCGGGGCCTCGCTAGTCCGACACGTCGGTGGGGATCCCGCTCGGCGCGCCCACGGCCAGGAGGAGCTTGTGCGGGTCGACCCGGCCGAGGAGGCCTCGCGAGGCGAGGAGCGACCTGGCCGCGCCCAGGTAGTCGAGGTGGAGGTCCGGGTCTGCGTGCACCTCGACGTAGACCCGGCCTCCCGGTCCGCTGCAGGCCTTGATGGGCTCTCGCACGATGAGGACGGTCGTCCCCAGCCGGGTCAGGGGAAAGAGCTTCAGCATGTCCTCCGGGTAGAGGTGGACGCACCCGTGACTCACCCTCCGGCCCACCCCCCACGGCCGGTTCGTCCCGTGGATGAGGATGTCGCCCCCGGACAGCCTGAGGGCGCGGGTGCCGAGCGGATCGTCGGGGCCGGGAGGCACGAGGCCGGGCAGCCCGGGCCGCTCGCGGAGGATGGAGGGGGGGACGCGCCAGGCGGGGTTCACCTCCCGGGCGGTGATGGTGTAGCTGCCGAGGGGGGTGGGCCACCTCTTCCGGGCGACGCCGACCGGGAAGGAGAGCACCGCCGGGAGCCCGTCGCCGGGGCGCCGGTAGCCGTAGTAGAGGCGCCTCTCGGAGAGGTTGACGAGGATGCGCCCGGGCGCGGCCTCCGCGGGCAGGATGCGCGCGGCGGGAACGCGGACGAGGACGCCGGTCCCGGGCAGGAAGGGGTCGAGGGTCGGGTTGGCGTCGGCGATCTCCCGATAGCCCAGGTCGTACCGGCGGGCGATCTCGATGAGCGATTCCCCGGGCTTGACGGCGCACGGGCTCGAGGCCTCCGCGAGGTCGGCCAGTCGGCCAGGGCCCCAGGCCGGAGGGCCAGAGGCCAGGGCCAGCACGACCACGGCGGCAAGGGACATGGGAGCGGGCGCGCCGGCGGAGGCCGCGAGGTGCCTCGCCGTGCTCCTGAAGAACATGGGCCGCCGGCGTACGAGCGGCAAGGCCCGACGGCGCCTCCGGGGAGGGAGCGAGCGGCCCGAGCGGACCGGGGAAGGAGCCCACGGTGAAGTACGCCCGGAGAGCTCGCGAGCGCCCGGGGGGCGAGCGCCTCCCGGGGCGACCGAGCGGCCGCGCGCAGCGGTCCTCTCCTCCGAGGTCGCGCTCACCCATCCGGCCGCGGCGGCGCAATCGGCGTTTGGTCATACACCCGGGAGCTGAATGACGCAGTCAATTGGAGGTTCTATCCATGTCAATTGAGACAGCCGAGGGCCCGGGGGCGCGCATCCACTGGGGCTCGGTCATCCCGGGTGCCCTCTGCGCGCTGGCGATCCAGATCGTCCTCGGCCTCTTCGGGGCCGCCCTGAGCTTCCAGGGTGGGGGCGAGGGGGCGCGGTCGCTCTCCGTGGTGTGGGAGGTGCTGACGCCCTGCGTCGCGCTCCTCTTCGGCTCGGCGATGGCGGCGTCGATGGGCGGCCGGCGGCGGGCCTACCTGAACGGCCTCCTGGTGTGGTGTCTGTTCCTCGCGGCGGTGGCCTTTTACCTCGGGCGCGACCTCGACGTCGTCACCGCGCGCGCCGACGCGATCGGGCTCCCCGCCGCCAGCGCGGCCGCGCTGGCCGGGTTCTCCGCCCTGATCGCCCTCGCCGCCGCCCTGGTCGGCTCGTCCATCGGGAAGAGGGTAACCCTCTACGAGCTCGCCCGCCGTCCTCACGAGCACGAGGAGGAGGAGATGGAGCACCCGGCGGCACCGGTGCACCACTAGGCGGGGAGGGCGCCGAAGGAAGGGCCAGGGCCCGGAGCGGGCCGTGCGCCGGGCGAGGGGCCGCGGGCCCTGTCCCGGGCGGGCCTCCGGTCAGGCGACGGCCCCGGGCGACGGGGCGCTCGCCTGGCAGGTGAGGCGGCGCACCGCCTCCACCAGGACTTGCGGGCTGTAGGGCTTCTGGAGGAAAGCGGTGCCCGGGGCGTCGAGGTCGAGCGGGGCGCCGTCCTGGACGTAGCCGGACACGTAGAGGACCAGGGGTTGCTGGCCCGCCGCGCGAAGGCTGGCCACGAGTTCGGGTCCGCTCCGGCGGGGCATGACCACGTCGGTGACCAGCACCGAGAAAGGGCCGCTCGACCCGGCGGCGCTGGCGGCCTCCTCGCCGTCCCGGGCCTCGAGCACGCGGTAGCCGGCGCGCTCGAGCGCGATGCGGGCCGTGCGCCGCAGGGCGTCGTCGTCCTCGACGAGCAGGATGGCGCCGCCATAAAGCGCCGCCTCGGTCGTGCGGACCTCGGCCGGGGCCGACGCGGCGAGCTCGGAGGGGTCTCTGAGCGCGAGGAGGAGGGTGAAGGTCGAGCCACGCCCCAGTTCGCTCTCGACGCACACCTTGCCGTTGAGCCGCGCCACCCCCGCGAACACCGAGGCCAGCCCGAAGCCGGTTCCGCGCCCGGCCGGCTTGGTGGTGAAGAAGGGCTCGGCGATCCTGGCCAGGGTCGCCTCGTCCATCCCGGTGCCGTTGTCGGTGACGGCGAGCGAGGCGAAGTCCCCGGCGGCCAGCCCGAGCGCGTTGCCGGGCGGCAGGGTGCGGGTGGCCACCGCGACCCGGAGCCGCCCCCCCCTCGGCATGGCGTCGCGCGCGTTGGCGGCGAGGTTGAGCAGCATCTGCTCGAGCTGCGTCGGCTCGGCGTGGACCACCACCGGGGACTGCGGTGCCTCCACCTCCACCTCGATGTGCTCGCCGACGAGGCGCGGAAGCATGGGCTCGAGGCCGCGCAAGAGCGCGCAGAGGTCCAGCGGCTGGGCCTTGAGCGGCGTCGAGCGGCTGAAGACGAGGAGCTGCTTCGTGAGGCGGGCCGCGCGCTCGGAGGCCGAGAGGAGCTCGTCGATGTCGGCCGTCCCGAGCCGGTGGCTCGTGAGCTCCTCGCGGACGAAGCCGGCGTTGTTGAGGATGACGGTCATGATGTTGTTGAAGTCGTGGGCCACCCCGCCGGCCAGCCGTCCCACCGCCTCCATCTTCTGGGCCTGGCGCAGGGAGCGCTCGCTCTCGGCCAGCGCGGCCTGGGCCCGCTCCCGCGCCTCGAACTCGCGCCGGAGCGCCCCGGTCTGCCGCGCCACCTGCCGGCGGAGCGCCTGGTTCCAGAGGACCACCAGCAGCACGGTCAGCAGGGCGGCGCCGACCGCGAAGGCCGCCCGGCGGGCCAGCTGGGCCGAGCGGTCCCGGCGCACCCACTCCTGGTAGAGGCGCTCGAACTCGCCGCTGGCCTTGACCGCGGCCACCCCCTCGTTGAGCGCTTCCAGGAGCTGACGGCGGTCCTGTCGGATGGCGAAGGCGTACTCGGTGAGCAGGACCGGAGAACCGGTGAGGGTGATGGCGGTCGAGAGCGAGTCGCGCTCGGTGAAGGGCCTCCCCACCGCCTGGGAGACCACCGCCACGTCGGCCGCGCCCTGGGCGAGGGCGCGCAGGGCGTCCGGTTCGCTCGCCACCCGCACGAGCTCGGAGCCGTACCCCAGCTGGACGAGCGCGTCGTCGGCGTAGGCGTCGGCCTCCACCAGGACCCGCTTGTCCGCGAGCGCGGAGAGCCCCGGAACGGGAGGATCGCCCCGTCGGATGTAGAGCTCGTGGTAGATGAGCTCGTGCGGGATCGCGAAGTCGAACGCCATCTCGCGCTTCGGCGAGCGGTACATGGAGGCCACGTCGATCGAGCCCTCGGAGAGCCTGCGGCCCACCTCCTTCCAGGGCGAGAGCTCGACGCGGACCTTCAGGCCCAGCTTGCGGCCGACCGCCCGGATGAGCTCGACGTTGAAGCCGGCGGGTTCTCCCTGTGCGTCGCGGTACTCGTAGGGTGGGAAGCTATCGTCTCCGCCGTAGACGAGGTCCGCCGGGGGAGGCCCCCCGGGCCCGGCCAGGTCCGGGGCGCGGGCGAAGGCGCGACCGCCCGCGGCCAGCAGGAGGACCGCGAGCACCCAGCGGGCGAGCCGCAGGGGCACGGTCTCCCTGAAGCGCTGCCCCGGGCCAATGAGGCCGTCTTTCGCTTCCACGAGCAATTTTCGACCGGTACCGGTGGAGAGAGTGGCGGATCCGGTGGCCCGGCTCAAGTGGGTGACGGGCCCAGGCGATCGCCCGGTCGCGCTCACGCCCTCGCGAGGCAGGCCGGGGCGCTCCGACCGGGTCGGAGGCCCGCCGTGAAGGTCCTCCACCCACCTCGGAGCCCCGTGCCGCACCGCCCCGCACCAGGGCACCTCCCGGAAGGTCCAGGCGCGATGACGCGGCGCATCAGCTGGCGAGGGCCGTCCGTGGCGCGACTTCGCCCTCGGTGAAGACGGTCCGGTCCGCTCG